>Ga0209579_10000834_pt1 | contig 27567 bp, 22 predicted proteins | sample Coa_R1_2_FD_187152 | JGI IMG/M metagenome (GOLD analysis project Ga0209579, IMG submission 187152) | Surface soil microbial communities from Centralia Pennsylvania, which are recovering from an underground coalmine fire - Coalmine... | ecosystem: Environmental > Terrestrial > Soil >... | reverse complement strand
TCGACTTCCTTTTCCCAGTCGGTGCGGAAGCCGGCGATACGCTGACGGTAGTCACTATCGACCGAATGGTCACCAATTTGAAGAAGCAGCTCCTGCAAGGTAATGCGGGCGTCACCAGTCAAAGGGAGCGCGGCGTGCTTGTAAGCATCCAGCTCCGCCACATTTATATTGACGAAGCGCACCGCAGGATTCTGAAACGCGGTCTTGGACGCACTCGTGAAGTCGCTATAGCGCGTGCCTATTCCGATGATCAGGTCAGCTTCGCGGGCCAGAATATTCGCGCCAGGCGTGCCTGTAACGCCCACGGCGCCTAACTCCTGCGCATGGTCGTAGGGCAAAGAGCCCTTTCCGGCTTGCGTTTCGCACACCGGAATGCCCGTAGAATCCGCGAACTTCGCCAACGCCTCGCTGGCCTCCGAATAAAGCACTCCTCCCCCGGCCACAATCAGCGGCTTTTTGGAAGCGCGTATCCACTCGGCCGCTTTTCCGAGCATCTCGCGGTCGCAGCGGCCGCGCAGAATCGGCCAGATACGCTTTTGGAAAAACTCTTCAGGAAAATCGTGGGCTTCGGTCTGCACATCCTGCGGAAGGCTCAGAGTGACCGCACCGGTCTCGGCAGGCGACGTCAGAACACGCATCACCTCCGGCAGCGCGGTCAAAAGCTGCTCGGGCCTTTGAATGCGGTCCCAGTAGCGCGAAACCGGCTTGAAGCAGTCATTCACCGAAATGTCCTGTGAGCTGCTGGACTCCAATTGTTGCAGGACTGGCGCAACATTGCGGCGCGCAAAAATGTCTCCGGGCAGCAGCAAAACCGGCAAACGATTGATGGTGGCGACGGCGGCTCCGGTCAACATGTTGGTGGCGCCGGGGCCGATGGAGCTGGTACAGGCCAGAGTTCGCATGCGAAAACTGGCTTTGGCGAATGCGGTGGCCGTGTGCACCATGGCCTGCTCGTTGCGGAACAGAAAATACTTTAGACCGGTGTCCTGCTCGAGCGCCTGCCCCAGGCCGGCTACGTTGCCGTGGCCGAAGATGCCAACCATGCCCTCAAAAAAGCGGTGCTCCCGGCCGTCGCGAGCGGAGTACTGCTTTTGCAGATACGCGACGATGGCCTGTGCCACTGTCAACCGCCGTTTCATCGAGCCGCCTCCCTGTCCTCGAGTTGTTGCGCGCTCTGAGCTTTACTTTACCAGTGGCAGACGCGGATCAATTTCGTTCCAGGTCGATTTTACCCACACATGATTGGCGTCTTCGGTGACAGCCATGGTGCGCGAGGTGCCCGCCAGGAAATTCAGATAGTAAACGTTGTATCCGGGCCCTGCTACCACCGGGTGGTATCCAGAGCGCACCAGAACCGCGTCGCCGTCCACGGCTCGTATCGTGGCGGCGCTTGATTTATCGGCAGAGTAGAGTTGCTGCAGGGCGAAGCCCTCGCGCGGCCGGTCGATCCGGTAGTAATAAATCTCGTCCAGGTCCACTTCGGCCGGCGGATTGTGCACGTCGTGTTTGTGCGGAGGGTAGCTCGACCAGTTGCCGCCAGGAGTATAAACCTCGACGACCACCAGGCGGTCCGCCGGAAAATCCGGTCGAATTACGTCCACAATTTGCCGGGAAACGTTTCCGCCTCCCCGAAAGCTGGACACGACATCCTTGGGAGTGATAAGTCGGGGCTGGCCTTTTTTCGCCGATGGCACACGGCACTCTGCAATTTCGCAGACCGTGTCGCCCACGAACTTCACATTGCTGCCGCCGGGCATATATAAACTGAAGGGCAGACCATCGAACACATTCTTGCGACTGCCGATCAGTTGCGGCCCGCTTCCCCAATCCGCGACGCAGCGGCCGCCGAGGATCACAAACACGGCTTCCTCGTCAGTGAGAACAGCCTGGTAGGCCTCGCCCGGATTCAAGCGGCGCACCGCCATCGACATCCATTCCCAATGGACACTGGCACGGGAAAAATTGAGCAGTTCGCCGGATTGGCCTTCGGCTATTTGCCGGGAATGTACGACTGCAGGTAAATCACTCATCGAGGACTCCACATGCGAGGCGCCAGAACATCTCACGGCGGCGCGCAGTGACCATCGCGACCAGATTCAAAGCGCTTTTACGGCGAAAAAATTCATGTTCGATCAGCCGTTGATTTCGCGGATTTATGACATAATGCCGCAAAATAACCGCCTAGAGGATATGGCAGAAATGCGGCCGATTCAAGACAATAAATCGCCGCGCCGTTGCGGGCGCCGACGGCTGGAAAGCCGCAAGATGTGAGGACTTGCAGTGCAGTTTAGTCCAAGCGAAATAGCTTGAGCCGCCCCTGAGTTCATCCGAAGATCATTCGATGAGGTACGTCAGGCTTGGTTTGAGGGAGCAGGTCGCGTACCGTACTCCACAACATTTCGCAACTTGTATAGGTCAGCTTGCCGATGCATCGGATCAGCGTTTCTTCTGGAGTGGTCACAGTATCGAGCTTTAGTTCCGGGTTTACGGACGGGGTTTGAGCCATGGAAGAACTCCTGCCTGAGGTTTTGAACCCGATGCCCGACCTAAACCTCAGCGGTTTCGAGTCGCCGAAAGCTGCTTAGTGAAGCTTGTCCAGCGAGGTCGAAATGCGTTCTGCAGATTACCGATACCATATGCCTAGCCGCGCCAAAGTCAAGCCGGAATTAAAAGACTCGAGTACAGGCCGAGGTTAGCTAGTCCAGTCGCTCGTGCATAGATTCAAGCAGATGGCGATGGCATTCTTCACGAGACTGCACCATCGTGGAGCAATCGAATTCGTCGCCCAGCGACGCTAACTATTATAGAATCAAAGCGTTAGCATTCGGCGGGCTCGTAGCTCAGCGGTTAGAGCAGCGGACTCATAATCCGTTGGTCCCAGGTTCGAATCCTGGCGGGCCCACCATTTCTCCAGTGAGTCTGCTCCGCGGCGGTCTGAAAACACTCAGGCTGCAACCTCGAGTTGACAACCCGAGGCTTGCCGGCGGAGGGCCATTATCAACTGAGACAACAAGGCGGTTAGCCAAGCGTGCCTTTGAGAACTTCGCTGAGAACTTCTTGTTTGCGAATATCGAGTTTGTTGCCTTGCGAAGTCAGATAGAAAACATCGATGGCCTTCTGGCCTTCGGTATCAATCAAAGCGACTTCGATGTTGCAATCGAGGCGCGCCAGGGAAGAGCCCATATCGTACAGCAGTCCGGCGCGATCCTGCGCGACCACCTCCAGCAGCGTGCTGTGCGCCGAGGCGTCATCGTCGAAATTGATCTGTGTGGCGACGGCGACCTTCGGCGGGCGCGCGCGGCTCGCTGATTCGCGGCTCTGCAGCAGCGGTTCCAGCGGCGCCTGGCCGCCGAGGACTTCGGCCAGGGTTTTCTGGAAGCGCTCCACCTCGCTGGGATTCAGTTCCAGAGTGCGGTGCAAATCGGAAAAATGGAAGGTGTCCAGAACGACTCCCGCCGCATTGGCGAACGCGTCGGCTTTGATGATGTTCATGCCCCAAGCCGCAAGCACGCCGGCAATGGTGGCGAATAAACGCGGCCGGTCCGCAGTTAGCAGAGTCAACGAGAAGCCGTGGCGTTCGGCTTTCAGTTCCGTTTGCAGCGGCGCGCCGCCCAGCTTCCGATACAGGGAGAAATGCCCGGCGATTTCCGCCGCCGAGTGAGCCGCAAGATAGCGCCGCGGGAAGCCCTCGAGGAAACGCTCGATTTCCGAGCGCGCGGCGCCCCCCACCGCCGCTTGTACCTGCGCAAGCAGGGAAGCCTCGTCGGAGGCGTGCAGACGGTCGCTATCCAGGCTACGGCTTAAATGATTGGCGCTCGCAACGAACAACTGCCACAACATTTCGGCTTTCCATGGGGTGAGCGCTTCTGGGTTGACGGCGTGAATGTCCGCGTACGTCAAAAGGCAAAGCCGCTGCAGCCGTTCCAGTGTGGACACCGTAGCAGAGAAGCCCGAAACCGTTGAGGGATCAAAAATATCCCGGCGTTGCACGGTTGCAGACATATCCAGGTGGTGTTCGATCAGGAAATGCACTTCTGCTTCTTCTTCCGGCGAAAGCCCGAGCCGCGAAGCAGCGCTCGCCAGCGATGTCAGGCTTCCTTGCACGTGATTTTCCACCGGCATGCCTTTGCCCGTATCGTGCAATAGCAAGGCAAATACCAGCAGGTCGCGGCGCTCCTGCGTCTTCCATAAGGCGGCGACCTGGGCGCCACGCGTATCCGGAGGATCCGCCAGCGCCTGAAGGTGCTCAATGGTACGCAGCGAGTGCTCATCCACCGTATAGCGATGGTAAAAATCCCGGACCACCAGCGAATCGATACTGCGAAACTCCGGTAGCACCTCCATCAGAATGCCCAGACGCTGCATGGGCCGCAGCGCCATGCCGGGATAATCCGCAGCGAGTATCTCCTTTAACGTGTCCCAGCTCATGGTCTGGTTGAAGCCTGGTAATTCCGGATGCGATACCACATAAGCGATGATGCGCTCCGCGTCCCGGCTGAGCGGAGTGCCGGTTCGCGCGGCTTCGGTAAAAAGAGAATAGACGATGGCGCGGTCGGCCAGCGCCGGCTGGTCCAGAATCTCAAATTGTCCGTTGCGTATCGCGAAATGCGCGCCGCTGGGAGGCGGTTCGGTGCGGGTGGCGCTGCGCGCCGCGCTAAAAAGCCGCTCCCTCAGGGAGAGCGGCATGGTGATTTTCTGGTCCAGGTAGCGAAGTAACTGGCGATTCAACGTGCGCGCGTGGCGAAAATACAGGCGCATCCATTCCGCGGCGTCACGCTGCACGCCATCGCGGACCGCCAGGGAGCGCTGGGCGGCCTCTTCTTGCATCTCGTAAGTGAGCGTATTGTCATTGCGCCCGTTGCTGTAGTGCAGCAGGCACCGGATGGAACTCTGAAACTCCACCGCGTCCGCAGCCAGTTGTTCGTCGGCGGACGAGGACCCGCGCAGATCCGGCCGGTCGCCCAGGATCTGTCTCAGCCAGAAGGCCGCCTGGTAGTCCCGCAAGCCGCCGGGCGCTTCTTTGACATTCGGTTCCAGGTGAAAAATCGTGTTCCCATAGCGCGCCAGGCGCTCCTTGGTCAGCCGGTGCAGTTGAGAAAACAGAAAAGGCCGGGCCTGCTTCTCAGAAGGCGGCAAAATCCGCTTATCCAGCCTGTCGAACAGCTGTTGATCGCCCGCGAGGAACCGGCGGTCCAGCAGTGCCAGGTGAAATTCGGCGTTGTCTTCTTCAATGCGTTTGCATTCGTCCATGGTGCGGCCGGCGCTGCTTACCCGGAAGCCCAGGTCCCACATGGTCCGCGAAAACTCCGAAATCAACGGCCGAAATTCTTCTTCCGATTTGTGATTCTCAAACAGAAAGAGTATGTCCAGATCCGAATAGGGGAACAGCATCTGCCGGCCATACCCGCCCAGCGCGAGCAGCGAAAGGCCGTCTTCGGGGGTTTCATGCACCTTCATCATCCCGGCGAAAGTCTCGTGGATGGTACCGTCGGCAAGCTCGCACAGTTGCCGCAGCGTCTCCCGGGCGGTGGCTCCGGCAGCAAACTGCGCGCGAATCTGCGCTCGTTCCTTTTCTATTTCTGGAGCGAGAACACCAATCGGTTTTGCTGGACCTGGCATGTTCCTTGCGTGAGGCTTGTCCGGCGGCAAAACGCTACCCAAGTTTCGCAGGTACAAACCCCGAGTCGGGCAGCGGAGGACACAACTAGAGCGCGCTTTCGCCGCGTTCCTCGTTGCGGATGCGAATGGCCTCTTCCACTCGCGATAAGAATATTTTACCGTCGCCAATCTTTCCTGTCTTGGCGGTTTTTAGGATGGTGTCCACAACCGTGTTGACCAGTTTGTCGGGCAGCACCATCTCCAGTTTGATCTTGGGCAGCAGGTCCACGGTGTATTCACGCCCCCGGTAAACCTCGGTGTGGCCCTTTTGCCGGCCGTGACCGCGCACTTCGGTGACGGTCATGCCTTCAATTCCTACTTCACGCAACGCGTCCTTCACCGATTCGAACCGTGATGGCTGAATGATGGCTTCCAGTTTCATCATGGATATCCGCTCCGCCTCCGCCGACGTCCTTACGACTCCAGCCTCTTACGATTCCAGATAGTACGCTTCTTCGCCGTGCTGCGTAATGTCCAACCCTTCCACTTCTTGCTCTTCGCTCACCCGGAAGCCGGTAATCACATCGGTGATTTTCAGAATCACGATCGTGCCGACCAGCGCAAAGCCCCACGCGAACAGCACACCAACCAGCTGATTCCCAACCTGGCTCCAATGTCCGTCAAGGCCGCCCACCGGTTTGCCATCGCCAAAAATCGGATTCACTACGGCCTGCGCGAAAACGCCGGTCAAAATTGCCCCGATCGTGCCGCCCGCTCCGTGAACTCCGAAAGCATCCAGCGCGTCATCATACCCGAAGAGCGCCTTCACCTTCGTCACCATCAGATAGCACGCCACTCCGGCCACCAGTCCAATCACCAGCGCCGGCATCGGACGCACAAAACCCGCTGCGGGAGTGATGGCCACCAGTCCGGCCACCGCTCCGGAAATCGCGCCGAGCGCGCTGGCTTTGCCGTTTTTCAGCCACTCCGCCGCGCTCCAGCCAAACGCCGCCGCGGCCGCCCCGAAATGCGTCGCCACAAACGCGCTCGCGGCCAACCCGCTGGCCGCCAATGCGCTCCCGGCGTTGAATCCAAACCAGCCTACCCACAACAGACACGCGCCAATAAAGCTCAGCACCAGGCTATGCGGCGGCATCGGCTGCTTGGGAAAACCAACGCGCTTCCCCATGTACAGCGCGCATACCAGCGCCGAAACTCCCGAAGAAATATGCACCACCGTGCCGCCCGCGAAATCCAGGCAGGGAAATTTCCCACCCAGCGATGCGTTCAACAGCCCGCCTTTGCCCCACACCATGTGTGCCAGGGGAACGTACACCACAAAAAACCACAGGGTCATGAATAGCATGGTGCCGCTGAACTTCATCCGCTCGGCGGTCGCACCCGTAATCAGCGCCGGCGTAATCACCGCGAACATCAGCTGGTACACCATAAAGGTCAGTTGCGGAATCGTCCCGGCGTAGTCCGCATTGGGGGCGGTGCCGACTCCCCGCAAGAATGCATGGGACAAATCCCCGATGATCGGACCGTTTCCCCCAAACGCCAGGCTGTATCCCACCAGCGCCCACAGCACCGTGATCCAGCCCATCATCGCGAAGCTCTGCATCATGATGGCCAGAGTATTCTTGCGGCGCACCAGACCGCCATAAAACAGCGCCAGCCCTGGTCCGGTCATCATCAGCACCAGCGCCGCGCTGGTCAGCATCCACGCGTTGTCACCGGCTGACTGCGCCGCCGCCACTTGCTGACTGAGCTGCGCCACTTTGTCATTCATTTCCTTGGAACTGTCGGGAGCAGTTGCGGAGGCGGGAGTTGCGGCAGGCGCTTGTGCGGGGAGGGGAACTGCCATCACCAACAGGCCCATCAACAGGCAACAACACAGGACTGCGCGTTTCATCACTCGCTCCACTCCGCTGCTTTGGAATTGCGTTACCGGGGAATACCCATCTGGCATGCGGCATTATACGCAACCACGCCGGAGAGCCACCTTCATAATTTTCAATTCCCCAGATGCAATTTTCTGATGCCAAGCACGGGTTTGTCCTTTGGCTCCTTCACCTCCTTTACCTCTGTCACAAGCGGGTCTGCCTCCCGTGCCTCGCCCGGCTTTACGTCCATCGACGCTTGATGGACAATCTCATTTGCCAGCCGCTGTAGTTCCCGTTGCTGTAGCCCTGGTTTACGCCCCCGGGATAAACCAGTGGTGCTTACAAACCCTGGGGTTAAATCGTATAATGCCGTTTTGCGCCGGCTGCCATCGGAGTCTCACGGGTTGCTTTGCGAACCCACTGTGAAAACATGACCCAACATCCGCCCATCGAAATCAACGTTCGCCATGAAGACGGCATCCACATTTTCGACGTCCATGGCCGTTTGACCATCGGCGAGTCCAGCGATCAGCTCACCAACGCGCTGATGTCCGTCATGAACGAATCCGGCCGCAAAGTTGTCGTGGACCTGAACGGCGTCCCGCAGATTGACAGCACCGGCATTTCCTCCTTGGTCCGCGTCAACGTTTCCCTCGCACGCGAAGGTGGCGTCCTCCATCTCGTCTGCAAACCTGGTCGCGTTCGCGACGCCCTCACCGTCACCCGCCTCGTCGAAGCCATCCCCACTTTCGAAACTGTCGCCCAAGCCTCCAAATTCAACTAGCAATCCCAGTTCGTCGCATCTCACACTGCGCAAATTTACTCTCGTCGTGTGCTCACTTTTTCGTGTTATCGTTTGCGAATGCGCTACTGGCCCTCAGCGCTGATTCGCCTCGCCACCTTTCTTGCTGCGTTCCTCCTTTCTCCAGTCCACGCTTTAGCCCAGCTCGGCGAATTCGACGACCTCGCCTCGCGGCTCGCGAAACAACTGAAGCCCTTCAACTCCCGCCTTGTCGCTGTGGTGGACTTTCGCTCTCCCGACGGAACCTCCTCGCCTCAGGGCCACTATTTCGCATGGATCCTCTCCAGCTATCTGGAACAACGCACCAAGAGCAAATTCACCGTCGCCAACCATATCGGTTTCGACAAAGACCTCGCCGCTCTCCAAATCGTTCCGTCCGCTCTCGTTCCTGGTCCCGCACTTCACGCCGCCGCCCCCCATCTTGGCGCGGACGTCCTCATCACTGGCATCATCGAGAAACGCGGCGATTCATATTTGATTCAGCTAATCGCCATTCACGTCGCGGATGGAAAATCTCTAAATGCCGTTAGCCTTTCCTTGAAATCCTCTCCATTTCTCGAAAGCCTTGTCACTCCTTTTCCGCCTGAAATTCTCCGTCTTTCCGGAAAAGCGCTCCCAACTGACGTGGCCGTGCCCAGTTGCGTACGTTGTCCAGACCCCTCCTACAACAACCTGGCGCGAAGCGAGCGCATTCAAGGAACCTGCGTGCTAGAAGTCTTGATCTCCAAGACGGGTGAGCCAGAGCAAATCCGCCCAGTCAAGCTTCTCGGCTACGGCCTCGATGAAGGCGCCTATAACGCCGTCAAAGGTTGGAAATTCAGGCCTGCTATCTCGAAAAAAGACGGCACTCCCGTTTCGGTCATTGTCCCGATCGAAGTGACTTTCCGCCTCTTCTAACGCCGGTCGAGCCACGCCTACGCCTAGCGCGGTTTCGCGGCCGCGTGCGAGCCCTACCAAGCGAGTTCTGGAAAGGGAAATAGAAACTAGGAAACAAAAGGGAACTTCAAGTTTTCGCGCTCGCCACTTAAAACTTATCACTCAGAACTTACAATGATTGCGGTCATCCGCTCTTCTTCAACTCCGCCAGCACCAGCTTCGCCACTTCTTTCAGCGTCTCAAACACGCCCTGCCCGGTCACTGCGACGCCTTCCAGAATCGGCTCGCCCTTCTTCTGCAAATGTTTCGCCAGCACATCTACCGGCAAAGCGTTCGGCAAATCGCGCTTGTTCAGCTGCAGCACGTAAGGGATGGTGTCGAAATTCAGGTTGTGCTCTTTCAAGTGCTCGTACAGGTTTTCCTGCGTCTCAAAATTCGCGTCCAGCCGCTCTTCCTGCGAATCCGCCACAAATACCACGCCGTCCGCACCCTTCAGAATCAGCTTTCGGCTGGCTTCATAAAACACCTGCCCGGGCACCGTATATAAATGAAAGCGCGTTTTAAATCCGCGCACCGTTCCCAGATCCAGCGGCAGAAAATCAAAAAACAGCGTACGGTCCGTCTCCGTCGCCAGCGACACCATTTTCCCTTTTTGATTTTGTCCCGTGTGGTCGTAGATCCATTGCAGGTTCGCGGTCTTTCCGCCCAGACCCGGACCGTAGTACACCAGCTTGCAGTTGATCTCTCGCGCAGGAAAGTTAATGAAAGGCACTTGTCCTCAACCCGTTCTGATTACTGTTGTGTGAAACCGCCACCTTAGCACACGCCAGCCGCACAGCCCAAATCCGCCGTGCCTCCGGCAAACACACCTGCCACGCGCACACAGCCCGTAACTGCGTTACGCGCCACTCCTGCCGGGTGCTCTAGTAGTCTCCGCGAGAACACCCTCCCTCGCACACCTATTTTTCAGCCCTGCTCCCGTCTGGTAACCGTTTCCAGGAGGTCTCGGCGCACAAAAACCCTTCTCTCCGCCGCTCTGCCCTTTGGATCCCGTGGCCATCTCGGCTCAACCGACCTTGGGCGAAAAATCGGTCATCGCCATAAACGTGGACTCCACCTTCTCTACGATCTTCCCAGTCTCTTCGCTCTTTGCCCGCACCTTCTGCCATTCCGGATCATCCTGGAACGCCTTCCAGTTCGCCGTAGCCGCTTCCCGGCTGGGGTGTTTCAACACATAAATCAACGTCTTCCCGGCCACCGGCGCGTCCGTAGGCGTCCAATACGCCACATTTTTCATCCCGTGCCGCTCAAAAATCGTCATGGTGTGCTCTCGAAACCTCTTCAGCAGATCGTCCAGTTTCCCCTCCGCCGTCGTGTACACGCGCAGCTCATATACCTCTGCCCCCGCAGCCTCCGCCCGTCCCGCGAACAGGACCTCTCCCAACACTCCCGCCGCTACCCCCGGCAAAATCCCCGCCACCGGCAGTGCCTTCAACACCATTCTTCTCTTCATGGTTTTATAGCTCCTTTCATCCAATCAGTCATTTGCCTTCAGGCTACCGCCGCTTAGATACCCGTAGCTATGTCCCTGCGGCACCCAACATAATCGCATTATATTCTGCCGCGTTCCTGCACTTCGGAGGCAGCGGCCCGCAACTTTATCGGAGCCTCTCTTTGCCACAGGAGACTTGGTGGGTCGTTACCCTGGCCCTCGCCGTCGCCTGGTTCCTGCCAAACCTTGGCGGATCCTGGTTCGCCGCGATTGAAGACTTTTTCATTCGCCTTTCGCGGCGTCGCATCCTCGCTCTCGTCTTCATTTTCCTGGCCGCAATTCTCTTGCGCATCGCCTGGCTCCCGGCTCTTCACTATCCCTATCCTTTGGTCCAGGACGAATTCTCCTATCTGGTACAGGCCGACATATTCGCCCACGGTCATCTCTCCATGCCCACCCATCCCATGTCCGCCTACTTTGAAACCTTCTACCTCAATTTCCACCCGACTTACTCCTCCATGTACCCGCCCGCACAAGCCTCCATCCTCGCTCTCGGACAGCTTCTCGGCCATCCCTGGATCGGCGTGCTCCTCAGCTGCGCAGCCATGTTCGCCGCTCTGCTCTGGATGCTGCAGGGCTGGTTTCCGCCTCATTGGGCTCTCTTGGGCGTCCTTCTGGCTCTGGTCCGCTTCGACGTTTTCAGCTATTGGATCAACGGCTACTGGGGAGGCGCGGTCGCCGCCACCGCTGGCGCGCTCCTGCTCGGCGCTTTGCCGCGACTGCGCAAACATTGGCGCACCCGCGACGCCGTCATTTTCGGCCTCGCCGTCTGCGTTCTCGCCAACTCCCGTCCCCTCGAAGGTTTAATCTTCTTTGTCGCGGTGTGCATAGTTCTGGCGGCCTGGCTGGCGCGAAGATATCGCGCCGGTTTCCCCGCCCCGCTCCGCACTTTCCTGCTTCCCGTTTCTCTGTGTCTCTTCGCCAACCTTGCTTTCACTCTGTATTACGACTGGCGCGTCACCGGTGATCCCTTCACCATTCCCCACGAACTCTACTATCGCCAGTACATGAGCGTTCCGCCCTTCATCTGGCAGAAAATCCATCCGCCTCTGGTCTACGCCAACCGCGAATTTCACAATTTCTATAGCGAATGGGTCCGCTCTCAATACGACGGCACTCTCCGTGACGCCCTGCGCGTTGAAAGAGAGAAGGCCCGCGACTTCTGGAAATTCTTTTTCGGCACGCTCTTTTCCATCCCGTTCCTTACCCTTCCCTGGATGTTGCGTGACCACAAAGTCCGCCTGCTGCTTTTCTTTTTCTCCCTGAGTGCATTGGGATTGCTCGCCGTCACCTGGTTCTTGCCCCACTACGCCGCGCCGGTTTTCGGTGTGCTTCTCGCTCTCCTTGTTCAGGCCTTCCGCCATCTTCGCCGCTGGACCTTCCGCGGCCGTCCCGTGGGCATTGGCTGGACGCGTTCGCTGGTCGTTCTCTCCTGCTGCATGTTGCCGGTCTGCACCGCCCAGCAGTTTGCCAGGCCGCAGAGTCCCGTCTGCCTCAACTTTGCATACAACTGGGACCGCGCCGACGTGATTAATCAGCTTAATTCCACGCCCGGCCAGCACCTGGTGATCGTCCGTTACACCGCTTATCACAACATCCACGAAGAGTGGGTTTATAACGCCGCCGAGATTGACCGCTCCAAAATCGTCTGGGCGCGCTTCATTCCTGGCATGGATATGAGACCCCTGTTGGACTACTACGCCGGCCGCCGGGTCTGGCTGGTGGACGTCGGCATTTCCGCGGACCTCCGCCCCTTGCAGTCCTCGGACCTTTCCCCTGCCCCTTCGGACAGTCGCTGATTCTCGCAACACCCTCTTCTAAGGACTTTGTTTCTTCCTGGGCTTGCCCCACACTGGTTTTACGCGCGGCCTTGCCGTAGCCTTGTGTCGCTCCACCAGCACGGAACCGCCCAAATTTCATGAATCCAGCTTTGCTCGACACCCCCGCCCCAACTGTGCTTACCAACCCCGCACAGCCGCTTCCCTCTGCCTCTTCCGCGGCCACTTCTGAGCCTCTCTATCCTGGACACCGCGTTCTCGCTGTCTTTCCGTTCCTTAATGAAGCTCCAAAGCTCGCTCCCATGGCCGCACGCCTTCGCTCCGGCCTCGTGGATCAGTTTCTCGGCCTCAACAACGCCTCCACCGACGACGGCGCCGCGCTCCTCGCCACTCACCGCATCCCCGTTCTCGACCAGCCCTCCGGGGGCGTTGGCAGTTGTCTCCGCTCCGCCGTGGCCTACGGGTGTCGCGAAGGCTTCGACATCATGGTCGTCATGGCCGGGAATGACAAAGACGACCCCGAACAGATTCCCCTTCTCCTGGCACCACTTCTTCAGGGCCGGGCCGACTACGTTCAGGGCAGCCGTTTCCTCACCGGAGGTTCCAGCATCCGCCTGCCAGCCTTCCGTCACTTCTCCATCAAATTGTTGAGCCTCTTTTATCGCATCTATACCGGCCAGCCCTGTACCGATCTCACCAACGGCTTTCGCGCTTATCGCCTCTCGTTGTTCGACGATCCGCGCATCAACCTGGACCAAAGCTGGCTTGATACCTACGAATTCGAGTACTACGTGCACTGGAAGGTTCGCGAGTGTGGTTATCGCGTCGCGGAAGTCCCGGTAACCAAGACTTATCCCCCCGCCCCCCACGTCCCTTACACCAAGATTCGCGCCATCACCGGCTGGTGGCGCATGTTGCGCCCCTTTGTCTTCCTTGCCCTCCGCATCAAGCGGTAGCTCCGTCCCACTGGACGCCTGCCCAAGAATATTGCTGCCGCTTTCTCTTTAATTCTGCAGGTACTCGCTGGTCAGAGAATGCTTGGCAGTAAGCAGTTGTTTGGGCGTTCCTTCGAACATGATCTTGCCGCCCTTGGTGCCGCCTGCGGGACCCATATCGATCACCCAGTCCGCGTTCTTGATGACGCTGGTGTTGTGTTCGATGACAATCACCGTGTTTCCTGCGTCCACCAGGCGATTCATGATCTCCAGCAGGTGCCGGATGTCGGACATGTGCAGGCCGGTTGTGGGCTCATCCAGCACATAGATGCTGCCTTGTTTGTGCAGTTCACTCGCCAGCTTGATGCGCTGGCATTCACCGCCGGAGAGCGTGCTTAGCGGCTGCCCCAGGGTCAGGTAGTCCAGCCCCACATCGCTCATGGCCTGCAGCTTGCTCGTGATCTTTTCGATCTGGAAGTATTCGAGCGCCTGCCTCACGGTCATGTTCAGCACATCGTTAATCGATTTTCCGTTGAGCCGGTATTCCAGCACTTGATCCTTAAATCGTTTGCCCTCGCAGATCTCACAGGGCGACTTGACTTCGCCCATCGCCGGAATCTCAATGTAGATCACGCCCAGTCCCTGGCAGTTCTCGCACGCCCCTTCCGAGTTAAAGCTGAATAGTGATGGGCTCACTTTGTTCGCGGCCGCGAAAGCCTTTCGCACCTCGTCCATGACGCCGGTATAAGTGCCCGGATTGGAACGGCTCGAAACGCCCACCGGAGATTGGTCGATCACGATCGCGTCCGGGTGTTGACGCAGAAACGTCTGATGGACGAGCGAACTCTTTCCCGAACCTGCCACACCGGTGATCGCCGTGAGTACACCCTTGGGAATGTCCACGCTCACGTTCTGCAAATTGTTGGCTTTCGCGTTCTTGATCGGCAGTTTTCCCGTGGGTGAACGAAAATCACTTTTGATCGAAACCGCCTGTTTCATGAATTTTGCGGTCAGCGTGTCGGCGCGCAACAGGTTCTTCAATGGACCTTCATACATCACCTGGCCGCCTTGCGTTCCCGCACGCGGGCCCAAATCCACGATATGGTCAGCCACTTTAATGACGTCAGGATCGTGCTCCACCACCAGCACCGTATTCCCGCGGTCACGCAATTGCCGAAGAAGTTCATTCAAGCGGTGCACGTCGCGGGGGTGCAGGCCCACGCTGGGTTCGTCGAACACATACATCACGTCCACCAGGCTGCTGCTCAAGTGTTTAACGATTTTCACGCGCTGCGATTCGCCGCCGGAGAGCGTGTCGGTCTCACGATTTAAAGTGAGATATTCGAGGCCGATATCCACCAGATATTGCAGGCGCTGGGCCAGCGTTTGCAAAATTGGCGCGGCTTTCGGCTCCTTGATGCTCTGGATCACCCCGATCAACTGGCTCGCTTCCATCGCGGCCAGCTCAGCGATGTTGTATCCGTCGATTTTGCACTTCAGCACTTCCTGACTTAAGCGCGCGCCCCGGCACACTGTGCAGGGGGCCAGGGTAATGTAAGGCGCGACGGACTTTTGCGTGCGTTCCGACATGGTCTTGACGTCGCGCGTGATGTACTTGGCTGTGAATCTGCTGATGATGCCTTCGCAGGTTATGTTGATGCTCTTGCCGCCGACTTTGGTTTTCACTTTATAGGGCTTGCCGTATAGAAGCAGCTCCATTTCTTTTTCGCTGAACTTGGCAAGCTTCTTGTCCATGTCGAAGAGTTTCGACTGTCCGAGGAAGTTCCAGCCCCAGCTATCGACGGCATATTCATGGAACAGGATTGCGCCTTCGTTCAGGGTCTTGGATTTATCCAGGAACAGATCCAGGTCCACACCCATCTTGCGGCCCAGACCATTGCAGTTCGGGCACATGCCCTTGGGATCGTTAAAGGAAAAGACGTTCGCATGCCCCACGTGCGGTTTGCCGATGTGGGAATACAACCGGCGCAGCACCGGGTAGATGTCAGTGATCGTGCCCATCGTCGAATGCGACCCGCCGCCCAGCCTTTTCTGGTCCACCACGATCGGCATGCTCAGATTCTCAATGGCATCGGCGTCCGGCTGGGAGTAGCGCGGCAGAAAGGTGCGGATGAACATGCTGAAATTCTCGTTCATCTGGCGTTGCGCCTCCGTGGCCACGGTATCGAAAACGATCGACGATTTGCCGGAACCAGAGACGCCGGTGAAAATGGTGATCTTGCGTTTGGGAATGCGCAGCGAGACGTTCTTGAGATTGTTCTCGCGCGCTCCGCGAACCTCGATATATTCCTGCGACACGGTTACGCCGTCCCGCGCGGAGAATTCGTGTAAAACATCTGCAGTTTCTTCACTTTTTGGTTTTGCGCGCTTTCGCCCGCGCACCCGCCGGCGCTTTGCTCTTTAATTTGATCTGATTATATTCCACGGCGACACGAACCAGATTCTTGAGAGCGCGCTCGTTAATCGGATCGCCCTCGAAAAGATCAATCGCTCGCCACGCGTTCCCTCCGAGGCCCGCGTTGAACAACTTTTCCGGATCAGCGAGGCGCGCGCCATGGGCAAAGGTCAGCTTCACCTTATCTTTGTGGGCGTTGCCCACCGCCAGGATTCCGTCCCGCGACCACACCGGGCTGCCCATCCATTTCCACTCCTCGATGATCTTCCGGTCGGCCGCCAGGATGCTCTTGCGGACGCTGGCGAGAGTCTTACCGCGCCAGTCGGTGAGTCCTGCGATCAGTTGGTCAATACGTTCTGATGGATTCATGGCTCTTCATGCCTCCAACCTGTTCAACAGACTGTAAATATAGCCGATGTTTCGGCAGTGCCGGAGACCCTGTGATTCATTCGCAGAATCCGGCGTATGGTGCCTTGCTTCAAGATCCGCGTTGCTTCACGGCTTTTCAGCCGCTTGCGGCGGCCAGTTGGGCGATTCGATCCCGAACTGCTTGGCGTACTCCGCGTTCAGCCGTTGCCAGCCGCCGTACTTCATGGCCTCTGGGCCAACCATGCGACCCAGGGGACTGCCACGGAGCAAGTGGTCCAGAACGTCGAAACAGATGTGCCATCCGGCCGCGCCCATGGCGATGAAGCGGTGGCCGATGTTGGTCCACAACGTCAGCCGTGTGCCGTCGCCAACAGCCTCCAGTTCCCACCTCATATCGAAGCCGCCCCACTTATACTCCAGCACCTCGGGAGCATCGGCTCGCGTCACTGTTGTTTCGGAGACACGCAGCGTCGGCGCTCCCACTGTGCTCAGCTTCACTGTGCTTCCCTCCACACCCAGGTTCCCGTCAGCATCAAAAGGCGCCCACTCGCGCAGCTGTTCCGGTTCGGTCAGCGCTTTCCATACTTTTTCCGGCGAGTGGCGTAGTTCTCTCACCAGAACCAGCGTCCACTTCTCTCCGTCCTTCTGTATCTGCGCCCCGTAGGCGGGGCCCGGTGTGTACTGCTGGCGTTCGTTCACCTGGTTCTCCTCACCACCGCGCCAGTTGGGTCAGTTGAATCAGGTTACCGCAGGTGTCATTCAGCATCGCAATGGTCGAGCCGGTCACCTCTTTGGGCGGCATAGTGAACTCGGCTCCGCCGGCCTTGATCCGCTCGTAGTCGCCTTTGATGTCGTCGGTGAAGAACATCATCGCCGGCTGGCTTTGCTGAAAAATCGCCTGCTGATAGGCCTTGGCCGCCGGGTTTTTGTTCAGCGCCAGCTGTAGTTCCGTGCCATTCGGCTCCTCGGGTGATGCCACCGTCAGCCAGCGATAGGGACCTTGACTGAAGTCGGTCTTCTTGGCAAAGCCCAACACTTCCGTATAAAAGCGGAGCGCCTTGTCCTGGTCATCCACGAATATGCTGGTCACTTTGATTTTCATTTGCTTTCTCCTTTGTTGCGTCCGCGGCCGGGGCCGCGTGGTTTTTTGGTCTTGGTTTTTGTTGCTGTTGCCGGACTCTTCGTCGAGGCCTCCTCCATGCGGTCCAGGTGGCGTTCCAGAGCATCCAGGTGCGGCGACCAGAACCGGCGGAACTGATCCAGCCAGGCATTCATTTCCTGAAATGGCTCAGGCTTCAGCCGGTATAGCCGCCGCTGGGCATCCACCGTGGATTCCACGAAACCCGCCTCGCGCAGCACCCGCAGGTGCTTGGACACCGTCGGCTGCGGCATGCCCAGCCGCCGCTCGATCTCTCCCACCGACTGTTGTGACGTCACCAGCAGGCCCAATATCGCCCGGCGATTCGGTTCGGCAATGATCTCGAACGCGGTCTCCATGTTTTGTATATACTCTAACGCGTATATACGTGTCAAGGCATATTTAGCGAAATTATTTGACGGCGGATTGCGGCCACGCTTTCTGCCGCACGCTGGGCCCAGCGGGTCGCCCCCGGTTCCGTTGCCCAGGCTCGCACACCCCGAGAATCAACGTAACCGTCACCCACCCTGCGGCATCAGAATGGTTGTTTGAACGACTATCTTACAGGAGACTTTCCCATGAGCACTGCAGCCATTAAACCCGGGCCTTCCACCTCCACCTGGAACATCGATCCCGTGCACTCCACCGCTCAGTTCAAGGTCAAGCACATGATGATCTCGAACGTCAAAGGCGAGTTCACTTCTCTCTCCGGCACACTCCAGCTTCACGATTCCGATCTGGCGCTTTCCAAGGTCACCGCTTCGATTGACGCCGGCTCGATTAGCACCCGCGAGCCGCAGCGCGATGCCCACCTCAAGAGCGCCGACTTCCTCGACGTCGAAAAGTTCCCTAAGCTGACCTTCGTCTCCACCCAAATCACCAGGAAGGGCGCCGAGGAGTTCGCCGTAACCGGCGATCTGACCATCCACGGCGTCACCCGGCCGGTCACCTTTGACTTTGAAGAGCTGAGCGCCCCGCAAAAGGACCCCTGGGGCAACACCCGCATCGGCCTGTCCGGCACCACCAGGATCAACCGCAAAGACTTCGGCCTGCTTTGGAACACGGTTCTGGAAACCGGCGGCTTCCTGGTTGGCGACGACATCACCATTACCCTCGACGTCCAATTCGTCAAAGCCTGACTTTTGTTCGGCCGTGGACGACACGCGGGTGGCGCAGACTTCCATGCGCTTGGACCTCCGGGTGGCCTACGCTTTCGGGAAAACCGGGAGCCGCCGCCTGTAGCTCACCACTCGCCACTTTCCACTGTTCCGCAAGTCCCGCCCGCCTCACCAAGAAAGGAGGTACCACACTGCCTGCTTTGGCGCATAATCAGCCTCAACCTTTCAGGCCAGTCCCAGGCAACTCGCGAGGAGGACCACCATGCCAACCGCTACCACGGGACACGCGGCGGGCCCCGCCGGCTCGCGCAAGTGGCAACAAGACGACAACCGCTGGCTCACCGCTGCCGCCTCTCTGATCGTCGGAGCCGCGTTTTTCTCTTTATGGTTCTGGCTGCTTCCGCGCTGGCTCGGATTCGACGTGGAAGCCGCGAACACCGCGCGCTGGCGCTGGCTTGCCGTTATCCCTTCCGTACTCGGATTCGCCATCGCCCTGCGCTGTGTTTGGGACTTTGGCTGGACCGGCCGTGGCACGCCCGCGCCGATGCTCCCTCCCCAGCGACTGGTAGTGGTGGGGATGTACCGCTACGTCCGCAATCCCATGTACGTCGGTTTCGCCTTCGGGTGGATCGGCCTGTGGATCGTCTTCGGCCACGCCAACCTGACGCTGACTCTTGCCGTCCTGGGCGTTGCGCTTGGCGTACACCTGTTCGTGATGTTCTATGAAGAGCCCGCGCTGCGCGGCAAATTCGGCGCCGACTATGAGGAGTATTGCCGCAACGTCCGCCGCTGGCTGCCCCGCCTGCAACCGTGGCAACCCCAGCCGAACTAAAAAATAACGACAAAAAATAAGGCCCGCGCCATGCGGCACGGGCCTCGGAAGGTTCTGACTTACGATTTAGAACTTAAGACTGAGAACCGAGGTTAATAGATGTCGTACTGCTCCCAATGCAGGGTAGCGTCCGACTGGATGATTACATGCTTGTGCGAGTTCTGCTCCAGTTCGTCAATGAGCATGGACTCGCGGGTCTTCAGGGCTTTGGCGATTTCCGGATGCACGCGAAGCGTAAGGTTTGCGGCGTCCGGGTTGGCTGCGGCCATCTTGCGCGCTTCGTTCTGGATTTCGTAACACAGGGTCGGAATGGACTTGACCATTCCCGAGCCGGTGCACGAGGGGCAAGGCTGGCACAGGACGCGCTCCAGCGCCTGCTTGGTGCGCTTGCGGGTGATGCAAACCAGGCCGAACTCGTTGAAGGAGAGCGCTTTGGACGGGGCTTTGTCCTGCTCCAGAGCCTGCTGCAACGCGGACAAAACCTTTTCGCGGTTGCGCCGCTCTTCCATGTCGATGAAGTCCACCACGATAATGCCGCCCAGGTCGCGCAGGCGAATCTGCCGCACGATTTCCTTGACCGCTTCGAGGTTGGTCTTGACGATGGTGTCTTCCAGGCGGGTTGAGCCTTTACCGACGAACTTACCAGTATTGACGTCAATCGCTACCAGCGCTTCGGTGTGGTTGATGACGATGTAGCCGCCGGACTTGAGCCAGACCTTGGCGCGCAGCGCCTTGTCCAGTTCGTGCTGGATGCCGAACTCTTCAAAGATCGGCTGCTCTTTGGAGTAGAGCTTGACGCGGTTGACGAGTTTGGGCTGGAAGCGGCTGACAAATTCGCAGACCTTGCCGTACTCCTCTTCGTTGTCAATCCAGATGGCGGTGAAATCGTCGCTGACGTAATCGCGCAGGATGCGTTCCACCAGATTCAGGTCGTGGTGAAGAATCGCCGGCGCCTTGCGGTCGTCGTGCTTGTGCTTGATGTCGTTCCAGGTCTTGCCGAGGAACTCGATGTCGGTGCGGATTTCCTCGTCGGTCGCCGCGCCTGCCGCGGTGCGCACGATGAAGCCGCCGGGATAGCTGCCGCGCGCTTCGCCGACGATGCGGCGCAGCCGCGAACGATTATCCGCGCTGGCGATCTTGCGGGACACACCGATGTGGTCGATGGTCGGCATGTACACCAAGAAGCGGCCGGGAAGGGCGATGTGGCTGGTGATACGCGCGCCCTTTTTGCCGAGCGGCTCCTTGGCAATCTGCACCACGATTTCCTGGCCGGGCTTCAGCATTTCGCTGATGAGCTGAGGCCGGCGCGGGCCGTGGCTGTGGCTGTGATGGCCGTGACCGCCATGCTGGCGATGGCCACCGCCGCCGGGGCCGCGGCGATCGAAGCGACCTCGCCCGCGTCCGCGATCACCACCGCGGTCGCCGCCGCGATCTCCGCCCCGTTCGGGGCGTCCGCCCCTGCCGCGGTCTCTGCCGCCGCTTCGGAACGGCCGCTGGAAACGGGAACGGGGATTGCCGCCAACACGCGCAGACTGGCGCGGAAATTCGCCCTGGGATTCCTGGCCGGAGTGCGGAGACCGGGTTTCACCAGGCAGGAGGAAAGCGTCTTCGGCGGGAGCTGAAGCGGATGCCGCGATTTCCTCTCGCTGCTCACGTTGACCGCGTTCCTGCCGGTACTCGCCTTGCTCTTGCTCGTTCTGATCTTCATCGTCGCGCTGATCCTCGTCGTGGTGCTCTTCAGAAGAGGACTCCCGTGAAGTTTCGAGTTCCACGTGCTCGCCGAGCGCGGCGATGTGCAGCGCATTTTCGTGAGCAGCGTCAGCTTCGGCTTCGGCTACGGCTTGCGGAGCGCTGACGATTTCCTGGACGGAAGGCTCTTCTTCAGACTCGTCGGAGTCGTCATGGTCGGTTTCCTGATCGGATTCCGCGTCGGCTTCGGCATCGGCGCGTTCCTGGCGAAGTTCAGCTTCGTCTTCCTCGACTTGGTCCTGATCGTCTTCTTCGTCGTCGTCGAAGACGGCGCCACCGGAAGCGGAGTCGGCTTCGACTTCTTCGCGAACCAAGTCTTGCTTGGCGTCAATGATGCTGTTGGAAAGAGCAGTGGCTTCTTCTTCGCTGATGAGCGCCTCGGTAACGGGAGCATCATCTTCGGGATCGATATCGGCGGCAGCGGATTCGCGGAGTTCTTCCTCTTCGCTAAGCGGGAGCTGTTCGGCTTCGGAAGGAGCGCCGGCAAGCAGCCAGCTGGGCAAGCCACCACGGGAACGCCGCGGAGCGCCAGCGGGAGCGGGTTGGCCGGCCACACGAGGCTGCGGCGCATCGAGTTCGGGTTCCGGTTCGAACCGTTCGGGCTCGGCTACGGGAGCAGGAGCGGAAGCTTCGATGGAAGGCCGGCCACGATACTTGGCCAGTGATTCACCGGGAAGCAGGAAATCGTCCTGGCCGGAATCGGCTGGGCCGGAAGGACGCGGGGCTTCGGAGCCGCGATTGTCAAACTCACGGCGCGGGCCGCGATTTTCGAAGCCGCCACGATTGGAATAGCCGCGCCCGCGATCGTTGCCGCGGTCGCCGCGATCTCCACGGTCATTACCGCGATCGCGTTCGCCGCCCTGCGGAGAAGCGTACTTGGAAGGAGGCAGGTCGCGCCCGCCGCCCTGACGGAAATCACGTCCACCGCCGCCGCTACGACCCCCGCGCCCACGGCCCCGGAAGCGGCCTCTGCCACGCCCAAACTGAGGACGGTCACCGCGCGGACCGCGGTCACCACCGCGATCATTGCCACGATCTCCGCCACGGTCGCTACCCGCACCGCGATCCCCGCGCGGCGCGAAACTGGGAGCCGGACGATACTGGGTCGGATTGTATTGCGGAGCGAAATTCTGAGGAGCCGATTCGTTGGATTCGGGCTGACGCTCGTCTTCGGGATTCGACTCGTCAACGCCAGGAGCGCCGGCTTCGGCTTCTTCGACATGGGTGCGAACGTCGCGAGGATCGGCTTCATGGCCGGGCTCACGCGATTCGAACGACGCGGGTTCCTGGGAACGGCCCAGGGACTCGCCGGGAAGGACGTCGATCGGCGCAGCGTCGGGAATGACCGAGGCTGGCGAGGCCTGGTCGTGACCGTTGTCGTGGCCGTGGCCATGATCGTAGTCTTCCAGGTTTTCGAAAACATCACTGACGTAGAGGAAGGCGTCGCCGTCGAGGCCGATATCCACGAACGCGGACTGCATGCCGGGAAGGACGCGGGTAACTCTACCTTTGTAAATGCTACCGACGAGGGCGAACTCTTTTTCGCGCTCGATGTAGATTTCGACTAACTGGCCTTCTTCCAAAATGGCGACTCTCCGCTCATGGGAGGTCGCGCTGATAACCAACTCTTTAGACATGAAAAAAACTCCTTGAATGTCCCGGCGGGGCCGGGGGCGGGACGCAGGACCGCGGAGAAGCCTCGAAACGGAGACACAAGCAGAAAAGCGGCTTGTGGGCCGAAGCCGATGGAGAGGTTGAACTCTGCGCAGCTTACGAGGCTGGTCCGTCCCCGGAAGGGGCGAACGGCGGACGATGCTGTCCTCACTCGAACTTTACCTAAACTTTCTGTACTGCAAAAGGGACGACCGAAAAGGGCGTCCTGCGAGCTCAGAGTTTGCAAATGCAACTGGTTTGACTCAGGGTTTGTAAAACACCCTGAAACCCTTTGCGAGGGTTTGCAAGTACAACCCCGAAACCCGGATCGGTTCACGGCCTAATTGACGAAGCGGCGGAGCCGGACATTCATTACCAGGCCGATCGCCATGAACACAAACAAAGTGGCCGAGCCGCCGTAACTCATGAGAGGTAACGGAATGCCGGTCACGGGCATAGCACCGATGACCATGGCCACATTTACCAAAACGTGGAAACCTAGCGCCGCCGCCACGCCCATTACAAGAAACATGCCGGCGCGATCTTTCGCGCGCTGAGCATTTTGAACGAGACGCAACAGCAGAGCCATGTACAGCCCCAAGGCAAGCAGCACGCCTTTGAATCCCTGTTCTTCCGCCCAGGCCGACATGATGAAATCGGAATAACGGACGGGAATATAACCCAGTTGATTCTGACTGCCGTTGCCGAACCCTTTGCCCCAGAAGCCGCCGGACCCCACGGCAATTTTGGATTGCAAGAGCTGATAGCCGGAGCCCTTGGCATCGTCTTCCGGGTGCAGGAAAGACGTAATCCTTTCTCTCTGGTATGGCTTGAGGATGTGCTTACTAACGGGAGGATAGAAAACAGCTCCCACCAGCAGAACCCCGGCCAAAGTAAAAATTCCAGCGTGGAGCCACTTCAAGCCCGCCAGGAAAGCGCCCACAGCCAACATGGGAACGAGCACCAACGCAGTGCCCAAATCTGGCTGCTTCAAAATCAAAACCAGTGGCACGCCTACGAGCATGCCTGCTTTCAAGAGATCGCGCAGGTCCAGCTCGTCTGAGCGCACTTCCGCAAAGAAGCGCGCCAGTACGATGATTATAATCAACTTTGCCAGTTCTGACACCTGAAACTGCTGGCCCATCAAAGAGAACCAGCGTTTAGCGCCGAAACGGGAGTTGCCAAGTACCAGTACCGCCCCTAAGGCAACCAGGCAGATTATATAAAGGACCGGAGCCTGATCGAGGATCAGGTGATAGTCGAGGCGGGAAAGCGCGAACATGAGGGCGAAGCCAAAGACCAGCCAGCGAATCTGCTTGTAGTGCATTCCGGCCAGGCCGCCACTCGCGTGAGTCGCGGAGTATATCTCTAGAACTCCCAGGGCACAGATGGCCATCAGGATGGCGATGAGCCACCAGTCGTAATCGCGAGTTGCCTGGGCGTCTTTCATGGGGTGAAGGCCTCGAAGGGTTGGAAGAAGTGGCGAGTCGCGAGTGGCGAGTGGCGAGAAAGGCGTGCCCGGGAAGCTGGGCAAGCGAATGACGGCCCAACGGAGGAGTGATGGGCGGTCAGGCGACAATTACGAGTTGTGGGTGAGATTGTCATCGGTCGTTCCGGGTACCGGAAGAATTTACCGGGGCGGTTGGCGGCGGATCCGGTTTCAGGACAGCGGTCGGAGCCAGGGTGGCGGCTCCGCTGGCAGGATTGGCAGAGTGATCGTCGGCGGTGATGGTGCCCTGGGTCTTGCGGCTCTTTTTGTCGTAGTAAGCCTTAACGATGTCGCGGACCACCGGGCCGGCAGCTTCGCCGCCGTGCTGTCCGCTTTCCTGCACCAGAACCGCAACACAGATTTCGGGGTCGCGTTTGGGGGCGTAGCCGACGAACCAGGCGTTGTCGGCGAACTTGGTGCCCTTGCGGACAAGCGCCATTTTGTCGTAGCCGATGACCTGCGCCGTTCCAGACTTGCCGCTGAATTCGATTCCGGTGAGCTTGAGCTGGCCGCCGGTGCCGCCGGGTTCGTTGATCACGCCGTACATTCCATCGGTCACACTCTCAATCGTATGTTCAGAGAGGGCGACGTGCTCTTCGGGGACGTCTTTCACGCCCTTCAACATGTGAGGCTGCCTGAAGACGCCGCCGGAGGCGAGGCCACCGATCAGGCGGGCGAGCTGCATAGGCGTGGTAGTGACAGCGCCCTGACCGATCGCGACCGAGATGGCTTCACCGGCGTACCACTTGCGATGGAAGACGCGCTCGACCCACTCCTCGGAAGGCATAAGCCCCGGTTCTTCAGAGGGAAGATCGACGCCGGTTCTATGGCCGAGGCCGAATTTGTCGCCCCAATAGGAGAGGCGGTCGATGCCCATCTTCATGCCTACGGTGTAGAAGAAGACGTCGCAGGATTTGAGGATGGCTTCGTGGAGATTCGTGGCGCCATGTGAAGTAGCGCCCTTCTTCGAGTAATAGACCCAGCAGTGATACTGGCGGCCAAAAAACATTCCGTAACCTGGGCAGTACGTGGTGAAGCTTTCCGAAGGATTGCGGTCTTCGAGCATCGCGGCGGCGGTAACAATCTTGAAGACCGAACCGGGTGCGAGCTGCGCCTGAATGGCTCGATTGAGGAGAGGCTTGAGCGGGTCCTCGTTGAGTTCCTTCCATTCTTTGCCGGAAATGCGAACCGCGAAATCGTTGGGGTCGGGCGTGGGGCGGCTGACCATGGCCAAAACTTCGCCGGTGCGCGGGTCGAGAGCGACCACGGCGCCGGGGCGAGCGCCGAGCGACTGTTCGGCGACCTGCTGGAGATCCATATCCACACTGAGCTGGATTTCTTTTCCGGGAATGGGGTCCTGCTGGGAAAGGTGATCCACTTCCTTGCCGACGCTGTTGACGATGACGCGGCGCATGCCGTCCGTGCCCATCAGAATGTCGTTGTACTGGCGCTCCAAGCCGGACTTGCCGACCACGTCGCCGGGGCGCAGCTTGCTGTTGCTGGATTCGATCTGCTGTTCGCTGGCCTCACCGACGTACCCTGTGGCGTGGGCAAGGAAGCCGTTCGGCAAATAGCGGCGGCGCGAGACGGAAAGCATTTCGAGGACGGGAACATCGGAGCGGTGGGATTCGATGAAGTCCAGGTCCGCGCTGGAGGCCTCGGGCTTGATAACAATGGGCTGAAATTTGGGCAGGTTGCGGGTGTTCTGCAACTGGTCGCGAAGATCGTCCATGGAGATGTTGAGGCCGTCGGAAATGGCGGGGAGATACTGTTCGACGAGCTTGGGATCGTCGCGGAGGAGCAGGACGGAGAAGGAGGGACGATTATCCACCAGGACGCGGCCGTCACGATCGAGCATGCGGCCGCGCGGCGCGATGATAGGAATGGAACGGACGCGGTTTTGTTCGGCCATCTGGCCGTATTTGTCGCTGTCAATGACCTGGAGTTTCCAGAAGCCGAGCAGCAACACGCCGATCATGCCCACGATGACGTAGGAGACGATGGCCAACCGCGTTTGCGGCAACCGATTGTCGTTGCGGAACCAGTACGACACGAAAGCCTTATCTAGCGCTGAAGAAAAAGAACTGTGCGCAGGACTTCGCACGCAACGCCCGTGTGGCGAAGTCTTTTAGAAACGTAGCATCCGGGGAAGAGTGCCGCAACCCGTCCTGAGGGACAGGTTGCGGGGTGGTCAACCGAGAGAGCGGAAGGAGTGAGGTAAGGAAATAAGGACGTAACGACGGAGTGCGGCTGTTACAACTAGAAAAGAGCGGTGGGGCGGCGCGACCAGGACTTGCCTTTTTCCGCGGCGATTTTTTCGAGGTCGGCGACGTGCGCTCCGGACTGGGTGAGGACGTGGTGGAGATCGTTGCCAATGCTGATGAAGGAAAAGCCCTTGTCGAGAAATTCGCCGACACGGGAAGTGCCGAAGAGGAACAGGCCGAGGATGACGTTGTTCTTGCGCGCGTGTTCGACCAGGCTTTGCGTGGCGGCGTTGAGTTCGGGCGAAGTGTACATGTGGGGGAATTCGTATTTTTCGTAGAGGCCCATGGACATGCAGAGATCGTTCTGGCCGAGGAAAAGAATGTCCACGCCGGGAACGGCGGCGATTTCAGCGATATTTTTGATGCAGTCGGCGGTTTCGACCTGGAGCGCGACGATGCCGTTGTTGTTCCAGTTGCCGGCATAGCCAAGCAGGCCGGCTTTGTTCATGCTGCGCTGCGGAAAATAGACTGAGCGCGTGCCGGCAGTCGGATATTTGGCGCAACTGACGCCCTGGCGGGCTTCGGCGGCGGTGTTGATGTAAGGAATGAGCACGCCATCGGCGCCGAGATCGAGCGCCTGCTGGATTCCACCGCGGTCGTGGTAGCCTTCGACGCGAACGAGGGACTTGGCGCCGCCGCTGGCGATGCCGCTGAGCATGGCGGAAAGTTTTTCGAAGCCCATGGGGCCGTGCTGAGTGTCCACCAGAAGCCAGTCGTAGCCGGAGTGGGCGAGCTGTTCGGCGACGGTGGGGCTGTGCGAGTTGAGAAAGAGGCCCATCTTGGGGTGGCCTGCGCGCAGTTGCTTTTTGAATTCAGCGCCGCTGAGGGTTGCGTCCGCCATGATTTTCTCCTGGAAAAGCTGGATGAGTGGGTGCAGTGTGCCGCGAGAAGCATTTCTACAGTACATGGCTCACGGTGTTTCGCCAAGCGACCTATCAGCATTTCTAATAGTTGAGGCTGTACATAGCTGTTTATAATTATGGGCAGTTTGCGGGGATCGCCGGCCACTGATGATGAATTCCGGGAAACATTTTGGGGAGAAGCCTGTGGCGGCGGAGCGGCCGCTGCGGATCGCGCTGATCGGCATGTCCGGAGCGGGGAAGACTTTTTGG
>Ga0209579_10000832_pt1 | contig 27585 bp, 21 predicted proteins | sample Coa_R1_2_FD_187152 | JGI IMG/M metagenome (GOLD analysis project Ga0209579, IMG submission 187152) | Surface soil microbial communities from Centralia Pennsylvania, which are recovering from an underground coalmine fire - Coalmine... | ecosystem: Environmental > Terrestrial > Soil >... | reverse complement strand
GAGCACTGAGGAAACGAGCTAAACCACAGAGGCCACTGGGGAACACCGAGGAAGCGAGCTAACCACAGAGGACACTGGGGAACACTGAGGAAGCGAGCTGACCACAGAGGACACTGGGGAACACTGAGGAAGCAAGCTAACCACAGAGGACATTGGGGAACACTGAGGAAGCGGGCTAACCACAGAGGGCCACTGAGGAGCACTGAGGAAACGAGCTAAACCACAGAGGGCCACTGGGGAGCACTGAGGAAGTAAGACAACCACAGAGGACACTGGGGAACACTGAGGAAACGAGGAATACCCAGAACCGCAAGCTCTTCCCCGCTACTGATAAACTGCGATTCGATGGAATATGAAGGCAGGCTGGCACGACTGCAGGACCATCTAGCCAGCACGGACGTGGATGCGCTGCTGGTCTCGCACCTTCCGAACGTTCGCTATCTTTGCGGATTCACCGGAAGCGCCGGCGCACTGCTGGTTTCCGGCCGCAAAGCTGTGTTTTTCACAGACGGCAGATACACGGCGCAGGCGCGTGAAGAAGTCCGGGGAGCTCGGATCGTTATCGCTCGCCAACCGCCTGTAACCATGGCTGCAGAGTGGCTGAAAAGCAACCGCAAGAAATCTGGGGCGAGGGTGGTGGGGTTCGATAGCCAGCACCTGAGCGTGGCGGAACACAGCCAATTGGCCGAAATACTTCGCCCGAACGTGCGGTTGCGGAAAGCGCCACCTGTGGTGGAGCGTGCTCGGATGATGAAAGATGCGGACGAGATCCGATCATTGCGCGCTGCGATCCGGCTGGGCGAAAGTTTATTTGCGGTCGCGAGCGAGGCGATTCGCCCCGGTGTTGCGGAAACCAAAGTGGCCGCAGAAATGGAATATGCCGCGCGCAGGGCAGGCGCTGAGGGAATGTCGTTCGATACCATTATTGCGTCGGGAGTGCGTTCAGCCTTGCCTCATGGGAGAGCCTCGACTGCACAAATTCCAGCTAACGGTTTTGTTGTCTGTGACTTTGGTATCATACTCGCGGGCTATTGCTCGGACATGACGCGCACGGTGCACGTGGGCAAGCCTTCCGAACAGGCCCGAGGCATGTACGCTGCGGTTCGGGAAGCGCAGGAAGCCGCGATTAACGCTGTGAGACCAGGTGTGCCGGCCGGCGAAATCGATTTAGCTGCCCGCCGGGTGCTCGCCAGGCAAGGGTTTGGTAGATACTTTACACACTCGACCGGGCACGGTGTTGGTCTGGAAATTCATGAGATGCCCAGAATTGCGGCTCGGCAGACCGAGCGGTTGGTGGAGGGCATGGTGATCACGATCGAGCCGGGTGTGTATGTTTCAAACATCGGCGGCGTACGAATCGAGGATATGGTATTAGTGACGAATACCGGATGTGAAGTGCTCACGGAAACCAGCAAAGAACTGCTTCAAATCTAACTAGCGTTTCGGGGGTAGCCTGCCGATTGGGCAGACCCCAATAATCATCGGTCGCGCCACCTACATGAATCAAAAAGAACTGAAGGAACTGATTGAGTTCTTAATCGAGAAGGATATTGCCGAGTTTGAACTGGAACGCGGCGATGTCAAAGTGCGCATCAAGCGTGGCGCCGAACATCCTCCAACCGCTTCTGTGGTGCCGATTGCCGTACACGCGGCACCAGCAATTTCCGCGGTGGTGCCGGGAACCGTCGCTCAGACGCCGGTCGGTCCACCTGTGGCGGCGGAGGCGCCGTCCGCCCCCGAAGAGAAACTCCACATCGTGCATTCCCCGATTGTCGGTACCTACTATGAGTCGCCCTCGCCGGGCGCACCGCCTTTCTTTGCTGTGGGCGACAAGGTAGAAGCAGGCCAGGTGTTATGTATCGTCGAAGCTATGAAGCTGATGAACGAAATCGAATCGGACATGAGCGGTGAGATCGTAAAGAAACTGGTAAACAACGGGCAGCCGGTGGAGTACGGGCAAGATTTGTTCGCCATCCGGCCAAGATGAGGACATCCGGAGTTGAAGCGCTGTTTGTATCGCATGATGGCGGCTCCGAAAAGCCTGAGCACCCTCCGGGAAATCGCGCGCGGTAGCGCGGCACGGGTTTCATGTTCAAAAAGATATTGATTGCCAATCGCGGCGAGATTGCCTTGCGCATAATTTGTGCTTGTAAAGAACTGGGCATCCGCACAGTGGCGATTTACAGCGAAGCCGACCGCAATTCCCTTCCCGTGCGCTTTGCGGACGAAGCGATTTGCATAGGGCCTCCCCAGCTTTCTCAAAGTTATCTAAACATTCCGGCGGTCATCAGCGCGGCCGAAATCAGCAACGTGGAGGCCATACACCCGGGATACGGCTTGCTAGCGGAGAACGCGAATTTTGCCGAGGTCACAGAAACCAGCAACATCAAGTTCATCGGGCCGCCCCCCGAGATCACTCGGCTGATGGGCGAAAAAGAGAAGGCCCGGGCAGCGATGAAACGAGCGGGCGTGCCCATCCTTCCGGGTTCGGAAGGAATTCTGGCCAGCGATGGGGAAGCTCTGGAGTGGGCACGGCAGGTGGGATTTCCAGTGATCATTAAAGCTTCGGCGGGTGGGGGCGGGCGCGGCATGCGCGTGGTACGAAATGAGGAAGAGTTGCCATCGCTGTTCAATGCCGCACAGTCTGAGGCGGCCGCAGCTTTTGGCAATGGCGATCTCTACATGGAGAAATTCATCGAGCGGCCACGGCACATCGAATTTCAGATACTTGCCGATCAATATGGCTCCGTCATTAGTTTGGGAGAACGGGAATGCAGCATTCAGCGGCGCCATCAGAAACTTCTGGAAGAGTCGCCATCCACTCAAATGACTCCGCAACTCCGCGAACAGATCGGGCAGATCTTATCGAAAACCTTGTCGGAGATCGGGTACGTCAATGCAGGAACGATTGAGTTCCTGATGGATGAAGACAAGAAGCTGCACTTTATCGAGATGAACACCCGCATCCAGGTGGAACATCCGGTCACTGAGATGGTGACTGACGTTGACCTGGTGAAGAGCCAGATTTTACTGGCTGCCGGCGAACGCATGGAAAACGTGTTGCATGGTCCGATTGTGCATCGTGGACACGCGATTGAATGCCGTATCAATGCGGAGCATCCGGAGAAATTCACGCCCTCGGCGGGAAAGATTACGGCGTTTCATCCGCCGGGAGGAACAGGAGTGCGGATCGATACCGCCGCGTACGCGGAAGGGGTTATTCCTCCTTATTATGATTCGCTGATTGCCAAGCTGATTGTTCGCGGCAAAGATCGGGACGAAGCCTGCTCCCGCATGTCGCGTGCGTTGGAGATGTTCATTGTCGAAGGGATTTACACAACCATTCCGTTGCACCGAAAGATTCTGGCGGATCCAGATTTTCGCGCGGGCAAGATCGATACTACTTTCATCGAGAGATTCTTAACGAAGAATGGGAAGAAGCACTGAGCGGGAGGGTTTAAAAAGGAAGCGAGCCAAACGCGCGATTCTTGTGTCGCTTAGATCCCTCGCCACACTCGGGATTTCGGCTGCAGGCTCCCACTTCGTTCACGCCTGCAAGACACCTCAACTTCGCGCGGTTCGCCCAGATCCCCATTCGACTTCGCATGTTGCTCCGCAACCTGCTGCGCTCAGGGCAGGCTCTCGCTGCGCAAAAGCAACTTGCTCGGGATGACAAAGCAAACTCCACCATTACCCGAGTCGTTTAGATGCTGAAGCTACCCCGGCTCTACGCGATTATTGATCCATCGTGCTTCGATTCGCACCAGGCCTTCATGTCTGCAGCACGACAATGGAGGGACGCCGGCGTGTCGCTAATGCAGTATCGAAATAAAGTGGGGAATGCGCGGGAGATGCTGGAACAGGCACGAGAACTCAGAGAAACGTTGGGAGAGACCGTCAAGCTGATCATGGACGACCGCGCGGATCTCGCGGTGGCCGCCGGATTTGCGGGAGTACATGTCGGGCAAGATGATCTGTCGCCGGGGGCGGCCCGGAAGATAATTGGAGAAACCCTGTGGCTTGGAGTTTCGACGCACAATCCGGAGCAGCTAGCGGAAGCAGACCGAACCTCAGCGGATTACCTTGCGATTGGACCCGTATTTGCGACTTCGAGCAAAGAGAAACCCGATCCGGTGGTAGGGTTAGAGGGCGTGAAGAGGGCGAGGGAGCAGACCAGTAAACCTCTGGTGGCTATTGGCGGGATCACCCGCCGAAATTGCCGAGCTGTCATCGAAGCCGGCGCGGACTCGGTGGCGGTAATATCGGATCTGGTGCGGGAACCACGAAAATCAGCAGAGGAATTTTTGCACATCTTAAGGTAGAGTGTCGTAGCGTTTGATCTGCGGCTGCCAAATCAAAGCGCCGGCGCATCGCGGGCGAGGCCGCGCCATATAGGTAATGAGTACCGAAACGAAACCGCCAATTCCGGCAGCCGCCAGCGACTGGGAGATTCATACCCATCAAGACCAGGAACTCGTCAAAGGCCTAGGCCTGACGAGCGCCACCATGCTGGTTATGGGGTCGATGATTGGCTCGGGCATCTTCATTGTCTCGGCGGAGATTGCCCGTGAGGTAGATTCTCCGGCATTGCTGATTGGGGCTTGGGTGGTCACCGGTTTTCTGACCATCGTGGGCGCGCTGAGTTATGGGGAACTTGCGGCGATGATGCCGCGGGCCGGTGGACAGTACGTGTTCTTGCGAGAAGCGCTCGGGCCTTTGTGGGGATTTCTCTACGGCTGGACGTTATTTCTGGTCATTCAGACGGGAACCATTGCCGCGGTGGGCGTGGCGTTCGGCAAATTCCTGGGCGTTTTTCTTCCCTCGATTTCCTCGACCCATTGGATTCTGCACTTTTGGAAGGCGCCTCCGATTCACATCGGCCCAATGGAACTGGGGAATATGGATGTGGGGCTCAACACGCAGAATCTGGTAGCCATTCTGATTGTGGTAGCCCTGTCGTTGATCAACGTACTCGGGATCAACACGGGTGCGGCTATCCAGAATATTTTTACGACTGCAAAAGTAGCGGCACTGTTCGGACTGGTACTGCTCGGCTTCTCGATTGGGCGGAATCCGTTGGCAATCGCAGCCAATTTCGGGACCAATTTTTGGCACAACGCGGGACTCGGGGCCATGCACTCGATCGGCGGAGGTGCCCTGGTTAGCACGCTCACGGTCCTCGCCGTCGCTCAGGTGGGTTCGCTGTTCTCGGCCGACGCCTGGAATAACGTGACGTTCACAGCTGCCGAAGTGAAAAACCCCAGCCGCAACTTGCCGCTCTCGCTGGCGCTCGGAACCGGCATTGTCATTATTCTTTACATCGCATGCAATTTTGTTTACCTGAGCGCGCTGCCGATGAACGGGGTCGCAAGTGGCGCTACGATTGTGGAGCGCGGCATCAAGTATGCGACCGAGGAACGCGTTGCGACCGCAGTAATGACGCAGATGTTTGGCGCCGCCGGCGGTTTGCTGATGGCGGCGGCGATCACGATTTCGGGGTTCGGATGCGCGAACGGATTGATTCTGGCCGGTGCTCGCGTGTATTACGCGATGGCAAAGGATGGCTTATTCTTCCGCAAAGTGGCGCGCCTGCATCCCACATATAAGACCCCGGCTGTGTCTCTCATGGTGCAAATGGTATGGACTTGCGTACTGTGTGTTTCGGGGACGTATAACCAGTTGCTCGAGTACATTATCTTTGCCGTACTGGTCTTTTATATCCTGACGATCATCGGGTTATTTGTACTGCGGCGCACACACGCAGACGCCGAGAGACCTTATCGAGCGGTGGGTTATCCGGTGTTGCCGGCGATGTATATTGTCATCGCACTATTTATCGACGTCGTGCTCTTGCGTTACAAGCCGCAGTACACGTGGCCGGGTTTAATGATTGTGCTACTCGGCATACCGGTCTATTACGTGTGGCGGAAACACGGCGGAGCAACAACCCTGAACATCGGAAACCATCGAGGAGAAGTGAATGCCTAATCTTTGGGCTAGAAAATCCATTAATACCATTCTTGCGGAAGCCTCCGAAACCGGTGAGCACAGTCTCAAGCGAGCGCTAGGGCCGACGAACCTGATCTCGCTGGGAATCGGAGCCATCATCGGAACGGGTATTTTCGTTCTGACGGGAACTGCATCGGCTAACCATGCCGGGCCGGCGATTATTCTTGCATTCAGTTTGGCTGCGGTGGCCTGTGTGTTTGCTGGCCTGTGCTACGCGGAATTTGCCTCGATGATTCCGGTTGCCGGTTCGGCTTACACCTATGGGTACGCCACGCTGGGCGAATTTATCGCCTGGATTATTGGCTGGGACCTGATTCTGGAATACGCGCTGGGCGCGGCTACGGTTGCAAGCGGGTGGAGCGGGTATGTTCTCAGTTTCCTGGGAGACTTCGGCATTCGGCTCTCGCCCAAATGGGCGGGCGCACCGGGAACGGTTTTCCTTTTCTACAATGGGCATTGGGAGCGGCTGACGGCACAGTTCCAGAAACTTCTCGACCAGAGTCACGTCGATCCGGCTACCCTGCCGCACCAGTACTCTTCATTCAATCTGTTCGGCTTCATCGGGATTGCGCTGGTAACAGCCATATTGGTGATCGGGATCAAGGAGTCGGCCAATTTCAACTCTTTCATTGTGATCGTGAAAGTCTGCGTGCTGCTCGTGTTTATCGGGTTGGGCGTTAATTACATCATGGGCCATCACGCAGAAGCCATGTCGAACTGGACGCCGTTTCTGCCGCCGAACAGCGGGCACTACGGGGATTTTGGCTGGTCGGGAATTGCCACCGCGGGCGGAATTATCTTTTTTGCATACATCGGATTTGACGCGGTATCGACTGCTGCTCAGGAGGCCAAGAATCCGAAACGCGACATGCCCATTGGCATCCTGGGATCGCTTGTAATCTGCACGATCTTGTACATTCTTGTGGCGGGTGTGCTCACCGGATTGGTGAAGTACACCAGTCTAGATGTACCGGATCCAATTGCGATCGGCATCGATATGACGGGCGTGGCGTGGGGAAGCCGACTGGTGAAACTGGGAGCGATCTGCGGCCTGAGCAGCACGATGGTCGTGATGTTGCTCGGGCAGACGCGGGTATTTTTCTCAATGTCGAAGGATGGTTTGCTGCCGAAGTGGGCGAGCCATGTACATCCCCGGTTCCGCACTCCTTATCTCTGCACGATTCTGGTGGGAATCTGCGTGGCAACGGTAGCTGCTCTCACCCCGATCAACGTACTCGGAGAACTGGTGTCGATTGGTACATTGCTGGCATTCGTGATCGTGTGCAGTGGCGTGTGGATTTTGCGCAAGCGCAGAACTGAGGTTCCGCGTGCGTTCGTCGCGCCCTGGATTCCATTTACACCGATCATGGGCATCATCGTTTCCTTGTTGATGATGTTCAGCCTCGCGTGGCAGACGTGGGCGCGATTGATCATCTGGCTGGCTATCGGGTTGGTGATTTATTTCAGCTATGCGCGCCACCATAGCCGCGTGCAACTAGCCCGCGAAAAGGATCGGGCGGGTGCGGGTGAACCCTCGATGGCGGATTAGGTTCCCATTCCACAGCTCACGTCATTGGGCACTGCAGAGCGCACGGCCTCTCGAATTTGTCGGGCAAGCCTTTGCTAGAATTCGAGCGTCCAAGTGTTTCAACAAGCATAATCATGAAGATTGTTACCGCATCGGAAATGCGCGAGATCGATCGCGCAACCAGCGAGCAATTCGGCGTGCCTTCGCTCACGCTGATGGAAAACGCTGGGGCTGCGGTGGCGGAATTTGCTGTGGCGCAATGGCCGACAGCAAAGCGCATAGGGGTGATTTGCGGTAAAGGAAACAACGGTGGCGATGGCTTTGTAGCGGCACGAAAACTGAAAGAAGCCGGACGCGAAGTTCAGGTTCTCCTGCTCTCACAAGCTTCCGAGGTGCATGGGGATGCAGCACAGATGCTCAGTCGATTGCCGCGTCAACCGGTAATGGCAAGTTCGGCAGCGGAATTGGCGAGCGATCAGGCACAGAAGATCTTTGATTGCGAGCTGCTGATAGATGCGATCCTGGGTACCGGCTTCCGCCCGCCGGTGAGCGGATTGTACGCAGAAGCAATTCAACAGCTGAACAAGAGAAATTCCCCCGTACTCGCTGTCGATGTTCCCTCAGGGGCTGACGCGGATGTTATGGGAGAACAGACGGGAGCAGTTGCGCGCGCGGACGGAATCGTGACCTTCACTGCCCCTCGGGCGGCGCACGTTTTTGGCGGTGTGACGCATGGCGCGACTCAGATCGTTCCGATTGGTTCTCCGGATGAGGCAATCCGCTCATCGCTTCAGCTCAATCTGATTACTGCTGGTGACATTGCTGCCCTGATCGCGCCACGAGCGGCTGCGGCAAACAAGGGAAACTTCGGGCATGCTCTCGTGGTGGGCGGTTCCATCGGTAAAGCGGGAGCTGCGGCCATGGCGGGTATATCCGCGCTGCGCGTGGGAGCAGGATTGTCTACGGTAGCGACTCCGAAATCTGTTCTTCCGACAGTTGCAGGATTTCATGCCGAGGTCATGACCGAGCCTTTGCCCGAAACGGGGCAGGGTACGATCGCAAAAGAGGCTTTCAGTTGCATCAGCAATGCCGCTGCGGGGAAGAGCGTCGTCGCGATAGGGCCGGGCGTCTCGCGAAATCCCGAAACCAGCGAATTGGTTCGCGAGTTAGTTAAGAAACGTAACACTCCCCTCGTGGTCGATGCGGACGGCTTGAATGCCTTTGAGCAACATCGAGGTGACCTGAACGGCGATTCCGGACCGCTCGTGATAACGCCGCATCCCGGCGAGATGGCCCGTCTGACGGGGCTCAGCATAGCTGCAATTCAACGAGACAGAATTAATGTCGCTCGAACCTACGCCCGGGAACATGGACTTGTACTGGTCTTGAAGGGGCATCGGACATTGGTCGCCTCTCCCGATGGTGAGGTCTGGGTGAACGCCACCGGGAATCCGGGAATGGCCACCGGCGGTACAGGTGACATTCTGACGGGCATGGTTGCGGGTTTCGTCGCGCAAAATTCCAAGCGCATCCTGGAAGCGGTGTGTGCCGCAGTCCATCTCCACGGCGTGGCCGGCGATGTGGCGCGAGAGAATCTGGGCGAGCATTTCATGGTCGCAACCGATGTGCTCTCAGCACTTTCGCAAGCGTTCTTCCGGGTTCGCCAAGATGGGATGAAGTCGTGGGTTGAGCTTCACGGATAAGCATCGTGTCACGACATAAATGCCCAGCAGTTGAAGGTTGAGTAGTATTTTTCTGCTAGAGCGCCTTACCTGCTCGGAACCGCATTTTTTGCGGTCTTCAGCCAAGTTCCCCGCCGAATCCCGTGTACGTGTGACATCGGCACACGCATTCTCTCGCATCATAAGAGCAAAGAAAGGTTCAAAGAGAGGTGAATCCAAATGGCAAGTAGTACATATAGAAACGAAGCTTTACTGATTGCGCAACCACGGACGAATTGGGGCGCGATCTGGGCAGGTTTGTTTGCATTTGTGGCGATCTGGTCGATATTCGGACTTTTGGGAGAGGCGCTGTTCGCCAGTTCCGCGAGTCCGAATGTCGCCCACCCAGTGACTGGCATGAGTGTCGGGATGGCAATCTGGGCAATTGTTCTGACGATCATTGCGATGTACGTTGGAGGGCGCATTACCGGTGACCTCGCCGGAGTGGCGGCACGAGGGCAAGGCGCGATTTACGGCACGATCCTATTCGGGCTTGCAGTCATCGCTACCGTCCTCTTGGTCGGGATGGGTGGAAATGCGCTTGGTGGCGACGCGGGAGTTCAGGCCGGCGCGCACAGTCCGTATATGCTCACGGTGATTGCTGATATGGGGTGGGCAGGATTTGTGGCCTTATTGCTCGGATGGTTTGGAGCGATGGGGGGCGCCGTGCACGCGGTGAAGTCAGTGGCAAGGCCGGCGGACAACGTTCGCGATATACGTCCAGCGGCGTAGTTTGAGAAGGTCAGACCGGCGTCCGGGCAGCCGCTCAGGCGCCGGAGCTACGCTTCTTTAGAGCACCCGTGTGAGGAATGCGTCTGGACAGTGCCCGGGAACTGGCTTGCAGCTCAATTTTTCGCGATTGTGGCATGTTTTGACGCTTGTTGCATAGGAAACCCGCAGTACTCTGATGGAATCTTGATAAATTGCAGAATACCCGGGTTCGTTGCGAAAATCGCTCGCGGAATGCGGGGCACGGAGCGCCGGCGTCCAAGACTTCCATGCGGAGAACAAAAGACAAATGCAAGAAGATACTGCTGCTACGCAAAGAGTATTCACAGCAACCGGGAGTTCAACTGAGCTCCAGGCTGTTCAGTCCACTCTTCAGGGCCTCTCGTTAAAACCCGCGGCGGCAGCCGGGGACGCAGGTTGTGCGTGTGCTGTGCTGAGGCGAGTTTCACGCTGTGTAACGCAGCTTTACGATCTGGTGCTTGCGCCTTGCGGGCTGAAATGTACGCAGTTTGTGTCGCTGCGGGCTATCGATGAAGCAGGAGAGATTGCGCAATACCAATTCGCACGCCGATATGCGGTCGCGGTCGAAACTTTGTCTCGTCGGCTGGGCGCACTGCGGCGCAAGGGGCTGGTCAGAGTTCGTACCGGAACCAGACATGGCGAGCAGATCTATAGCCTCACGGACGATGGCAAAAAACTACTCAACCAAGCCCGTCCCTATTGGGAAAGAGCCCAAGAGCGGCTAAGGACAGCTCTCGGCGAAGCGGATTGGAACCTTCTGTTCGTAATCGCCGATCGGGTTGCGGACGCGGCGCTTCAAGCGGAGAAACTGCGGCTTCGTAACTCCGATCACAACAAAACCGCTGCGTAATTCATCTGCGACTTCCGAGCCGCCGCCGAATGGATTGTCTCAGGCCAACTCGCAAAAGCGGCTCGCGGGACCCGGGCCACTGAGCGTGAAGTCTCCCTTGCGGGAAACGGTTATTTGCGGGCAGTCATCCAAATTGAGTTGTTTCTAAATCAATTGAGGTGAAAAATGCGCAGGCATGAAGTTGTTGTCATCACCGGTGCCTCGGCGGGAGTGGGCCGCGCCACAGTTCGTGAGTTTGCCCGCCAGGGAGCGTATATAGGCCTGATCGCCAGAGGCCGTGATGGACTGGAAGGGGCTCGGCAAGAGGTTGAAGCCTTGGGTGGCAAAGCATTGGTGCTTCCTGTTGATGTTGCTGATGCGGAGGGGGTCGAATCTGCGGCTGCCGAAATTGAGAAAAAACTCGGCCCGATTGACATTTGGATTAATAATGCGATGACTTCTGTTTTCTCGCCTATCAAGAAGATGACGGCGGAAGAGTTCAAGCGAGTCACCGAAGTGACCTACCTCGGTTATGTATATGGAACTCTCGCGGCGCTGAAACGCATGTTGCCCAGGGATCGGGGCACGATCGTGCATGTAGGTTCAGCGCTTGCCTATCGCAGCATCCCTTTGCAAGCGGCTTATTGCGCATCCAAGCACGCGGTACTTGGGTTCCATGCGGCGCTGCGCACAGAACTGATTCACGACCGCAGCAACGTTCACACTACGATGATTCAAATGCCAGCCCTCAACACGCCGCAATTCGGTTGGGTGAAAAGCCGATTGCCACGAAAAGCCCAGCCTGTCCCACCGATCTACCAGCCTGAGGTGGCCGCCCGCGCGATCTATTACGCGGCGCACCATCCTCAACGGCGTGAGTACTATCCGGCGTGGTCTTCGGTAAAAGCCATTTTTGGAAATAAGCTGGCACCATCTTTCGCCGATCACTACCTAGCACGAACAGGATATGAGTCGCAGCAGTATGACGGACGTGAAGACCCCAATCGTGCGAATAATCTTTGGGAGCCGGTGGCAGGAGATCACGGCGCGCATGGCCGCTTTGACAACCGGGCAAGTTCACACAGTTCTGAGCTCTGGCTTGAAACTCACGTGTATTGGTTAGCTGCTGCGGTCGGGCTAGTCGGAGTGGATCTGCTGCGGCGAGCATGGCAACGGAAGCGAGAGCATCACAGACCGTTGCGGGCGGCTTTGAGGAATGTAGCCTGAGAGAAGTAGACTGGGGCTGGAGGTTGCCGGATGAAGTTCTTGCTTGGTTTTGCAATCGGATTTGCTGGGGCTGTTCTGTTCGCGCCTGCTTCTGGCCACGAGACGCGTCAAAGACTGGTAAAAAAAGCACGAGGCTGGCAGTGTGGACCTGAGAAAAAATTGGAACAGAGGGCGGAAGCTGCCGAGCAAAAAGCCGGGGACATGGGAGCCGAAATTGGCCGCCGGGCAGCGGAATCGGCGGTGGAAGCGGTGAAGACCAGGGTGTCAGGTCAAAACAAAAGCGCGTAGTGGCGTGTGCCACGACGCAAGCTAGCCGAGTTTAGCCCCATTCGGCACCGTCCTTTCGGGATGCAGCAACACGACTTCACCACTCGGGAGATAGAAGCCGGTTGTCAGCACCTCCGACTTGAAAGTTGCAATCTGCTTCGGGGGAAAATTAACGACGGCCAAAATTTGTTTGCCGAGCAGATCCTCTTTCGTGTAGAGGTCCTTGATCTGCGCACTCGACCGCTTCATGCCGAGCTCTCCGAAATCAATTTTCAACTTGTAAGCTGGTTTGCGGGCTTCCGGAAAATCCTCCACTTCAATGATGGTTCCGGCGCGAAGTTCTACTCTTTCGAAGTCGTTCCATGTGATTTGATCCATTTGAATTCCAAAGCAGGGGCGAAAATCACCCCGAGTGGCCAGTTTACAGGAAGCATTTCTGGGTTCCCGGCTGACACCCCCGTACGCGTCTGTGACAGGCTCAACCTTATCGTACGGTCCCTCGCGCCAAAGGCGCTTCGGGATGACATAGTTTTTTCGAGTCATTAAAAAAGCCAGGACAAGCGATACGTCTGGCGTTGCGATCAGGCGCGACTACCAGGGTTGCCGTACTCACCCGATGTCAGAGGGTTGGATTAAAAATTACCTCAAATGACAATGAGACATCGCGATTGCAACAAAACCCATCCAAAGATGAATTATGCGGCAAGGAAGCGTCTTAGCGCCGTCGGGAACTTTTGGTTCGTTGCTTCGGCGGCTGGCAAATAAAATTCGCAGGACGCTGATTCTGATTGCCCGCATGCACCTGATCACGACGGAAGATCAGCAAGAAAACGAAGACGAATTCGCCTGGCTTGAGGCTTACAGAGCGGCGCTGTTGGAGTTTAACCAGCGTCGAGCATCACTGGCCATCGATGAGGCCCTGAGAGCGATCGAACGCCGCAGGCGAACGCTCCGGTTCAATCCGAAGAACCCTCATGAGTGGGATCTGCTCGAGCACGCCACTTGGACCTTGCTTACCATCAGGACACAACGCCTGCTTCCATCCGCGGACAACGGTCAGGACATTACGACCCCTGCGGCACGATCGGCTGCTTGAGGTCCTGCGGTTTCTGGACATCTAGAATCGTAGACAGGCTATTTCTCCTAGATGACTTCCCGGACTTTGTCTTCTGCGATCGTTTTCGCAATTTTCTTCGCGTCTTTTTCGCCTTTGATCAGTGCCTCCGCAAAGTGGATGGCCTGATTCAGCTTCACATGCCCAGGCAGAGGTGGTTCATTCTTGTCGACGACGGCTTCTACCACCACCGGCCCATCGTGCTGCAAGGCTTTTCGCAATGTGGCTTCCGCTTCTTTCGGATCCCAAATGGTGTATCCACGGGCTCCGGCAGCTTCGGCGTATTTGGCGAAATCGATGGGCTCCAGATCCACTCCGAATTCGGGATTGGCGTCGAGGACCATCTGTTCCCACTTGATCTGGCCGAGCGCATTGTTCTTGATGATGATGACTTTTACCGGAAGCTTGTATTTCACCAGCGTTGCCATCTCGCCCATTAGCATAGTGAAACCGCCGTCACCAACAATGCAGACGACCTGTCGCCCAGGGTAAGCCACCGCTGCACCGATGCTATAGGGAAGGCCGTTGGCCATGGTAGCGAGAGTTCCTGAGAGAGAGAACTTCATATCGCCACGAATGTCGATGTAACGAGCGGCCCAGGTCGCGATGGTGCCGCTGTCGGAAGAGATAATGGCGTCATCATCCAGCAATTTGTTGAGGTGATAGGTGACGACCTGCGGCTTCATGGGCATTTCCATACGCGTGCCGCGCTCGTTCATGAGTTCTCGCCACTTGCTCATTCGCTTTTGAGAAGTTTCAAGGAACTCACGATTGCGCTTCCGCTCCAGTAATGGAATAAGCGCTTTCAGCACAGCTTTACAGTCGCCTACCAAACCAATATCTGCCGGATACCGCAAGCCGATGCGGGTGCTGTCGAGATCAATCTGCACGCATTTTGCTTTGTTCGGCTTGGGATAAAAATCGAGATACGGGAAGCTGCTGCCCACAATTAACAGCATGTCGCATTCTTCCATGGCATCCTGCGACGGTGCTGTTCCCAAGAGGCCCAAGCCACCGGTGGTGAATGGGCTGTCATCGGGAATTACAGCTTTTCCGAGCAACGCCTTAATGACGGGAGCAGCCATCGTATCGGCCAATTCAGTAACTTCGTGGCCGGCACCCAATGCACCTCGGCCCACCAGAATTGCGGGCTTGGAGCTGTTATTGATGATTTCGGCGGCGCGGTCGAGGGACTCGTGCGGGGGGTGTGGGTAGGAAACAGCATAAATTTTCCCGCTGTGGCCTTTGACGTTCTCTGCGGAACGTTCTGAGTCCGAGGCCTTCCATTCCTGAATGTCCTTTGGAATGGTGATGTGGGAAACGGTGTGATGGCCGAGTGCGGTGCGGATGGCCTCGTCCAAGACGTTATTTACGTGCGCCGGACCCATGATCCTCTGGTTGTAAGCAGCTACATCCATGTAGAGCTTGTCGAGATCGACATCCTGCTGGAACGAAGTGCCGATCAGGTCGTGAAAAGTATGGCCAGTGATCGCGAGTACAGGCTGGCCATCGCACTTCGCATCGTAAAGTCCGTTTAGAAGATGAATGCCGCCCGGGCCTGAGGTTGCTATGCACACCCCAAGCCGACCGGTGTATTTGGCGTAGCCGCATGCCGCAAAAGCAGCCGCTTCCTCGTGGCGAACTTGTATGAACTTCAACTTGTCACGATGTGTACGAAGAGCTTCAAACATTCCGTCCACGCCGTCACCGGGGAGTCCGAAGATGACTTCCACATCCCAGGCAATCAGTCTTTCCACGATCATGTCGGCTACGGTCATGACGCACTCCTTCAGCTACATCCTCTTAGGCGAAATGCAGCGAACTAGACTCGGATGGCCTGGAAGAACATCCGGTTGCTCATTGAAATAGGCTACTCAGGACGGTGCTTCTTTTGTGCTGAGTGTCTCGTATTCCGATACATTGGCGAGAAGGCTGCAAACCCTGCCAGCCGCAATTTCATCGAAGCTAGTTGCCTTCCTTTTGGGTGTGTAAGTCAGGAGAACAATCGTGAGTGCTTTGAGAGCTGTTCCTCCGGTGGCGTTGGGCGGTGAACGTCCGCGGGTGTTTGTGTCGGCCAACTACTCGGAACTCGAATCTCAACTCAGACGCAGCGTGGAAGGTGAAGTCAGATTTGATGATGGCACGAAAGCCGCTTATGCGGTGGACTCGTCGAATTACCGGCAAGTGCCGATCGGCGTAGTGATTCCGAAGTCCATCGATGATGTGGTGAACACTGTGGCGTTGTGCCGCCGTGCCGGCGTGCCCCTGCTGTCCCGTGGCGGAGGCACCAGTCTCGCGGGTCAGTGCTGCAACACGGCCATCGTGATGGACTGGACGAAATATCTGGGGCAAATCCTAAACATCGATCCATCTCGCAAACAGGCAACGGTGCGGCCGGGTTGCATCCTGGACAATTTGCGGAACGCAGCGGGAGAGTACGGGCTGACCTTTGGACCAGATCCCGCCACCCACAACCACTGCAGCCTTGGCGGGATGCTCGGAAACAACTCCTGTGGAATGCACGCACAAATGGCGGGCTCGGTCGCCAGCAATACCGAAGCCATGGAGATTCTTCTGTACGACGGAACACGCATGAACGTGGGCTGGACCACCGAGACGGAGATGGAGAACGTCATCGCTCGCGGCGGACGAGTTGGCGACATACTCAAGCGCGTTCGGGCTTTGCGCGACAAATATGCAGAGCAGATTCGTGCACGGTATCCAAATATTCCTCGACGGATATCCGGGTACAACCTCGACCAGCTCATACCGGATGACCGGGGGAGAATCAACCTGGCGCGGGCTTTGGTGGGGTCTGAAGGAACATTGGTCACGATTCTTTCGGCCACTCTGCGCCTCGTACACAATCCACCATTTCAGACGTTGCTGGTGCTCGGTTACCCGGATGTGTATCAAGCGGGAGATCACGTTCCCGATGTCCTCGAATTCAAGCCGATGGGCCTGGAGGGCATCGATCACTTTCTGATCGAAAACATGACCAAAAAAGGTCTTCACGTGAAAGATCTGAGCAGTCTTCCCGAAGGTAAGGGTTGGCTTCTGTGTCAGTTCCCAGGCGAGACGCGAGAAGAAGCAGACGGCACCGCGCGAGCGCTGATGGAAAAGCTGCAATCCAAGCCGAATCCTCCGAGCATGAAACTTTATGACAAGGCTGAAGAGGAAAAGCACATTTGGGCGGTTCGCGAATCCGGTCTCGGGGCGACGGCTTTTGTGCCGGGACTGCCCGCTTCGTGGCCCGGCTGGGAGGATGCGGCGGTAGCTCCGGACAAGGTTGGTCCCTATCTGCGCGACTTCTGCAAACTGCTCGAGAAATATGGCTATGTCGCGGCATTGTACGGCCACTTCGGGATGGGGTGCATTCATTGCCGCATCACTTTTAATCTGGTCACCGAGGAGGGTATTCGGCAGTACCGGAGCTTCGCTGAAGAAGCAGCGGATCTGGTCGTGAGCTATGGCGGTTCGCTCTCTGGGGAACATGGAGACGGGCAATCGCGCGCGGAATTGTTGCCGAAAATGTTTGGGGAGGAGACCGTTGAGGCGTTTCGTGAGTTCAAGTCGATTTGGGATCCTGACTGGAAGATGAATCCCGGGAAGGTAGTCAATCCTCATCGCCTCGATGAGAATTTACGCCTAGGCGCGGATTACCATCCGTGGGAGCCGAAGACGCACTTTAAGTTTCCCAATGATGAAGGCAAGTTTTCGCATGCCGCTTTGCGCTGCGTAGGCGTGGGCAACTGTCGCCGGGAATCGTCCGATGTAGTCGACAACCAGACGATGTGCCCAAGTTACATGGTTACGCATGAGGAGGAACATTCCACGCGCGGGCGCGCACGTCTGCTATGGGAGATGTTGCAGGGCGACCCAATCCGTGACGGCTGGCGAGATGAGAACGTCAAGGAAGCGCTTGACCTCTGTCTCGCATGCAAAGGTTGCAAGGGCGATTGCCCGGTCAACGTCGACATGGCGAGCTACAAGGCGGAGTTCCTCTCCCACTACTGGGAGGGTCGCGTGCGGCCTCGACATGCGTACGCCTTCGGCTTGGTTGACAAGTGGGCACGGGCTGCATCGCTCATACCGGGAGTTGTGAATCTCGCGACTTCTACTCCGGGTATTCGCGAACTTGCAAAACTTGCAGCAGGAATGCCGTTCGAGCGTAGCATTCCGCAATTTGCTCCCGAACCCTTTACGCGCTGGTTCCGCAATCGTGAATCGCCAGCCGCTGAGGAAGGCAAGCAAGTCCTGCTGTTCCCGGATACATTCAACAATTTTTTCTTTCCGCAAACTGCAAAGGCGGCAGTTCAGGTTCTGGAACACTTTGGCTTCGAAGTCGTGGTGCCCCAGCAATACATCTGCTGCGGGCGTCCCTTGTACGATTATGGATTTCTGGATATGGCCGAGCAGTATTTGCTGCGAGTCATGAGAATCCTGCGGCCAGCGTTAGAGCAAGATATTCCCATTGTCGTGCTTGAACCAAGTTGCTGGTCAGTTCTGCGCGATGAGATCAACGAACTGTTTCCAAAGCGCCACGAGGCGCAGCAGATCACAAAAAACAGTTTTCTGCTGGGAGAATTCTTGCGAAAGCATGCGGATATGAAGCAGCTTCCCAAATTCAAAGGCGACGTGCTGATGCATGCGCACTGCCATCACAAAGCCATCATTAAAAAAGCGGAACACGAAGAGCAGCTGTTACGAAAGATGGGAGCCAGTTTCAAAGAACTGACTTCCGGATGTTGCGGCATGGCAGGATCGTTTGGCTTTGAAAAAGGTAAGTACGCTGTGTCCGTCGACGTTGGTGAGCATAGCCTGCTTCCGGCAGTCCGCCGCGCCACCCTGAGCACGGTTGTTATGGCGGATGGCTTCAGCTGCCGTGAACAGATCTCACAGCTTTCCAGCCGGCATGCGCTTCATTTTGCAGAGCTACTGAAGCTGGCCCTCGATAGCGATGAGTCGCGGCCAGGCATCCTTCCTGAATTGCACATTCTTGCCGAGCAGCAAGCGGCAGTGCGGAGGCTGAAGATCCGGTCAGGGATCGCGCTTGCGGCGGTGGCGGGCGCAACCGCAGGGCTTGGTTGGGCTCTTAAGTCCCGCAAGCGACGGAAGCGGAGATGAAACGCGGAAATCGGCTAAAAGCAGGTGACTCAGCGATGCGCAGCAAACAACTGCTTTACAAATCTTGACATCAAAATGCCCGGTCCGACTAAGACTTAAGGAGAAGCGAATGAAATTGAGACTCAGTCGTTTGCTGTTGTTCGTGATTCTCGCGACATGTAGCACATGGTTGCTGGCGCAGGATGACACGGGTATGGGTAAATCGAAAGCCAGCACCCGGACTCTAACCGGATGTGTCACCCAAGACACCGACCATGACTTCGTTCTAACCACCAACGACGGGAGTACATGGGAACTGAAGAGCGACACGGTTGCACTAGCTGATCACGTTGGTCACACCATATCGGCGACTGGGGTTGTGAGCAATGCGACCGCACATAATTTGAAGGAAGACACTAAAGATGCTGCCGCAGATGCGCATATGACCAAGAGCAATAACGAGCATGGTCACATGAAGGTGACTGATGTGAAGATGGTAAGTCACTCTTGCAAGCAGTGATGCATCGGTGAGCTTTCGGATTCAATCTGAGCCGCTGGACTATTGCGCCAGCGGCTTTTCTCTTGCCACCCAGAAACTCATTCGGGATTCCAGCCCTCAGGCAGGATATCGAATGCGAGAGTGTCACGGTAGGCGAACTGATTGCCGTCCCGTACGGAGACTGGCGTCAACATGTGCCAAACGCGATCATCGTCGAAGATGTAACATTCGCCCGGTTCGTGCATGGTGAAGCGATCAATCTCCTGTTTGTCATTGTTGGTGATGACGACTTCTCCGCCTTGGGCTCCGCAGCGGCTCAAAAGATGGGTAGCTATATATTTTTCGCCATCTTTGTGCAGACCCGGCGGGCTGGTATCGCAGGGTCGACCGGGCCGGGCCGTGAAACGGATGACGTGCATGTTCACGAGATACTTCGTACCGATATGCGAGAGCGGCAGGTAGGAGAGGTGATAAGCGATCATCTTGCGAATGCCCACCGAACCGGCGACGGCCTGAGGCAGCGGAGCATACTCTCGCGGGACATCGCCGATGGTGGTGTTGTATTTCTTCAACTGCACATAGGGCGTGCTCTCTTCGATAAGCGAAACCTCGACGCCCCCCTTTACAACCTCGGCGTGCAGACGGTTTAAGGAACGATAACGGTCGCCTCCCTCGTAGTACCTATCTCTTGGCACGGACCAGGCCGCGTGGGCCAGCGCGTCCAGCGTGCGCGCGATGTCTTCGTCAACTCGGAGCGGCTGGCGACTAAAGCCACGCTCAACGATGTCGTCTCTTGACCTGTCATTGGCTTCAATTGGAATAAAGCTAGCCTGAGTCATGAATCCTCCACGGTGGCGACAGGATTGTATGACTTTATCAGCTACGGAACCTTAGGTGGACTGCCGGATTCCGCTGAGAAATTAGCTTAGCTTTGTCACGGTAAGATGAGCAGTGGCCCTAACTTTGGCAAATTCGGAAGCTGCTGGATGAGGCGAACGACTTTTTTCATCTCTTGCGCATTAGCCGCGTCCGAATAAGCGGCAAGCCGCATGGCTTTGTCTTCCAGTTCGGAGCGACTGAGCATGTTGCCGGGATCTCCCTTCGGGTGCTCGATGCGGCCTTGGAGCGATCGCCCGTCGGATGTCGTAACGGTCACCTTTCCGATCCAGCGGGCCGGGTAAGCACGATTCACTTCGTCATCCAGAACCATTTGCGCTCGCTGCCGAAAATCTGCGACTCGAGGATCATGCCAGTGATCGTCGAATTCGCGTACTCCCGCACGGCCAAATAGAGCAAGCAGACCCAGCACGGTACCCATGGAGAATTTGGCCTGGTGCACGGTTTGGGGATTGGTGACGGCGCCCAAGACGTCAATCGCGCCCTGATGAACATGAGCCGTGATCCTGGCGATTTGATCGGGTGCGAGTTTGTGCTCATTGATTACGCTCAGGAGGGCGTCGGCTGTGGGATGGGTGTGACGGCACGAGGCGTGATATTTGAAAGAGACTTCGCTGGTTGCCCAGCGTTCTCCGAGCCGGTCAGTCAGTTTTGTCGGATCAGCGTCGCGAGACATTCCCGCGGCCATGCCGCGCCGGCCTTCGAGCACTTGCTTGGCCCCGGTAAAACCGTTCTTAGCCAGATAGGCCGCGGTCACGCCGCTCGCCGCGGCGTTTGCAGTATGAAGCTGTTTTGAATCGGCGCCGTCTCGCAGGAACTCCCACAGGCCGGCCGCCTGGGTTCCCGCCGAACCGAACGCGTCGAGCATCTGCGGCGGATTCAGGTGTAACAAGTTGCCAACGGCGGATGCCGCTGCCAAAGTTCCAGCAGTGCCGGTTGTATGAAAAATTTCGTAATGCGAGCGTCCCAGAAACTCCCCCACCCTAATACCGATTTCGTAGCCGACTATGCCGGCGGTAAGCAGTTCCGCGCCGGAAGCTTCAAGGTCCTGCGCGACCGCCAATGCGGGCGGGAAAACAACTGTCGCGGGATGAAAGACTGCGCCGCAATGCACGTCGTCCTGTTCAACAAAATGGGACGCCGCAGCATTCACCATCGCGGCGAAGAGCGGAGTGGTGAACCGGCGGCTGATGAGCACTTCGGAGCGCCCGGTTGCACCTGCTGCCATCTGCTTCGCGAAGGATTCAATTGCTTCGACTGGACGTGCGCCTTTGCCGGCGAGCGCTGAGCTGAACCAGTCGAGAAAGAGATCTTCGGCACGGCTCACGACGGCGTGTGGGATATCTTTAAAGCGCAGATTGGCAGCGAACTTTGCGAGCTGGGCGCTCGGCGAGTCGGTCATATCCCGCTGGCTCCGCTGATCGAATCAAACCACATTGTTGCTTCGTAATTTGAGGATTTCCCCGTCGCTATAGCCCAACTCCTTGAGAATCTTGTCGGTGTGTTCCCCGAGTGCCGGCACCGGATCCATGCGTGGGTTATAGGTGTCTGGAGCGCCAGGAGGCAGCAGAGTGGGGATTGGTCCTACTGGGGTCTCCATGACGCTCCAACGCGCGCGAGCTTTGAGCTGAGGATGTTGCCAAACCTCGGCAATATCGTTCAAATGTGCGTTGGCAATACCCGCTTTGTCGAGGCGCTGTAATACTTGTTCGAGTGATAACGCGGAAAACACCTCGACAATGATGGATTGCAACTGCTGGCGAGCCGCCACTCGTCGAGAATTGGAAGAAAAACGTGTGTCCGAGGCAAGGCTGGGCTGCTCAAGTACCGTTGTGCAAAATGCCAGCCACTCGCGCTCATTCTGCAGGCCCAACATGATCGTCTTGCCATCTCCGGTGGGAAATGGGCCATAAGGAAAAATTGTGGCGTGGGCCGCTCCGGTGCGCGGCGGTGGAGACGCGCCGTCGAAACCGTAGTAAAGAGCGTAGCCCATCCACTCGGTCATGCTTTCGAGCAGTGAGATATCGATATGGGCGCCAACACCAGTTTTTTGGCGCTGCAATAACGCAGCAAGAACGTTGGTGAAGGCATACATGGCTGCTGAAATGTCGGCGATCGAGAGACCGGCTTTTGACGGGGTATCCGGGGTGCCGCTGATCGAAACAAAACCAGATTCGCTTTGGATCAGCAAGTCATAAGCCTTCTTGTCGCGATACGGGCCGTTCAAGCCATAACCCGACACATCGCAGACGATCAAGCGTGGATAGATTTTCCGCAACGCTTTGTAGGAAAGCCCGAGTCGAGCTGCCGCACCGGGAGCTAAGTTCTGCAGGAGGACATCGGCATTCTTGAGGAGGCGGGAAAGAATCGGTCGCGCTTCGGGATGCTTAATATCGAGGGTAAGGCTCTCTTTGGATCGATTCACCCAAACGAAGTGGGATGCAAGTCCGCGGACACGGTGATCGTAGTGACGGGCAAAATCACCCACACCGGGCCGTTCGATTTTGATTACGCGGGCGCCAAGATCTGCCAGTTGCCGAGTACAGAATGGACCGGCAACCGCATGTTCCAAGGCAATTACCGTGATGTCATCGAGCGGCCGCATGTGCATCAGAAGGAGCGGGGCAGTCCGAGAACATGCTCTGCCACATAGGAAAGTATCAGGTTGGTGGAAATTGGAGCGACCTGGTAGAGACGTGTCTCGCGGAATTTCCGTTCAACGTCGTAGTCGGCGGCGAATCCGAAACCGCCATGGAATTGCAAGCAGACATTGGCTGCTTCCCAGGAGGCATCCGCCGCCAGCAACTTGGCCATGTTCGCCTCCGACCCGCAAGGTTGTTGGTTGTCGAAAAGCTCGCACGCCTTGTAGCGCATGAGATTGGCGGCTTCGATGTTGACGTAGGCTTTTGCGATCGGAAACTGGACACCCTGATTCTGGGCAATTGGGCGGCCAAAGACGATTCGTTCGCTAGAGTACTTGACCACGCGATCAATGAACCAGTATCCGTCGCCAATGCATTCGGCGGCGATCAGGGCTCGTTCAGCGTTTAATCCGTCGAGAATGTATTTGAAGCCCTTCCCTTCTTCACCAATGAGGCTGTCTGCCGGGAGTTCCAGGTTGTCGAAGAACATTTCGTTAGTTTCGTGATTCACCATGTTGCGGATGGGAGAGATGGAAAGCCCCTTGCCCATGGCCTCGCGAAGATCCACGAGGAAAATCGACATTCCTTCCGATTTTTTCTTGACCTCCGGAAGCGGCGTGGTACGTGCCAGCAAGACCATGAGATCGGAATGTTGAACACGGGATACCCATACCTTTTGACCGCTGATGAGGTAGTGGTCACCTTTTTTTACCGCTGTGGTTTTGATCTTGGTGGTGTCCGTTCCAGTGGTCGGCTCGGTAACGGCCATGGACTGGAGGCGGAGCACTCCCGTGGCAATTTTCGGCAAGTATTTACGTTTCTGCTCCTCCGAACCATGACGGAGGAGCGTGCCCATGTTGTACATCTGGCCGTGACAGGCGCCAGAGTTGCCTCCGCAATGGTTGATCTCCTCCAGAATGACGGAGGCTTCGGTGAGACTGAGGCCACCGCCGCCGAATTCCTCAGGAATCAAAGCAGCGAGCCAACCCGCTTTGGTAAGCGCTTCGACAAATTCCTCGGGATAGGCTCGCTCGTCATCCTTCTTGCGGAAATATTCGTCGGGAAAGCCGGCGCACAATTCCCTGATTGCTCTGCGAATGTCCTGGTGTTGGTCAGTGGTGCTCAACATAGAGGTCTCGTTCATCTTAAAACGAACCTGCGCCAGAAAAGAATTCGCAATTGCTTAAATTGCTCTGTAGGTCAATCTTCTCAGGATTTCTGTTGTGAGACGTTATGACGGACCCACAGCCAGTTCAATAGACCTACGAAGATGGTTACAAGCAAAATCAGAGACTTGCTCCTATCTACGCGGGTTAACAGTACCAAGCAGATTGCAATTCCGATCACCGCTAGAGGCGCGCCGGCGGGAAGCCGGAAGCGGGCTTCGCCGGCTCTTTTCTTGCGCAGGATGAGGACTCCGGCGCATGCCGCGATGTAGTAGAACAACCGCGCAAACGCGGAAAGGGTCACATTCCAGGAAAAATTTCCCAGTATGGCGAGCAGCCACGTGAGAGCTGCGAACACGAGAATAGAAAAGTATGGCGTGTGGAATCGCGAGTGGATTGCGCCGAAGATTCCGGGAAAATCCCCACGCTCGGCGAGAGCATAGGTAATGCGTGGCACTCCCACAATCTTAGCGCTGAGATATCCGTAGCTGGCGATCAGGGCGCCCAGCGCAACGAAACTTGCGCCGCCACGCCCGAGTGCGAGGTTAGCAACGTCCGCGAGAGGGCGCTGGCTGGCGGCTGGGTTCGCGATGAGCCGGACAACAATCCACTGAATCAACGTGTAGATCAGGGTTGTTGCGATCAATGCCGCAAACAAGGCGAATACTGCGTCCCGTCGTGGATTTTTGGCTTCGCTCATCGGTACCAGAGCCGTTTCGAAACCGCCGTACACAAAAAACATCAACAGGGTGGCTTTCAGCCAGTCATCGGCACCTGCTTGAATATGAGGGGCGTGTACAACCTTGTGGCACGCGATGTAAAAGACTCCAGCTGCGATGATGATGATTAAGGGCAACAGCTTGGCGACCGTAAAAACGTTGCTGACTCTTGTGCCACCACGAACTCCGCGATAATTCACGAATGCCAGGAAGCCAACTAATGCGGTCAGCGTTATAAAACGAGCAGCCGGTTGGTTGGCCTGAGTCCAAAATTGACCCAAGTAAATTACGAACAGATTAGTGTTGGCGGCGCAGGCACTCAATTGAGCAAGCCAAAGCAGCCATCCGATTTCAATGCCCACGAATGGCCCGAAGGTCTCGCGGCCGTATAGGTAAGGCCCACCGGCTTCTGAGAAGTACGAAGCCAGTTCGGCATAGCAAGCCATCACGATGCCGGTTGCAGCCGCTGCAATCAACACCGCTATCGGACTACCTGCGCCGGTGAGACCAGCCACTTGCGATGGCAGACCAAAAATGCCGCTGCCAATCATGGAATTGATCGTGAGGGCAGCCAGACTCCAGCGACCGATTGCTCGAACCAGCTTGGGACCGGTATTAGTTAGAGCCGCTGTTTCCGCCATGGGCTTCAAGGACACGGGAGCGGGCCAGTTTGCCACCAACGGAAGCGCGCCGAACGTGCAATTGTTTGCCTCACTGAGAATCGCGAGGCATCCGCACGGCGCGCCCAGATCCCGCGCTGCGCAAATGAGGCCTGCTCGGGATGACAATGGCAAACTGGCCGAACCCCAAGAGCATAATCGGCTTGACAATCAGCCTGCTAAAACCTACCGTTGCACGTCATAGAACTCGGGAAAGCGTCCGATTGTCGCACAAGCAGAGGGGGCTATGGGCAATCTATATCGGGTGTGTGTCTTCGCGTCGCTGCTGAGCATACTTTCAATCTTCAGCAATGGCCAAACAGCTACAACTTCATTGCGCGGCACGGTTTCGGATCCGCAGGGCGCAGTGATTGAGGGCGCAACGGCGACACTTGCGAACCCTGCGACCGGTTTTACGCACTCCACAAAGACCGACGATCACGGTTTCTATCAATTTCTGCAGGTGACTCCCGGAACTTACATCTTGACGGTCGCAAAATCCGGGTTTGGGACCATCAAAGAGGAAGGCTTGCAGCTACAAGTGGATGTGCCAGCAACTTCAAACCTCACGATGCGGGTGCAGGCGGAGACCAGCACGGTCGAAGTGATGAGCACAACCGTGCAAGTGAACAGCGAAGATGCAACGATCGGAAACGCTTTCGGGGCTTCGCAGATCGAATCGCTTCCCTTCGAAGGGCGCGATCCAACGCAGATTTTGAGCTTGCAGCCGGGCGTGACATTCGTGGGAAGCAACGTGGACCAAAATCAGGATAGCCGTGGCGGTTCGGTGAGCGGCGCGCGAAGCGACCAGACGAATATCACCCTGGATGGGGTTGACGACAACGATCAGGTCAAAGGTTATGCATTCCAGGGAGCGCTGCGCTCAACGCTGGATTCGCTGCAGGAATTCCGCGTGACTACCAGCGATGCCAATGCTGATGAAGGGCGCTCATCGGGAGCGCAGGTATCGCTGGTCACAAAGAGCGGGACCAACGGGTTTCATGGATCGGTGTACGAATACAACCGCAACAACGTGGGCGAGGCAAACGATTGGTTCAATAAACAAAGCCAGATCGATTCGGGGCTACCCAACATTCCTGGGCAGTTGATCCGCAATACTTTCGGCGCGACCGCGGGCGGCCCAATCGTGAAGGATCGGGTTTTCTTTTTCCTGGCCTATGAGGGACAAAGAACACGGGAAAATGTGCAAACAACGCGGGTAGTGCCGAGCGACAATCTGCGACAAGGCATTGTCAGCTACGACTGCACGGGAGATCCGAAGTGCCCGGCGGGCGGCGTCGAAACGATGACGCGGCAAGATCTGGCGTCTTTAGATCCGAAGTGTAGCGGGCTTGGAACCTGCCCATTGGGTCCGGGAGCAAATCCGGCGGTGATGAAGCTGTTTCAACAGTATCCTCATCCCAATTCCACGGCGGTGGGGGACGGGCTAAATTTTCAGGGATTCACATTTCCTGGATCTGCGCCCGGGATGCTGAATACATACGTTGCGAAATTCGATTTCAATTTAACCCAAAACCAACATGTCTTCGTCCGCGGTGGGCTCGTGGATGACAATACTGGACCAGACGGACCGGAATTTCCTGGCCAGCCGCAAACCACCGTTCAAACTAACAACAGCAAAGGTTTGATTGTTGGTTATACGAACACCTTGCGGTCCAATCTGATCAATAATTTTCATTATGGATATATCCGCGAAGGCGTCGGCAACATTGGCCAGCTTTCAAACAATTACACGTTTTTCGGAAACGGGCCGGATTCGCTGACCGCGGACACCTTCACCATCAAGTCCAATGTTCCGGTGCATAACCTGGTGGACGATCTGGAATGGGTGAAAGGAAAACATACGCTCGGACTCGGCGGGAATCTTCGCATTATCACGAACAACCGGAATTCCGACGCCAATTCGTTCATTTACGCGCGTTCGTATACTTTGTGGTTGAACCCGACGGCATTCATTGCTGGCGCCGGCGGCAGCTTTGATCCGGGTGCGCGGCAGTTCGCTTCGCTGGGGCTGCCTGCGGTAAATTCCAATTTCCAGAATGGCTACGACTGGCCGGTGATCGCGCTGGCTGGTCTCCTGGATTCGTCTTTTTCCAACTACAACATTACGAAACAAGGAAATGCCTTGCCGACCGGAGAACCGGCGCAGCGTCATTTTCGGGCGCACGAATTCGAAACCTACGTGCAAGACACGTACCGGATTACGCCGCAGCTGACGCTGACATACGGATTGCGTTACACGCTGCTGCAACCGCCCTATGAAACCACCGGAACTCAGGTGTCTCCATCCATCAGCACAGAAGCGTTCTTCCAGGAGCGCGCTGCCGCAATGTTAGCGGGACACGGCTTCAATCCGCCGATCAGCTATGTTCTGTCGGGCCAAGCGAACGGCAAAGCTCCATATTGGAATTGGGATTACGGAAACGTGGCG
>Ga0209579_10000829_pt1 | contig 27655 bp, 27 predicted proteins | sample Coa_R1_2_FD_187152 | JGI IMG/M metagenome (GOLD analysis project Ga0209579, IMG submission 187152) | Surface soil microbial communities from Centralia Pennsylvania, which are recovering from an underground coalmine fire - Coalmine... | ecosystem: Environmental > Terrestrial > Soil >... | reverse complement strand
TGCATTGTCCTGCGTCCCGATCTGCACATCCCCGTAGCTCCCCGCCGCCGCTCCAAATCCCGACCCCGTGATCGTCACCTGCGTCCCCACCGTTCCGCTGGTCGGTGTCACGCTCGTAATCGTCGGTGTTTGAGAGTGGGCGGAAACGGACGCACAAAGCAGCATCGAAAAGAATGCCAGCCGAACGCGCAAAGAGTTCACAATTCCTCCAAAGTCGGGGACTCCGAACGAGCTGTTCTGCAGAAACTAAAAGCCGCGACTTTTGTGGGTTTTGCAGGCAGCACTCGCTGCCTTCCAGTTCGATGGACTGCCGAGAAGCAGCCAAGAAAGAAGGAAGAAACACAATAGAAACCGTTCGATAACCCGAACAAAATCACCCAATCTCCCGCTCGGGCCTGGAGACACACTAAGATCGGGTCACCAGCGCCAGTCGTTTGTACACAACCACGCTGCGCGATGACCGCACATCACGCTTGCAACTGTTAGACGTCTTGAGGAAGTAGTGAAAGGATCCTGAGACGATGCCAATCCCGTCCGCCCCTAGTGGCGAATCCTAGTCACAATTTTCGAGGAACGATAGATGAGTGCAGTGCGGATGTCAACAGAAATTGCCAATACCGTGCGCTTCGATCATTACTTTTCACCGCCGAAACCATGCGCGACGGACGAAAACGTCCGGCAGTCTGCCTGCGGCAAGGAAATCTTATCCTAAGATCGGTAGAGGGCAAGAGTAACATCAGAGCTAGATCAGGTTGCTCATGCGCAAATGATATAGGCTGAGCCAGTAAACTAGGAAACGACGCATTACCGAAACCTCTCTGGTTATATCATGAAGTTGCACGCCTGCCAATCGCTTCACAAGTAGTTTGGCGTCTTCATTCTTGCACCGGGTGAGAAGCTGCAGGGTGGACACCCGCATCCAGCCCGAGTATTGAATCGTCGGTGCGAACCTTCGCCCAGTCGCTTTGCAGTTGCAGAACAGCGACATTGGCGATGGGCGCGCCCGTCAAGTCTGACCGTCCCATTTTCCTCCCAATTCGTTGGCCACACGTATCCTTGGAAGACGCTGACCGGGAAGCCCGAAGTCCAGCGAGTGGTGCCGCCAAGGCACCAACCGCTGATCAGGGCATCGGCAGCGCCATGAGGCGAGATTACGCGTTGGTGCTGATATTGCCCAATGAGAGAAAAGACAAGCGGGTTCTCCTCATTTACGGCATCTACACGCAGGGCTCCCAAGCCGCCATCGAGTACCTCACGAATCCTGAGCACATGGCGGAATTGCACAAGGCCCTGCTTGACCTCGCTCCCGAACCCAAGACCATTCCGCCGTACTTTCAACTTCTGCTGACCACTACGGTCGAGAACTCAGTTCCTGGAAAATCCTCACTCATCGCGATCCGAATCATCTCCGATTAGGCACAATCGGCGTCGCACCGATGAAGGAGTCGTCAACTATCTGCTGCGGTAAGAAACGCTTCGGAACGGCAGACAGCCACAACTCCGACGGCGGGGAAAACCAGGAGCCGGTCTCAGAAACGGGCTGGCGGAAGTCACTCGATAATCGCCTCGAAGCCGACTTCTGGACAATGTTGTTGAAGTCTGCGCCAAGTCTAACTAATGAGATGGCCCGTCGCCTCTACCAAGAGCAACCGGGAATAAGAGGAGCAAGGAGGTGTCCCCATACCTCTGCACGTGATCGGCATTGATCTCTGCAAGAGGGTCTCTCATCTGGTTGCCTTACCTCTGGCGGCGAGGAGTTTTCGCGCAAACAACCGCTGCGCTTCACTGCGAACCCGAGGCGATGATAATTGGGGCGGAAGTCTTCGGAGGATATCACTTCCTGAGTCGGGCTCTGAGGGCCCAAAGTCATGATGTACGGCTGATGCCGGCGCGGTATGTCAATTCGTACGTAAAGACAAACTAGAGCGAGTATTATCGCACCCTGAAAAGGTGATCACCACCGTGAGGTTGCTGCCGAAGCCGGAGATATGCTTTGAGTAATCATTGAGCCGCGCCCGGGGAACCGCTTTTGGGTCATGATCGGCGCGGTTAAAGCTCGGCAACAACGGTCCTCATTGAATCGGCTGGCGCTTGATTGTCGCCAGCGAGGCTTCCGCATTCCTCGATCGCAGTTGCATGCATTTGTTCCCTTTAAATCGCTGCTCACATCATTCCGCAGTTACTTCAATATGGAGATTGAAATCAAAGAGAAGTGCCGGAACATCCAAGTGATGGGTGTGCGTCTCCTCCAGGAGGAGTACAATCTAATAACTTAAATTGCGACAAAGAACAAAATAAGGCACTCGTTCACTGCGGATGAGTTAGGACGCCCCGCGATTCGCCACTAAGTCGAGAAGCGGTGTGAGTCAAGCGGAAGTTGATCTTGTCTCGAGCGCTCGTCTGTTTCTTTGACTGGGTAGGTTCGGTCGCGAAAAACGTTGTGCGGAATGGTCCAGGCCTTGTTACTATTCTGGCCATCGTTGTTTTGTAATGGCCATACCCCAGCGCTGTGGGCAGAGGTATAGCATAGTCCAACTGCCTCGAAGAAGTGCACTTCCACTGAGGGGGTGGGAGTGTAATGTCGAGCAGTCATGGACCAGAACGAGGGAAACTTCGTTGGTCTGACGACCTTAGTTGTTTTTCTCTCACCTGGACCTACAATCTTTCGAGTCCAGACTGGCGGCTGCCTGCCTCCGGACTTGGGGAATACATAGAGGTTGTTATGGAAACTCCTTCACCCGCTCCCTCTTCCGCACCCACTCGCCCCACTCTCAATTGGCAGGCAGTGCTCCTCGCCGCGGCGGGAATAACCGCGACCACGGTAGTCGTCGGACTTTGGTCCCACCTTCTTGCCAGTCACGACTTCATGCCTCACGTCTACTGCTACATGTGGAACGGAAAGCTGATCTTACTGCACGTCATCTCCGACGGACTGATCTTTCTCTCTTACTTATCGATTCCAGTTACTCTTGCCTACTTCGCTCGCAGGCGCCGGGACGTACCATTCAACTGGATGTTTCTGTGCTTCGGCACATTCATCATTGCCTGCGGGTTTACTCATGGGATGGAGATTTGGACGATTTGGCACGCGAATTATTGGCTTTCGGGAGTGATTAAAGCGATCACCGCCATTGCCTCGGTACTGACCGCAATTCTCCTTGTGCGGCTAGTGCCGCAGATGCTGGCTGTACCCAGCCCAGCCGCATTGCAGGTCGAGATAATCAAGCGTGAGCGCGCGGAAGCCAAGGCCCGAGGGCTGCTGGATGCGGCTCCAGACGCCATGGTCGTGGTCAACGGGAACGGTGAGATTGTTTTGGTGAACGCGCAAACGGAGAAGGTTTTTGGCTATCGGCGGGAAGAGATGTTGGGGCAAATGGTTGAGATGCTGGTGCCGGAGCGCTTCCGTGGAGGACAACACTCCGCACACCGGTCCGGCTTCTTCGACGAGCCCCGAGTTCGGCCTATGGGAGCTGGACTGGAATTGTACGGGGTGCACAAAGACGGCCGTGAGTTTCCGGTCGAGATCAGCCTCAGCCCGCTGCGGACCGAGGGAGGGATGTTGGTTTCGAGCGCCATCCGCGACGTAACCAAGCGCAAGTACACCGAAGATCAGATTAGGAACCTTAATAAGGAAATGGAGCGTCGAAATGTCGATCTCATAGCGATGAATAAGGAATTGGAGACCTTCAGTTATTCCGTCTCCCACGACCTCCGGGCGCCGCTGCGTGCGATCGACGGGTTTAGTTTGGCTTTGCTCGAAGATGCTCAGGACAAACTGGGACCGGAAGAGAAAGAGCATCTACAGCGTGTTCGCGCAGCGACGTCGCACATGGGACACTTGATCGATGATCTGCTCGGACTGGCCCACACCGCTCGCCGCGAGCTGGTTTGCGAAAACGTGGACCTCAGCCGGCTGGCGCAAGAAATCGTATCTCAGTTTCGGGTGGCGGAGCCAGAGCGTCACCCCACCATCATCATTGCAGAGGACGTTTTGGTCGAAGGAGACCGTCATTTGTTGAGGGTGATGCTGGAGAACCTGCTCGGGAATGCGTGGAAGTTCACCTCGAAAAGGACGGACGCACGCATCGAGTTTGGGGTGCGGCGCGACGATCAGCCGGTGTACTTCGTCCGGGACAATGGTGCGGGATTCGATATGAACTATGCAAGCAAATTGTTCGGCGCCTTCCAGCGTCTCCACGACGGAAGCGAGTTCCCTGGAAGCGGAGTGGGGCTGGCGTCGGTGCAGCGCATCATCAACCGACACGGAGGGCGTATCTGGGCGAAGGGGGGGATTGGGGAAGGGGCGACGTTCTATTTCGTATTGCCAACCGGCCGCGATCCAACCCGCTTCGAGCCCCATGGTGCTGTTGTCAACATCGTGTCCCAGTGACGCACGGCGTATGCGCCAGTCTCTGGTGGAGGAGACGGAATGATCTTATTAGTCGAAGACAATCGAGACGACGAAGCGCTGACTTTGCGCGCGCTGAAAAGGAACAATATTACCAACGAAGTCGTCGTGGCGCACGATGGAGTCGAGGCCCTGGACTTTCTTTTTGGAGCAGGACTGCATGCCGGCCGGGATTTAGCGGATATGCCTCAGGTCATCCTTTTGGATCTGAAGCTGCCGAAAGTGGATGGTATGGAGGTCCTCCGGCGACTGCGGGCTGACGAGCGCACGCGCCTGCTCCCGGTAGTCATCTTGACTTCCTCGACTGAAGAACAGGACCGGATTCACGGTTACGGCCTAGGAGCCAACAGCTATGTGCGCAAACCTGTCGATTTTGCCGAGTTCATAGAGGCGGTCCGACAACTAGGACTGTACTGGTTGATCCTTAACCAGCCTCCACCCCTAATCAGTGTGCCCAGATGACCATACCTCTGCAAGTGTTGATCGTCGAAGACTCGGAAGATGATACAGCTCTGCTGGTTCGGGAACTGCGGCGCGGCGGGTATGACGTTGCCTTCGAGCGAGTCGATTCTCCGCAAGCGCTGGACATAGCCATTTCACGAAAAGAGTGGGACGTAGTCATCTGCGATTATTCGATGCCGCATTTTTCGGGAACCGATGCGTTGCGCCGCTTGCGTGCTCAGGGTTCTGAAGTGCCCTTCATATTTCTTTCCGGCACAATTGGCGAAGAGACTGCCGTAGCTGCTTTGAAGCAAGGAGCGCAGGATTACCTGATGAAGAACAATTTGAAGCGCCTGATTCCTGCGGTCCAGAGAGAGCTTCGCGAGAAAGAGCTGAGACGGGAGCGCAAAAAGCTGGAGCAGGAAGTCTTGGGACTGCAGAAGTTTGAATCCATAGGGAGGCTGGCTGGAGGAATAGCGCACGATTTCAATAACAGTCTGGGGGTAATTCTGGGGTGGGCGCACCTCGGGGCCGAGCAAGCGGAAACGTTTCCGCGCCAGCAACTGCGGGATACGTTTCTGAGGATTGGCGACACGGCTCGACGTTCAGCGGGACTGACGGCGCAATTACTCGCCTTCGCACGGTGCCAGGTTCTGCAGACACGAAATATCAACCTGAATGAACTGATGTCGGAAACGATAAGACTGTTGGAGAGCGCCATGGGAGCGCGAATAGAATTCAACGTTATCTCGGCACCCGATCTTTTTAGCATTCGTGCCGATCCCACGCAGATTCACCAGGTCATCATGAATCTCTGCCTTAATGCCCGGGACGCGATGCCGCAGGGTGGACGGTTAACGGTCGAGACGCAAAATACCGAAGTCTCTGAAGATTTCTGCAGGACGTATCCTTATGCGAGACCCGGCAAGTATGCTTTGCTCTCCGTCTGCGATACGGGCGTGGGAATGGAGTCATCGACCCTCGACCATCTCTTCGAGCCGTTTTATACCACAAAGGAGGTGGGAAGAGGGACCGGACTCGGCCTCGCGACGGTTTACGGGATTGTCAAGCAGCACGAGGGCTTCCTAAACGTGTTCAGTGAACCGGGCAAGGGCAGCGCATTTCATGTGTACCTTCCAGTCTCCTTTGAGTTCCAAGAACCACAGAAGGCTCTGAGGATTAATCACGCTCGCGGAGGCAACGAAACAATCCTCCTGGCCGAAGACAATGAAGCACTTCAGGAATTGACTCTTCGATCCTTGGAGAGACTTGGCTATCGTGTAATCGCAGTCAGAAACGGCGCCGACGCCGTGCGTGAGTTTACCGCAAATCATGACACGGTTGACCTTGCCATCCTAGATGTCGTCATGCCGGTATTGGATGGAGCAGAAGCCTACCTTCAGATGCGCGAGATCAGGGCCGATCTGCCGGTGGTTTTTACGACCGGGCATACAACGGAATCGGTTTTGCTCAGCTCGCAAATAAAGGAGGGAGCCGCTTTCCTGCAAAAACCCTATCCTTTATCGGATCTCGGCCGAGTCGTTCGGAGCTTGTTGGACGGTCGCAGTGACACTTAAACAGCGGACGACTCCTTTCGCTCATGATACGCTGCATCGATTGTTTCGACTTAAATCAAGGGCCTCTTGAAGCGGTACCTGTTTTCAAGCCATGCATGCAGCACCAACAGATCGCCCGGGGAGACGTGGACGAACTCGCAGCCAGCTGCACCAGACTCTCGATTCCATAGAACGCGGGCCCGGATGCGAATTTCGCCCGTCAATCCCGGCAATGGCAGACCAAAACGCAGGACGCTCCCGATCGCCAGATTCTCCTTGGCAGCGAGCCCTACCCCGCCCTCTCCGATGTTTGTGACGGTCACGGCAACGACCGTATCGTGGTCGTCAGTGGCCAGAACAGATGCCATCACAGCAAATCTGGTGTGCGCACGATAGTCCCGCAACATTCGAGAATAGGCGGCTTGCAGTGACTTCAACCCGGATTCGGAGGTTACGGGCTTTCGCAGAACAACATGGACACCAGGTATCCCGCAATCCATAGTCGAAACCGCTAGAATTGTTGGTTTCTGCCGCGCGGGGGACTCCCAGATCTCCCGTATTAGGTGCGAAGAGTGCTCACTCTCCAGGTCGATCACGACGAGGTCCGTATCACCATCTTTCAAAAGATTGGCGGCGATGGAAGAGTTCGGGCAGATGTTGGTCCGAATGGAGAAATCCCGCAATATCTGATCCATCGTTCCGAACACCGCCGGATCATGGGAAACGAGCAAACAGTCAAATGCCACTTCTGGTTTCATTATGAGCCTCTCCGGAACCTTTGCGCACTGCGCCACTTCCGGCGCTGTTGACTTGCGCTTACCATCTCACATGCAGTGTGCGTCAATCGTGCTGCCGTGACCGCCCGCGTCCGCCGGCGCGAGAGATCCCGACAATTTTTCGCCGACATTGTCATATCTCGGTCAAGGGCTTCTTAACGTGCATCTTTTGCTTCAGCCAGTCATGCAAAATATTTGTATCCACAGGCGGGAAGCGAAGAAACTCACAACCAACTCTGCCGAACTCCCGCGTCCATAGGACGCGTGCCTGGACGCCAATCTCTCGATTCGCGCCCGGCAACATAACCCGGAACGACAGTACGTCTCCAATTATGAGTTCTTCTTTGGTAATCAGTCCCACTCCGCCATCGCCGATATCCGCGATCGTGATAGGTACAGGCCGATTTCCGTTCGCGATCGCTGTCAGAGACAGCATCAGCGCGTATCGTGTCTGACGCCGGTAGTCCAGCAACATTCTGGAATATGCGACTTTCAGGGACTTCCTTCCGGATTCATCCGTGACGGGTCTCTTCAAGACGACATGGACACCGGGCACATGGCGGTCCTCGGGAGAAATTGCAACCACCGTTGGTTTCTGCCAGTTGCCTGACTTCCATATCTGGTGCAAGAGTTCCGTCGAAGCCTCCTCCTCCCAATCGATCACGACCAGATCCGTGCCCTTGGTTAAGAGACTGCGGGCCTTCGACGAGCTCAGGCAGACATCCGTACAGACCGACAGATTTCGGAGTATCCGACTCAAGGTGCTGAACACTCCCGGATCGTGGGTGATCAGTAGGCATTCAAATGCCATGTCTGCGGTCATATCCGAGCTTTCTTGCGCACATCCCGACAGCGCAGCGTCCCATCATAGAGATCAATAAACCCGATCATTGAAGAAACTCCATCCATTGCCCAACGCCGTTTCGCTCTCCATCACCTTATCCTCATCCTCTATCAGGCTGACTCGCTGCTGCCATCGCCGAGGTGCGCGAAGGAGTTCTCCGCAACGTCAGTTGCCGCTCCACGATCTAGAGTTCTCTTTATCAGCTGAACGAGAGATTCCCCGTGTTGATCCAACTCGATTCTCGATTTTTCGAAATAGGCGGTTGCACCTTCCTTCATGAGCTTGGCTTCGTTCTTCTGGGGAAGGCCGCTCAGCACGATAATGGGAATCGAGGCAGTGAGAGGGTTCTTCTTGAGTGCGTGAAGAACTTCAAGCCCTCCCAGCTTAGGTAGCAGCATGTCCAATAGAATGAGGTCGGGAGTCCTCGCGCCCGCTAACAGCAAGGCTTCCTCCCCGTCGCAAGCGGTGAAGACACCGTATCCCGCTCTCGCAAGTGTCTTTTCATTCGCCATGCGCATGAACCTGCTGTCGTCTACCAGGAGGATTGATTTCATACTGAGGCTCCTGTCTTTCTTCTGCACGCCGATAGCCGATACTGCGCAGACAAACCACCGATTTTCAGCGATTTGCTACCAGGGGGTCGAGCGGTTCCGTCCAGAATCCGGACAATCGTCCCTTTCGCCGGACCACCTCGGGATCGAAACTCGATGCCGTACGCACTAAGCGATCAGTCTGCCTAGGGTATTTCCCCGCAGACCTAGGCTTCTGTGAGTTGTTCAGATATGTTACTTTCCTCCAGCCTAGGTTGGCTGACGGTCCGGCAATCGCGCTCCCATGCGCCGTCCGCGGAATGCAAGTGTTTTTTCCCTCCTTGATCATATTTCGGGTCGCCTCCCAGTCGGACAAACAGATTCTGGCACAGGCAGCTTGGAGTATGATTCATTGACTCGTAGTCTAATCTTCCCCAATGAGAGTAAATCGATGACGAACCTAGGTGAAGTGTTAGAGCAGTTGAAGGAGGAACGTTCCAGCCTCAACAAGGCGATTGATGTTTTGAGCAAACTGGTAAAGAGGGGGACGGGCCAATCAACGAAAGGGAGGCGGATAAGACGGTCAATGTCCGCAGCCGCACGAAGAAAGATCGCGGCCGCACAACGCGCCAGGTGGGCGAAAGTAAAAGCATCTGCCAAGAAGGCGGCATAGAAAACGATCACGGGCGAGGAGGGCATGCCCACCGGCGTGCCCTTCACTAGCTTTCTACAGAACTTTCTGCTCCGCACTGTCGACTCGTATGAATGGCCAGGTCTCCCACCTTTTATTTCTTCTGCAACGGTTAGATTAAAATCCACACTCCGCTGTGTGGGCCTTAGCTGAAGCGTCTCTAGCGGGAAAGGCTCTTTGTTGAACCCCGGAAATGGCTGGAACGCCTTCGTACATAGGTGGGAAGAATCGGATCGCGAAGCGGGTGATTGCGATATACCCAAACGCTGTCGCGGGCGGCGCGCAAGTTTCTTCCCTAAAGCGCCGTCCAAAGTGGAAGTGCTGAACGACCTCGATGGCTAGATCGTCAATTCTTACCGCGTCTGCCAGCAGCATTACCAGGAACTGTTCCGGTATTTCAAGTTTCGCGGTGGCGAGCCGCACGCGGCCGCCTGGTAGTGGACCAGTTTCGGTCCATTACCGGCTGCCTGGATGCGCTTTTGGCCACGCGCAAATTGGAAGACGAAACGGGAGGCTATCCAAGAAGGACGCATTAACAACTTTAATGATTCTTTGCCAAAGAGAAAACCCGCCACCGTGGTGGGCTTTATGGTCACATCGTATTTTGTGATGCCTTCTTCTTCTCCGCCCGTACCTTGGCCCAGCGTGCCCTTTGAGCGGCCGCGATCTTCCTACGGCGGGCTGCAGACATGGTGCGTTTCACAGGAGCCGAAGCGGTTGTCTTCACTATTAATGTTGCTGGCTTCGATCCGTTGCGATCCTTTGCCCATCGTTTTTTCTGGGCGAGGCTAATTCATCTGCGAGCCGATGCCGACAGAGTGCGTCCCGGTCTGGTGTAACTAATCCCGCCGTTTAGTTTCCCCAACACCGTGAGCGCAGCATCCACATGGCGAAGCTGATTTGCCAAGTTTGTTCTTTCTGCTTTCAACTCGGTAACGATGCACACCAACCCCTCTAGATTTGCCATGAGTTCTCCCTCAGCAGAAAATTGTAATTGATCGGCTCCGATTGGCCTGTGACGGGGCATCACGGCCAAAGGTCGCTGAGCAGCGTAGGAGCAACCGGAAGCGGCGACGCCGACCGCACCCTCACTCTTTACGTACTTGCCGTCTTCAATCTCGATTGACGCCCAAATGAACCCCTGAACGTCGATCCGGGAGTGTGGGGACGTCCTCGATTCTTCAATCCCAGTTCCACCCGATCTGCCAACTCCTGAAGTTCGGAATATATGAGCCAATTCGCTTCCGCTTTTTAGTTGAGCGAAATCTTTAGTGCGTAAGCCATCGTTCCATGATGGTGGGCTTCATAAATATCCATTTGCCATCAGAGGCGAGGAATCGGAAATGAGGTCGATGTCTAGCCTGTCTCCACGGTCCTCCTTCATCCGTCCAGACCGAAGGCTCAGTGTTCGATCCACTCATTTCCTTTGCAGTGCATATTGCTCCAATAAAAATTCATTCCGGACACCTGGCGGTCCCCAAGCGCGGGCACAACTATTGTGGCAGCACCCGGATACAGATCACATCAATCATCGGGGGTAATCTTCCTCGTCGCCAGCTTCCGATTTGCCGTGGACGCTTATGGTTTTGGGCCAATACGTCAGCAAGCTGAATCCAGGAACGCGTACCGTCTATAAACTGGAACCGGGTCCGGGGCAAAGACATTCTGACTCCTCTCAGATTCCTGCCAAACTAGCGAAAACGTGTCATTTGAACAGGTTAGGAGGGACTTGAGACTGGTGGTCAAAGTGCGTCTCAGTTGGAGTTAAGGCCCTTCCAAGGCGTACCGTGCAAACTGTTGAGTTAGCTGAGGATCATTTTGTCAAAGAGCGCCATGCCACCCAAGATTCTCATCGCCGATGATTCCCGCCTTTATGTGCATCTGATATCCGGATGGTTGCAGGATCGTGGCTTCGAGTTAGTGGTGGCATCTGACGCTATTCAAGCGTTTGTGATGGCGACCCAACACCGCCCCGAAGCCGTTATCTTGGATATCAGCATGCCCGGCGGATCAGGGATAGACGTACTCAAGAAATTGAAAGTGTCTACCAAAACCAAACACATTCCGGTGCTAGTAGTCACGGGAAACGCCGGAAACGAAATGAGAAGTCTCGTTAAGCGTCTGGGGGCGGCGGACCTGTTGGAGAAGCCTCTTGATTGCGCTGAGTTCTGTACGATTTTGTCATCGCTCACCGCAGGGACCCATGTGTGAGGCATTCTATCGTCGCCGCTCGACAAATCTCGCCCTACTGGTTCTCTTCCAAACATCTAATTTTGGCGTCCTGCACTTTGGTGGCAGGGCAAGCCATCGTGATCGCCACTTTGGGCCACCGGACACTCGGTCCTCTATTTTCTGATGTCATCCAACTTGCGCTGGGGCTGATTTGCATTCTGGCTTGCACAGCGGCATTTCGACGATCCAGTGGCATTGCACGATACGCTTGGAGGTTGCTCTCGGTCACGTTCGTCGCGTGGGCGGTCGCTCAAGTACTCGGGGTCTACCTCGATATCTCCGGTGACCACTCGCTGGACGGCCTAGACGACATCCTTTTCTTTCTCTCGGTAATCCCGTTTGGTGTGCTGGCCTTCCTCGACCCAGACGGCGAACCAAATACCTTTGATAAGCTGCACATTCTTGACTTCGTGCAGGTTGGCATCTTTTGGGTGTCGATATTCCTGTGCTTTTCCCCGAGAATGTGGTCGCCGGCAATCGCCCTTCACATCGGCCACTTCACGTGGTCTCGCACCATCGCCTTTGATGGACTGTCGGCAGTAGCGTTTGTACTGCGAGCGTTGCTCACAAACTCGAAAGTCGTGCGCTCGTTTTTTGGACGCATGGCTTTGTTCCTAATCCTATCCGGCTTGGCTGACTCATATGCGCTAAGTCCGGGGAAAGACCTGCCGCCTGGGGGATGGTTCGACCTAATCTGGAGCGCCTTGCTGGGGTTCCCGATTCTGATAGCGGCCAGTTGGAAGAGCGCGAAGGAGGACCGAAGAGACGCCTCTCCCAAGTCTCAGAGTATCGTCGTTAATCAAGTCTTCCCGCTGATCTACCCACTACTTAGCTTCTTTATCCTCGCGCGCGTTAATCGAGCCTACCCCATTCTGTCCGCGACACTATTTGCGCTCGCCTTCATGACTCTTGCGGCACGTGTTCTGATCATCCAGCATCGGCAAGGGCAAAGCAAAGAAGAGTTGCGCCAGTCAGAGAGAGCGTATCGTCTTCTGTTTGACAGCAATCCGCTTCCGATGTGGGTCTTTGAACGCAAGACTCTTAGGTTTCTGGCGGTGAATGAGGCCGCATCTCGGCAGTATGGCTTTTCAAGGCATGAGTTTCTAGCGATGACAATCGCTGACATCAGACCGGCGGAAGACATTCCTGCCCTGATAAAAGCTACCGCAATCCAGGCACAAGGACTTCAGGAACCCACCACATGGAGACATCGGAAGAAGAATGGGGCGATCATCGACGTCGAGATTGTCGCTCATAATCTGGATTTCCACGGAATCGAAGCGGAGTTGGTGGCAGCGCGTGATGTTACGGAGTTGCATAACAGCGAAAACAAGTATCGCGTGCTGTTCGAGGACTCAGCGGACGCGAACTGGATGATGGACGAAAAGGGTTTTTTGGCTTGCAATTCGGCGGCCCTGCAAATGTTCGGTTATGCGGCCGGAGCCGAAATGAAACACCCGAACGAAATCTCGCCCCCAAAACAGCGGGACGGCACGCCCTCCACAAAGGCGATCGAACAGAGGATTGCCGCCGCTTTTCTCAATGGCAAGGAACGTTTCGAGTGGTTGCATCAGCGAAAAAACGGGAATGTGTTTCCGGCTGAGGTGTGCCTGACGAAGTTGACACTGAGCGGACGACCAACGCTGCTGGCGACCGTGCGCGACATCACGGACCGCAAAGAGGCTGAGGAAGCTCTGCTGTTCAAGACCGCACTGTTGGAGGCACAAGCCGAGACGACAATCGATGGCATCCTCGTCGTCAACGAGTCCGATCACATCGTCCTCACAAATAGACAATTCGGGCTCCACTTCGGAATACCGGATGAGGTCCTGATGGCTGGAGACGACTTGATCGTTCGCAATCATCTAGTGGCCAGAGTCGATGCGCCCGACGCTTTCATAGAGAGGATCGAATATCTTTATAGCCATCGGGATGAGAAGAGCAGGGATGAGATCAGACTGAAGAATGGCAGGGTCTTCGATCGATACTCGGCGCCTCTCGTGGACTCACAGAGCCGTTATCGCGGCAGAATCTGGTATTTTCGCGACATCACTGACCACAAGGTCGCCGAACAGCAGGTTAAATACCTAGCCTACTACGATGGGTTGACGGGACTAGCCAATCGGACGCTTCTTAAGGATCGACTGGCACAAGCCTTGGCTGACGCCCGTAGGCAAAAGCACAAAGTCGCACTTCTGTTCCTCGACCTCGACGGGTTTAAGGACATCAACGACTCCCTGGGACACTCGGTCGGAGACCTCCTCCTGCAGGGAGTTGCAGAACGGCTCAAGACATGGGGACGGGAACAGGACACCATCGCCCGTTTGGGTGGCGACGAATTCCTTGTGATGTTGACTCATGTAAGGGACGTACCCGACGCGGCGGTTGCCGCCGAACGGTTTATGGATGCCATCGACGGTCCGTTCGTTGTACAAGGGCACTCTCTCTCTGTCAGTTGCAGCTTAGGGATCAGCGTCTTCCCCGAACATGGTGAGGATGGTGAAACTCTGATCAAGAATGCTGATGCTGCCATGTACAGTGCCAAACAGAGCGGACGTAACAGCTTTCGCTTCTTCACGGAGGATTTGAACACTGAGGCGGTGGAGCGGTTGACTTTAGAGAACTGTTTGCGATCCGCACTGGCGAGAGGAGAACTCTTCCTGATGTACCAGCCGCAGATAGATATTACTACTGGAAAGATCACCGGGCTGGAGGCGCTGCTTCGCTGGCAGCATCCGGAATTGGGTCTCGTATCACCTGATCGATTCATACGAGTCGCTGAAAATAGCGGCATGATCGTGCCCATTGGAGAGTGGGTAATCAGAACAGCTTGTTCTCAGGCCCGGAAATGGCAAGACGCTGGTATTCCTCCGGTGACGATAGCGGTCAATGTCTCAGCGGTACAGTTTCGTCAAGAAGGCTTCTGCGAACTCGTCAGACGAATACTTCACGAAACTGGTCTTTCTTCGCAATATCTCGAATTGGAGCTAACCGAAAGTCTTCTGTTGGCCAATGCGGAATTGATGTTATCAGTCATGCGGGAACTCAAGACGATGGGGGTAACCCTAGCCATTGACGACTTTGGAACCGGCTACTCCAGCTTCAGCTACTTGCGCCAGTTTCGAGTCAATAGGTTTAAAATCGACCGCTCCTTCATACGAGATGTCGCCACGAATGCCGATGCCGCCGCGATCACAGCGGCAATTATCAGTATGGCGAGGAGCTTGAGGCTCAAGGTAATTGCGGAAGGGGTCGAAGACGAAGCGCAGATGACCTTCTTGCGGGCTCAACAGTGCGATGAGATTCAAGGCTACTATTTCAGCAGACCTTTGGCAGTTGACAAAGTTGCTGACAAGCTGCGAGGTACGGCGGTGAACGCTCTTGTTGACCGCGTACCGACCCCTCAGTGATTTCGACCCCGTCAACTTCGATGCACAACCTCGCGAACACTCGCCCAGCGCCCGCCAAGAGCACGCCATACTGGCATTCCCCGGCGAACTAGAGCATAGTTGACTTCAGCATCAGTTGTCTCGTTCATGGTCTTAACTATGGCAGACACGGTTTCTACGTCAGTCTCGTTTTACGTTTCGAGGTACGGGCGCACCTACTCTAGCAGGCTGCGGACAAACTCTGGTTGAAGCCTCTGTGAAATGGGGTGCTATTACTGCGGACATCACAACCGCTCGTCGCAGAGAAGAAGCGTATCATCGGATTTGTCACGAAAGACGCGATACGCACTGCGGCTTTCGGGACCCAAGCTTCGTAATTGGTCAGGAATTTTGGCAGGAAGCACTGCGGCGGTTCATCCGCACACGAATTCAACACAGTCCTGTCGGGTGCAACCTAAACCATAAGCTCGGCAAATGTAACTCCACTCGTGAACTTGGGCGGAGCCTTGAGCGCAATGAAATAGCTGTACTCGGTAGTCCAGTACGGCGATTTCCAGTAGTAGCTGTGGAGGACGTCAACGTCTTGCGGCTTGTCGAAGGCGAATACGCGATTGAAAGTTGCCTTGTCGTCGACCCACGCACCGCCGCAGCTGAGCGACGCCAATAGCAGTACTGCTAACAGCAGGAGCTGCGACGGCATCTTCGACGTCTGCATACTACCCTCCGCAGCGAAATCCGTATCGCCCCGAAATCCACGTTAGGTCGGCAAGGGCGGGATTCCAATAAAGTGCGCAGGCTGGACGATTACCTTCGTACCAGCCGCCCGCACGAATGCCAGATGTGGACTCGGAATCTCCCCCGGTAACAGGAAACGCTCTTGTTTCCACAGCGCAACCCGATAGGAACAAGGCATGCTTGGAAAAGATGAGCAGCAATTAGATGTCTTCAGCTACGTCAGCCCGAACAGCGAGTTCCGCAGGATCACCCGGCGCGTTCGCTGCGTGCCTGACGGATGAGGCATTGCGTAATCTGCAGCCGCGATTCGATAAACTGTAAGCCAAAAACTGCGCGACCCTCGATTGCACCGGGGAAGCTCTTGCGAGCGCTCCTGCTGCAGGCCCTGTACTCGGTGCGCAGCGAGCGAATGTTGATGGAAGCCGAGTCATCCATGTTCAAGCCTACACAGCAATGGAACAGCAGGTTGTAGTTGAGTTGCTACATTCTCCAGTTTCGCGCAGCGATATACCTAGGGGGCCATGCGCATTTGGCCGAGGAGGTAGAAGTACGCGCCGCGAGTCGCTCTTCGGGTAGGCAGCGACGGCAGTCCCGGCTTCGTCCCGACCGCCGATCAACGGGAGGGAGGCCTGGAGTTCCGCGTCACGAAGTCCGTAGCTCTTTCCGAGTTGGGCTTGGTCGGCGGTCTCGACCACACCTGCGGTGGCGACGATACTCGGCTCAGGTTCCGGGTCCCAGTAACCTTTCTTGCGCGGTGCAGAGCGGCGACATCGCCAAAATGCCAGCCAGAACCAATGCGTGCGGCCCGAACGCGACAATGAACAATAATACCCTCTCTGCCTTCCTGGCAGAAAAAACGCAGGCCCGAGCGATTAGCGTTCGGCACCGCGATTGGGAAAGCAGGCGCAACTCGATGGGGGGTGCTCAAGCTGAGGAGAGTGCCTGAGACGCTTCACGACCGAATAGTAACGGTGCCGCGAATTATTTGGCGGAGCTAGTCGGGATCGATTTGTCTCTTGATACCGGGATCTCGCAAGGGCATCTCAGCTTTGTGGAGAGCGGCCGGAGCGTGCCCAGCAGAGACTTGCAGTCAATCGTTTCAGAGAAGTTGGACATTCCGCTGCACGAGCGGAATGTCCTGCTGCTCGCTTCCGGCTACTCGCCCATCTACGAAGAATCCTCTTGGGAGGTTCCTGAGATGGCTGCGGTTACAGAGGCGATCGATCGAATGCTGCTCCAACAGGAACCGCACCCTGCGCTCGTGTCGGACCGCTACTGGAATGTGATTAGAGCGAATAAAGCCGCGCAGACCTCTTCGGCTCTTGTATTGGTCGGGAGACGTGCGCACGCCCGCGGCGAGCAATGGAGGTCGGCGAGTAACCAAGAGCCGCCCGGTTCGCTGTCCTTTGTGACGACGCTTCGTTTCATCTGGACGGCTGACTGGGCCAACTTTTTGTTTCTTGTGACATTTGCTAGTTCGAGGGAAGCGCCCCACGCGCGTCAAAACGGGATTGCATCGCGCTCCCGCGGCCGGCATGGCGCAACTGTTCCACTTTTCGCATGGTTGCTGGATGGCGAGCCCAGGCGACGCTTGCCTCCTCCGGCGCGCCATAGAGTTCCGGACGGATGTAGTGACCGCGGTCGCGGGCGTCCTTTTCCTCTTCCACTGGAATCCGATGCGCGTTGGCCCACGCATCCTGGCGTATGCCGGTTACCTGCCAGGAAACTTCAACTCCCGGCTTGTCGGTCCTGATACCGAACCGGTTCTGAGAGACCTTTTGCACAACAATCGCCTGCGCGAATTGACCGATTACGGTGAGCTGATAACGAAAATCACGATTCAGCGCCTCAAACCATTCTGGCAAGGGAATAATTGCGTTGCCGGTAGCATCAGTTACAACATTCCCGTTGTAGATGTTCATCATGTCGGGTGACTCAACAAAGGAGTGATACAAATACTTATTGGCGGGATCCAGCGGATGATCGATCTTGAATGAACCGCTCAGCTTGTCAATACTCCCGTTCACATAGACATTCCCGTCGAAGTATCCAGCCAGATCGCTGCCTGTATAAGCTTCAATGCCGTTGCCGCAGCAGTAATTCGAGGCTCCCATAAAGACCCCGCCGCTTCCATCGGCAGTTTGGCTTGACGAATCGCCATTGCCACCTGTCGCGGTAATTCCGGCGCTTCCGTCGTAACCTTGCGCCGTGATGGTCGAGGACGCCAATGGAGTGTTTGAGGAACTTACATTGAGAGTGCCGCTCACATTTGTGTTTCCCTCGAGCCAGATGGTGCTTTTGCCGGTGAGGTCAGTAATGCCGAGATTGCCCGCCCCTTCGGCGTTGCCGCTGCCGGCGGAGATGATGTTCCACGTATGTCCTCCAGCGCTGCTGTTGCCAATAGCGAACCACGTCCCGAAGTTCGTCACACCGCCTACGGTGAGAGGGGTGTAACCGGTGCTGCTCGGGCCAGTTCCCACGCCCACATTACCCGCAAATAGTTCGGTGCCAGTGAAGGAATTGTTCGATTTCAGTTGAGGCACTTTCGTTGTGTCGATATTTAACGTGACACTGCCGCTGGTTCCACCGCCCGTCAGTGCGGTTCCTGCGGTTACGCCCGTGATCGTACCCTTACCAGTTCCGGGAAAAGTTTGTCCCGCAGCAAAAGAGAGAATGCCTCTGTTGTTTATTTTCAAGCCAGTCTCGGTTGGGGCGGACGTACCCGAACCAAACAGCAGACTCAGTGTTCCAGAGGGTGAGCCAGTGTCGTTGCCGGCAGGCTCAGCCTGCAATTGGAAGGTCTGCGCCACAGCGGCTCCTGTGCCGCTGTTGAACGACGACGCAACGAAATCCTCCGGACGCGAATTCCTGCCTGCCGTCGCGGTTGCGGTTCCATTTGAAGGCAGATTCAGCCGGCCGGATACATTCACGGCGATAGTTCCACTCTGGGTAAGAATCGAATTTTGGATGTTCGTAGAAGTCGTGAAAACCGGGATCGCGCCAGCGGTTCCCCCAGTAGTCGTAACGTTCGATGTGGCAGCAGACAAGCCGGCTGGGCCAGCCGTCGGCGATGTTGCAGCCGAACTTGTCCCGCTCGATACAAGGTTCGACACAACCCCCGCGTGCATGAAGGCTGAAGCCGGAAGCCCCCCCAAGGTCTCCGCATCTCCAGCCTTCATGGCATAGGGCACCGCCAACAACATCACGCGAGGCTGCTCGGCTCGACCGGATATCTCTATCCCAAGCCAGCGTGCTTCGCCGGCGGCAAACAGCGTGGCGGGCAGTCCTGCCACAGTCGTTGAGCCCAGCGTTACGGTGTAATTGCCCTGCTTATCGGTTTCGACTCGTTGCGATTCCATCCACAACGCACCCCCACCTTGTTCCGACTTGTAAAGAGAGAAAGTCACCTCCTCAGGCCCGGTCAGAGGCTTGCCGTCATTATCGGTGAGCATCCCACTGTAGTTGATAACGGATGGAACGACCTGGTCGGTCGCAATTTGCCCCGAAGCGAACGCGACCGAGATGAAAGTGATGACGGCCAGCATAAATACGATCGTTCCGTTCCGCTGCAGCGAGACTCGGTCGACGCCTCGCATAACTTTGGAACCCACGAAATCGCACTTCGCGTTGGGGCCAACTTGCGGGAACTTCGCTACAGGGCTCTGTTGCCGATTCGTCATTGAATGCCTCCATTTGAACTCGAACGCAACGCGCTGTGTATCGCCCGATTGATTCTGGCTACAGCGCGTCTACAATTTTCTTCGCCAGCGGTTTGACCTGATCTACGCCACAAGGGCAGGTGAGATACATAATCCGGATCAGGGTCTTGCCCTTGCGGACCATGATCATTCCGTCCGCTGTAATAAACCCCTGGTCGCCGATACCGGGAAGGTCTTGCTGAGGTCCCAGATTGCCCAACACTTTGGCGTTGAGTCGTATCTGTTCTTCCGCGGCGTTCTGATCGAGCGAAAAATTGAACACCGGCACCTCGCCCGAGGTGTTCTGCTCCGACGGAGACTTGGTGGTCTGCGTCATCTTGAATATCCCGCTGGCGAATTGCTCCGCGATCTGCTGCGTCTTCCTATCTGCGCCCGCGTCTCCCGCCATGGCAGCAGCATGTTTGGCGGTCATTTCTTCCTTTGTGCCCTTTGCAACATAAGAGCAACCGTTGTCTCCGGGTTCTGTGCGTACAATCGCAATTCCGATCGCCTTGCTGACATCCTCCATTCGCAAGAACCGGCAGACATTCCCCAGCGATCCGTTGCTCGAGCCTGGACTGTCGGCGCCAATCGCGCCACTTCCCGGCTTGGTGCTGGAATCCGAACTCGATCCCAAGATTTGCTCTGACATCTCGTGATATTTCTGGCTGGCTTTGTGGGCAACGTAATAAACACCCACAGCACCAGCGGCCCCTCCGACAAAGATGATGGCCACGGCCGCGATCCCCAGTTTGGCTAGAGTGCTCATGCCATTTCTTGGGGAGGCCGGCTGAGGCACGCTTGGCGCAGGAAGTGTCGTGACGGCTGGCGATCCCGCGTGCCGCCCCGCAGCCGTCGCGTGCAAAGGCTGCGTGGACGGGGAGTGCGGTTGCACCTGGCCCGATTGGGTCATACCGCGTGCGTCGGTTCCGCAGCTTGTACAGAACGGGCCGGTGGTAAGAGGTGAGCCGCACTCCACGCAAAAGTTAGCCATGACAAATTCTCCGGAGAAGTGTCTGTGTATTCGAAGGAGACTGGAATGGTGCTACATGGGGGCGCGAACATTGTTGTACTCGAAGCGTGCCGACCGGTGCTCCTTGCCGGTCCTGCCTCCCATATCGACGTCCTGCTCCTCTTTCAAAATTCTTCCCGTCACCTTGGATATCCACATCTGCGAATCTTCTATGAAATTTTCCGTCTCACTGTGAACGGAATAGACGGTTACGGGCTCGGCGCCAAGCAACTCGGTCCGCAGGACCTGGCAGATGTTCTTGCCCTGGTCCCGGTTCTCTTTGAGTTGGTCAAGCACTTCCTGAGGAGTGACAGGACCCAGCATCCACTTGCCTCGCACGCGCATATAGGTTTTTCCGTCCACGTAAATCGTTTCGCTCTGGGCGGGCTGCCCGCTGTTGGCCGACCCCGCCGTGCGAGTCGAATAGCTGTGGCTTGACGTGGTGACGATCTTGGTCATCGCGTCGAACACGGGCTGGCAGGAATCTGCGGCCCGCGCTATCACGTCCTGAGCCGTCACGAAGAATGAAAGAATACAAAGCACGAAAACGTAATTGCGAAACATGAAATTCTCCCGAATCGAAACTGATCCTGCTGCTTTTTCTGTGCTGCCAGCGCCTCTACGGTTCGACCTTGTACAACGTGACCATCCTCGCATCCATGTGGTCATCAATATGGCAGTGAAACATCCACGTCCCGGGACGTGTCGGGAACCATATCCACTGTTTCCATCTGTGCCTGACATTAGTGGGATGACGTCGGTGCGTTTCCCATCATGAAGCACGACGTTGCCATGCCAGTGAGGCGTGTGCACGCTCAACTGCTCCCCAAGTGCGACCAGGTACCAGCGCACGCGTTCCCCTTTTTTCATGGTCATCATGGGATAGGACCAACATCGCCAAAAGTTTGAAAAGGTGAGTCAAACTTTCTCTCCTTCTTAAGGCTGCAAATGGAAACGGGACATCACAGCCTTACGCCGGCGTGTTCCGCTGCGAATTTACCCACTATTGGCAACCTGAAAAGTTTTTGCTGATAGGCCTGATACATCAGGAAGATCCAGATTCCAAAGCCGGCGACAGTGAAAATCAGCATTAACGGGACAGCAATCAAGCCAAAGATTCCTGCCGTCAGTGGCGTCAGGACAGCAGAGAGAATCATCCAGACAATCCAAAACGCGACCCACGCGACATTGAAGAAAATTGATTGGAAAGCGTGAAAGCGAACGAAGGAATTCGACTTGTAAGGATCCAGGACAAGAAATACGATCCCTGTCACGAAGCCCGCGAGATAGGTCATCGCCCCCACGACATTCGTATCCATCATTTTCGATCCGGGTTCCCCGGGCTGAGGCATGACAGCGACAGTAGCCGAACTCTCGACTGCCCTCCTAGAAACGCCTACTTTCATTTCTGTGGGTGATCCGCAAGACTGACAGAAGCGAGTGCCGGCGGCTAAAACCGCTCCGCAAGATTGACAAGAACCCATCTCTCCCTCCGCAGAAATTGAATTTGGTCGATGGGCTGCGACGACGGGAGTTTGCTGGCAACCGGGAGAATTGGCAAACCAACTGTGGGCCAATTGTGTGTTAACCGCTAATTCTTTCTTTATTATTGGTTTAGGAACGTTCGATTAATTCGTTTTAGCCCGTTCTTCGTGCTAAACTCGACGCTCAAATCTCCCCCCGCCTGGCGTATGAAGGCATCCGCTCCAGATCAATCTCCGGTCCCGGAAATCAGCTACAGTTTCGGGCTATACGTGCTTGACCCCGCGAATGGGACATTGACGCGCGGTTCGGTGCGCGTCAGGGTGCAAGAACAGCCTTTCCGGTTATTGGAATTGCTGGTGGAGCGCGCCGGACAGATCGTGTCGCGGGACGAGATTCGAGCTCGGCTTTGGCCACAAAATACCTTTGTCGAATTCGACAAGAGCTTGGGAGTGGCCGTACTGAAGGTCCGAGAGGCCCTTGGGGATGATGCCAGCAATCCCCGTTTTATCGAGACCGTTCCACGCCGCGGCTACCGGTTCATCGCGCCGGTGAAGATTGAGACCTCCCCAGTTTCCAGCCACGCCACTCCAATTCCTGCGCCAGCTTTATATGTCCCCCGGTCCAGGTGGTATTTGAGAAATCATTGGCTGATGATTGCCGTGCTGGTGGTGTTCCTGGTCGGCACAGTGTCTTATGTCCTCCGGTCGGGCCCGCGATCTTCCCTGGGCACAGCGGAAGCATCAATTCCTCCAGTACACGTGCGCCGCTCCGTTGCAGTCCTCGGGTTCCGCAATCTGCCTGGCAGACCGGAGGACAATTGGCTCTCCTCCGCTGTTTGCGAAATGTTGAATACAGAACTGGCCGCAGGCGGACAGCTTCGCCTGGTTTCGGGAGAAGATGTGGCCAGGGCCAAGAGCGACCTGCCACTTAGTGACGAAGACTCACTCAGCAAGGTTACGTTGCAACGGTTGCGGACCAACCCGGGCGCTGACGTGGTGGTAGTGGGCTCATACACGATGATTCCGGCTGATCCCAAGCGCAGGATTCGGCTTGACGTTCGTCTTCAAGACACTTCCGGCGGAGAAACTATTGCAGAGGAGGCCGTTTCGGGCAATGAGAACGAGCTTTTCAGTCTCGTTTCGGATTTGGGTGGCAAACTGCGGCGAAGTCTGGGTGTGGCCGCACCGTCTGAGGGAATCGAAATTGCCACCAAGGCCGCTCTTCCCTCCAACGAAAAGGCAGCCCGCCTCTACGCTGAGGGGCGAGCAAGATTGTGGGCATTTGACTATTTCGCTGCTCGTGATTTGCTGAACAAGGCAATCGCTGCGGATCCGGATTTCCCTCTCGCTCACGCGGCTCTATCCGATGTGTGGTGGCACACGGGCTACGACGCCAAAGCTCGCATCGAGGCGCGACAAGCGCTCGAGCTCTCGAATCATCTTTCACAAGAACAGCAGCTTCTGGTCGAAGGCCAGTACCAAAGAACTATCCAAGAATGGCCCAAAGCGGTTGAAACCTATCGCTCGTTGTTCCACCTGTTCCCGGATAGTCTTGACTATGGTCTATTATTCGCCTCCGCGCAAATGCATCTCAGTGCGGCGGACTCCCTACAAACTTTGGCGGTTTTGCGCCACCTTCCAGCGCCTCTTGGCGACGACGCGCGAATTGATATGACAGAGGCGTCCGCATGGATCAATAGAGACTTTACCAAAGCCCGTGCAGCAGCCAACCTAGCGATCGAAAAGGCGACTGCAGAAGGATCACCAGTGATTGTCAGTCGAACGTACGGCATTCTTTGTCAGCAAGAACCCGCTATTGATGCATCGACAGAAGCGATCAATATCTGCCGAAATGCCTTTGAAGGGGCGCTTGCCGCCAAGGACCCCAACGGCGAAGCCATGATGCGCACCGATCTCGCGACAATCTACTATCTACGGGGTGATCTGACACAGTCAGCGGAAATGTTCCAGCAAGCAGTGAAGAAGTTTCGCCAGGTTGGTAACAGGGACGGCGTTGCCACCGCACTCAGCGACTTCGCTGATACTCGCTTTTCTCAAGGTGATCTGACAGGAGCGAAGAAACTTTTGGAGGAGTCCATTCCGGAGTATCAGGCTGTCGATGACAAGGAAGGCGTGGTTCTTAATCTTAACAACTTGGGAGATATCTGGAGACAAAATGGCGAACTCGATAAAGCACAGACCTCGTACCAGCAGGCAGAAGTTATTGCGCGAAGAATTGAAGACAAAAACGCGACCGCCTATGTGTTAAGCGGAATGGGGGATGTGGCTTTGGATCGGGGTGATCTCACGTTGGCTCGGAAACGATACGAACAGGCTCTCGCACTTAGAAGTGATGCTGGAGAAAAACAGTACGCGGCTGAAAGCCGCGTGTCGTTGGCCAAGCTTGCCATTGAAGAAGGTCATAGTCCTGACGCTGAGAAATCGGCACGTTCGAGTCAAGAACAATTTCATCAGGAGCAACAAGCGGACGACGAACTCGATGCCAGCATTACGTTAATCGAGGCGTTGCTCGCACAAGGTAAACAAGACGAATCTCAAAAAGCAGTGGAGGTAGCTCGACGGCTTGGAGAAGAGAGCCAGAACCGTTGCCTGCGTTTGCAGTTCGAATTGGTCTCAGGCCGCGTCCTTCTAAAATCTGGACACCCTGCGGCGGCAAGGTCATTGTTGAAAGGCGTGAACCACGACGCTCAACGTTACGGATTTGCTGGCCTGGAGTTTGCGAGCAAACTTGCTTTAGCCGAACTTGCGAACACGACAAACCATAGTGCGCAGGCCCAAACCGAGTTTCAGGCCTTACAGAAGTCGGCCGCCTCCAAAGGTTTCGGACTGATCGAGCGGAAAGCATCCCAAGAAAAGTCGGTACTGCGGAAGCAAATTGGCGCGACATAGATACACCCAAGAACGTCTTTCTGTACTCACCACGGCAAGGCGAGCGGTTGACCCAGGCTGCCTTGCCCCACGAACATTGCACTGGCTTGGCCGATTCCTGATAGGGATCTAGCCAGGACGCTCTTTCCCGTGTTCTTGCCCGAAACTTTTCCTTTCAGCGGCCGCAAGTCCAAATCAATTGCGGCAGCCGGGAGGGGAACAGATAGGCCGTCCGGCATAAGCAGAGAATCAAAATGGAGGTCCACATACCCAGAACGGTTTGCATCTCTGATCTGCCCGACCGCTTTGGCTCCCGCAGGAACAATAATTTGTCCATCGCTCGTAGTTGTACTCGATCACCGCCAGAACTGGCGCTCGTACAGCCGTGCTTGCAGCCGATTCCAAGCGGGCCCGTAACCGCGTGCCCGTCGCCAACCCCAATCCCAGTTGAGGCGCTGCGTCATTAACGCTCTGAAAGCGGGCAGGGCTAGCCGAGAGCTTGCGCACGTACATTAACGAATGTTTCTCAATGGCCTCGCGCTCCGCCTTGCCCACATCGGAAATCTCAACACCCGACCCGGCTGATACGGCGGCGCTTGCCATGACTGGTCTCTAAAGGGCGGTATCGAACCCAACGTCCCCGCCCCCCTGTCTGCGAAGCATTCGAGGCCGAACGAATTACCGTTCGCTGCAGGTCGCGTTCGTTAAGGAATCCTTGGTGCGTTTCTTTCGCTTCGGGGCTCCCGGAATCGGTGATCGGGAACAAACTCTCGTCGTCGCTTTCGCTGCTGGCGTTAATGGTCGACTCGCTTTTAGGGGCTACACCGCAAGTTTTCGCCCCATCTGGCCCGCCTCGATGTGGCATGGAGACAGCAACAGATCAAAAGTGCCGTCACGATCGCACCTGCGCCGATGATTACGCATCGGTTTTGTTGGATCTGCTGTTTCGCTCTGTGCTTGGCTCTGGTCGCAAACTCTGGCATGGCAACAGCGGCGAGCGGTGGCGTGAGCGCCGGGAGTCGACGATGGGAACCAGCCAAAATGTAACGCTTTCGCTTGTGCCCAATTCCAGCCGATCGAAGCCGCGCGATCCCGACGGTGAATTTCCAATGACTGTGAAAGAGGCGGCAAAGTTTCTTGGAGTGGAGTCCGCAGACCGTGTATCTTTGGGTAGAACGAAAGCAGATTCCCCATCTCTGCGTAATGGGTCGCAACATCCGGTTTCTCCGATCGGATATCGAACCGTTTCGCGCTTCATTCCGACAGGAGATGGTGAATGTTTAACCGACGAAAGCAAGACGGAGTTGTCTTTTCGCGCAACGACGGAAAGGTTCTGTGGATCCGCTATCGCGATCGGAACGGAAAATGCTGCAGGGAATCCACCGGGACCGAGGACTGGCAGGAAGCCAACCGCAAGCTGCGGGAACGGCTTCAGGCCAGGGATGGTAATCTCTTAGAGACGATCAGGAAAGGCGAGTCCCTTGGGTTTGTGGAGTGGGTGGATTCATTTCTTGAAAATTATTCGAAACCTCCCATCCGGGCCCAGAAGACTCACGAGGCGAACCAACGCTGTGCGATTCACCTGAAAGCTGCATTTTCAGGTGGAAAGCTGGTGGACATCACAGCCGACGCGATCGAAGATTATCTTCGCCGCCGTCTTCGGCAGCGGGTTCGAATAAAACTGGCTCAGGGTTATCGCGAAAAAGGAATCCTGAAGGCGAGTACGGTGCACCAGGAGTTTCGGGTGCTCCGTCGGATATTGAACATTGCTGTCCGGAAAAAACTGCTCCCCGCGAATCCTTGCTCGGGAGTTGAATTTCCGGTGGCGGTCAAAGGGCTGTTTCGGCCGCACTACGTTGCTTGGTCGGAACAGAAAACGATTGAAGCCCATGCTCCCGAGCACTTGCGCAACATCGTACGCATCATCACCGAAACCGGATTGCGCATTTATAAGGAGCTAGTGCCGATGAAAAAAGAGCAGCTTGATCTCACGAACGCGATGGTTTGGATTCCAGATTCAAAGACTCCAAACGGAGTGGCCGAGGTACCGTTAACGCCGCTGGCTCTCCAAGCATTCCGCGATCAGATGCGGCTCTCGCCTTGTAGTCCATATTTGTTTCCGAGCGATCAGAACCCGAGCGGGCATCTGAGGACCCTGAAAACGACTTGGGAGGCGACGCTGCGGCGAGCGAAGGTTTCGTACTTTCGCATTTACGACCTCCGCTCAACCTATGCCACGCGGCTCAGTGCCGGTGGCGTGGCCGACGAGTGGGTAACACAAATGCTTCGCCAGGGAGACGCGCAGGTTTTTAAGAAGTATTCGCAGATGAAACTGCAGATGAAGCGCGAAGCTCTGGAGAAGCTCAACCGCCATGCGAATGAGATGCCTGCTGAAAAAGCAGGCGCGCATTCTGGCACGGTCGGCGTGCAATGAGTATGAAATTGGCACGGTTTTAGCACGGTCGAAGTCAGAAATCATGGTTTGGGGTGGTTAGAGAGTTGGAAAGTACTTTAGAATCAATTCTGCAAGTCATGTCGGGGCGTAGCGCAGCCTGGTAGCGCACCTGCCTTGGGCGCAGGGGGTCCGCGGTTCAAATCCGCGCGCCCCGACCAATCTTCTGTCTGTCCGTTCCGGAGACATAGGTAACAGAACGTTCCGGAGACATAGGTTACACTTTTGGCCCGAAGGGGTTCTGCAAGGGCTGCAAGCTTTTTTCCTCCAGATCAATATAGCCGAGATCGTAATCCATAAAACTGACCAACCGGGGTCCGCGGTTCAAATCCGCGCGCCCCGACCAATCTTCTGTCTGTCCGTTCCGGAGACATAGGTAACAGAACGTTCCGGAGACATAGGTTACACTTTTGGCCCGAAGGGGTTCTGCAAGGGCTGCAAGCTTTTTTCCTCCAGATCAATATAGCCGAGATCGTAATCCATAAAACTGACCAACCAGATGCCATGGTCGACTTCTT
>Ga0209579_10000828_pt1 | contig 27659 bp, 27 predicted proteins | sample Coa_R1_2_FD_187152 | JGI IMG/M metagenome (GOLD analysis project Ga0209579, IMG submission 187152) | Surface soil microbial communities from Centralia Pennsylvania, which are recovering from an underground coalmine fire - Coalmine... | ecosystem: Environmental > Terrestrial > Soil >... | reverse complement strand
GTCCATAGGACTGCGACCTTCGTCGGGTCGTCAGGACTGACGAACGTGCGGATGTTGGTGACTCCGAGCGGGCCGAAAACCTCTTCGCGTTTCGGCGAGGCGAGCCAGTGCTCGACGTCCTTCACGTCGTGATGTCCAATGACAGTCGGCATCTCGTCTCCTCTCGGTCACGGTGCCGCAGGAGAGCCGCACCCAAGGCGCGAGCCTATTCCGCTCATCAAGCGCATCAACACCTGTCCCGGAACGACAGCGAGATCCGACGATGGTTGCTTCGCCGGCTCTAGGCGCGTCCGCGTTGATGGTCTAGCCTCGGCTCGTGACGATCGGGGCGCACCGGAAGGTCGTGACGGTGCTGTTCTGCGACGTCGTCGGTTCGACGGCACTCGGCGAGTCGACGGATCCGGAGGCGTTGCAGGCGCTGCTGGCGCGTTACTTCGAACGGATGAAGGGGATTGTGGAGTCGCACGGCGGTTCGGTGGAGAAGTTCATCGGCGATGCGGTGATGGCGGTGTTCGGGGTGCCGGTCGCGCACGAGGACGACGGGCTGCGGGCGTGTAGGGCGGCGGTCGAGATGCGCGACGCGCTTCCCGAATTGGGAGTCGCGGGCCGAATCGGCGTTAACACGGGAGAGGTTCTCACGGGCACGGAGGAGCGCCTTGCGACGGGGGACGCGGTCAATGTCGCGGCGCGGCTGGAGCAGGCGGCGCAGCCGAACGAGATTCTTCTCGGCGACCCGACGCTTGAGCTCGTTCGCGGCGGCGTCGAGACCGAGCTCGTCGAGCCGCTCGAGCTGAAGGGCAAGGCTGAGCCGGTTTCTGCGCATAGGCTCGTCGCAGTCCTGGAAGCGCCGGCGCGCTCACACGAGAGCCGGTTTGTGGGTCGGGAGCGTGAGGTCGAACTGATCCGTGCTGCCTGGGACGGAGCGCTCGCAGGGCAGCGCTGCGAGTTGGTTACGGTTATGGGAGAGGCCGGAGTTGGCAAGTCGCGGCTCGTGGCGGAGTCGCTCGCGTCGGTCGAGGCTCGTGTCGTCCGGGGGCGGTGCCTTCCATATGGCGAGGGCATCACGTACTGGCCTGTCGTCGAGGTGGTCAAGCAGTTGGAGTCGCTGCCGTCCGACCCGTCTGCGGCTACCACGATCGAATCGCTGGTCGGCCAGAGCGACTCGGCCACTTCGGCGGAGGAGATCGCCTGGGCGTTCCGCAAGCTGGTCGAGGAGCAGGCACCGCTCGTCGTCGTCCTTGACGACATTCAGTGGGGCGAACCGGCTTTCCTCGACCTGGTCGAGGGGGTGGCGTTGATGTCGTCAATGGCTCCGATTCTGCTGGTTTGTATGGCCCGTCCGGAGCTGCTTGCGCAGCGCCCGGAGTGGCCGGTCGCGCTTCGACTCGAGCCGCTGCCGGCGGAGGCGGCCGACGAGCTGATCTCGACTTTGCCGTCGGGGCTGCGAGAGAGAATCGCTCGCGCCGCTGGCGGCAACCCGCTTTTTCTCACGGAGATGCTGGCGATGGTCGGCGAGAGTACGGACATCGAGGTTCCAGCGACGTTGCGAGCGCTGCTGGCAGCGCGACTCGACCAGCTCGATCCGCCTGATCGGGCCGTGCTCGAGCGAGGCGCCGTTGAGGGAGAACTGTTCCACCGCGGCGCGGTTCAGGCGCTCTCGCCTGAGGGAACACAGGTCTCGCCGCGCCTCGCGACTCTGGTGCGCAAAGAGGTCATCCGGGGCGACCAGCCTCAGCTGCACGGAGAGGACGGTTTCCGTTTCCGACACCTCCTCATCCGCGATACCGCGTACCACGGCCTGCCGAAGACGGTCCGCGCCGATCTGCACGTACGGCTCGCGCGGTGGCTTGAGACTCGCAGCGAGCGACTGGTGGAGATCGACGAGATCGTGGGGTACCACCTGGAGCAGGCTTACGGCTACCGCGCTGAGCTTGGAACCGCTGACGTGGCGCGCCCGTTAGCGGAAGAGGCCGTCGGGCGGCTCGCGGCCGCCGCTCGACGCGCTGCCGGCCGTCGCGATCTGCATGCTGCTGCGGCGTTCTTGCGCCGCGGGCGTTCGTTGGCTATCGCCGGCTCGGCTGTCGACCGTCGTCTCGGCATCGAGCTTGCCTCGGTGCTTTTCGATGCGGGCGTGTTCGATGAAGCAGGGGACACGCTCCGCGCCGTCGAGCGTGCGGGAGAGGAAGCCGACGACGCCGTCGCTGTCGCTCACGCCCGCCTGGGTCTGTGCATGATCGCCCAGATGCACGAACCGGAAGGCGCCGCCGTTGAGGCGCGACGCCAAGCCGAGGCGGCGATGCCGATTTTCGAGGCAGCCGGCGACGAGCTCGGCATGGCGAGAGCGTGGCTCGCTCTCGGTGTTGAGGATCACATGCTCTGCCGCTGGGAGGGGTACCGGAACGCGAAGGAGCGCGCTCTGACACATTTTCGAAGAGCGGGCGATCGCAACGCGATCGCCGAAACTCTCGGCATGATCGCTCATGCGGTCACTCACGGACCGACACCCGTTCCCGCCGCACTGGCGCGACTTGACGGGATTCTCGACGAATTGCCCGACGACCGGATGCTTCGATCACGAGTTCAAGTGCGACGGGGCTACCTGCTCGCGCTCAGCGGCCAACGCGAGGCCGCCGTTGCCGCCGAGCTCGAGAGCGAGGCGATCCTCTTGGATCTCGGGAACGAATACGCGCTCGGGAGCTTCGGCCTGTCGGCCGGCGTGCTGGAGCGCCACCTCGGTCGCCTTGAGCGGGCTGAGCAGGTACTCCGCCGCGCCGACGACCTCTTCGAGCGTGCGGGCGAACGCTCCATGCGCTCGACGGTGCTCGCCAAACTTTCGCAGGTACTCCTGGATGGTGGCCGGCACGCGGAGGCGGAGGAATCAGCACTTCTCGCCCTCGAACTCGGCTCGAGCGACGACATCGGAACAGTCGCGGTCGCCGATCCGGTGCTCGCCCGGATCGCGGCCGGGCGCGGGGAACAGGACGCCGCCAAGCGATCGGCAGCCGCGGTGTCACTGATCGATGCAACGGACATGCTCGCTTTCCAAGGTGACTGCTGGCAGGCGCACGCTGAAGTTCTGTCCGAACTCGGCCGGGCTGACGAAGCACGAAACGCGGCGAGCGAAGCGAGCGAGCGCTTCAAGCGAAAAGGAGCGGTCGTCGCCGGACCGCCCCAGTGAACCTCGATAGGGTTCCGCACACTGTTCTCAGTAGGAGCACTTGCCGGGCGACGAGTGTTCGGCAATGACCCATGTCGCTGCCCATAGAGACAGCGACGCCGCAGCAGAGGCCCTTCGGCTGCGCCAGCATTCACGAATGACCCCTGAGCGGGCGGGATCGCGAACCGACGCACGCACTGCGTAGGGAGCATTGCCCTGGACACCGCAGAGGCGAGACGATCGGCATAAGGTCGCCGAAACGATGAATGGAGTCCACGAGATGGAAGCGCGGCGGATCTCAGCAGTTCTTTGCTCGGCCGATCTGGATCAGAGCCAGACGTTCTACGAGCAGGTGGTGGGCTTGACGTTGTCGGCAGAGACGATCCCGAACCACCTTCTCTACGAATGCGGCGACGGCACGACCCTTCTTGTCTACGGACGGCCCACGCCGAACAAAGCCGATCACACGCAGGTACGGTTCTGGACCAACGATGTCGAGGGCGACGTCCGCGAACTCGAGAGCCGCGGCGTCGTCTTCGACGACTATGACTTCCCGACGCTCAAGACCGTCCACCATGTCGCGACGACGCCCGGCATCGGCAAGTCGGCCTGGTTCAAAGACCCCGACGGAAACACTCTCGCTCTCTTCCAGCCAGAGTGATCGTGCGGGCTGGATCACCTGGCTGAGCGAGCGTCCTCACGCCTGGGCATGGAGCGGTGAGAAGAACCGCTTGCAAAGCCGCGAAGCGTGGTCTGGTGTCAAAGCGACCGGCCGGCGACGACAGTAAACGAGGCATCGGGTCGAGATGGGTCGCTCGGTGACTGCGTGAAGATGGGCGCGTCTGCTGCGAAAGGGTTCTGACGTCGAACATTGGTTCTTGGCGTCACCCCTGGAAAACGAGGGAATGGAGCTAGGCGGACTCGAACCGCCGACCTCCTGGGTGCGATCCAGGCGCTCTCCCAACTGAGCTATAGCCCCGGGCGGCGCCCAGTCTAGCGGCGGCCCAGGTTTACCGGAACCTCACATCCGGCTAACCCGTTCCTGCCTGGGAGCGGGAACGTCGTCATTCGTAAGCCCAGAAAAAGGGGGGATTATCCCGATGCGCCATCTGAATCGGCCGCTGCGGCGCGTGCTCGCAGCGGCCATGCTTGCACTGGCTGCGATCGCGATCGGCGCCGTCTTCGGGACGGCGCGGAACGGCGACGCAGCGAGCGGGACGGCACCGACCGAGGTGAGCCCGCCGACGATCAGCGGCTCGGCCCAGGCCGGGCAGACGCTGACCGCAGACCACGGGAAGTGGAACGGCACGACGCCGGTCACGTACAGCTATGCGTGGCGGCGTTGCGACAAGGACGGCGGCAACTGCGCCGGTATCAGCGGTGCGAATGCGCGACTGTATGACGTCGTCAGCCAGGACGTGGGGCACACGCTGCGCGTCCACGTGACGGCGAAGAACACCGCCGGCCAGGCGTCCGACACGTCGGCGCCGAGCGCCGTCGTGACGGCTGCGCCCACTCTTCCGCCCGCGACTGGTTGCCCGTCCGGGAGCGGTGCGGTCGACGTGAAGGACCTGTCGCCTCCCGCCCGCATGAACATCGACGGCATGCAGTCGAGCCCGTCGACCGTGGGCCGCAGCCCCGGTGACGTGACCGTGAAGATCCACGTTTCGGCCTGTAACGGCCGCGACGTCTCCGGTGCTCTCGTCTACCTGACGGCGGTTCCGTTCGCGCAGTTCTCGATCCCGACCGAGGCTGCCACCGGCAGCGACGGTTGGGTGACGGAGGTCATGCATCAGGGCGCGCAGTTCCCGGCGTCCTCGCGGCAGCAGTTGCTGGCCGTGTTCGTCCGCGCCCGCAAGCCGGGCGAGAACCTCCTCGGCGGCGTTTCGACGCGCCGCCTCGTCTCCTTCCCGGTCAACCTGCACCAGTAAAGGGGATTTACCGGGCCGGCGCGCTCGTCCCGAGCTCGCCGGCCCGGATCCGCTTCGCCATATCGGCCGACTCCTCGCGATAGACGGATCCGTCCTCGAACTCGATTGCGGGGAACCTGTTCTGCCCCGTCTTCTCGATCAGCTCCCGCCGCGAGGTGCGTCGCCACGGAAGAGAGCTGCCGAGCACGACCTCGTACTCGATGCGCTGATCGATGAGCGCGCTCTCGACGCGCCAGCACGGATGCGGGCCTTTCACCCAACGCCCGGTGCAGCGGTGAAGCTTGATCGGCACCCACCTACCATACGCCTTCGTGCGCGCAGTGGTTTTCGACGCGGCCGGGGAGGCCGCGGTCGCCCAGGTGCCGGTCCCGTCCGGCCCGGGCGAGCGCGTACGGGTGCTTGCGTGCGGGCTCTGCGGCTCGGACGTCGAGAAGCTCGGGCACGGACGGGGTCTTCTCGGGCACGAGATCGAAGGCGAGCTCGACGACGGCACGCGGGTGACCGTCCTCCACCGTGCGCCGTGCGGCGAGTGCGATCGGTGCCGCGCCGGCCACGAGTCGACGTGCGCCGAGTTCGGGCTGACGCGGATCGTGCCCGGCGGCTTCGCGGAAGAGCTTCGGGCGACACACTGGTTCGCGCTGCCGTCTTCGGTCGACGATGGACTGGGGATCTGGGTCGAGCCGCTCGCATGCGTCCTTCGTGCCGCGGCGAAGGTGCCGCACGGTCGTGTGCTCGTCGTCGGGTGCGGCGCGGTCGGTCAGCTGTGGGTGCAGGTCCTGCTTCGGCGCGGCGACGAGGTCGTTGCGAGCGATCCTCGTTCGGAGCGGCTGACGCGAGCACGTGAGCTCGGTGCCCTTGTCGACTCGGATCCAGTCGACGCTTCGGTTGTCACTGCTCCTGCCGGGCTGAACTCCGCGCTCGAACGACTATCGCCCGGCGGGACCGCGCTCGTGTTCGCGGCGCCGCCGGAGCTCGTTCCGGCCACGCTCGACGCCGTCTACCGGAAGGAGTTGTCGCTCGTCGGCTCGCGTTCCGCAACCCCGGCCGCGTTTCGCGACGCGATCGAACTGCTGCCTTCGCTCGAGCTACCCGAACCGACGCGGCTGCCGCTCGAGCGCTTCGCCGACGGCGTCGAGCTGTATCGAAGCGGCGAAGCGCTGAAGGTCGTCTTCGCACCGTGAAGGCGGCGCTGCTCTACGGGCCGGGCGACCTGCGAGTGGAGGAGGTGCCGAAGCCCGAGCCGGGCGCGGGTGACGTGCTCGTCCAGATCGAGGTCGCCCTGACGGACGGCACGGACTCGAAGACGTACCGCCGCGGGCATCCGCTGCTCGCGCGCGAGACGCCCGCGCCGTTCGGGCACGAGTTCTGCGGGATCGTGGACGGACGGCGCGTCGTCGCTGCGAACTCGGCGCCGTGTGGTGAGTGCGCGAGTTGCCTCCGCGGCGCTCAGTGCGAGCAGCTCCAGTTCCTGTCCGGAGCGTACGCGGACTGGCTCGTCGTCCCGGAACGGATCGCGGAGGTCAACCTGCACGAGGTTCCATCCGGGGTCGCGCCCGAGGTGGCTGCGCTGGTCGAGCCGCTCGCGTGCTGTCTGCGCGGCGTCGAACGGGCAGGCGTGCAGGCGGGCGACAGGGTGGCGATCCTCGGCACGGGCCCGATCGGGCTGATGCTGGCCGCGTGCGTCGCGGATGCGGGCGGATGGCCGGTGCTCGTGGGCGGGCGCGAGGAGCGGCGGGCGTTTGCCGACGAGTTCGGCGCGGAGCTCGACGAGGGTGGGGAGGCGGACGTCGTCTTCGAGGCCGCCGGGTCGGAGGACGCGTGGGCGGATGCCGTTCGGCTGGTGCGTCCGGGTGGGACGGCCGTCTTCTTCGGAGGCCTGCCGCGCGATGCGCGGCCGTCCGTCGACGCCTACCGGCTGCACTACGAGGAGCTGACGTTGCGCGGGTCGTTCCACCACACGCCGGCGACGGTGCGCGCGGCGCTCGGGTTCCTCGCGAGCGGCGCGTACCCCTGGGAACGCCTCGTCACGCATCGTGTGCCGCTCGCCGATCTGCCGGCGCTGTTCGCCGATCCGCCCCGCGACCTTCTGAAGGCGGCGGTGATCCCCTAGAAACTGTTTCGCCGCTCCGCGGCGAAACAGTTTCGGGCTCCGCGGCGAAACAGTTTCGGGCTCCGCGGCGAAACAGTTTCGGGCTCCGCGGCGAAACGGTTTCAGACGGCGAAGAGGGTCAACTCGGGCTCGCGTTCGCCGCGGAGGGCGGCGAGGTCGACCTCGGCGCAGGCGATGCCGCGGCTCTGGGCGAGCGCCACGGCCTGCGGCTTCAGGGTCTGCGCGGCGAGGATCCCGCGGCAGCCCGCGCGCGCCGGATCGACGCGGATGCAGTCGAGGTAGCGCGTCAGCTGCTCGACGGCGTCGATCGTCCCGATGCGCTTGATCTCCACGGCGACCCAGCCGTCCTGGGCATCTCGGCACATCAAGTCCACCGGGCCGACCTCGGTCGACCACTCGCGCTTCACGAGTCGTAGCCCGTCTTCGACGGCTTCGGGCTGGTCGGCCAGCAGCAATTGGAGGTCGCGCTCCACGCCGTCCTTCTCGAGCGCGGCGGCCTCGCCCATCTCGTGGGACACATCCGACAGCACCTCGACGAGCTTGATCTCGAGCCTGTCCTCGCTCCGACCCGCGCGCTTGCGGACGACCAGCACGTCGCCGCCGTCCTCGATCACCGTCGGCGGCGTCATCCAGTTGAGCGGTTTGTAGCCTCCCGCGTCCGCGTGGACGAGCACGGAGCCGTCGTCCTTCAGCATCAGCAGCCGCGTCGACTCGGGCAGGTAGGCGGTGAGGCGGCCGGTGTAGGTGACCTCGCAACGGGCGACGATCAGACGCACGGCCGGGGACCCTACTGTCCTTTTCGGACATGGCTGGGGACTGTCCCCAGCCGCTTCGCTACGCCCTCCGGATGAGGGTGATCCCGTCGCGGACGCTGAGGATCACCTGCACGCTGCGCGGGTCGGCGGCGACGTGGTCGTTGAACGCCACGATCGGCCCCTGGCCGTCGACGACGCGGCCGCTCCAGAGCGTGTTGTCGGCCGCGATCAGCCCGCGCGCCGCCAGCCGCGGCAGGACGGCTTCGTAGTAGTCGACGTACCCCTCCTTGTCCGCGTCGATGAAGACGAAGTCGAACTCGCCGTCGAGGCGCTCGATCGTCTCCAGAGCAGGCCCGAGATGGAGGGTGATCTTCGACCCGTGCGGCGAGCGGTCGAAGTAGCGCTGCGCCACCTCCGCACGCTCCGGATCGATCTCGCAGGCGTCGATGTGACCGTCGTCCGGCAACGCAGCAGCCATCGACAGCGCCGAGTGGCCGCTGAACGTCCCGATCTCCAGGACGCGGCGCGGTCGGCCGAACCAGACGAGCAGCTCGAGCAGCCGGCCCGCGACCGGCCCGGTCAGCATCGCCTCCGAGCCGAGCGAACGGGCCGTCTCCTCGGACAGCTCGGCGAGCAGCGCATCGTGCGGTGTCGTCAGCTGCTCGACGTAGTCCTCGATCCTCTGATCGACGATGTCCGTCATCGCTCTACCCGCGAGCCGCCGACGATGGCGTCGACGCCGTCCTCGAAGCGAACCCACGCCTTGCCCTTGCCGTCGTAATCGGGTGACCAGACGACGAGCGTCGCGGCGCGTCCGCCCACCGTGACGCGCTCGGTGCCTTCCGGCTCGACGCCTCGCCAGACGCGAACGAACGGGTTCTCCTCCCACTCGCGCCCGATCGTCGTCTCGTCGGTGTGGCCGGGAAGCACGCGCCGCTCGTGCGGCATCGCCATGTAGACGTCCATCACCGCGCTCCGGATCTGCGCGAAGTCGCCCCCGCCGACGGCATCCTTGAAGAGCGTGTCGCCCGAGAACACCGCCTCGCCGTCGACGACGAAGCAGACCATGTCGTCCGAGTGCCCGGGCGTGGGGATCGCCTCGACCTCGAGACCACCGACCCGCGTGGACTCCCGCACTACCGGCAATCCCAGCGAGTCCTCGTGCGTGATGTGGTCGGCGTGGTCGTGCGTCCTGAGGACGGCTTCCGGCCGCACGCGCCACTCCTCGGCCGCCTGCAGCAGCGGCTCGAGCGGCGCGCCCGAGTCCACGTACACGGCGCTGCCGCCCTCGCGGTCGGCCACGAGGTAGGCGTTGGAGAGCCAACCGGCTTCCATGCTCCGCGCTACCAGCACGGCGTTACCCTAGTCGGGACACCCGACTCGAGGAGACGCTTGAGATGCCCGGCCTGATGGGACGCACGACCACGATCATCAAAGCGAAGTTTTCCAAGCTGCTCGACCGCGCCGAGAACCCGGCGGAAACGCTCGACTACTCGTACGAGGAGCAGCTGCGCCAGCTCCAGAACGTGAAGCGCGGCATCGCCGACGTGACGACGGCGAAGAAGCGGCTCGAGCTCCAGTACACGAGCATGCAGCAGCAGGTCGACAAGCTCGACGGGCAGGCGCGGGAGGCGCTGAAGGCGAACCGCGAGGACCTCGCGCGCGAGGCGCTGACCCGCAAGGCGGCGATCCAAGGCCAGCTCGACGGGATCATGCAGCAGGGCCAGCAGCTCGAGGCCCAGCAGCAGAAGCTGATCGAGGGCGAGCGCACGCTGTCGGCGAAGATCGAGTCGTTCCGCACGCAGAAGGAGATCATCAAAGCGCAGTACTCGGCAGCCGAGGCGCAGGTGCGGATCGGAGAGGCCGCGACCGGCATCGGCGAGCACATGGAGGACGTCGGCCTGGCCGTCGAGCGCGCGAAGGACAAGACGCAGCAGCTGCAGGCACGCGCGAACGCGATCGAGGAGCTCACCGCGGCGGGCTCGCTCGAGGACTTCACCGCGACCGGCGACGACATCGACCGGCAGCTCTCCCAGATCCAGCAGAGCGGCCAGGTCGACGACGAGCTGGCGAAGATGAAGGCCGAGATCGGCGCCGGCGACGCGCCGAAGGAGCTCGGCGGCGGCGAAGCCGAAGCCGCTGAGGCCGCCGAGCCCGAGGAGAGCACCGAGAAGACGTCATGACGCGCGAGGTCGTGCTCGCGGCGCGTCCACAGGGCGAGCCGCGCGAGGGCGACTTCGAGCTGCGCGAGGTCCCCGACCCGGAGCCGGGCGAGGGCGAGGTTCTCGTCCGCAACGTCTTCGTCTCGGTCGACCCGTACATGCGCTCGCGCATGTCGGGCGTGCGCACATACGTCCCGCCGTACGAGGTCGGAGACGTGATCGCGGGCGGCACCGTCGGTCGCGTCGTCGCGTCACGGCACGAGCGGTTCGCCGAGGGCGACTGGGTGAGGACGATGCTCGGCTGGCGCGACCTCGGCGTCGCGGGCGGCGACCAGCTCGGCCGCGTCGACGCGAACGCCGCGCCGCCGTCGACGGCGCTCGGGATCCTCGGGATGCCGGGCTTCACCGCCTGGATCGGGCTGGAGGACATCGGCCGGGTGCAGTCGGGCGAGACGGTCTACGTCTCCGGAGCGGCCGGCGCGGTCGGGAGCGCCGCCGCACAGATGGCGCGCCTGAAGGGCTGCCGCGTGATCGGCAGTGCGGGCTCCGACGAGAAGGTCGCGTGGCTGCGGGAGCTCGGCGTGGAGGCCTTCGACTACCGGCACACACGCGCGAAGGATGCGCTCGCCGACCGCATCGACGTGTACTTCGACAACGTCGGCGGGGAGCAGCTGGAGGCGGCGATCACCGCGCTCAAACCGTTCGGGCGCGTGATCGCCTGCGGGGCGATCGCTCGCTACAACGACGAGCGACCCGAGCCCGGCCCGCGCAACATGAGCCTCGTCGTCACGAACCGGCTGCGCATCCAGGGCTTCATCATCCTCGACCACCAGGAGCGCTTGCGCGACTTCCTCGCCGAGGCGCTGCCTTGGTTCGCCGCCGGGAAGCTGCAGTACCGCGAGACGATCGTCGACGGGCTCGAGAACACCCCGGCCGCCTTCGCTGGGCTCTTCCGCGGCGACAACATCGGCAAGATGCTCGTCCGCGTCGGCCCGGACGGCTGACTCAGCGGACGAACTCGATGCGCGTAGATCCCAGCAGCCGCTGCGGGACGATCGTCAGGCGGCACTGAGTCGAGGCACGCGACGGCGGCACGGGCACCGATCCGTGCCACACCGAACGCCCGGCGAGGTTCGCGGTCACCACGGGCAGCCCGTCCCACAACACGTGCAGCGTCTTCGTGCCCTTGGGCAGCAGCGTGAGCTCGAGGTGACCGCGGGAACAGTCGTAGACGTCGATCGACGCGGGTCCGACCATGTCGCCGTTCGGCAGGACGTCGTGCGCGATGGTCGAGACTCGCGGCGGCCCTTCGAGCTGCCAGAGGGTGAGCCCTCTCACGTCGAGACCGGACTGGGCGAGATGCGCGATCGGCTTGCCGAAGAAGGCGACCCGGTCGCTCGCGACCACGTAGCGGTCGTGAATCGGGAGCCGTCCGCTCGGTGGGACGATCACGCGTGTCTGCGGCATGGGCCCGGGAACGGAGCTCGGCCACACGGTCAGCACGCGGTCGAGCCGGTCGTTCCAGAGCTTCTCCTGCCAAACGCTGTTCCAGTACGTCTCGCCGTCGTACACGTAGGCGACGGGTCCGTCCGCGGCACGGTCGATCCAGTCGGGTGGAGAGCCGACGAGGTTCGCCTGGGCCGCGTGTACCTGCGCCTCGATGACGTTCGACGCAACGACGGAGCTTGCGACGAGTAGGCCGAAGACGACGAGTGGCAGGACAAGCAGGAACCTCTGCCGCGCAGCGATGCACAGCACGAGCAGGATCAGCGAGGCGACCATCACGACGTTCGCCGGGCCGAGACCGTCGAGGCGGTAGAGGATCGCGACGCTGAACGTGTCGGGAAGAACGGTCGCGTCGACGAGGTGGTTCCAGGGCGCGATCAGCAGCAGGCACGCGAGCCCGAACGCGGCTACGACGCCGGCGACGGGTCGGCGGGGTGCGCCGCGCGCGAGCCAGAGTGCGAACGTCAGGAAGTAGAGCGGCGGCAGCGCCGCGAGGTCCCGTTCGAGCAGGTGAGGCGAGTAACGCGCGGCGAAGAATCCGACCTGCACGACGAGGAGCACCGTCGCACACAGCGTCGTCGCGGTCAGCGCACGGGCGGCTCGGTCGCGAGCGGCGAGCAGCAGCGCCACGAGTGCGAACGCGGGCACGACGCCGGTCGAGAGGGCGACGAGCGCCGCGTGGTCGAACGTCAGCCCGAGAGCATGGCCGAGCGGGTACGAGCCGCGTAGCGTCCCCGCGTACGACCCGAAGAGGCCCGGCGCGACAGCGGCCGCCACGGCTGCGCAGAGCAGGACCAGCCAGAGCGGCCAAAACGAGCGCAGACGCCGCCTGTCCCCGGCGAGCGTGGCGTCGAGCAGGACGGCGCCCCCGAAGATCGGCACGAGCGCGACGCCCTGGACGCGGGTCAGGACTGCCACCCCGATCAGCGCGAGCGCGACGAGCTGGTCGCGGCGCGACCCCGTCTCGATCGCCAGCGCGACGACGACAAGAGCCAGCGCGGCGACGGGATAGAAGAGGACCTCGGTCATCATTAGGCCCGAGTAGAGGAGCAGGGGCGAAGCGACGGTCAAGCCGGCGGCGAGGAGCGCGTAGCCTCGCGGCATCACGCGTACGCCGTAGAGGAACACCGGAACCGCAGCGAGCGAGACGACGACGGCCTGCAACAGCTTCAGCCATGCGTACCCGTCTGTGAAGCCGCCCCAGGCGAGCCCGATGCCCGCGACTACCGGGTACAGCACTCCGTAGCCGGCACCCTCGCCGTGCAACAGAGGCAGCGAACCGTGATGCCACAGCGTGAGCGTGCGCTCGGCGTAGATCGCTTCGTCGGGCATGATCCAGGGTCCCGCGATCCGCCTTCCGGCGAGCCAGTGCAGAAGTATCGAGAGCCCGACGAGTGCCGCTAGATCGGCGCGTCGAAGAGCGCCAGCCAGCGAGTCAGGTCCGGCTCGACCGGCAGCTCGCCTTCGAGCTTGGCCTTCAGCTCGAGCTCGAGCGCGTTGTCCCTCTTCTGGTCCCCGATTGGTACGAACGGCCAGAACGCCCCCCGTTTGAAGCCGTAGATCCAGTAAACCGGATGCTCGCCCCCCTCGAAACGAAACGGTGCCGCGAGCAACTGCGCGCCGAAACCCTGTGCCGTCATCTCGCCGGCGAGCGCGTGCACGGTGGTGACGAGATCCTCGAGGTCGGGATCGTGGATGATCATCCAGTCGAACCCGTACTCGTCGCTCTTGCGGTCGACGGTCGACCCGCACGACTGGGCGACCGCTTCGATCAGCTTGTCGACGTCGTCGAACGCGCTGCGGAAGTCCCCGGACGACTGTGGCTTGAACGCGACCGCTGCGACACCGGCGGTCTTCAGCCCGAGTTCCGTCTGCAGGGTCACCGCGGCGGTCGTGAGCGCGAAGACCTTGTCCTCTTTCGGCTCGGCGAGCTTCTTCCGGCCGAACATGACGTCGCGGATCCCCACCGCGACAACGTACCCGTCCTTCTAGCTGACGGGGCGGCCCATCTCGCGCGCGATCGCGGCGAGGGCGGCGAGCCGCTTCTCGAGCGGCGGGTGATCCATGAAGAGCTCGGCCGTCGCGGTGCGGAGCTTGGCCGGGACGATGAAGAAGGCGTTCATGCCCTCGACCTGGCGCAGGTCGCGATTCGGGATCAGCGTCATCTGGGAGGAGATCTTCTGGAGCGCGCTCATCAGATACTCCGGAGCGCCGGTGATGAGGGCCGAGCCGCGGTCGGCGGCGTACTCGCGGTAGCGGGAGATCGTCCGGATCAGAACGAAGCTGATCGCATACACGACGATCGAGACCGCCAGCATGATCAGCCAGACCGGTGGCCCGTTGTTGTTGTTCCGGTTGTTGCCGCCGCCGAAGCCGCCGCCCCACATGCCGGCGTAGAGGCCGAAGCGCGTGAGGAGCGCGGCGAGCATCGCGAAGAAGCTCGCGATCGTCATCACGAGCACGTCGCGGTTCGCAACGTGCGAGAGCTCGTGGGCCAGGACGCCTTCGACTTCCTTCGGCTCGAGGCGCTCCCAGAGCCCGGTGGTGACGCACACCGCCGCGTGCTTCGGCGAGCGGCCGGTTGCGAACGCGTTCGGGACGGGCGTGTCCATGATCGCGACCCTCGGCTTCGGCAGGTCGGCCATGGCGCAGAGCCGCTCGACCATGTCGTGCAACGCCGGCGCCTCCTCGCGCGAGACGACCTTCGCCCCGGACGCGGCGAGCGCGAGCTTGTCCGACGTGTGGTACTGGAAGAAGGCGAGCCCGAGGACGATCACGAGCATCGGCGCGAGGCCGACCTTCAGGATCGAGAACAGGACGACGGCGAAGACGACGTAGAGCAGGCCGAGCAGCCCGCCCGTCAGCAGCATGCGGAGGGTGAGCCCCGCGTCGCGTCCGTAGGTCCTGCGCTTCATCGAGCGGATTGTACGTCGCGGGCCCGTTGCGGCCGTCGGCGCTTAATGGCGGCTCAATAAGGGCGGCTGCATACGCCCTGTATAGACTCGGCCCTCGTGCGCCGCCGCCTCCTCCCCGTCGCTCTTCTGGCCGTGCTCGCCGTGATCGCGGCGGGTTGTGACACCTCCAAGCCGGGGGAGAAGACCGCCGCGCCGCTGCCCTCGACGGTTGTCGGCACCGTGCCGAAGGCGCAGGCGGTGGTCATCCCCGCCGAGTACAAGCACGGCGACGCGACGGCCGGGAAGCAGGTGTTCGAGACCGCGGGCTGCAAGGGCTGCCACACACTCAAGGCGGCGGGCGCGACCGGGACGGTCGGCCCGAACCTCGACCAGGTGAAGCCGCCGCTCTCGAAGGTCATCACACAGGTCCTCAACGGCGGTACCGTCATGCCGCCGTTCAAGAGTTCGCTCTCGTCGAAGCAGATCGCCGACGTCGCCGCCTTCGTCGTGACGTCGACCGGCGGGAACCTCAAGGGCTGAGCCTCTCTCTCCCCGACGACTTCCCGTGCGACGTCCGCGTCGTCGCCACCGACTTCGACCGGACGCTCGTCGGCGAGGACGTGACGCTGCACCCGCGGACGCTTGCCGCGCTCGGCCGTGCCCGCGACGCCGGCCTGCACGTCATCGTCGTCACCGGGCGCATGGTGAAGTCCGTTCGTCAGGCGATCGCGCCGGCAGAGCTGCGCGATCCGGTCGTCTGCTACCAGGGAGCGGTCGTCGCGGATGCCGATGGGCGCTGGCTGCGCCACGAGCCGCTGCCGCTCGTGCTTGCGCGAGAGACGATCGCGACCCTTGCGGAAGAGGGTTACTCGCCGAACGTCTACGTCGACGACGAGCTCTACGTCGCCGCCGACACCGAGGAGGCGCGGCGCTACGGCGAGCTGAACCGGATCGACTTCCACGTCGTCGGCGACCTGCTCGACTGGTTGTCCGCGCCGCCGACGAAGCTCGTCTGCGTCGGCGACCCTGCGGCGCTCGACGACGTCGAGGTGCGGATGAAGGAGCGGTTCGGCGAGCGCGAGTACATCTCGAAATCTCTGCCGTATTTCCTCGAGTTTGCGCAGGCGGGTGTGACGAAAGGTGCCGGTCTCGACTTCCTCGCCGAGCACATGGGCTTCACACCTGACGTGACCATCGCGTTCGGCGACGGCGAGAACGACCTGGAGCTCGTCGAGTGGGCCGGCTACGGGATCGCCGTCGGCAACGCTCACGAGCACGTGAAGGCGTTGGCCGACTGGGTATGTCCGCCTGTGACCGAAGAAGGGGTCGCCCAGGTTCTCGAGGCAGTGGTAGAGGCCGTCTCAGAATGAATCCTTGTCTTGCCTGTCGGCGCTGGGCGGCGCGATGCGGCGTCCTTGCCTCGCGGGCGCCCGGCCCACCCAGTCGAGGAAGATTCATCCTGAGGCGGCCTCTAGACTCGAAGCCATGATCGACCTGCGCGCCGCCCGCAACGACCCCGACACGTTCAGGGCCGCGCTGGCGCGGCGGGGCGCCGCGCAGGCGTTCGACGATCTGCTCGCCGCAGACGAAGAGTGGCGCTCACTGGTTCCGCGTGTCGACGCGCTGCGCGCGCGGCAAAAGCTGGACGGCAAGCCGACACCGGAGCAGCTCGAACAGCTCCGGCAGACGAAGGAGGAGCTGCGCGCGCTGGAAGAGGAGCTCGCGGTCGCCGAGGCCGAACGCGACGCCGCGCTGGCGCGCGTGCCGAACCTCCCACACGAGTCGGCGGCCGACGGAATGACGGAGGACGACGCCGTCGTCTTGCGTGAGTGGGGTGAGCGGCGGCCCGACGGTCCCGAGCACCTCGAGCTGGCGGGGTACGACATGGAGCGGGGCGCGCGCATCTCCGGATCGCGCTTCGGAGTGATCGTCGGCGATGCGGCGCGGCTGTCCCTCGCGCTCTACCGGCTTGCGCTCGACCGGCTCGTCGAGGAGGGCTTCACGCCGGTGCTGCCGCCGGTGCTGGTGCGCGAGGAGGCGATGTACGGCACGGGCTTCTTCCCCTCGGAGAAGAACGACTACTACTCGGTGCCGGAGGACGGCCTCTACCTCGTCGGAACCTCGGAGGTGCCGCTGATCGCGATGCACATGGGCGAGATCCTGGACGAGCTGCCGATCCGCTACTGCGCGTTCTCATCGTGCTTCCGCCGCGAGTCGGGCGCCGCCGGCCGGGACACGCGCGGCATGTTCCGCGTCCACCAGTTCCAGAAGGTGGAGATGGTCGCGTACACCCACCCGGACGCGTCCTGGGACGAGCACGAGCGGCTGCTCGCGGTCGAGGAGGGGCTGGTGCGCGAGGTCGGGCTCCCCTATCGCGTCGTCAACACCGCGGCGGGCGACCTCTCGGCGGCCGCGGCGAAGCGGTACGACATCGAGGCGTGGTTCCCGTCGCAGCAGCGCTACCGCGAGATCACGTCGTGCTCGAACACGACGGACTACCAGGCACGGCGTTCCGGCATTCGCTACCGGGTCGACGAGAAGCGACTCGAGACGCCGCACACGCTGAACGGCACGGCGGTCACCGACCGCTGGGCGCTCGCGTTGCTGGAGAACTTCGGGGGCGATGTCCCGGAGGTGCTGCAACAGCTGGGCGCACCGGCACGGATCCGCAAGTAGCGTTGCGGCGACGGCGGGGTGCCGGAGCGGTCGAACGGGGCGGTCTTGAAAACCGTTAGGGGTTCACGCCCCTCCTGGGTTCGAATCCCAGCCCCGCCGCTCGGCAGGCCGACGTCCTCAGGACGCGGGTTTCGCCGCTACTCCACGGTCACGGACAGGCGCTGAACGGCGTTGTTCGAGTAACCGCCGAGATTCCACTCCGGCTCGAGCGGCTGCGTGTTGCCGGCGCTGTCCGTCGCGCGGCAGCTGAGCACCTGCTCGCCGGGATCCGCCTGCCACTCGAACGACCATGCGCGCCAGGCGTGCGGACCCGGAGCATCACCGAGCACCGCGTCCGCCCACGTCGAACACCCGTCGACGCTCACCTCGACGCGGACGATCTCGCCGCGCCCCGACCACGCGCGGCCCTCCAGCACATGAGAACCAGACTCGAGGAACCGCCGACGCGTGAGGAACTCCGGAACGCCCGGCGGCAGCATCAGCGCCCGCGGCACCATTCTGGTGACGGGTGTTCCCGGCTCGTCCTCCTCCTGCCGGATCCGGTAGCCGTGAGCCTGCTGGTAGCCCTCGAACGGTGCGTCGATCGCGGTGATGCGATGCAGCCACTTGACGTTCGTCATCCCGTACCAGCCGGGAACGACGAGCCTGAGCGGGTAGCCGTGCTGCGGCGGCAGCGGCACGCCGTTGACGCCCCACGCGAGGATCGCGCCGGCCTCGAGCGCTTCCGCCGCCGTCAGGCTCCGCTCGTACGCCTGCGACGTGCCGCCCTCGACGCCGCGGTCGAGCCCCGTGAAGAGCACCTCGACCGCGCTCTCGTCGAGATCCGCCTCCTCCAGAAGCGACGCGAGCGGCGTCCCCGTCCACGCCGCCGTCCCGATCGCCTCGGTCAGCCACGGCTGCGAGACCGGTCGCGGGTCGAGCCGGGCTCGGCCGTTGCCGGCGCACTCCATCGTCGACGGAAGCTCGATCGTCTCGCGCCGCTGAAGATCGTCGAGCGAGAGCGACAGCGCACGCTTGACGAGCCCGCCGACCTCGAGCCGCCAGGTCGCGACGTCGACCGCCGGGATGTCGTAGTGGGTGAGGAGGTAATGGAGCCCGACCGGCGTGATCGACCAGCGAAGTGCCTCCAGCGGCATGCCGGAGTTCCGCAGCGCAAGCTGCAGCTCCTCCGTGGAGATTCCCTCGGTCGCGCTCGTCGTCGCCGTCACATCGATACGTTGCCGACGTTGAGGATGTTGCCGTCCGGATCCTTGAACCAGACGCTTTTCATCTCGCCGAAGATGTGGACGTCTCCGTCGCGCATCGTGTCGGGCAGGTTGTCGTAGCGTTCGAAGGTGACGCCTTTTCCTCGCAGCTCTTCGACGGTCGCCTCGAAGTCGTCGCCGGCGCCCCACGACGCCGCGGTCGCCTGGTTCGTGCCCGCGAACTCCGATTGGTAGACGAGCACGGCCGAGTTCCCGGCTGCGTAGAGGACGGCCCCGGGGTCTTCGGGCAACCCGGGAAGCTGCTTCAGCCCGAGCGTGTTCTCGTAGAAGTCGCGCGCCCGATCCATGTCGCTGACGGCGAGTGTCGCGATCGCGGTCTTGTTTCCCAACATCTCGACCTCCCTAGTCGCCTGACGACCGGGACCCTACGCCAACTTCCGTCTTCCCGTGAACCACGGGCGCGTAGATCTGGATCTCGGGGAGAGGGGTCCAGACATGTACGGATTCATCGCATAAGGTTCACGCTTCGAAATGCGGAAAACCGTGCTCTGCGGGGCTTTCCTGCTGCTCGCGGTGCCGGCGCTCGGAGTCGGCGGGGCGAGCGGGCGCGCGCTTGCGACGACGACCGTCGTCGTGGAGGTGATCGGCGGCGGCTCGGTGGCCGACAGCGGGGGGCAGATCGGCTGCGGCAACGAGTCGACCGACTGCTACGCCACGTACGTCTCGGGCGCGAGTGTCACTCTCACCGCGTCCGGCAGCACCGCGTGGACGTTCGCCACGTGGAGCGGCTGCTCGAGTGTGAACACGTCGACGTGCACCGTCACGCTGGACGGCGCGACGCAGCCGCACGTGATCACGGCGACGTTCAATCCCGTCGGTTCGTCGCCGGGCGACAGCACGCTCACGGTCAGCCCGACAGAGGACGTGTCGGGCAGCGGCGGCGAGGTGACGGGCGGCACGAACGGCGAGATCGACTGCGGCTCGAACGGCAGCGACTGCTCGTGGACGGCCATCACCGGGTCGACGCTCACCGTCCTCGAAACGCCCGACAGCGGTTACTCGTTCGACGGGTGGGGCGGCGATTGCGCCGGCACCGACCCGAGCTGCTCGGTGTCGATGGACGACGACGCGAACGTCACGGCGACATTCATCAAGGCATCGTCCACGAACGCGCTCACCGTGACCGTCACCGGGAACGGCATCGTCAGCGGCGGCGGCATCAGCTGCACGTCCGCCGGCGGCTCGACGTGCTCGGTGGACGAGGCGGCGAACACGCAAGTGACGTTGACCGCGACGCCCGGCTCCGGCGCGGGGTTCAGCGGCTGGGGCGGCGCGTGCGCCGGCACCACGCCGACATGCGTGCTGACGATGGACAGCGCGAAGTCGGTGACGGCGTCGTTCAGCGGTGGAGGCCAGCCGCCGTCCGGCACGTTCGCGCTCGTCGTCGCGGTCTCTGGCAACGGCGAGGTCACGGGCTCCGGGATCGAATGCGGCGGCGGAGCCACGCAGTGCTCGCAGAACGAGGCGTCCGGCTCGAGTGTGCTCCTGAGGGCGACGCCGGCGGCCGGTGCGAAGTTCTCAGGCTGGGGCGGTGCGTGCACAGGCAGCTCGACCACGTGCACCGTGACCATGACGCGCGCGCAGAACGTGAGCGCGACGTTCGCCGGCGGCACGAGCAACGGCACGGCAAAGCTCACGGTCGCCGTGACCGGCCCCGGCACGGTCATGGGCGGCGGCATCACCTGCGGCCACGGCGAGAAGGCCTGCAGCGTCGAGGAGGAGCGCGGCACGAGCGTCAACTTGACCGCCGTCGCCGCGAACGGCGGACGCTTCGTCCAGTGGGGCGGTGCGTGTAGCGGGAGCGTCCCCATTTGCAACGTGACCGTGAACGCCGCGACGAAGGTCACGGCGCTCTTCGAGGTCTCCGGTGCTCCTCCACCGCCGCCGAAGAGCGGCGTCGTCCTGCGGAGCGGCGGCAAGCCGGTCATCAAGCGCACGAGCGCAGGCTTCACCGTGACGCTCCGTTTCCGCGCGTCGCGCCACGGCCAGGTGCACGTGCAGGCGCTTCGTGCCGGCCGCATCGAGGCGGCGTTCGCCTTCAGCGTCGCGGCCGGCCGCGTGACGGCGGGACCGTTCCCGCTCGGAGCGCCCGGCTTCTACCTGTTCCAGGTGACGCTCGCCCGCGGCTCGCTGCACTGGACCGGCTGCCTGGGTGTCTGCGGCGCCGAGGCGGCGACCTCGCCCTTCACGCTGGTCCGTCAGGCGCCCGCAATCGCCCGCTCCGGCGTCCTCTGGTCGCTCGAGCTCCGGTTCCAGTCGAGCCAGGCGGCCGGCATCGACCTCAGGATCTTCCGCCGCGGCGCACTCGCCCGGGACGTGCGGTTCCCGGTCGACGCGGGCCGTGTCGTCGCCAAGCCCCTGCTCCTTTCGCCCGGTAGCTACTCGCTACGCCTGTACGCGACCGACGCGTACGGGCGCCTCCGAAAACTGACGTGGCTTGCGATTCTCGGATGACGCTTCGTAAGCTGCCGGAAGTGAGGCGGGCGATCCTGCCGCTGCTCCTCCTGGGCGCGCTCATCGTCGGCGTGTCGAGCGCCGGCGGCCGCGCGCTGGCCTCGACGACCGTGGTCGTCGAGGTGGTCGGTCAGGGGCAGGTGACGAGCAGCGCGCCGAACACGGGCATCAACTGCGGCAACGGCAAGGCCGCCTGCTACCTGACGTTCACCACCGGCACCTCGATCACGTTGACGACGAGCGCTGCGAGCGGTTGGACGTTCGACTCGTGGCCGTCTGCGACGTGTGGTGGGTCGGGGACGACGTGCACGTTCACCGCGAGCGGGGCGAGCATGGTGGTGGAGGCGGACTTCCGCTCGACCGGCGCCGGCACGACTCAGAGCACTCTCGCCGTGACCTACAGCGGCAAGGGCTTCGTCAGCGCGCCCGAGAACGCTCCGCACGGGTCGACGATCGACTGCGGCACGGATGGAACCACGCCGACCACGCAGTGCGGTTGGACGGAGCTCACGGGGTCGACGCTGACGATCTTCGAGACGCCGTCCGGCGGCGGCTCCTTCAGCGGCTGGGGCGGTGCGTGCAGCGGGCAGTCGGCGTCGTGCACGGTGCATCTGACGAGCGACGCGTCGGCGAGCGCGACGTGGGCGGCCGCGGGCGCGACTCAGATGCTGTCCGTGACGCTCACCGGCAGCGGGTCGGTCAGCGGCGGTGGAATCCACTGTCCCTCGACCTGCTCGACGAGCGAACCGGCGGGAGCCCTGGTCACCCTCACCGCGAATGCGTCGTCGGGCTACGTCTTCACCGGCTGGGGCAGTCCGTGCAGCGGCACGAGCTCGTGCACGGTGACGATGGCGGCCGACACGAGCGTCACGGCGACGTTCTCGCCGGTGCTGAGCGTCACCGTCAACGGCGCCGGCAACGTCAGCGGCGGCAGCGGAGCGATCAACTGCGGCAGCGGCGCGAACATCTGCTCGGCCAACTTCGCGCAGAACGCGAGCGTCACGCTCGTGGCGACGCCGTCGACCGGCGCGACCTTCAACGGCTGGACGGGTGCGTGCGGCGGGACGTCGACAACGTGCACCGTGTCGATGGTCGCCGCGCGAAGCGTCGTCGCGAACTTCTCGAACGGATTCACCTTGTCCGTGACCGTCAGCGGCAACGGCACGGTCTCCGGCGGCGGCATCAGCTGCGGCAGCCAGGGCTCGGTCTGCAGCGTCGTGCCGGCCTCGAACACGAGCGTCACCCTCAGCGCGCAGCCCGACAGCGGCAACACCTTCAGCGGCTGGGGCGGTGCATGCTCCGGCACGTCGACGACGTGCACCGTCTCGATGACGGCCGCGAAGTCCGTCTCGGCCACCTTCTCGAGCGGCGGCGGCGGGCCGCCTCAGCTGTCCGTGAGCGTGTCGGGTTCCGGCAGGGTCAGCGGCGGAGGCATCAGCTGCGGCGACGGCGCGGCGACGTGCAGCGTGAACGAGACCGCGGGGGCGTCCGTGACCCTGAGCGAGTCGCCCGCGAGCGGGTACACCTTCAGCGGCTGGGGCGGGTCCTGCGGCGGAACGTCGACGACCTGCACGGTCAAGGTGCAGTCGTCGACGTCGGTCAGCGCGACCTTCGCCAAGAAGACGAAGTCGGCCGGGAAGAAGGCGAAGCTCACGTCGCTCGGGAAGCCGGTGGTGAAGCCCGGTGGGACCGGCTTCCAGGTGACACTCCGCTTCCGCACGACCGTCGGCGGGGTCGCGCGGGTGCACGGCCGCCGCGCGGGTCGCGTGGCGTCCACGCTTTCGCTCCGGCTCGCCGCCGGGCCGGCGTCGATCCGCATTCCGGTCGCGAAGGCCGGCTACTACGTCTTCACGTTGCAGATCGGCAAGAACGCGCTCAGCTGGCGGGCATGCCTCGGGACGTGCGGCTCGGCGTTGAAGTCGCCCGCGTTCGTGCTGATACGCGAGGCACCGGAGGCGAGCCGCGCCGGCGAGGGGTGGTCGCTCGTCGTGCACGCGCGGGCGAATCTGACCAGCGACGTTCGCGTCGTCGTGTCGCGCGCGGGACGGAAGGTTGTCAACCTGCACGTGCTCGGGCGGGCGGGGGAGATCTCGATCCCGCCGTTTCTGCTCGGCCCCGGCAGCTACTCGCTGAAGCTCACCGCGACCGATGCCTACGGCCGCGTCCGGACGCTCGTCTGGGTGGTCGCGCTTGCGCGCTAGAAACTGTTTCGCGGACATGTCCGCGAAACAGTTTCCGGCGGTTGCGGGTGCGCTCTGCCTGCTGGTGTGGGCGATCAGCGTCGCCGGCGCGACCTGCTGGGGCCGCCCGACGAACCTGACGCTGTTCGGCGTGGGGCTGGCGCTGCTCGCGCTACGCGCCGTCGCGTGACTTCCACGCGGCCAGCACTTCGGCCATGACCTCGAGCGCGATCTCGGACGGCGTCTCGCCGCCGAGGTCGAGTCCGATCGGCCCGCGGACGCCGTCGGCGGCGTCGCCGAGCGCATCCCGGCGCTTCTCCTGTGCCCGCTTCGACCCCAGCGCGCCGACGTAGAACGCACCGCCCTCGACGCCGCGCTTCAGCGCCGGGATGTCGATTCGTTCTTCGTGCACCAGCGAGACGACGGCGGTCTCGCTGTCGACGTCCAGTTCGTCGGGCCACGCGACGACGATCTCGCCCGCGCTCGGTACGCGGTCGCGCGTCGCGAGACCCGCGCGCGGGTCCACGACGGTCGTCCGCCAGCCGAGCGGTGCCGCCAAGGCGCACAGCGCCTCCGCGATATCACCCGCGCCGACCGCGACCAGTCGCGGCGGCGGGCTGACCCGCTCGGCGAACACCGTGCGGGCGCCGTCGTCGCGGAGCTCCGTGTGCCCCGTCGACTCGTCGTGCCAGCGGTCGCCGGTGCCCTCGCCGGCCACGACGACGTAGCTCGTGCCGCGCTCGATCGGCGGCGCGCCGGCGAACGGCTCGACGTAGACGTCGATCTCCCCGCCGCACGGCAGGCCGACGTTCCATGCCTGGTCGTCGGCGATGCCGTAGGTGACGACCTCGCGGCCGCCCGTCGCGAGCAGCACCCGCGCCCGTTCCGCGACATCCGCCTCGACGCAGCCGCCCGAGACCGAGCCGAACAGCAGTCCCGACGCCGTGACCGCCAGCTTCGAGCCGAGCGGCCGCGGGGCGCTGCGACGCGTCGCGACCACCGTCGCCAGCGCCACCTGCTCGCCGTCCGCCTGCCACTCCTCTGCCTTCGCCAGCACCTCGTCCATGGTCGTTCATGCTACGCCGAGCGTGAATCCACTGGACGAGCTGCTCCTGCGCGTGGAACACGGCGAGCTCGGCGACCCACTGCCGGTGCTCGCGTACGTCGCCGGGCAGAACGTGCCGCTCGACGAGCAGGAGCTGAACGCGGCCCGCCGGCGCGCCCTGCTCCTCGTTGCCGCGGGCGGAGACCTGCAGCGCGAGCTGGGCGTCGACGACCGTGCGGTCAAGGCGCTGGCGGCGGATCTCCACGACGACGAGCGGCGCGTCGAGTTCGGCCGCTCCATCGACGCGCTCGTGCTGCGGGTGCGCGACCTGCCGCACGTGCGGGAGGCGGCGATCTTCCTGGCGGGAGACGTCGATCTCGCCTGGCGGTTGTTCGCGCTCGGACTGCTCGCCGAAGAGCTGGGCGGCACGTAGCTTCACCCCCGCGAGGGATCGCGGCGCGCGGCCCCAGCCGCGATACGAGCAATGGTGAGAGGAACGGCCGTCTTCGCCGCGACGGTCGCCGTTGCGGCCATGCTCGTCCAGTCAGCGGGCGCATCGCAGCTGCTCGACCGGAACACGCGCGACGTCTCGCTCGCCGTCGACGCGCGCGGCGAGGCGCTGGTCACGTACCGCGTCGACGGCCGCGTGCGGCACGTGCTCGCCTGGGGCGCGGTGAACGCGATCGCGCCGACGCAGGACCGTCCGCAGGTGAGGTTCCGGCTCGACTACGCGGGCGGCTGGGGCAAGTACCGCCGCGACTACTGGAAGACGTTCCGCAACGGCTGCCGCCCGTACGACGGGCCGGCGCTCGCGTGGTTCGTGGCGGCGTGCAAGGCGCCCGATGGAAGCTACTGGGCGCTGCAGTCGTGGCAGCGCGACCTCCCGGACTACGGCGTGACGCCGACGGCGACGCAGGCGGCGTGGGAGCTGCGCCTCTCGCATTGGCGCGGGAGCCTGCCGGTGCTGCAGATCGGCGTCGACTGGGCGTATCGCCGCTTCGACAAGCTCTTCGGCACGTTCACGTACCTCGGCCGGCCCGTCTTCGGCTTCCACTCGACGTCGTCGGGATCGCCGCTCGACTCGTTCGGGCGCAACGTCTACGTCGACACGTTCGACTCGGTCTACGGGACCGGCTGGCGGCGCGACAACAGCTTCCTCACGCACAGCGGCCGCGGGTCGTTCTGCTACGGCTTCTACCCCCACGGCAGCCATCCGGCAGGGAAGGGGTTGAAGTACCGGGCGACCGTCGAAGGTCCGGGTGTGACACCGGACGTGATGTGGCAGGGTGCCGCGCCGGGAGCGTTCAACCGCTCGGCGCACGCCGAGGCTCGCCGAGAGCTCGAGGCTCTCGACGATCCTCAGTGCCGCCCGAACTAGGCGGGCTGGCCCGACGCGAGACCGGTACCCTCCGCGCCCGTGCAGGAACGCGGCGCGGAGCAGCGGTCCCTCTTTCGCCGCTGGCCGGCGGGCGTGTCGGTCGTGGTCGCCGAGAACGACGGACGCCGCTCGGGGCTGACGGTCTCGTCGCTCGTCTCGCTCTCCCTCGAGCCGCGGCTGGTCGGGATCTCGATCGCGGTCGAGGCGTCGCTCCACGAGCTGCTGCGCGACGCGGGCGAGTGGGGGGTATCCGTTCTGAACGGCGGCCAGGAGGAGATCGCGCAGTGGTTCTCGCGCAGCGTGCCGCCGATCGCCCAGTGGGACTGGGTCGAGGTGCGAGAGGAGGACCGGCGCCTCCTCGCCGGGGCCGCGGGCTGGATCGTGGCGCGCACGGTCGACGAGATCCGCACCGGCGACCACACGTTCTTCGTCGGCGAGATCCTCAGCATCGAGGAAGGGACGGCGGGAACGTCGCTCGTCTACGTGCACCGCGGTTACCAAGGGCTTTGACGACCGAGGCGGTTGTCTTCGACCTCGACGGCGTCATCGTCGACTCGGAGCAGGTATGGGACGACGTGCGCGAGCGGTACACGCGCGAGAGCGGCGGCATCTACGGCCCGACCGCGGCGCGCGACATGATGGGCATGAGCGCGCCGGAATGGTCGCGCTACATGGCGGAGCAGCTCGGTGTTCCAGGGACGCCCGAGGAGATCGTCGCGGCGGTCGTCGAGCGGATGCTCGAGCGCTACGGCAAGGCGCCGCCGCTGATCGCGGGGGCGGTCGACGCGGTGCGCGGCGTTGCGGAACGCTTTCCGGTCGCCATCGCCTCGTCGTCGAACCCGGAGCTGATCGAGGTCGTGCTGCGTGCGTCCGGCCTGGCGGAGCTGGTGCGCGTCGCCGTGTCGTCGCAGGAGGTGGCCCGCGGCAAGCCTGCGCCCGACGTCTACCTCGAGGCGGCGCGCCGGCTCGGCGTCGACCCGTCTCGGTGCGTCGCGGTCGAGGACTCCGAGAACGGCATCCGCTCGGCCAGGGCGGCCGGGATGACGGTGTTCGCGATCCCGAACCCGCACTTCCCGCCGAGCGACGACACGCTCGCGCTCGCCGACCAAACACTTGCGTCGATCAGCGACCTCGGAAACTGTTTCTGACCTTCGGTCAGAAACTGTTTCTGACCTTCGGTCAGAAACAGTTTCAACCTCGCGGCAGGACGAGCTCGAAGCGCGCGCCCTTGCTGCCCGGGACGTAAACGACGTCGCCGCCGTGCGCCCGCGCGTACGCGCGCGCAATCGAGAGGCCGAGCCCGCTGCCCCGCGCGTCGGGACCTCGCTCGAACCGTTCGAACAGCCTCCGCTCGAGCTCCGGCGGTACACCGCGCCCGTGATCCTCCACCGAGATCCGCAGGTGGTTGTCGGACTGGGCCGCGGTGATGACGACGGGCGGCGCGCCGTACCGCGACGCGTTCACGATCAGGTTCGAGACCACGCGCTCGATCACGACCGGGTCGGCGATCGCGGCCAGGTCATGCGGGATCTCGACGCGCACGCCGGGCGGCTCGGCAGCGCCGTACGCCTGCTTGACGAGCTCCGTCACGGCGGAGCGGACGACGATGGGTCTCGGCTCGATCGCCGTCACACGCGAGTCCAGCCGCGAAAGGTCGAGCAGCTGCTCGAGCAGCCGCCGCAGGCGCTCCCCCTGGTCGTACCCGCTTTTCACGAGCAGCCGCTTCTGGTCCTCGGTGAGGCTGTCCCAGCGCGCATCGAGCGTCGCGAGCACGCCGTACACCGACGCGGCGGGCGTTCGCAGCTCGTGCGACGCGACCGCGACGAAGTTAAGCTTCATCTCGTCGAGCTGCACCGCGCGCTCGTGTGCCTTGGCGCGCTCGATCGCGACGGCGACGCGGTCGGCGACGAGCTGCAGCAGGTCGAGGTCGGTTTGCGAGAAGTCGCGCGGTGTGAGCGCGCCGACGTGCAGCACGCCGATCGACTGCCCGTGCACGAGCAGGGGCACGCCGAGCAGGGTCTTGATCCCCTTTTCGATCAGGATCGGGTTGAGGACGTGGCCGTGGTCGACCTGCGACAGCAGCTTGGGCCGCCGCTGGGCCGCGATCGTTCCCGCGAAGCCGCCGCCGACGGGGATCCGAACGCCA
>Ga0209579_10000827_pt1 | contig 27700 bp, 31 predicted proteins | sample Coa_R1_2_FD_187152 | JGI IMG/M metagenome (GOLD analysis project Ga0209579, IMG submission 187152) | Surface soil microbial communities from Centralia Pennsylvania, which are recovering from an underground coalmine fire - Coalmine... | ecosystem: Environmental > Terrestrial > Soil >... | reverse complement strand
TCCAGCCCAACCGATACCGTCGTCGTAGAGTCGTACACGGTCGGCGACCTCCGTATGTGGCTCTACCGGGCCAAACCCCGGCAACCCACGAGATATGCGTAGGCGCCGACCACTCTCCGCCAGCCGGCGGACACCGCAGCCCGCAGGGCCACGGCTCCATCCTGTCTTAGCCCGTCACGGCAGTGACCAGCGGGAGGTAGCCGGAGCTCTGGCCGGCCTTGTTCGGGTGGTAGCTCTCGCCCGTGTTGAACAGGTTGAGCCCGTTCAGCCACGGGCTCGAAGAGCACACGGCGTGGCCCGTCCAGGGAATGATCGCGCTCTCGTACGTGAACCCGTAGGCAGGCGCCGTCGCCTGCGATTGAATCAGCTTGTCGAGGGCGTCCGCGAGGGCATTCGCATCTTTCTCCTCGGTCGAGCTGATGCCCAGCGTCCCGAGACAGCTCACCGTAGAGAACACGTGTGGGTAGCCCAGCACGATCACTTTCGCATTCGGCGCAGCCTGTCTGACTGCCGCGAAGGCCGCATCGAGCGGCTGCGTGAGCGTCGCGCTGAGATTCGCCGTCGTCGTCGTGAGCGTATTCGTGCAGTCCGACAGCGTGCACTGCTCGATGAGGTTCGCGAACCCGATGTCGTTGCCCCCGATCGTCATCGTGACGAGATTCGTGCTCGGGCTCAGATAGGGCACCTGTTTCGCGATCAGATCCGTCGTCTTGGCCCCGGAGCACGCGACGAACGTGAAGGACGACATCGTGTGCCTCTGCGCGAACAGGTACGGGTACGCGTAGATGCTCCGCTTGCAGGCACTGTCGAGCGTGTAGCTCCCCGTGCCGACGCCCGAGGAATAGCTGTCGCCCATCGCGACGTAGCTGAACGTCGTCGTGGCCGCCGGCCCGCCGGCGGTGAAGAAGGCGGCAAAGCCGGCTACGAGCAAAAGTGCTGCGTAGGAGCGGAATCTGCGAAGCGACGGCACGCGCACGGGTGTCCTCCTCGTCCGGGGAGTTCGACGCTACCACCCGCGAGACGCCGCGCACAACGGCGGAGCACCGCCGGGATCGATCAGCCGGCGTGGAGCCGCCGGAGGACCGCTTTCACCGCGAGTCCCTGCACGGCGAGCACCGTCCGGAGCGCGGCCGCGGCGCTCTGCGCGTCGTTCGGCGATTTGCCGACACTCGTGAACACCGTCGCCTCGAACCGACCTTTCCGGACTGCCGTGATGATCGACAGCAGGTTGAGGTTCGGGTTCGGCGTCTTCGTCTCGAGCCTCGCGCTGACGGCGAAGTCGCAGGAGCAGCGCGGATGGCCGAGCAGCGCGTAGGAGACGAGCTGCAGGTGCTCCTGCCTGGCGGCCTGAGCCTGACAGCCGGGTACGAGCATCCGCTGTCCGCGCCGAACGTCGGTCGCCGCCATCGCCGTCGTCTGGAAGAGCTCGACCTCCGACTCGGCGAAGAGCGTTTTCGCGCGGTCGCCGAAGCGGGATTCTGCGTGGCCCACGATGACCAGGTCGGACTGCTTCGGACGGTAGCCGTTGCAGGAGTCGTGGTTCGGCGTCTCATCCGGCTTGATGCGTCCGCCGCTCATCGCGAGCCGCGCGGGGAAGTCCGCCTTACGAAGCGTTATCGACGCTGCGGCGGTGTCGCCGACCCGCGTGCGTTTGTACGTGTAATTGTCCGCGTAGGCCACGCCGCACACGAGCAGCACGAGCGTGACCACGGCCGCTGCGACGGTTGCTCTCCTCGAGAAGCGGATCATGGTTCGAGTATCGGCGGCATCGGAGCCTCCCCCTCCCCCGTATTGGCGAACAAGTGTGCACCCCGATCCGGAGGGCGGCTTCTCGATCCCGACCTTCGCGACCGCCAACCCCGCCGGCTCGATCGTCGCCCACGTGTCGCAGCACGTCGCGGCGGTCACCCACGCTTACGAGTCGCGGATCTTCAACCCGCCGGACCGACTGGATCCGCAACCTTCGCGTGCGCCCGGCGCTGCAGATCCAGATCGGCCGCGAGACATTCGTGCCGGAGCAGCGCTCCTCACCCGGACGAGGCGTTCGCGATCGCCCTCGGGTTCCGACGGCGGTACCCGTGGCGGCTGCGTCTCTTCGCCACGATCCTCGGCTGGGGCGACCTCAGCTCGGACGCAGCGGTCCGCCGGCTCGTCCGCGATCGCCCCTTCATCTCGTTTCGGCCCGGCAATCCGTGATTTCGCTGAGGCGACGAGGCTCCAACCGGCTGACCCTGGGGCCAATCGATCGGAGGTGCCGCATGACCTTGATCTGGTTCATCGTCTGGGTGATCGCAGACCACATAGGCGACCGCGAGCCTTTGCTCTTCAACCCGGTGAACATCTGGGCTGGGACTCTGCTTCTCGCGATCGCCCTGGACCTCGGAGCCTCCCACGCTCGCAGCAGCTCGAGGTCACACGGTTAGCCGAAGAACGATGCGCACGCGTCCCGATCGTCGGCGCATTCGCGATCGGCTACACCACGGACGGTATCCAGGCTCCGCGCGGGCGCCTCGGGAGCGGTACCGGCGCGTTGCCCACCCCGCAATGGCGTAGATTCGCCCGGCGATGGCGAATGAGCGGAACGCAGAACGGGCGCGCGATGCCCTGAGAGCCGCGCTGGAGGCGCTCCACCGCGGAGAGACAGTTCCGGTGTCAGCGCGCGCATTCCGTATGTCCACTTCCGACCTCTGGGAACTTGCGCACGAGCTGCGCGTCGTCAGTTGTCCAGATGCCAGCATCGTGTGGCGTAACGGCACGCTCACGTTCAAGTTCGATCCTCGGGTTATCTCGCAGCGCTGAGCGGCGGCCATGCCGCGGCTTGATCCTCGTCCAGTGTCGCGCTCGGTGTTGCGCCTGCGGAGACCGGTGCTCGCAGAGCGCGCCCCGATCTCACATGGTCTACGGATGTTGTCCGTACGCCTCGGCACGGGTTACGGACTGACCGCCGCCTCGCTGCTGGCTGTGCAGCTCGCGATCGCGAGCTGGAACGCATACAAGGTGGACGCCGACACGGGCTACGACTTCGGCGCCCACTACACCTACGCAAAGGATCTCGTCTACAGCGGCCAGATCCCGCCCGAATCCCAAACCGCCGAGTACTACACGCCGCCGCTGTTCTACGCAGTCTTCGGCGCCGTCATGCGCTTCGCCTGGCACTTCGGCGCTTCGCGACCAGACAAGGTGGCACGCACGCTCAACGTGCCGCTGCTCCTCGGCACGGCCGTCCTCGTGCTGCTGCTCGCACGGATGCTCTGGCCGGAGCGCCGCCGCCTGCAGCTCGCTGCGCTCGCGTTCTTCGTCTTTCTGCCGGTTGCGATGAAGATGGCGGCGATGTTCCATCCGGAGCTGCTGAGCCTTTTCCTTTCGACGCTCGCACTCACCATCGCCGTCCGTGTGCTCGTACGCGAGGACTACCGTCGCCGCACAGCGGTCGCGCTCGGCGTCGCGCTCGGCGCGGCACAGCTCACACGGGCGTTCACGCTGTGGACGTTCCTCACCGTCGTAATCGTCCTCGTCGTGGCCGCGCTCGTGCGGGTGGCCGACCGGCGCCGCATCCTCGTGGCCACCGGCATCACGGTAGCCGCGACCGCCGTCGTGACCGCACCGTGGTACATCCGGCAGGCGATCCGCGACTCGAACCCCGTCTTCAACAGACCCACCGTCGAGGCGCCGCTCTGGCGGCGGCGACCCGTGTCCTTCTACACCGCGCTTGGTCTGCCACAGTCGCTGAACGACCCCGTCCGCCCGAACTTCGTGAACGACGCGATCCCGACCGTCTACGACGACGTGTGGGGCGACTACTTCGGTGGCTATCTGTGGGGAGCGGGCGGCCCGATACCACCGCCGACGCACCGCCAGCTCGTCGACCAGTCGTACATCGGCCTCCTCCCGACGGCGTTTGCCGTCGCCGGGCTGATCGGGCTTCTTGTCGTCTCGTTGCGACGGCGCGTGCTGCACGACCGGCCGGCACAGCTGCTCGTGCCGCTGCTCGCTGTGGCCGGAATCGCCGGCTTCCTCTACTTCACGGTGAGCTATCCCACGCCGGACGGGGACGTGCTCAAGGCGAGCTACATGCTCACGACGGCACCGGCGTGGGCGCTCTGCTTCGGCTGGGCGTTCGCGGCGATGACACACGACCGCCTCGTGCGCTGGGGTCTCATGGTGTTCCTCGCCACGTGCGCGATCACCGATCTGGGCTTCCTGCTCTTCGACACGCGCCTGACGGGATGGGTATAGCCGCGTGTGTGCCGCCGAGCGGTGGAGAGGAGCCGGTCTCGCGTCTCCTCCGACCACGAAGCCCGACGTCAGCAGGGCTCGAGGAGGGGAACGAGGACAAGAGGGTGAGAGAGAGCGCGGATGATGGGACCCGAACCCACGACCTTCTGCATGGCAAAGAGCCAGCGATGTTCGCACCCGTTCGCGCCAGTGCGCTCAAACCGCTTGATTTCAGCATCTTCGGTCGAGCAAGCGAACATGAGCGCACCCGAGCGAACGCCCAACCTTGCCATTCTTGCCACGCCTCGTCCCGAGCCGACACGCTTTGCGTACTAGTGCCTCGCCTCGATCCTCTAAGGGCCGGATCTTGATTCGCGGGTTAGCGCGTTCGGAGCCAGCGTTCGAGGTCACTGCGGTGGACGATGCCGAGGACGAGGAGGACGCGGTCGTCGGTGATCAGGTCGTACATGACGCGGTAGTCGCCGACGCGGAGGCGGTGGAACGTGTCCGCCCGTCCGCGAATCGTCTTGACCTTCTTACCGCGGATGCGACCGCTGCCAGTTGCGGCCTGCGCGAGTTGTTCAAGGCTGACGCGGATCCGCTCTCGCAGCGGGGCCGGCAGCTTCTTGAACGCGCGTTCGGCAGCGGGTGCGAGCCGGATCTCGTACGGGTCGCTCAGCCGAGATCTCGGAGCGACTTCGAGCGGCCGCGGCGGTACGCCTCGCGGGCACGGCGGCGCATGCTGATGAACTCCTCCGCGTTCGCGAGCACCAGGTCTTCGGCCTCCTCGACCGGGATCAGCACCGCGGTCGGCCGGCCGCGCTTCGTGATCACGTAGCTGCGCCCGGCCGCGACCTCATCGACGACACGAGAGGCGCCGCTCTTCAGCTCCTTGATCCCGATCTCCGCCATTTCGCTCCTCGCCCGAGGTGGTCTCTACGGTGGTCACCTTACCACAACGCTGATGGACGCCTGTTCGTGCGTCGGCAGCAGCACGTCGATCCGGCGGTCGCGGATTGTCTACAAAGCATCGCGGCCTTAACCTGACAACGCTGGCGGGGAGCAGGTCATCCCACGTCTCTCACGGACATGCAGAAGGTCATCCGTTGTCCGAAGAGACATCCCAAGATGCCGTTTTGCAGGGAATACAAGCGGATGATGGGACTCGAACCCACGACCTTCTGCATGGCAAGCAGACGCTCTAGCCAACTGAGCTACATCCGCGTGGCGCGCGCCAGTATAGCCGCGCCCTATTCGAGCCGATTCGCGACGGCGGCCGCGAGCGCCTGCAAGCCGGAGAGCGGCCGGATCATCACGGTGAAGCGCTCGACGAGCCCTTCGACACCGTGCTCGAGGATGTCGACGCCCTGCACTTCCCGGTCGCCGACGCGCGCCTCGAAGAAGAGGATCGTGGTCGCACCGTCGCGCCACTCGTACACGTATCGGAAGTCCTCGAACACCTCCGCGACGACGCCCAGGAGCGCGACGACGGTGTCGCGACCCTCGTACGGGCGGTAGACGGCGGGGCTACGGAAGACGACGCTCTCCGCAAGCAGCGACGAGAGCGCGTCGACGTCCTTCGCCTCGATCGCCTCGCGGATCGTCATGCTGCGTCCAGGGCCTCGTTCACGAGCCTGTCCGCCAGCTCGTTCTCGGCGCGCCGAACATGGCGATACTCGACCTTGCCCAGGTGCCGCGCCGTGCGCGCAGCCTCCAGCGACAGCGCCCGCAACGCTTCGTTCTTGACGCGGTACTCCCCGCGCATCTGCTTGACGAGCAACTCGGAGTCGGAGACCACCTCGACCTCGGACACCTGCAGCTCGACCGCCTTCTGCAGCCCGGCGATCAGGCCGCTGTACTCCGCGACGTTGTTCGTCGCCACGCCGATCCTCTCGCCGTGCGCTGCGAGGACGGTGCCGTCGTCCGACTCGAGCACGTACGCGAACGCAGCCGGGCCGGGATTCCCGCGGGAACCGCCGTCCGTGAACAGCCGCGTCTTCACAGCAGGGCGTAGATGTCGAACGCCGGCTCCTCGTACGGATGCGCGCTGCGCAACGCCGCCACGACGTCGCCCTGGCGGTCGGCCGGGAACACCGTCTCGAGGCGGAGCTCGGCGACACGCTCCTCCACCCCACGCTCGCCGATTGCCGGATTCGTGCTCTGGCCGCCGAGGAACGTGCCCGTGCCCTCCGTGTACCACGAGCACCGCTCGTAGTCGCCGATCCGTCCCGCCCCCGCCGCGAACAGCGCATCGCGCACCGCGTCCAGCGCGGCGGCGGGAACGAAGACGACGAGCTTGCGGTTCAGGCCGGTGCGGGCCGCTCGGCGTTGTCGATCTGGGCGCGCTGCAGCTTCCCGGAATAGTCGACGTAGATCGACTTCCACTCCGTGAAGACGTCGAGCGCGGCCTGGCCGGCTTCGCGATGGCCGTTGCCCGTCTGCTTCATGCCACCGAACGGGAGATGCACTTCGGCGCCGGTCGTGCCCGCGTTCACGTATGTGATGCCCGTCTGCAGGTCGCGCATCGCGGCGAACGCCTTGTTCACGTCCCGCGTGAAGATCGACGACGACAACCCGTATGCGACGCCGTTCGCGGCACGTACGGCATCCTCGAACGAGTCGACCGGGATCAGCGCCGTCGTCGGGCCGAAGATCTCCTCCTGCGCGATCCGCATCTGCGGCTCGACGTCCGCGAACACGGTCGGCCTGTAGTAGAAGCCCGCGCCGTCGACGCGCTCGCCGCCGGTGAGCAGCTTCGCACCCTCCGACTTGCCGATCTCGGTGTACGAGTGGATCTTCTCGACGGCGGCCTTGTTGATCACCGGCCCGATCTCCGTCGCGTCCTCCCACGGCGCGCCGACGATCATCCGCTCCGCGCGGGCGACCAGCTTGCGCTGCAACTCGTCGTACGCCTTCCGGTGGACGATCACGCGCGACGCGGCGGTACAGCGTTGCCCTGCGGTCCCGAACGCAGACCAGACGATGCCGTCGACGGCGAGGTCGAGGTCGGCGTCGGCCATGACGATGATCGCGTTCTTGCCGCCGAGCTCGAGGTGAACGTGCTTGAGCCGGTCGGCGGCCGCCTTCGTGACGAGGACGCCGGTCTCGCGGGAGCCCGTGAAGGTGATCACGGGGACATCGGGATGCCTGACGAGAGCGTCGCCTGCCTCCTCGCCGAACCCGTGGACGATCTGGACCACGCCCTCGGGCAGGCCGGCCTCGTGCAGCAGGTCGACGAAGCGCTGCGCGAGCAGCGGTGTGTCCTCGGCCGGCTTGAGGACGACCGTGTTGCCGCAGACGAGCGCCGGGCAGAGCTTCCACGCGGGAATCGCGATCGGGAAGTTCCACGGCGTGATCGCACCGACCACGCCGACCGGCATCCGCACGCTCATCATGAACTTGTCGCGGAGCTCGGACGGCGTCGTGTGGCCGAACAAACGCCGACCCTCGCCGCCCATGTAGTAGCTCATGTCGATCGCTTCCTGCACGTCGCCGCCGGCCTCCGCCTTCACCTTCCCCATCTCGCGGGTCATGAGGTCGGACAGCGCCGGCTTCTCGCGTTGGAGCAGCTCGGCGAACCGGAACAGGATGTTGCCGCGCTCGGGCGCGGGGACGAGCCGCCACTCCTCCCACGCGGCGCGCGCGGTCGCGACGGCGCGGTCGACGTCCTCCGCGCCGGAGCGCGGGAAGGAGTCGATCACCTCGCCGGTCGCAGGGTTCAGCGAGTCGAAGGTCGTCGCCGCCACGGGGCGATCGTAGCGAGTGCTAGCTGCTGGGCGGGTCCGTGCTCGGGAAGGTGCCCGGGGCACGCGCCCTGCGGCGGTCGCGGGTCGTCCGCCGCTGCTTGGCCTCGGCCGGTGGTTCACCCTGCCGCCGGTTCGGGCCGTCCCGCCGGTCCACGATCACCGTGACGTTCGGGTTCTCCTTGTAGTACTCGACGAGCTTCTCGTAGAGGTCGGCCTCGAGCTCCGGCGGGACAACGCAATAGATCACTGCTCTGAGTGTACGAGCGCCGGCGGACTTTGGTGCGCCTGTTTACAGCCTCGCCACATCCGGGACGATCCGGCCGTCGCCCTCCACGTGGGCGTTCCAGTCCGTGAACGAGCTCTCGAGCTCCGACGGATCGTGGCCGCGGCCTTCCAGCCGCACCGGGTTGTCCGAGTCGGGCGAGACCCGGTACTGGTACCAGGAGATCTCCCACGCGACGGTCACGACGACCTCCGCATTCACCCCGGAGAGCACGACGATCGAGACCCGTGGCGCGCCGAGCGACTTGCCGATCCCTCCGATGGTCCGCCGGTACTGGGACGCGTTGAAGACGTCGGCCGCCTCGACCATCTCGAGCTCGCGCTCCGAGAGCCGGCGAAGGATCGGCTCGGACGCGACCGTCGCCTCGTCCGGACGGGGCTTCGTGCCCATCAGCGTCGCGAGCCAGCTCGACCCACGGCGCCGGCGTCCCTGCAGCGTCACCGTCGGCGTCGTCGGAGCGCCTTCCCGCACCCAGCCGTACTCGACAGCCGTCTCGGCGCAGAGCGGGCAGACGTCGACGTAGTCGCCGCCGCCGTTGGGCGAGAAGCGGATCGAGCGCTCCCCGAGCAGAAGCGTCCGCTCGCAGATCGCACACGAGCGGTCGACCGTGACGCGTGTCACACGAGTCATCCGCACCGAGGGTAGCCGCTCTTCCGGCGTGCAGGTGGCGGTCCGGGCACTAGGAACGCCTGCTCAGCGCCAATTCGAGCCGGGCACGGTCGAGCAGCGGCCAGGCGCTCTGTGCTTCCTGGGACGCGGCGATCAGTGCAGGCGGGTCGTTCTGCGAGGCGTAACGGGTGAAAAGAGACGCCGCCCGCTCGAGCCGAACGCATGCGAGGCGAAGGGTCTGCACGACGCGGACGAACCGCAGGGTCTTGCCGAAGCCGTCCAGGAACGTCCGGCAGCCGCCGAAGTCGGTGTACGCGATCAGCAGCCCGTAGAGCGCAGAGGCGTCGTGCAGCGTGCGTCGCGCGGCGGCGAGATTCGTGACGCCGCCGGCGTTGACGAGCTCGTCCTGGCGGAACTGGTCGATCACTTCGACGGCATGCTGGGACCACGCCTTGTCGCTCTGCAGCCTGCCGCCGCTGCTCCCACAACCTGTGAGCACTGCGACTGCCGCGCCCAGCGCGACTACCCGGCGCACGGCGGAATCGTCCCGCCGCCCGGTCTGCGCGTCAAGGACGGCGCGCGATGAACACGTATTCGCGGCTGTCGTCGTCCGGCGGCCGCCGGTCGAAGCCGCCGTACAGCGCTTCGAGCTCGAGGCCGGCGACCTCGATGAGCCCAAGCCACTCGTTCTTCGTCGCCCACCACAGGGAGCTGGTCGAGCCGTCGTCCAGGACGATGTCGATGCGGTTGTCCGGCACGGAATACCGAATCGAATGCGGCACGGGCTCGTCCTCGTGCTGTCCGTCGAGCCGGACCGCCACGGCATGGTCGAACGCGAACGCGTTCCACGCGAAGCGCCCGCCCGGGCGCAGCGCGCGGGCGACGCGCTCGAACGTCCGGCGTCGGTCGGACCACGTCGTCAGGTGCAACAGCGACCGGAACGGGCAATAGACGAGCACCGCAGGCTCCTCCAGCTCGAAATCTCGGATGTCGCCGCGGCGCAGGTCGAGGTCGGCCCCGGTCGCTGCGGCACGCGCCCGCGCCTGCTCGAGCATCGCAGGCGACGAGTCGATGCCGATCACGCGCCTGCCGGTCGCGAGGGCGACCGGGGCTGCGACGCGGGCCGAGCCCACCGCGAGCTCGACGATCGGACCCTGAGCTTCGCAGGCGAGCTCGACGAAGAAAGGCACATCGGCGGTCATCGGCGCCGACCATTCCTCATAGCGGTCGGCGAAGGCTTCGGGCCAGCTCACGCGGCGGCTCCCCGGCCGAGCGCGATCCCCGTGAGCATCTCCCGCACCACGCGCTCGGCGACGAGCGCCGTGATGTCCGCCGATCCGACCGCAGAGGGCAGCACTTCGACGACGTCCGCGCCGACGAGCTGCACGCGCGCAGCGATCTCCCGCACCGCCCAGAGCAGGTCGACCGACGTCATCCCGCCGGGCTCGGGTGTTCCGGTGCCGGGCGCGAACGCAGGGTCGAGCACGTCGACGTCGACCGTCAGGTACGCCGGCCCCTCCCCCACGTGCGCGATCGCGCGCTCGGCCACCTCGCGGATGCCGAGGTCGCGCACGTCGTGCATGAAGAACGCAGCGATGCCGTGCTCGTTCTGCCACGCGAATTCGGCCGGGCCGGGCCAGTATCCGCGCAGCCCGATCTGCGCGTAGCGCGCACCGGCGACGTCTCCACTCTCGACGAGCCGGAACATCGGCGTCCCGTGAGAGCGCACGACGCCGAAGACCTCGCGCCCGGTGTCGGTGTGCGTATCGAAGTGGATCAGCCCGACCTGCCCACGTCGTTCTGCGACGGCGTTGACGCACGGCTCGGTGATCGAGTGGTCGCCGCCGAGAGTGATCGGAACGGCGCCTGCGTCGACGACGTCGCCGACGATCCGCGCGATCGCCGCGTGACTGCGCTCCGGATCGGCCGGGATCACGGGTGCGTCGCCGTAGTCGACCACCCGCAACGCCGCGAACGCGTCGACACCCGCCTCGAGGTGCGGCCCCGGCGGACATGACGCCGCGCGGATGGCCCGCGGCGCGAAACGCGTCCCGGGACGGTCGGAGACGAGATCGTCGGTCGGGGCACCGACGATCGCGACGTCGACTCCTTCCAGATCCTCGGGCTCCTGGGCGATCGGCGCGCCGCCGAACGAGAGTATCCCGGCGAAGTCCGGCTTGTCGGCCAGCGGACGCCAGCGCTTCTGCGGATCGATCACTCCGGCGATCGTCGCACACGAGCCCGCAGCTTACTGCGATACTCGGACGATGACGCCGGAAGACATACGCCTGCTCGAGTCGGTGGGGACCGAGACGGAGGTGGCAGCGGGCCACCTTCTGATCGAGATGGGCCAGCACGGGACCGGCCTGTACGTGATCCTCGAAGGGACGGTTCGCGTGGAGGCACCGGAGGGAGTCCGCGAGCTCGGCCCGGGCGCCTGCGTCGGCGAGCGCGCGCTGCTGTCGGTCGACGGGAGACGAACCGCCCGCGTGCGCGCCGCAACGCCGTGCCGCGTCCTCGCCGTCGACCGTGTCGAGTTCGACCGTCTCTGCGCGGACGACGCGGCGTTCGCAGGCCGCGTGTCCGAAGCCGCAGGCTAGGTCGGGCCGCCACAGCCCTGCTCAGGCCGGGACCGCCTCCTTCTCTTTCTTCGCGGCCTCGATCAGCTTCTGCGCGATGTGCGCCGGCACCTCCTCGTAGCGGAGGAATTGCATGTGATAGTCGCCCCGGCCCCCGGTGAGCGACGTGAGCGCCTGGTTGTACGTCAGCACCTCCGCCATCGGCACCTCGGCCTTGATCGTCGTCGCCCCGCCCTTCGGCTCCATCCCGAGCAGCCGGCCGCGCCGGGAGTTGAGGTCGCCGTTGATCGCACCGACCGCCTCGTCGGGCACCGTCACGTCGAGCTCCATGATCGGCTCGAGCAGCGTGGGCTGCGCCTTCTCGTAGGCGGAGCGGAATGCCAGCGATCCGGCGATCTTGAAGGCCATCTCGGACGAGTCGACGGTGTGGTACGACCCGTCGACGAGGCGCACCCGCACGCCCTGCACCGGCGCGCCCGCGAGGTCGCCGTGCTGCATCGCCTCCTGGATGCCCTTGTCGACCGCCGGCCGGAAGCCCTGCGGGATCACGCCGCCGACGATCTTGTCGACGAACTCGTAGCCCACGTGGCCGTCGAGCGGCTCGATCTCGATGTGGCAATCGCCGAACTGCCCGCGTCCGCCCGTCTGCTTCTTGTAGCGGCCCTGCGCCCGCGCCTGCGACTTGATCGTCTCGACGTAGGGGACGCGCGGCTGGTGCAGCTCCATCTCGACGCCGAACCGGCGCTTCGCACGGTCGACGGCGACCTCGACGTGGATCTGGCTCATCCCCGAGAGCAGCTCTTCCCCGGTCTGCTGGTCGCGGTGCAGACGCAGCGTCGGGTCCTCCTCGGCGAGGCGACGCAGGGCCTGGGCAACCTTGTCCTCGTCGCCCTTCGTCTTCGCGGTGACGGCGAAGCTCATGACGGGCTCGGGGAAACCGATCGCGGGGGGCTCGAGATCGTGCTCGGCGTCGACGAGCACGTCGCCCGTCTGCACGTCCTTCAGCTTCGCGACGGCGCCGATGTCGCCCGCCCCGAAACCGTCCGACTTGTCGTGGTCCTTCCCCTGGAGCGTCATCAGCGTGCCGAGGCGCTCTTTCGAGTGGTCGCGGTGGTTGACGAGCGTCGTGTCCGACTTCACCTCGCCGGCGTAGACGCGGAACACCGAGATACGGCCGGCGAACGGATCCGCGACCGTCTTGAAGACGAAGGCGGCGGTCTGCGCGTCCGTCTCGATCGGCGAGCCCTTCTTGGCGGGGCTCGGCACACCTTCCACGATCAGATCGAGCAGCGCGTGCGTGCCCAGGTTCTTCGTCGCGACGCCGCAGGCGACAGGGTAGATCTCGTCCTTCGTGACGGCGTTCTTGAGCGCGGCCGCGATGTCCGCCGCCGGAATGTCCTCGCCGCCCAGATACCGCACCATCAGTGCCTCGTCCGTCTCGACGACGGCGTCCAGGAGCTTGGTCCGGTGCTCCTCCGCCGCCTCGGCGAGCTCGGCGGGGATCGGGGCGGGATCCCCCTCCCGACCGCCGCCCGGGTCGAGATAGGCGCAGTTGTGGAGCAGGTCGACGACACCCGTGAGCTCGTGCTCGACCCCGATCGGGAGCTGGATCGCAATGCACCGGTCCGAGAGCTGCTCCTGGAGCGACGCCAGGACGCGGTAGAAGTCGGCGCGCTCGCGGTCGAGCATGTTCACGAAGACGACGCGGGAAAGCTCCAGCTCCTCGGCGCGGCTCCAGACGCGGCCCGTGTTCACCTCGACGCCCATCACGCCGGAGACCACGACGAGCGCGCCCTCGACGACGCGGAGGCCGGCGACCGTGTCGGCCTGGAATCCCGAGTCGCCCGGCGTGTCGACGAGGTTGATCTTGCGGCCCTGCCAGTCGAGGCTCGCGAGCGACGCGGACAGCGACATCTGCCTTCGCTGCTCGTCCTCGTCCCAGTCCGAGACGGTGGTACCCGATTCGATCGTTCCGAGGCGATTCGTCTTTCCCGCCTGGAAGAGCATGGCCTCGACGAGCGAGGTCTTGCCGGTCCCGCGGTGGCCCACGACGGCGACGTTACGAATCTTCCCGGGCTCGATCGGCATACGGCAGGTCCCTCCTCGGTGGGAAACGGGCTGGAGAGCCCAATCTTAGAGGTCGCGTCACGCGAACCTTGTGTCACTGGGACGCGCCGGCCACCGTCACTCCGACGCGGACCTCTATGCCGTTGCCCGCACCCCCGAGAGGCGCGCCTTCAGGCGCAGCACCGCCTTCGTGTGGAGCTGCGAGATCCGCGACTCGGTCACGCCGAGCACCTCGCCGATCTCCCGGAGGGTCAACTCCTCGTAGTAGTAGAGCGTGATCACGAGCTTCTCGCGTTCGGGTAGGCGGGCGATGGCGTCCGCGAGGGTCTCGCGCAGGTCCGTCTCGTCCAAGACGTCGGCGGGCCGCGGCCCGCTCGTGTCCTCGATGGTGTCGAGCAGCGAGACCTGGTCGCCTTCTCCGGAGACCGCCCACAGCTCGTCGAGGGCCGCGATCGACGAGCGCGAGATGTCGCTCAGCGATTCGTCGAGCTCGTCGACGCTGATGCCGATCTTCCCGGCGATCTCGTCGTCGTTCGGCGCCCGGCCGAGCTTCGCCTCCAGTTCGGCAATCGCCCGCTCGATCTCGCGTGCGCGGGAGCGCACCGACCTCGGCACCCAGTCGAGCGCGCGCAGCTCGTCGATGATCGCGCCTTTGATCCGCACGATCGCGTACGTCTCGAACTTGATGTCGCGGGCGGGGTCGTACCGCTCGATCGCACTGATCAGCCCGAGCAGCCCGTAGGACACGAGGTCGCCTTCGTCGACGTGCGCCGGGAGACCCGAGCCGAGCCGGCCGGCGACGTATTTCACGAGGGGCGCGTAGGTCAGGATCAGGCGGTCGCGAAGCGCCTTGTCCCCAGAGCGCCTGAATTCGAGCCAAAGGCTCTGGATGTCCTCGGCCGCCACGTCGTGAGAATACGCGCTAAGAGCGGGTTTTCCTTAGGGCGCCCCAGGCAATCGTCCCCATCCAGGCGGCGAGAGCCCCGGCGGCGAGGGCTATCACCCAGCGCCCGGCGAGCCCTCCGGCGACGGCGATGCCGGCAAAGGCGAGCGTGATCACGGTGAAGAGCGCCGCCAGCGGCACGGCCCGATCGTACGCTCAGCAGCATGTCGGGCCTCTCCAAGCGCCGCCCCCGTGGCCGCTGCGAGGGCGACCTGACGAGGAGAACCGGCTCTACTGAGGCGGGCCGCTGCTCGGCGTGACCGGCCCGCTGCGCGTCATCCCCTGACGGTCGCGCCAGCGCATCTGCACGGTCCCTCCCGGCACGAGCCGAAGCAGAACGGCGACGAGTGCGTTCGGCGATGCGACCCGACGGCCTGCCAGCGAGACGATGACGTCCCCCGGGCCGAGCCCCGCGCGGTCCGCAGGCGAGCCGGTGACCACCGCCTCGACCAGCCCGCCCGTCACGCTCGCCGAGCGTGCTACCTGGACGCCGAGGAAGGCGGTCGGACCGACGTGGACCGTCGCGGTCGTGCGGCCGGCGCCGATTCGCTGCGCAACGTCGAGCGCACGGTCGATCGGGATCGCGAAGCCGAGTCCCCGCGACGAGGAGAAGACGAAGCCGTGCGATGCCGCGGTGTCGATGCCGATCACGCGGCCGAGCCTGTCCTCGAGCGGACCACCGGAGTCGCCCGGCCGGAGCGACGCACTCGTCTCGATCAGGCCGCTCAGCTGCTCGGTCGCTCCCTGATCGTCGCTCGCGGTGATCCGCTTGCCGAGCCCGGTGATGTTGCCGCTGGTCGTTACCAGCGATCCGGTGCCGCCCGCGTTGCCGACGGCCCGCACCGGATCGCCGAGCTGCACGCCGGCCGAACGGCCGAGCGGTGCGGTCGGTATCGCGGTGTTCTTCGGCACCGACAGGATCGCGACGTCGGCGTCCGGCGAGTAGCCGAGGACGCGCGCGACATATGTCCGCCGCGTCCGCGGGACGAGCACGCGCACCGCGGTCGCGCCGCGGATGACGTGGTTGTTCGTCAGGACGCGGTCCGACGGCAGGACGATCCCCGTCCCCGCAGCGGCCGCGGCCTCGAACCCGAGCCGCGTCTCGATCACGACCACACCTGTCGCGGCCGGCGGCGTCGTCTGCGTGTGCACGAAGCGCGCGCCGAGCGCGACGGCCAGGGCGGCCGCCGCGGGCACGAGGATCCAGCCGCGGTTCAGTCGTCTCACCACGTCGTTACCTGTCCGTTCGCCTCTCGTTTTACGCGAGTGGCCTTCTACAGGATTTCGCGACCTCGAGAACAGTCCGCCGGCGCACCTCGAACGGAGCTTCGTCGGGTGCGCCGGCGGCGGCGACGAGCCGCAGACTCATCCTCGGCTCGGCGCCTCTCGACCTTGAGCGCCCGTTCAACCGTTCGAGCGTCCGGTACGGGGCTGCGACAGGGGCGGAGGGACTCGAACCCCCGACTTTCGGTTTTGGAGACCGACGCTCTACCAACTGAGCTACGCCCCTCGGTTCGGCACGGCGATTGTATCGGCGCCTGCCCACCGTCTCGTTCGCCCACTAGCCTTCGTTTCATGGCCGTGCTCTCGAGCCGAGTCGAAGCGACACCCGAAGCTGGTGCGCGTGCCGAACGGATGCGGGCGCTGATCGACGAGCTTCGCGCCCGCACCGCGGTCGTCGCCGGAGGCGGCGGCGAGCGTGCCGTGGAGCGACATCGCTCGCGCGGCAAGTTGCTCGCGCGCGAGCGCATCGACCGGCTCGTCGATCCAGGCACCACGTTCCTCGAGCTGAACGCACTCGCCGCGTGGGAGGTCTACGACGGGCAGGCACCGAGCGCGGGCATCGTCACCGGCGTCGGTGTCGTCGAGGGTCGCGAATGCGTGATCGTCGCGAACGACGCGACGGTGAAGGGCGGCTCGTACTTCCCGCTGACGGTGAAGAAGCACCTCCGCGCCCAGGAGGTCGCCGAGCAGAACCGCCTGCCGTGCCTCTACCTCGTCGATTCGGGCGGTGCCTACCTTCCGCTCCAGGCCGAGGTGTTTCCCGACCGTGAGCACTTCGGCCGGATCTTCTTCAACCAGGCGCGGATGTCGGCGCTCGGGATCCCGCAGATCGCCGTGGTGATGGGATCGTGCACCGCAGGCGGCGCGTACGTGCCGGCGATGAGCGACGAGACCGTCATCGTGCGCGGCACCGGGACGATCTTCATCGGCGGTCCGCCGCTCGTGAAAGCCGCGACCGGTCAGGACGTCACGGCCGAGGAGCTCGGAGGGGCGGACGTGCACGCCCGGCACTCGGGCGTGGCCGACCACTACGCGACGTCTGATGAGCATGCACTCGCGATCGCACGGCGCATCGTCGCCGACACGCACGGCCGGAAGCCGGATCCGCCGTGGGAGGTCGCGCTGCCCGAGCCTCCCTCGGTCGATCCGGCGGATCTGTACGGCCTCATACCCGCCGACCATCGCACCCAGCTCGACGCACGCGAGGTGATCGCGCGAACGGTGGACGGCTCACGCTTCGACGAGTTCAAGCAGCTGTACGGCGAGACGCTGGTCTGCGGCTGGGCTCGAATCGAGGGCTATCCCGTCGGGATCCTCGCGAACAACGGCGTGCTGTTCGCGGAGAGCGCGCAGAAGGGTGCGCACTTCATCGAGCTCGCGTGCAGGCGCCGCGTGCCGCTGGTCTTCCTGCAGAACATCACCGGCTTCATGGTCGGCAAGGAATACGAAGCGGGCGGCATCGCCCGTGACGGCGCGAAGCTCGTCACGGCCGTTGCATGCGCCGAGGTCCCGAAGTTCACGGTCGTCATCGGCGGCTCGTTCGGCGCCGGCAACTACGGCATGTGCGGGCGGGCGTACTCGCCCCGGCAGCTGTGGATGTGGCCGAACGCGCGCATCTCGGTGATGGGCGGCGAGCAGGCGGCAACGGTGTTGACGATGGTGGGCGACGCAGACCCGGAGGAGATCCGCGACACGTACGAGCGCGAGGGCAACCCGTACTTCTCGACGGCGCGCCTGTGGGACGACGGCATCATCGATCCGCTCGACACGCGTCGCGTGCTGGCGCTCGGCATCTCGGCGGCGCTCAACGCGCCGATTCCCCAGACGACGTTCGGCGTCTTCAGGATGTAGCGATGGTCGTGCGTCTGGCGCTCTGGAGCCTCGCCGACACGAACACGACCGTCGCGGAGCTGCGGGCCGAGAGCTTCGCGCGGACCCCGGGTGCGGTCTTCGAGGCGTGGTTCTCGGACGAGGCCACCGATCGCTGGGGGTCGTTCGCCGTCTTCGCCGACGCCGGCGCGGCCGAGGAGCCGCCGCCCGCGCGACTACGCGAGCTGGTCGCGAAGGATCCGGACGTCGTGGAGGTCTTCGAGCTCGAGTCTCAGCCGTGAGCGCGCTCCGCGTCGAACGAGACGGGCCGGTCCTGCGGGTCACGATGGCGCGGCCGGAGCGCCGCAACGCCTTCGACGCGTCGCTGATTGCAGAGCTGACGCAAGCGTTCGACGACGTCGGCGACGCGCGCGCCGTCGTTCTCGCGGGCGACGGGCCGTCCTTCTCGGCCGGTGCCGATGTCGAATGGATGCGCTCGTCGGTCGCGCTCTCGTACGACGAGAACGTCGCCGACGCGATGCGGCTGCGCGCGATGCTCGCGGCCGTCGACAACTGCCCCGCGCCGGTCGTGGCGCAGGTGCAGGGGCATGCGCTCGGCGGCGGCTGCGGCCTGGTCGCCTGCGCGGACATCGCGGTCGCGGCGCCCGACGTGCAATTCGCGTTCAGCGAGGTGAAGCTCGGAATCGTGCCTGCCGTGATCTCACCCTTCGCGTTGGCCAAGATCGGAACGGGCGCGGCGCGCCGCTGGTTCGTCACCGGCGAGCGCTTCGGCGCGGACGTCGCGCTGCGGATCGGCCTCGTGCACGAGGTGGCCGGGGAGCTCAGCGAGTCCGTGACGCGCGTCCTCGGCGAGCTGCTCACCGCGGGGCCGGAAGCGGCACGGGCTGCGAAGGAGCTCGCGCGTGCACCGCTCTCCGCCGACGAGACGGCGCAGCGGATCGCCGAGCGGCGGACCGGTGCGGAGGGACAGGAGGGGTTGCGCGCGTTCCTGGAGAAGCGCCCTCCGGGCTGGCGCTAGGCCATCCAGAGCCCGGCGTAGATCCCCGCCACGCCTGCGACGACGCTCGCCCCTGCGTTGACGAAGGCGAGGGCAAGGCGACCCTCCTGGAGCAGGTCACGCGTCTCGAACGCGAACGTCGAGAACGTCGTGTAGGCGCCGAGAAAGCCGGTCACGACGCCGACGCCGAGCCACGACGGCTCCCTCAGCCGGTCGACGAGCACGCCGACGGCGAGGCCGGCGAGCACGCAGCCGGTGACGTTGATGAAGAACGTGCTGGCCGGAAAGGCACCGGCGGTGTGCCGCTCGATCGCGAGGTCGACGCCGTAGCGGGTGAGCGCGCCGAGCGCTCCGAACACGACCACGGACAGGGCAACGGGCATGGCGGCTCCTTTGCGTCGTAGGGGCCATCAGCCGTGTCGGCGGTTGAAGGCGAGCCCCATCGCCCGTTGGCACAAGGCTAGCCGCAGCCCCCACCGTCGGCGCAAGTCAGCCGTGAGATGCGCGGAAGTCGACGGGCGCCGACGGCACGCCCTCGGCGACCAGCCGCAGACGCATGCCGCTGCGGGCGCGCAGCGTCACCCTGAAGCGTCCGTTCACCAGGTGGACGTACCGGATCGTCCTCCACACCCCGCCGTCGTCGCGCTGCAGCTGCACGTGACGCAGTCCGTTCACCATGCCGCCGACTTCGACGCGCGACGTCAACAAGGACCGCGCCGACGGCGGGTCGAGCGCCATCACGCCGAGCTTGAAGTCCGTCGAGTCGAGGTCGAGCGCCTGGCGCAGCTGTGTCCCGGTGAAGCTCTTCCAGCCGGCCGTCGTGAGGAAGCGGACCGACGCGACGTGGTGCGACGAGTCGTCGGTCACGCTGACGTTGCGGATCTCACCGAGATGCAGCTTCTGCCCGAGCCATGACGCCGATAGCTCCTGGGTCGGCCAGCGGTGATGGGGCGACAGCGCGTCGTAGGGATCCGGAACCGACACGAGGTACGGAACGGGGACTCGGCCGGGCCACGCATCCTGCACCGCCGACGTCCAGCCGCCCGAGGTCGAGAAGTAGTAGGCGGTGATGACCGCGCCGTCGTAGGTCAGCACCTGTCCGGCGGTCGCGCCGATCGCGAGGTTCGTCTGCGGCGTCTCTGCACGGATGCCGCCGTACACCTGGTCTCGCGTGTCCGGGTAGAGGTCGAAGTCGGCTTCCGGGTGCAACGTGGCGAGGGTGTAGGAGCGCGCGGCGACCGCCTGCGCCTCGTAGGTCGCCTCCTGCCACCCGGTCGGGACTTCCGACGGGACGACGCCGCGCAGGTAACGGTCGAGTGCGAGGTCGTTCACGACCATCAGCCCTCCCGGCTTCTTCTTCACGACGATGTCTCCGCGGTACCCGTCGCCGTCGACCGTGAGGGGCTGCGCTCCCGGCTCGAAACGCAGCGGGCCGCGCAGGCGCGCCCGCTCGACCACGAAGCGCGGCGTCGCAGCCACCACGGCGTCGGCAGGAAGATGGATCTTCATCCCCCGTGAGTCGACGACGAGAAACGGCGCCGGCGACGAGATCCGCACGCTCGTCTGGGCCTGCAGCAGAAGCACGCGGACAGGCCGCGGCACGCCCTTCGTGAGCACCGTGTGCGGGTAGTAGTGCGCGAGGATTCGCCGGTAGTCGTAGCCGTGCAGCGCGTAGCCCTCCGCGCCCCACTGGCTCATGCCGACACCGTGCCCCCAGCCGCCGCCGTCGAGCACGAAAGTCGGCGCTGCCTGCGCGACCCCCGGGACGACCAGCGCGGCGAGGAGTGCAGCCACTCCGACCCGCATGGTGAAGCCGGAGGTTAGCGTGCGCGCAATGCGGCGGCTACTGCTCCTCACCGGCGCCATCGTCTTCTTCGACACGATTTTCTTCACGGCGCTCACGCCGCTCCTGCCGCACTACTCCGACGCCCTCGGACTCGGCAAGGCCGGCGCCGGGGTGCTCGCGGCTGCGTATCCGGCCGGATGCCTGCTCGGCTCGCTGCCCAGCGGCATGGTCGCGGTGCGTGTCGGCGTCAAGCCGACGGTCATCGTCGGTCTCACGGGGGTCGCGGTCTGCACGATCCTGTTCGGTGTCGGCACCCGGGCGTGGGAGCTTGACCTGGCCCGCTTTATCCAGGGGGTCGCGAGCTCGTTCTCGTGGACCGGCGCGCTCGCCTGGCTGGTCGCGGCGACGCCGGCGACCCGCCGGGGCACGACGATCGGCGGCGCATTCGCGGCCGCCACGGGCGGCGCGCTGTTCGGCCCTGTCCTCGGAGCGGTCGCGTCGCAGGCAGGCATCGGGCTGACGTTCGGCATCGTCGGCGGTGCATCGCTCGGACTCGCGCTGTGGGCCGCGGCGACACCGGCAGCCCGCCCGGAGCAGCCGCAGCCGGTGCGCGCGCTCGTGTCGGCCCTGCGCAGCCGCCGCGTCGTTCTCGGTGTCTGGTTCGTCGTTCTCCCCGCCCTCCTGTTCGGCACGCTCTCGGTGCTCGCGCCGCTCCGTCTCTCGGACCTCGGCCTCGGGCCGCTCGCGATCGGCGGCGCGTTTCTCGCAGGAGCCGCGACGGAGACGGTGAGCAACATCGTCATCGGTCGCGCGTCCGACCGTCACGGCCCACTGCTGCCCCTGCGCATCGGGCTCGCAGGGTCGATCCTGGTGGCAGCGCTCCTGCCGTGGCCCGACAACCGCATCGTGCTGGCCCTGCTCGTCGTCGCGGCCGATCTCGCGTTCGGCACCTTCTTCACGCCGGGCATGACGCTGCTGTCGCACGAGGGCGAAAGGCTGGGCCTCGACTACGGCTGGACCTTCGCACTCGTCACGCTCGCCTGGGCGCCCGGGCAAACGGCCGGCGCCGCAGGAGGCGGCGCGCTCGCGCATGCAGTGGGCGACACCGTTCCGTACCTGTTGCTCGCCGCCGTATGCGCCGTGACACTGGCGCTCGTCACGCGACCGCGAGCGTGACGGCCATACTCCGCGCGTGAAGAAGCTGCTCGTCGCGAATCGGGGCGAGATCGCCCTGCGCGTCTTCCGCGCGGCGCGCTCGCTCGGTGTCGCAACGGTTGCGGTCGTCGCCCCGGACGACAAGGGCTCGCTGCACGCTCGCGGCGCGGACGAATCCGTCGCGATCTCCTCGTATCTGGCGCCGGAGGAGCACGTGCGCTCCGCACACGAGACGGGCGCCGATGCGGTTCATCCCGGCTACGGCTTCCTCGCCGAGAACGGCGACTTCGCCGAGCTCGTCGAGTCGGCCGGGCTCACCTTCGTCGGGCCGAGCCCGGCGACGCTGCGAGCGGGCGGGGACAAGCTGGCCGCGAAGGCGATCGCGCGCGAGGCGGGCGTGCCCGTCGTGCCGGACGGCGACGCCGCTGAGATCGGCTTCCCCCTGCTGGTGAAGGCCGCGGCGGGCGGCGGCGGACGCGGTATGCGGGTCGTCCGGAGCGCGTCGGAGCTGGACGACGCCTTGGCTGCGGCCCGGCGAGAGGCGCAGGCGGCGTTCGGCGACGACCGCGTCTACCTCGAGCGCTACCTCGAGCGGCCGCGGCACGTCGAGATCCAGCTGCTCGCCGACGCGCACGGCACGGTCGCGGCACTCGGGGAGCGCGAGTGCTCGATCCAGCGGCGGCACCAGAAGGTGCTCGAGGAGGCACCGTCGCCCGCGCTCGACCCGGGGCTGCGTGCGAGGATGAGCGACGCGGCCGTGCGCTTCGCAGAGGCGATCGGCTACAGGAGCGCGGGGACGGCGGAGTTCGTGCTCGACGGCGAGGAGTTCTTCTTCCTCGAGCTCAACGCGCGGATTCAGGTGGAGCACCCCGTCACCGAGCAGGTGACGGGCGTCGACCTGGTGCAGTGGCAGCTCCGGATCGAGGAGGGCGACCGTCTCGATCTCGCAACCAACAGTCTGTTACAAGGTCACGCCGTCGAAGTGCGACTGTACGCCGAGGACCCGCGGACGTTCCTGCCCCAGTCCGGCACGGTGGAGCGGTTGCGGCTTCCCGACTCGGTGCGCGTCGAGAGCGGCGTCGCGGAGGGCGATGACATCGGGGTCGCCTACGACCCGCTGATCGCGAAGCTGATCTCGTACGGCGACTCCCGCGAGCAGGCGCTCGACCGGCTCGGCGCCGCGCTCGCAGACACCGAGGTCGGCGGCGTCACGACGAATCTGCCGTTCCTGCGTTGGCTGGTCGCGCATCCCGCGGTGCGCGCAGGCGAGACGACGACAGCCTTCCTCGTCGAGCATCCGCCGCTGTCGGCGCCGGCTCCACTGCCGGACCGGGTGTGGCGAACGCCCTTCCGCCTGAACCTGGCGCCCGCGCCGCTGCTGCCGCCGCCGGACGTCGACGCGGGCTCACACGATGCCGGGCTTTCCGCTGAAGCCAGCACGGTGGCGGCGCCGATGCCCGGCACGGTGATCCGCGTCCTCGTCGACCCGGGTGCTCACGTCAAGGCGCGGCAGCCGCTCGTGGTGCTCGAGGCGATGAAGATGGAGACCCCCCTCGTCTCACCGTACGACGCGACGGTGCGCGCGGTCCGCGTCGCGGAGGGCGATCGTGTCGCAGCGGGCGCCGTGCTCGTCGACTTGGAGGAATGAAACTGAAGACCGGAAACTGTTTTAGGCCGAAGGGCTAAAACAGTTTCTGGAGCTTCATCGCCGCGCCGATGTCGCCCTTGATCTTCAGCTTGCCGGTCATGTAGGCCGTCGTCGGGTTCTGCTCGCCGCTCACGATCTTCTCGAACGTCTCTCCGCTCGCGGTGATCGTCGCGTCGGCGCCGTCGCCGCCGCCGGGCGTGACCGACACCGAGCCGCCGGCGACCCGCACGAACCACTGCCCTTCACCCTCGATGTCGAAGAGGTACGAGTTGTCGACGCCGGCCAGCTTCGCCGGGTCGGCCCGGGACTCGAGGGTGCCGAAGAAGTCGGCCGCGCTCACGGCCGGGACGGTACCTGAGCCACCTACGCCCGGGAGGGCTGACCGAGGTGGCGCTCGATCAGCAGCCGCGACAGGCGAGCCTGCGCCTCGGCGAGCTGCCTCCGATTCGCCTCGAGTGTGGCCCCGCCGGCGCCGGCCGCGCGCAGCTCCTGACGCTCGGCAACGATTCGCCCGATCTCGGCGGCGAGGCTCTCGACCGAATGCCGAACGGCAGTGTCGTGGCGCGGGGTCATTGCGCTGTGCGGCGGATATTCGACGCACGCCGGTCACTTCCTGGGTAGCATCGCGCCCCGGAATGCGGGTGCTGCTGAGAGCGAGTGAGGCGTCCGACGTCCGCGCCCGCATCGATTCGGGGCTGCCGCCGTCGGTGTTCGAGCACGACCGCACCGAGATTCGCATCGGCGTCACCACTCCCGTCGACGGGGACTCGCTGCGGGCCGCAGCCGCCGTCGCGGCACGCGACCTGCGCCGCACCGGCGGCACGATCGCCTGGCGGGTCGACCCGTCGCTCGACGTGCCGACCGACATCCAGGTGCGGGCATTCGTGGAAGGGACGGCCTACGGCGCGTACGACCCCGGATTGTTCAAGCGCGAGTACGCGACTCGGCCCGAGGTGGTCCTCGCGCTCGATGCGCCGACCGACCTCCACGCCCTCGCGGAGCGTCAGGGAACGATCGTTCGCCACGTCGACGCAGCCCGCGACCTCGCGAACCGCCCGGCGAACGACCTCACTCCTGTCGCGCTGGCCGCCCACGCGAAGCAGTACGCGGGCGGGAACCTCGCCGTGGAATCCTACGGTCGCGACTGGATCGAACAGCACGAGATGGGCGCGTTCGCCGCGGTGGGCGCCGGCAGCGCGTCGGAGCCGCAGCTGATCGTCATGCGCTACGCGCCGCCCGGCGCCGGCGACGTGACGCTCGGGCTCGTCGGCAAGGCGATCACGTTCGATTCGGGCGGCATCTCGCTGAAGCCTGCGCTCCGCATGCAGGACATGAAGGGCGACATGGCCGGCGGCGGAGCGGTGATCGAAGCGACCGCCGCTATCGCCGAGCTCGGTCTGCCGATCAACGTCGTCACGGTCGTCGCGTCGACCGAGAACGTGCAGGGAGGCGCCGCGTACAAGCCGGGCGACATCCTGCGCGCCTCGAACGGAAAGACGATCGAGGTGATCAACACCGACGCGGAAGGGCGCCTCGTGCTCGCGGATGCCCTCCATCACGCGCGGACGCTCGGCGCGACCCACCTTGCCGACTTCGCCACCCTCACCGGCGCGATGACGATCGCTCTCGGCGATCTCTACGGCGGCTATTTCTGCAACGACGAGGAATTCGCCGGCGAGATCGTCGAAGCCGCGGAGACGAGCGGCGACCTCGCATGGCGGTTCCCCCTGCACCACCGCTACCGGCGCTACATCGACTCTGATTTCGCGGACATGAAGAATGCGTCCGAGCTCCGCGAAGGAGGCGCGTGCCTCGCAGCGGAGTTCCTGCGCGAGTTCGCCGGCGACGGGCCGTGGGCGCATTTCGACATCGCGTCTTCCGCGTTTCTCCAGCGCCGGCGTCCCGATTACGCACTCGACCAGGGCGGCACCGGCTACGGGGTGCGGCTCGCCGTCGAGCTCGCCGCGCGTCTCGCGTGAATTTCGACCTCGACCGCGAACACGAGCTCGTCCGGGACACGGTCCGCCAGTTCGCTCTCGAGAAGGTCGCGCCGGTCGCGGAGGAGCTCGATGGCGAGAAGCGGTTCCCGTACGAGCTTGTCGCGGAGCTCGCCGAGCTCGGCCTGATGGGGATGACGGTACCCGAGGAATACGAGGGCGGAGGCACCGACACGCTGGCCTACGCGATCGCGATCGAAGAGCTGACGCGCGTCGACTCGTCGGTCGCAATCACCGTCGCCGCGCACCACTCGCTCGGAACGCTGCCGATCCTGATGTTCGGCACCGACGACCAGAAGCGCGCGTGGCTGCCGGACCTGGCGTCCGGGCGCAAGCTTGCGGCGTTCGGGCTGACGGAGCCGAATGCCGGCTCCGACGCGGGAGCCGCCCGCACGACCGCCAGGCTCGAGGGCGGCGAATGGGTCGTCGACGGCTCGAAGATCTTCATCACCAACGCCGGCACCGAGATCACGTGGGGAGTTACGGTCACGGCGCGGACGGGCGACGGTGAGATCTCGAACATCGTCGTCGAGAACGGCACACCGGGCTACGTGATCTCGGCGCCGATGCAGAAGCTCGGCTGGCGCGCATCCGACACGCGCGAGCTGTCGTTCCAAGGGGCGCGTGTGCCCGAGGGCAACCTGCTCGGACCGCGCGGCGAAGGCTTCAAGCAGTTCCTGCAGACCCTCGACGGAGGCCGCATCTCCGTCGCGTCGATGGGCGTCGGCCTCGCGCAGGGTTGCTACGACCTTGCGTTCGCGTACGCGAAGGAGCGGGAGCAGTTCGGGCGTCCGATCGCGGAGTTCCAAGCGGTGCAGGAGAAGCTCGTCGACATGGCGACGGAGATCGAGGCTGCGCGGGGGCTGGTCTACCGCGCCGCATGGGAGAAGGATCAGGGCCGGCCGTTCGCGCAAACGGCGGCGATGGCAAAGCTCTATTCGGGTGAGCTGTCGAACCGCGCCGCGAACTGGGCGCTCCAGATCCACGGCGGCTACGGCTTCATGGACGAATACGCGATCTCGCGCTTCTACCGCGACCAGAAGATCCTCGAGATCGGCGAGGGCACGAACGAGGTGCAGCGCATGGTGATCGCGAAGCACCTCGGCCTCTAGGCCGATCCCGCTGGTGCGAGGTATAGGGTCCCCGGCCGTGCTGGTCTTCCGGCAGTTCGTGGACGAGGACCTGGGCTGTGCGTCGTACCTGGTGGGCGACGGAGATGCGGGCACGGCGGTCGTCGTCGATCCGTCGTTCCGAAGCGAGCAGTACGTCGACGCCGCCGCCGAGGAAGGGGTCCGGCTCGAGCGCGTCCTCGAGACGCACACCCATGCCGACCACGTCTCCGGCCACGGGCGACTGGCGCTCGAGCACGGACTGCCGGTCTCGATTCATCCCGTCGCCGAGGCTGCGTACCCGCACGACGCCGTTGCGGACGGCGACGAGATCTCCGTCGGCAGCGTCACGGTTCGCGTGCTGCACACACCGGGCCACCGGCCGGAGCACTGCGCGTTCGTCGTCGACGACAAGCTCGTGCTGACCGGGGATTCGCTCTTCGTCGGCGACGCGGCGCGTCCCGACCTCGCGGTCGCCGCGCGCGAAGGGGCCGAGGATCTCTTCCGCTCGCTGCAGCGCCTACAGGACCTCGGCGACGCGGTCGCCGTGTACCCCGGTCACGTGGCCGGCTCTCTGTGCGGCGGGAACATGAGCTCGGAACGCTCGTCGACGATCGCCGCCGAGCGTGCCGGCAACCCCGCGCTCGCGTTTCGCGACATCCAGGACTTCGTCCTCGAGTCCGCCTCGATCTCGACCCCGCGCCCGCCGACGACCGAACGCGTCGTCGCGCTCAACCGCGGGCCGTGGGTCTCGTTGCCGCCACCCCCTCGGGCGCTCGACGATCTCCGCGATGAGACCGTTCTCGACATCCGTCCGTTCGCCGACTACGCGGCCGGACACGTCCCCGGCGCGATCAGCGTGCCGGTCGACGGCGGATCGTTCGGCACGAAGGCCGGCTTCGTGCTGCTGCCGGACGAGCCGGTCGTCCTCCACGCGGCCTCGCCCGAACAGGCGCAGGAAGCCGCGTGGCGCCTCCATGCGGTCGGGATCCTGGAGCTCGCCGGTTACGTGCTCGACCCGAATGCGAACGAGACCACGCGTACCGTCGACGCCGGAGAGCTCGAACGGCTCCTCGCCGGCGGGGACATCCAGGTCGTCGACGTCCGCGAGACGGACGAGCGTGACGAGGGCTACATCCCCGGGTCGCGGAACATTCCCTACCGGCTGCTCCGCAAGGTGGGCTCGGATGCGCTCGACGCCGGCAAGCCCGTGGTGACCGTCTGCGAATCGGGCGTCCGCGCGACGATCGCCGCCTCGCTGCTCCAGCGCGAAGGCTTCGACGCCCGCCCCGTTGCCACCGGCGGCGTGCCGGACTTCACAGGCGAGATCGTCGGCTTCCGCCGCTGCGGCACTTAGAGCGCCTTTCATAATGAGTTGCTGGGCTGGAGGAGCTTGAGACAGATCAGGCTGCAGCCGATCGCCAGGAACGCTTCGTGGATGTCGGCGCGGCG
>Ga0209579_10000825_pt1 | contig 27742 bp, 26 predicted proteins | sample Coa_R1_2_FD_187152 | JGI IMG/M metagenome (GOLD analysis project Ga0209579, IMG submission 187152) | Surface soil microbial communities from Centralia Pennsylvania, which are recovering from an underground coalmine fire - Coalmine... | ecosystem: Environmental > Terrestrial > Soil >... | reverse complement strand
GGCGGGCGGCGCGGCGGCGATCCTGACCCTGCACGACGTCACCGAATTGAAGCGCAGCGAGCAGCTGCGCGCCGATTTCGTCGCCAATGCCGGGCACGAATTGAAGACGCCGCTCGCCGCCCTCATCGGTTTTATCGAAACGCTGCGCGGCCCGGCGCGCGATGACGCCGCGGCGCGCGAGCGCTTTCTCGGCATCATGAACGAGCAGGCGCGGCGCATGGCGCGGCTGGTGGACGATCTGTTGTCGCTGTCGCGGATCGAAATGAACGAGCATGTCGCGCCGACTGGCCGGGTGGCGCTGGCGCCGCTCATCGACGAGGTCGTGCGCAGCCTCGAACTGCGCGCCGCCGCGCGCGACATCCGCATCGCGCATCAGCTGCCGGCCGATCTGCCCGAAATCGTCGGCGAGCGCGACCAGTTGGCGCAGATCTTCCAGAACCTGCTCGACAACGCGGTGAAATATGGCCGGCCGCACAGCGCGGTTGCAGTCAGCGCGAGCCTCGCCGGCGATCTCGGGCCGGCGCTGGTCGCGATCGCGGTCGCCGACCAGGGCGAGGGCATCGCCAGCGAGCATTTGCCGCGGCTGACCGAGCGCTTCTACCGGGTCGATACCGCGCGCTCGCGCGAGCTCGGCGGCACCGGGCTCGGGCTGGCGATCGTCAAGCACATCCTCAACCGCCACCGCGGCCGCCTTGAGATCAGCAGCCGGGCCGGCGAGGGCTCGACCTTTACGGTCTGGCTGCGGGCCGCCGACCCGCGCGAGGATGTCGGCCAACCGAACTGACCCGTCATCAATCTGCAATATATTCGTCACGAAAGCGCATTAACCGGAGGCTAGAAGCCGCCTGCCCGGCCGCCGGGTTCACCCGAGACTGGCGCGTCGCGGGGGGCCGGTTGTCGCCGGCAAACCGGACAAAGCCGAACCGGCACCCGTTCGCTGCCGCACCGGGCGGTCGGGGCGGTGCCAGCCGAGAAACGCCTGACAGCGAGACAGGAGGATGCTTTGACACAGACACGAACCCACCGGCAGACGACCGGGCGAACTGGCACGCTGTTGTTGGGCGCCGGGATCATTGCCTGCGCGCTAACGGCCGCGCCGGGGGCCTTTGCCGCGACGCAGATCGTCGGCGCCGGCTCGTCGTTTGACTTCCCGTTCTTCTCCAAGGCATTTTACGCCTACACCGAAAAGCATCCCGACGTGACCGTGAACTATCAATCGATCGGCAGCGGCGGCGGCATTCAGCAATTCACCGCCAAGACCGTCGATTTCGGCGCCAGCGACGTGCCGATGGACGCCAAGGAACTCGGCCGCGCCAAGGACGCCGTGCTGCAGATCCCGATCACGCTGGGCGGCGCCGGCGTCGCCTACAACCTGCCCGGGATCGACAAGGGCCTGCATCTGACGCGCGAAGTCGTCGCCGATATCTATCTCGGCAAGATCGCCAAATGGGACGATCCTGCGGTCGCCAAGCTCAACCCCGGGGTCAAGCTGCCGAACATGGCCATCACCGTCGTGCACCGTTCGGATGGCTCCGGCACCACCTACATCTTCAGCGATTTTCTCAGCAATGTGTCGCCGGAGTGGAAGCAGAAGGTCGGCACCGGCAAGGACGTGCAGTGGCCGGCGCCGAGCAGCATCGGCGGCAAGGGCAACGAGGGCGTCGCCGGCCTCGTCAAGCAGACCCCGGGCGCCATCGGCTATGTCGAACTCGCCTACCTGCTCGAAAACAAGCTGTCCTACGCCCTGTTGCAGAACAAGGCCGGCAAGTTCCTCTATCCGGCGGTCGATACGGTGGCGGCGGCGGCGGCGACCAAGCCTGACGTGTCCTCGACCAATTTTTCGATTGTGGATACAAACTGCGCCGAGTGCTATCCGATCAGCGGCTATTCCTGGGTCATGCTCTACCAGAAGCCGAAGGACGAGGCGCGCGGCAAGCTGGTCAAGACAATCATGACCTGGCTGGCCACCACTGCGCAGCCGATCGCCAAATCGGTCGACTACGTCCCGCTGCCCGAAAATGTGCAGAAGCAGGCGCTGACGGTGCTCGGCGAAATGGAGTAGCGGCGAAGCACACCCGCAGGGCCCCGATGGCGCCGACTGCATCGATGGGCGGGAGGATTGGGTGACAGAGCAGACCGCCGCTTCCCCCAGCGCGTCGGGGTTCCCCCGGAAATCGCTGCACCGCACAGAGCGGATTACGTCGCAGATCTTCGTGATCGCTTTGCAGGGTTCGTGCTGGCTGTTTCTGCTGATCGTCGGCGGTCTGGTCGTCGAGTTGGCCTGGGGCGCGCGGCGGTCGATCGGAACGTTTGGGATCGGGTTCCTGTGGAGCAGCCAGTGGAACCCGGTTACCCAGCAATTCGGCGCCGCGCCGTTCATCTACGGCACGCTCGTCACGTCGGTCATCGCGCTCGTACTGGCGGCGATCGTCGGCATCATGGCGGCAATCTATCTTGCCGAATTCGCGCCGCGCCGGGTGGGCGACTACCTCGGCCTCTTGATCGAGTTGCTCGCCGCGGTGCCGAGCATTGTTTATGGGTTGTGGGGGCTGTTCGTTCTCGCCCCGCTCGTCGCCAACTGGATCGGCCCCGCGCTGCAGGCGACTTTTGGTTTCCTGCCGTTCTTTCAGGGCACGATCTACGGCGTCAATATGCTGACCGCGGCGCTGATTTTGACCCTGATGATCGTGCCGACGATTACCGCGATCACCCGCGATTTGATCGCCGCGATCCCGATGCGCAATCGTGAGGCAGCCCTGGCGTTAGGGGCGACGCGGTGGGAGACGGCCTTTCAGGTGGTCCTGCCGGCGGTGCGGCGTGGCATCATCGGGGCGTGCATGCTGGCTTTCGGCCGCGCGCTCGGCGAGACGATCGCGACGACGATGGTGATCGGCAACCGCCCGGTCATCACCGCCTCGCTGTTCGCGCCCGGCTACACCGTCGCCAGCGTCATCGCCAACGAATTCACCGAGGCCACCTCGGATCTCTATCTGAGCGCGTTGATCGAGCTTGGCTTGATCCTGCTTGTCGTCAGCCTGATCGTCATCGGCCTGGGCCGGCTGATGGTGCGGCTGTTCATCCGCTGAACCGTGGCGAGGGTTTGGTGACCGGATTCTCGATCGGCCGGCAGCGCAAGCTGATGAACGCCGTGTGGATCGGCGTTTGCGGCGTCATCGCCGCCGGCGTGGCGATCGTTCTGCTGCTGATCATGGGCTACATCGTGCGCGAGGGGATCAGCGCGCTGTCGCTGCCGTTCCTGACGCGCCTGCCGCGGCCGACCGGCATCGAAGGCGGCGGCGTCGCCAACGGCATCGTCGGCACGCTGATCATCGTCGGGATCGCCGCCGCGATGGCCTTTCCGGTCGGCGTTCTGGTCGGCACCTATCTGGCCGTCTACAGCCACAAGCGAGTGGCGCAGACCCTCAGCTTTGTCGCCGACGTGCTGGCCGGCGTCCCGAGCATCGCGATCGGCATCTTCGCCTATACGCTGCTGGTCGAGCCGTTCGCGCACTTCTCGGCATTCTCGGCGGCGTTTGCCTTCGCCGTGCTGATGGTGCCGCTGGTCATCCGCGCCACGGAGGGAGCCATGGCGCTGGTGCCGCGCGAACTGCGCGAAGCGGCCACCGCGCTTGGCGCCCCGGAATCGAGGGTCGTGCTGAAGGTCCTGGTGGTGTCGGCGCGGGCCGGCATCGTCACCGGCCTGCTGCTGTCGCTGGCGCGGGTCACCGGCGAGACCGCGCCGCTGCTGTTTACCGCGTTCGGCAGCCAGTATTGGGAATTGAACCCGGCGCAGCCGATGGCCGAACTGTCGCTGCAGATTTTCACCTACGCGATCTCCCCCTACGCGGACTGGCATGCACAGGCCTGGGGCGGGGCGCTCATTCTGATCATCGCGGTGTTTGTGCTCAGTGTCCTGGCGCGGCTCTCGACGCTGCTCGGGACGGGGGCGGGAACACGGACGTGAACCGGTTGAAACCTCACCTCGGGATATGAAGATGCAGGATCTGCCTGAACTCAGAGCCCCCTTTTCCAGGATCGCGATGCCGTCGTCCGAACCGGCCGCGGCGTCCGCGCCAACCGCCGCGCCGGTCGCCGCCCCTGCCGCGACGCCGGTCAAGGTCGAGATCCGCAACGTCAACTTCTTTTATGGCAAGTTTCACGCCGTCAAGGACATCACGCTGCCGCTGCACGACCGCCGGGTGACCGCGTTCATCGGCCCCTCGGGCTGCGGCAAATCAACATTGCTGCGCATCCTCAACCGCATCTTCGAGCTCTACCCGAACCAGCGAGCGACCGGCGAAGTTCTGGTCGACGGCGAAAACATTTTGGCGCCGGGCCTCGATCTCGACCCGTTGCGCGCGAAGATCGGCATGGTGTTCCAGAAGCCGACGCCGTTTCCGATGTCGATCTACGACAACATTGCCTTTGGCATCCGGCTCTACGAACGGCTGACGAAATCCGAGTTGGACGGCCGCGTCGAACAGGCGCTGCGCCGCGCGGCGCTGTGGGACGAGGTCAAGGACAAGCTGCGCCAAAGCGGTCTCAGCCTGTCGGGCGGGCAACAGCAGCGTTTGTGCATCGCCCGCGCGATCGCCGTGCAGCCCGAGATACTCCTGCTCGACGAGCCGGCCTCGGCGCTTGATCCGCTCTCGACCCAGCGCATCGAGGAGCTGATCGCCGAGCTCAAGAGCGACTATTGCATCGCGATCGTCACGCACAACATGCAACAGGCCGCGCGCAGCTCGGATTACACCGCCTTCATGTATCTCGGCGAACTCGTTGAGTTCGACGAGACCGAGCCCATTTTCACCCACCCGAAGGAGCGCCGTACCGAAGACTACATAACCGGCCGCTTCGGCTGAGGAGGGTTGCGATGCCGACCGAACATATCGTCAAGAGCTACGACGAGGAACTGGATCGGCTCAACAAGATGATCGTCGAGATGGGCGGCCTCGCCGAGAGCCAGTTCGCCGCCGGCATCGAGGCGGTCGCGAAACGCGACAGCGAGCTCGCGACCCGGGTCATCGAAGGCGACATCAAGGTCGATCAGCTCGAACGCGACATCGACAACCTCGCGGTGCGGCTCCTCGCGCTGCGCCAGCCGATGGCGCGCGATTTGCGCGAGATCGTCGCCGCCCTGAAGACCGGCAGCGATTTGGAGCGCATCTGCGATTACGCCGTCAACGTCGCCAAGCGGTCGATCGCGCTGGCGCAATCGCCGCCGATCCAGCCGGTGCACGCGCTGCCGCGCATGGCGCAGTTTGCGCTGCAGCTGGTCAAGGACGTCATCGACGCCTACGTCGAGCGCGACGCCGACAAGGCGATGATCGTGTGGACCCGCGACGAAGAGCTCGACGAGATGTATTCGAGCCTGTTCCGCGAATTCCTCACCTATATGATGGAGGATCCGCGCAACATCGGCATCTATACGCACATGTTGTTCATGGCCAAGAATATCGAGCGGATCGGCGACCACGCGACCAATATTGCCGAAAACCTGTATTACATGGTGCGCGGCACGCCGCTGACCGAGGTGCGCCCGAAGGGCGACAAGTCGAGCCTCGAACTGGTCGCGCGCTCGCCTGACGGCTCGCCTGATCGTTCGCCTGGGCAAGCGCCGGTGCGATGAAGGCGCTGGCGCTGCCCCGGGTGCTGATCGTCGAGGACGAGGCGGCGCTCGTCACGATGCTGCGATACAATCTGGAGCGCGAGGGGTTTGCGGTCGAGGAAGCCGCCGACGGCGAGGAGGCGCTGCTGCGCATCGCCGAGCGCCGGCCGGACGCGGTGCTGCTCGACTGGATGCTGCCGTTGGTCTCGGGCCTCGAAGTCTGCCGGCAGATCCGCCGGGCGCCGGCGACCCGCGGCCTGCCGGTCATCATGCTGACCGCGAAGGGCGAGGAGGGCGACCGCATTCGCGGCCTCGACAGCGGCGCCGACGATTATGTCGTGAAGCCGTTCAGCCCGAGCGAACTGGTGGCGCGGCTGCGCGCGGTCATCCGCCGGGCCCAGCCGAGCGCCGTCGAAAACGTGTTGCGCTATGCCGACGTCGCGATGGATCTGACCGCTCACCGCGTCTCGCGCCTTGGCCGCCCGGTGCATCTCGGTCCCACCGAATTCCGCCTGCTGCGGCATTTCCTGCAGCAGCCCGGCCGCGTCTTTTCCCGCGAGCAGCTGCTCGACGGCGTCTGGGGCCACGACAGCGACGTCGAGATGCGCACCGTCGACGTCCACATCCGGCGCTTGCGCAAGGCGCTGAACGGCGGCGGCGGCAAGGACCTCTTGCGCACGGTGCGCTCGGTCGGCTACGCGCTCGACAGCATCGGCTGAGGTGGCGCTTCAGCGCGTCAGCTGATCAACAGCGACACCGGGATCATCACGGCGGCCGCCTTCAGCGGCCAGATCCAGCCCTCGACATAGACCAGCGTCGCGAGCGCCACGGAGCAGGCGAGCAGCGCCGCCTCGCGCGGGTTGATCTGGAAGCGGTAACGCATGCTGCACAGATAGCACGGCCGGCGCGGCAATCCCAGGCGGTGCGGCGCGCCACCGCAGCGGAGCCCCGCGACCGGGGCGCAACCGGGGGCGCGACGGAGGTTTCGATCGGCCGGCGGCGATGCTAGGCTGCGGCAGCGATGGTTTGGGGGCCATCCGTTGCTGATGAGCCGCGTATTTCTGTGCGCTATTGCGCTGGCGCTGGCGCTCGCCGCCTGCTCGGGCGGGCCGTCGGGCGACGATGTCGTCGCGCAGGCGCGGCCGGGCGGGCAGTTCGCCTTCGATGTCGTCAAACTCGACGACGGCGTCCTGAAGACGGTGCTGGCGCAGCGGGCGGCTGCGTTCGACGAACGCTTTCGCCGCTATGTCCCGCCGCCGGCGCTGAAGATCGCGGTCGGCGACGTCGTCGCGGTAGTGATCTGGGAAGCCGGCGACGACGGGCTGTTCGGCAATTCGCTGCTGGCGGCGGCGGCGCCGGAGGGCGCCGCGGGGGCGACGCGCCTCGGCCGGGGCTTCTCCGCCAGCCTGCCCAGTAGTCTCCCCGGCGGCCTCCCCAGTGGCCTCCCCGGGGGACTCGCCGATTCGCCCGACACGACCGCGGCGCTGTTCGGCACGCGGGCGCAGTCGGGCGAGGCCGGGGCGGCGCAGGCGCCGGCCGCGAGCCCGGCCGAGCCGCAATCCGGCCGCGCCGGCGACGCCGAGCGCGGGCAGTTTCCTTCGGCGATCGCCGAGAGCTTCGGGCCGGGCGCGACGCCGCGCCCGGCCGCCGGTTTCGCCGCCGCGACCGGCGATGGCTCGGCGGAGGTCGAGCGGCTGCTCGACCTCGCCTCCCAAGGCGGCCGTCCCGGCACCCGCATCCCCGACCAGCCGGTCGGCCCCGACGGGGCGATCAGCATTCCCTATGGCGGGCGCATCGCGGTCGCCGGCCGCACCCCGGCCGAGGCGCAGCAGGCGATCGAGGCCCGGCTCGCCAAGAAGGCGCTCGACCCGCGGGCCCTCGTCGTGGTCAGGCGCAGCGCCGCCAACTCGGTCTCGGTGGCGGGCGAAGGGATCGGCGGCAAGCGGGTGGCGCTGTCGCCGGGCGGCGACCGGCTGCTGCAGGTGATCGCCGCGGCCGGCGGGGCGCATGCGCCGGTGCACGACACCTTTGTGCGGCTGTCGCGCCGCGGCGTCACCGCGACGGTGCCGTTGGCAACCCTGGTGGCGGACCCGAAAGAGGACATCTTCGCCGAGCCGGGCGACGTCGTGACCCTGGTGCAGCGCCCGCAAACTTTTAGCGTCTTCGGCGCGACCGGCCGCAACGCCGCGATCACCTTCACCAGCGACCGGCTGTCCTTGGACGAGGCGCTGGCGAAAGCGGGCGGCCTCAACGACAACCAGGCCGACCCGCGCGCGGTTTTCCTGTTTCGCTACGAGCCCCGGAGCCTGGTGCGCGCGCTCGGCCAGCCGATCGCGACCGGCGCGCCGAGCGGCTACTCGCCGGTCGTCTACAGTCTCGACCTCAGCCAGGCGCGATCCTATCTGCTGGCCCGCCGCTTTCCGGTGCACGACAAGGACGTGATTTTCGTCGCCGACGCCAAGCTGCACCAGGCCTACCAGTTCTTCCAGGCCCTGTCGCACGTCGCCGGGCCGGTCGAGACCGGCCTCATCACCTGCCTCTACGCGCACTGCTAAGAGCATGATCCGTTGAGACCGAAACATGCCCCCGTCACCCCCGCGAAAGCGGGGGTCCAGAGCAAGCGACGGTTGGTTGCCTCTGGATTCCCGCGTGCGCGGGAATGACGATGCGAATTTGGTCGGGTAACGCTCTAACCGCGCCCGGCAGGCGCGAGTCTAGAACAGCGCAGTATCTGGTTCGAGGCCGAACAGCACCCGTCCGGTCGAGTGCAGGACGCGAGGGTGGACGCCGATGTGCTGCGTCATCACATGCACATCGCGAAACGCCCGCTCGAGCGGGCAGCTCGCGTAGATCGAACTGGCGCCGCCTGCGACGTACATCAGGTCGACCGCCTGCACCGCGCTGCCGACGGCATGAGATGCCGCCAGCCGCGTCAGCGCCCGCGCCTCCATCGTCACTTCCCCGGTCGCCAGCAGCGTCGTCCACAGCTGAGCGAGGCTGTCGAACAGAAAGAGCCGGGCCGAGCGTACCAGCGCCTCGGCTTGTGACACCCGGATTTGTGCGTCCGTCGTGTCGCGCAGCATCTGGGTCGTGCGCGCCGGGGTCTTGGCGCCGGCAATTTCCTTGAGGGTTTCGATCGCCGTCGCGGCGATGCCGAGCGCCATCGCGCCGAGGCCGGGGATCACGCGGCAGAACGCCGGGAAGCGGTAGCGCGTCTCGGGCAGGACATAGGCGTCGAAGAAGCCCGAGGCGAAAGCGATCGGCACAAACACGTCCTGCACCGCGACATCGTGGCTGCCGGTGCCGCGCAGCCCGCCGACCGTCCAGGTGTCGATGATCTCGCATTGGCCGGCGGGCAGCAGCATGAAGCGCAGCTCCGCACCGCCCGACTGAGCCGTGCGAGGCTTGCCGTCGGCATGCACGACCGACCACAGAACCATCCAGCTCGCGAGCTCGCAGCCGCTGACCAGCGACCAGCGGCCGCTCAAGCGGAAGCCGCCGTCGACGACATGCGCCTGCCCCGCGGGGCGCGTGCTGTTGGCGGTGATGATTTCCGGATCGTCATGGATGGCGTGCGCCGCCTCGGGTGAGAGCTGAGCCGCGGTCCAATGCGTGTTGCCGTTCCACACGCACCACGCGACCGACGCATCGGCTTTCGCCAGCTCCTCGAATACCGCGATGCCGTCGGTCGGCGTCAGGTCGAGCCCGCCATAGGCCGCCGGCAGGAAAATGCGAAAAAACCCGGCGCGGGCGAGGTCGCGCGCGAGCTCGTCCGGCAGCCGTCGGGATCTTTCGATGGCGTCCCGCTGCCCGATGATGCGCGCTCGGAAGTCGCGGGCGGTTGCAAGAAGGGCGGCGCCGTTCGCCGTATCGGGCATCCTTACCCCCGCAACAAGTCCGCGCCGCCGGACATGCCTAGTTCGGGCTCTTCGCCCTTATTCGCGCAAATCCTCGAAGAACTCCTTGACCCGGGCGAAAAAGCCCTCGCTCTCCGGGTTGGTCTTGCCGTGCTCGCCTTCCTTCTCGAATTCGCGCAGCAATTCCTGCTGGCGCTTGGTCAGGTTGACCGGCGTCTCGACCACCGCCTGGATGTACATGTCGCCGCGCAGCGCCGAGCGCAGCACGGTCATCCCCTTGCCGCGCAGGCGGAACTGGTGGCCCGACTGGGTGCCGGCCGGGACCGTGACGCGGGTGCGGCTGCCCTCGACGGTCGGCACCTCGATCGAGCCGCCGAGCGCCGCGGTGGTGAATGGCAGCGGCACCTTGCAGAAGATGTTGGCGCCGTCGCGCTGGAATATCGCGTGCGACGCGATGCCGACGAAGATGTAGAGATCGCCCGGCGCGGCGCCCCGCGGCCCGACTTCGCCCTCGCCGGCGAGCCGGATGCGGGTGCCGTCCTCGACCCCCGGCGGGATGCTGACCGAGAGCGTCTTCTCGCGCCGCACCCTGCCCTGTCCGCCGCACGCCTTGCACGGCTTTTCGATCGTCTGGCCCGAGCCCTGGCAGGTCGGGCAGGTCTGCTCGATCGTGAAGAAGCCCTGCTGCCGGCGCACCCGCCCATGCCCCTGGCAGGTGCGGCAGGTCGCCGGGCGCGAGCCCGGCTCGGCGCCGTTGCCCTTGCAGGTGTCGCACTGCCCGAAGCTGGCGACCCGGATCGTCGTCTGCTTGCCGCGGAAGGCATCCTCCAGCGAGACTTCGATGTTGTAGCGCAGATCGTTGCCGCGGGCGGGGCCCGCCTGGCCGCGGCGCCCGGCGCCCATCGCGCCGAACATCTCTTCGAAGATGTCGGCGAACCCGCCGGAAAAGCCGCCGGCGAAGTCGCCCGGGCCGCGGCTGCCGTTCTCGAACGCGGCATGCCCGAAGCGGTCGTAGGCGGCGCGCTTCTGGTCGTCTTTCAGGACATCGTAGGCTTCGTTGATGTCCTTGAATTTCTGCTCGGCGGATTTGTCGCCCGGGTTGCGGTCGGGGTGAAACTGCATCGCGAGCTTGCGGTAAGCCCGCTTCAATTCCTCGGCGTCGGCGGCCTTCTGGACGCCGAGCGTGTCGTAAAAGTCCTGCTTCGCCATTGTCGACGGATGTCCGGCAGCAAATCAGTTGGCGAGAATCGTCCCCGGGATCACCCCCGAGGCCGCGCCGATACAATGGCGCGGCCTCGGGGCTGGTATTATCGCGAACCGCGGCAACGGGTTAGCCGGCGCCGCGTTTCTTCTGATCGTCGACTTCCTCGAAATCGGCGTCAACGACCTTGTCGCCGCCGGCGCCTCCCGGACCGCCGCCTTGCGGCCCGCCCGGTCCGCCCTGGGCGTCGCCGCCACCGGCCTCCTGCTGCGCCTTGTACATCGCTTCGCCGAGCTTCATCGCGACCTGCGCCAAGGCTTCGGTTTTCGCGGTGATCTGCTCGGCATCGTCGCTGCCGAGGGCGTCCTTGACGGCCTGGATCGCGCTCTCGACCGCCTCGCGGTCGGCCGCCGGCACCTTGTCGCCGGCTTCGGTTAGGCTGCGCTCGGTGGTGTGAACCAGGCCGTCGGCCTGGTTTTTCGCCTCGACCAGGGCGCGCCGCTTCTTGTCCTCGGCGGCGTGCGCCTCGGCGTCCTTGACCATCTTGTCGATGTCGCCTTCCGAGAGGCCGCCCGAGGCCTGGATGCGAATCTGCTGCTCCTTGCCGGTCGCCTTGTCCTTCGCCGAGACGTTGACGATGCCGTTGGCGTCGATGTCGAAGGTGACCTCGACTTGCGGCATGCCGCGCGGCGCCGGCGGCAGCCCGACCAGGTCGAACTGACCCAACAGCTTGTTGTCGGCCGCCATCTCGCGCTCGCCCTGGAAGACGCGGATCGTGACCGCGGTCTGGTTGTCCTCGGCGGTCGAGAAGGTCTGCGATTTCTTGGTCGGGATCGTCGTGTTGCGGTCGATAAGGCGGGTGAAGACGCCGCCCAGGGTCTCGATGCCGAGCGACAAGGGCGTCACGTCGAGCAGAAGGACGTCCTTGACCTCGCCTTTGAGGACGCCGGCCTGGATCGCCGCGCCGATCGCCACGACCTCGTCGGGGTTGACGCTGCGGTTGGGATCCTTGCCGAAGAATTGCTTCACCGTCTCGATGACCTTGGGCATGCGGGTCATGCCGCCGACCAGGATCACTTCCTCGATCTCCGAGGCCTTGAGCCCGGCATCTTTCAATGCGGCGCGGCACGGTTCGACCGTGCGCTGGATCAGATCGTCGACCAATTGCTCGAGCTTGGAGCGCGACAGCTTGATGTTGAGGTGTTTCGGCCCGGTCTGGTCGGCGGTGATGAACGGCAGGTTGACCTCGGTCTGCACCGACGACGACAGCTCGATCTTGGCCTTCTCCGCGGCCTCTTTCAGGCGCTGCAGCGCGAGCCGGTCGGAGCGCAAATCGATGCCCTGCTCCTTTTTGAATTCGTCGGCGAGATAGTCGATGATCTTCTTGTCGAAATCTTCACCACCCAAAAACGTGTCGCCGTTGGTCGATTTGACCTCGAAGACGCCGTCGCCGATCTCCAGTACCGAGATGTCGAAGGTGCCGCCGCCCAAATCATAGACCGCGATGACGCCGGTGCCCTTTTTCTCCATGCCGTAGGCGAGCGCCGCGGCGGTCGGCTCGTTGATGATGCGCAACACTTCGAGGCCGGCGATGCGGCCGGCGTCCTTCGTTGCCTGGCGCTGACTGTCGTTGAAGTAGGCCGGCACCGTGATTACCGCCTGCTCGACGCTCTCGCCGAGATAGGCTTCGGCGGTTTCCTTCATCTTCTGCAGGATGAAGGCACTGATCTGCGAGGGCGCGTATTTCTTGCCGCGGCTCTCGACCCAGGCGTCGCCATTGTCGCCGGGGATGATCTTGTAGGGGACGAGATCGGTGTCCTTCTTGACCAGCGGGTCTTCGTAGCGCCGCCCGACCAGCCGCTTGATCGCGAAAAACGTGTTCTCTGGGTTGGTCACCGCCTGGCGCTTCGCGGCCTGGCCGACAAGGCGCTCGCCGGATTCGGTGAAGGCGACCATCGACGGCGTCGTGCGAGCGCCCTCGGTGTTTTCGATGACCTTGGCGTTCCTGCCTTCCATCACGGCGACGCAGGAATTGGTCGTGCCGAGATCGATGCCGATAACCTTGCTCATGGGGACCTCTTGTCAAAAGCAGGACCGGTCGGCCCGGGAAAGCACCGTCCCGATCCCCCGGAAATGCCGCCGCACCCTGGCGGTGGCACCGGGTATATATGTGAAGCGTTGCGCGCCTATCAACCGCCGGCCGACGCGGTGCGGCCCTGGCGATGGGCCTTTGGAGAGCCTTTGGGGATGATCGTCTCGGCGAGCTATCGCACCGATATCCCGGCCTTCTACGCCGAGTGGTTCATGGGCCGGCTGGCGGCCGGGTTTTGCCGCGTCGCCAGCCCCTATGGCGGCCCCGCCTACGAGGTGTCGCTGCGCCCGGAGGCGGTCGACGGGTTTGTGTTCTGGACCCGCAACCTGCGGCCGCTCTTGCCGCATCTCGACGCGGTGCGGCGGCGGGCGCCGTTTGTCGTGCAGTTCACCCTGACCGGCTATCCTCGCCCGCTCGAAAGCTCGGTCATCGACACCGCCGAGGCGGTCGCCCAGTTGCACGAGGTACGGCGTCGCTTCGGGCCGCGCGCCGCGGTGTGGCGCTATGACCCGGTGGTCTTCGCCGCCGGGCTCGACGCCGCGGCGCACCGCGCGGGGTTTGCTCAGCTGGCGCGGGCGCTCGAGGGCACGGTCGACGAGGTGGTGCTGTCCTTCATGCAGCCCTACCGCAAGACCCGGCGCAACCTGGAGCGCGCCGCCCGCCGCCACACCTTCGCCTGGCGCGACCCGCCGGACGACGAAAAGCGCGCGCTGCTCCTAGAGCTCGCCGCGATCGCCCGGGAAGCGGGAATGGCGCCGACGCTGTGCAGCCAGCCCGAGCTGTTGGCACCGGGAATGGGCGAGGCGCGCTGCGTCGACGCCGGGCGGCTCGGCGATGTCGCCGGTCGGCCGGTCGTGGCGCGCGAGGCCGGCAACCGGCCGGGCTGCCGCTGCGCCCGCTCGCGCGACATCGGCGCCTACGACACCTGTCCGCACGGCTGCGTCTATTGCTACGCGGTCGGCGAGCGCGACCGCGCCGTCAGCAATTTACGGGCGCACGATCCCCGCTCGGAGACGCTATCGCCAATGCCGGCGAAGCTGTCAGCGCCGGCGGAGCTGCCGGCGGGCTGACCCGCGGCAGCTCAGTGGTGCCCGCCGCCGCCGTGCCCGCCGCCGCCATGACCGCCGCCGCCGTGGAACCCGCCGCCGCCGTGGAACCCGCCGCCGCCCCAGCCGCCACGATAGCCGCCACCCCAGCCGCCGCGATAGCCGCCACCCCAGCCGCCGCGATAGCCGCCCCAACCGCCGCCCCACCATCCGGCATAGGGATAGCCGTAGCCGTAGCCGTAAAACGGGTAGGCGTACGCGCCGCCGCAGCCATAGGGGTAGTAATAGGGGTTACAATAGGCCGAATAGGGCGCGTAGTAGGGGTAGTAGGGGTAATATTGCGCCTTCGCCGAATTCGCCGCGCCGCCGGCGGCCAGGAGCCCGCCGGCCAGGATCGTGGCGGCAAGTAGCGGGCGCCGCAGCCAGCGGGGCGTTGAGGGGATTGACATGACCGGCTCCACTCGCATCTGGGGGAGAGATATACGCACCCGGTTGGTTTCCGCATCCCCGGGTTCGCTGATTAGAACGGCCGAAGCCGCCGCCCATTCCGCATTGCGCTAGATCCTCGAGGAGCCGCGATGCCCGAGCCGCCGCGATGCCCAGGAGCCGCGATGACCGAGCCGCCGCCCGCCCGCGTCACCTGCGCCATCGCCGGCGGCGGCCCGGCCGGGATCATGCTCGGCTTTCTCCTGGCGCGCGCCGGGGTCGAAATCTTGGTGCTGGAAAAGCACGCCGACTTCCTGCGCGACTTCCGCGGCGACACGGTCCACCCCTCGACCTTGGAGGTCATCCACGAGCTCGGCCTGCTCGATGCCTTCCTCGCTCGGCCGCACCAGGAAATCCGCCAGTTGCGCGGCCTCGTCGGCGACCGCGAGATCACCCTCGCCGATTTCACCCACCTGCCGGTGCGCTGCAAATTCGTCGCGCTGATGCCGCAATGGGAGTTTCTCGATTTCCTCGCCGAGGCCGGGCGCCGCTTTGCCGCTTTCAACCTGCGGATGGAGGCCGAAATTACCGGCCTCATCGAAGAAGAGGGCCGCGTCGTCGGGGTTCGCGGCGACGCGCCGGAGGGCCCCTTCGAGGTCCGCGCGGACCTCGTCATTGGCGCCGACGGCCGCCATTCGCTCGTGCGTGAGCGCGCCGGGCTCGCGGTCGTCAATCTCGGGGCGCCGATCGACGTCCTCTGGCTGCGCCTCGCGAAGCACCCGGGCGATCCGGTCGACAGCGGCGGCCGGATCAATTACGGCAAGCTGCTGGTGATGCTCGACCGCGGCGACTACTGGCAATGCGCCTTCGTGATCCGCAAGGATGGCTTCGCGGCGGTGCGCGCGAAGGGGCTCGACGCGTTCCGCGCCGACATCGTCAGGATCGCGCCGTTTCTAGCGGACCGGGTCGCGGCGCTGCGCGAGTGGGACGACGTCAAGCTGTTGACCGTCGCGGTCGACCGCCTGGAGCGCTGGTGGCGCCCCGGGCTCCTGTGCATCGGCGACAGCGCGCACGCGATGTCGCCGATCGGCGGGGTCGGCATCAATCTGGCGATCCAGGACGCCGTCGCCGCCGCTAATATTCTGGCCCGGCCGCTCAAGGAGGGCGTGCTGTCCGACGCGCATCTCGCCGCGGTGCAGCGCCGCCGCACGTTCCCGACGCGGGCGACCCAGGCGGTGCAGGTCGCGGTGCAGCAGCGGATCATCGACCCGGTGCTCGGCTCCGACGAGCCGATCGCGGTGCCGTGGCTGCTGCGTTTCTTGAGCCGCCTGCCGCTGCTGCCGCGCCTGCCGGCCCGGCTGGTCGGCCTCGGCTTCCGCCCCGAGCACGTGCGCACCCCGGCGGCGGCGCAATAAGCAGCCTGCCGCCGGTTTACGCCAGCAATTGGCGGAACCGCTCGAGATGCTCGGCCAGCCTGGCGACATCGACGGTCCAGCCGTGCTCGCTCTGGCCGGCGCGAAAATAGGAGATGCGGCCGCCGGTGATTTCCTGCAGCGAAGCGTGCAGCAAATTGACGCGCGGCTGGCTCTCGATCACCAAGAGGCCGACCGGCTTGGCGAAGGCGACATTGTGGAGGGCCGAGGAATCCTGCCCGACCACCACGCGCGCCCCATCGATCGCGCTGACGACCTCGCCCGGCGGGGTCTTCAGTGGGTCGATCACGACGCCGCCCATGCCCTCGATCAGCGCGGTCAGCTCGGCGATGTTGGTCAGCTCGCGATCGGCCGCCGAGGTCATCCGCGTGTGGCGCAGGAACACCACATCCTGCGGGTTTTTCGCCGGCAGCCAGGGGGCGATCGCGCCGCGATGCGCGGCGAACACCGGCTTCAGAAACTCGACCGGCAGGGTGCCGCCCGACATGTGGCACATGATCGTCGGCACGATCAGTTCGCTGCACCGATAGGTGACCGATTTATCGAGCAGCAGCAGGCGGTCCTGCGTGATGCCGTAGAGCCCGAAAAAGCGCTGCATCCACGGGTGAAACGGCCCGGCCGAAAGATAGCGGCAGGGCCGCTCGCCGGCGTGCCGGCGCGACAGCTCGATGCGGCCGATGACGTCGGTGATCCAGTGCCCGAAGGTCAAGGCCCCCGGCCACGACAACAGGTACAGGGGCTCGGTTTCGATGATCTCGGTCGGCCCGACATGGCTGCGGATGACCGGGCCGACCGCGACGTTGGCCGGCAGGTTTTCCTCGATCGTGATGTTGCCTTTGTTGGCGGCGTATTCGAGATGCTCGCGCTGCCAGCCGAAGCCCGGCAGCAATACCGGAGTGACGCGGCTCTCGGGGTCGTAAACAATCCCCCAATGGTCGGCGACCGCGACGTCGCGCAGCTCGTACCAGCCGAGAAACGCCGAGCGCTGGCTGCGAAAGCCGACATAGCGCTTGGCCAGTTCCCGATTGTATTCGTCGATGTCGGCGAACACCAGATCCGGCCGCGAGCGGGCGCCCTGCTCTCCGGTGTTAAAAATATCGGAGAAGAAACTGATCTTCATTGCGGGTAGCGCAAATCGCGGTAATCGGCGGCATAGAACTCGGCGAGTTGATAGAGCCGCTCGGCCGACAAATTCACCGCGATGTTGCCGCCCGAGGCCATCATCGGCGCCAGCGGCGGCGGGCGGCGCAGGTGATCGCCGAATTTTTCCACAAGATGGTCGATCACCCGGTCGAGCCCGTCTTCGAGGTAATGCACCTCCAGCCCGTCGAACAGAAATTCGCTCTGCGGCCGGATGTGATTGTCGTGGATGAAGGGGTTGCGCGGGAAGGCCTTCAGCGCCTGGTCGATCCAATGGTCCGGCTCGATCTGGGCGTTGAAATACTGCATGCGCCAGCGCACCTCGCTTTTGATCCGGCTGATCGGCTCGCGCACGATCGCAAAGCAATAGGTAAAGCGCTTGACGTTGAAGATCTTGTGCAAGATCTCGGCATGAAAGTGCTGCGGCGAGCACCAGGTCAGCGGATTGATCGACGGTTTTACCTCGCCGCCGTCAAAAAACGAGACCTGCCAGTTCTGCTGGCGGAAGAAGTGCTCGATGGTGGTGCCCCCGGCCTTCGGAACATGCACGAAGAGGATGCTGACGTTATCCTTCTGGAACACCGGCATGGGCACGCCCTCTCGGGTTGTGGCTCGCGGGGCTGAAGGCTTCCGGCGTTGCGCTGCGGGTGTATCCGAACGGGTTTCGCATATCAAGGCGGTCGCAGCCGCGACATCGGCGGGTACTGGGTCACCCAAATTGCCCCACCGGCGGCGGCGCTCCGGCTGGTTGCGGCGCCTGGCGCATGCTAGCATTCGCGTGGGCGGAACGCGGGTCTGCGCCGGGGGATTTGTCGAGGCAGCGGAAGGGGTGGCCGGTGCAGGTGCTGAGTTTGGAGAGCGGCATCGATTTCGGCGCGGCCGGCAATCTGAAGGACTACAGCCCGATCGGATTTTCCCCGGTCCCCGACGACATCAGCACCTGGAGCGAAGCCTCGGTCGCCGGCCTGACCTTCCGCCTGGCGCCGCTGCGCCACGATCTGCGCTTCAGTGTCGAGGTCTTTCCGTTTCTCGCCGACGGGCAGATCGCGCAGCAGAACTGCTGGGTGTTTCTCAACGGCCTCTTCGTGCACTACCAGCCGGTGCGGGCGCCCATCGAGATCGCCTTCACCGTCGCGCGCGACCTCCTGGCCCAGCGCATCCATCGTCTCTCGTTCGCCTTGCCGGACGCCGCCGCGCCGAAAGCGCTCGGCCTGGGCGACGATCTGCGCCTGCTCGGCCTCAGCTTTGTGAAGCTGGCCGCCGGCGATCCCGCCGCCGCCCCGCCGCGCAAGGAGGAGGCCGCCGCTCGCGACGGCGGGCCGGCGCGCCGCCGGGCGGAGCCGGCCGCGCCGCCGCCGCGGCCTCGCCCGCCGCGTCGGGAGCCCGCCAGGGGCGGTTGACGCCGCCGCCGCATCGGCGGATCGTTCCGCGAGATGATGGGATGGAGGATCGCCATGAAGGTCGGGATCGCGCTCAACATGCTGTGCCAGGCCGGCCGCTCGGATTCCTCCGTGGTCGGCGAGCATCTCGCGATGGGCGATCTGGCCGAGCCCCTCGGCTTCGACTCATTGTTCGCGCTCGAGCACCATTTCACCGGCTACGCGATGTCGCCGGCGCCGCTCCAGTTGCTCTCCTACTTCGCCGGCCGCACCCGCCGCATCATGCTCGGCACCTCGGTCATCGTGCTGCCGTGGCACGATCCCGTGCGGGTCGCCGAGGAGATCGCGCTGCTCGACATCCTGTGCGGCGGACGCTGCCTCTTCGGCTTCGGGCGTGGCGCCGCGAGCGTCGAATACGAGGGCTTCCGCGTGCCGATGGGGGAGGCGCGGCCGCGCTTTGTCGAGGCGGCGCAGGTGATCGTCCAGGCGCTCAGCGGCGAAAGCTTCGAGCACGACGGCGAATTCTTCCAGATCGCACGCACCGCGATCCGGCCGCGCCCGATCTCACATCCCGAGCGGCGCTTCTACGCTTCGGCCGTCAGCCCGGACTCGGCCGAGATCATGGCCAAGCTCGGCTTCGGCGTCCTGATGGTGATGCAGAACGAGTGGCCGAAGGCGGCCGAGGATATCGGCCGCTACCGCGAGATCGCGCTCGCCGCCGGGCACCAGCCGCGCCCGCCGATCATCTTGACCAATGTGTGCGTTGCCGAGAGCCGCGACGAGGCGCATGAGCGCGCCTTCCGCTATCTCGCCCAGAAATGGCAGTCGATCGACGACCACTACCACTTCTCCGACGGCCATCTCGCGACCGTCAAGGGTTACGAAAGCTACGGCAAGATGGCGCGGACCTACGCCAAGATCGGCGAGAGCGCCGAAACCCGGCAGAAGGCCACCGATTTCTACGTCTCGATCCAGATCGTCGGAACGCCCAAGGACTGCCTCGACAAGATCGCCGAATTGCAGCGCCTGACCGGGCTCGACCACTTGGTCACCGAATACTCGTTCGGTGCGATGCCGCACGAGGAGGCCGAAGTAAACATGCGCCTCTTCGCCGACCGGGTGCTGCCGACCCTGCAGCGCGACCCGGCCTTTGTCGGCACCGGCGTGCCGCAGCCCGCGACGCCGACCGCCGAGGCGGCCAAGGAGCGCCTGTTCGCCCCGGCATGATCCAATTGGCATGAGCCCGCCCTACGGCAGCGCAGCGGGCGAAGCCTATCTCGCCGAGACGCCGGCGCTGCGCGGCCACGCCGGGACCCAGCCCGATTTGTTCCTGCGCTGGAACGGGGTGCCGCCGGAGGCTGCCGCGATCGACGTCGTCGTGCATTTGCACGGCTTCTCGCAGCAGGGCGGCGCGATGCCATTGGCCGAGAAGGTCGGGCGCAGCGGCCTCGATCTCGCGGGCCGCACCCGCCCGACGCTGGCGCTCTTGCCGCGCGGCAACTGGCTGCGCCACACCTGGTACGATTTTCCGGGGCTGCTCGATGGCGGCCTCGACCGCCTCGTCGATTACGCCGTCGAGCGCTTTGCCGCGGGCCGCGCGCTGGCGGTCGACCGCCTGATCCTGACGGCGCATTCGGGGGGCGGCATGCCGGCGCTCGATGCCATCGCCGGCGCCCGCCGGCCGCCCGACGAATTGCATGTCTTCGACGGGCTCTACGGCCGCGATCCGGCGGGCGGCGACCCGTTTGCCGGGATCGAATGCGTCGACGCCTGGCTGGCCGAGCGCCTCGCGCGCGAGCCGGAGCGCCCGGGCGCGCTGCGCGTCATTTATATCGAGCGGCAGACCGGCGCGTTCTCGCGCGAGGTCGGCAGGCTGATCGAGCGCCACCTCGCATCGGTCCCTGCCGGCTTGGCGCCGATCCTGGCGCCGCGCTACCGTGTCGAGCCCGCCGGCGTGCCGCACGGCTATGTCGCGACGATCTGCGGCCCGCCGCTCCTCGCCGATCCCGGCGCCGAATTCGATTGGTCCCGGGTCTGACGACACCTCCGGCTTTGTCATTGCGAGGAGCGCAGCGACGACGCAATCTAGCTCCGGCAGGGGCTCCTCGGCGCGAGATTGCTTCGCTTCGCTCGCAATGACGGCTGCATTTAGTCGGCGGGAGGGACAGTTGCCGGGTGTGCTTGACGGCGTTCGCGTTCTCGATTTCGGGCGCTACATCGCGGGGCCGTTTTGCGCCGCGCTGTTGGGCGACCTCGGCGCCGAGGTCATCCGCATCGAGCGGCTGGGCGGCGGCGAGGACCGCTTTTTCATCCCGGTCGGCGCCGCATCCGCCACGGGACCGAGGTCGGGCGGCGGCGCGATGTTCCTGGCGATGAACCGCAACAAGCGCGGCATGACCTTGGACCCCGCCGCGCCGCAGGGCCGCGAGATCGTGCAAAAGCTCGTCGCGACCGCCGACGTCGTCGTCGCCAATTTGCCGCCGGCGGTGCTGCGCGCGCTCGCCCTCGACCTCGACAGCCTGCGCGCCATCAAGCCCGACATCATCCTGACGACGGTGACCGGGTTTGGCGCCGGCGGGCCGCTCTCGCACAAGCACGGCTTCGACGGCATCGGCCAGGCGATGTCGGGCGCCGTCTATCTCTCCGGCACGCCCGAGCAGCCGATCGCGCTGAAGGTGCCGTGGGTCGATTTCGGCACCGCGTGCCTTTCGGCCTTCGGCACGCTGGCGGCGCTCCTGGAGCGCGGTAAATCGGGGCGCGGCCAGAAGGTCGAAGGGGCGCTCCTGCGCACCGCGATCGCCTTCGCCAATTCCCTCCTGATCGAGCAGGCGCTGACCGGGGTCGACCGCGTCGCGACCGAAAACCGCGGCTTCAACTCGGCCCCGGCCGATTATTTCCGCACCAGCGACGGCTGGATCGTCGCGACCGTGATCGGCGAGCCGATGTTCCGCCGCTGGTGCCGCATGATCGGGGAAGAGCATTGGCTCGCCGACCCGCGTTTCGCCGACGACCAGGCGCGCGGCGACAACGGCGAGATCATCTCGGCGCGCATGGCCGAATGGTGCGCCGCGCGGAGTTGCGAGGCGGCCCTCGCCGAACTCGAAAATGCCAGCATCGTCGCCGGCCGGGTCTATTCGCCGCAACAGGCGCTCGACGACGAGCATATCCGCGCCGCGCACCTGCTCGAAGAGCGCGACCATCCGGCGCTCGGCCAAACCGTGCCCTTGGCGCCGACCCCGATCGAGTTGTCGGAGACGCCCGGCACCTATCGCCGCCCGGCGCCGCTCTTGGGTGAGCACACCGACGAGATCCTCGCGAGCCTCGGCTATCGGGCGGTCGAGATCGCCGCGCTGCGCGCCCTGAAGGTGGTGTGATGAGCAAGGCATTCGTCAAGGAAAGCGACGACGGCGCCGATGCCGAGCTGCCGGAAGAGGATGTGCCGGCGCTGCCCGCCGGGGTGCGCAACTACATGACGCCATTGGGCCACCGCCGCATGCAGGACGAGTTGCGCCAGTTGGTGCGCGACGAGCGGCCGAAGACCGTGGAGATCGTCGCCTGGGCCGCCGGCAACGGCGACCGCTCGGAAAATGGCGACTACCTCTACGGCAAGCAGCGGCTGCGCGAGATCGACCGCCGCATCCGCTTTTTGACGAAGCGCCTGGAGGCGGCCGAAGTGGTCGACCCGGCCCGCCAGACGCGGCGCGACCAGGTGTTTTTCGGCGCCACCGTGACCTACGCCGATCCGCACGGCGCGGAGCAGACCGTGACGATCGTCGGCATCGACGAAGCCGACCTCGACCGCCGCCAGGTCAGCTGGGTCTCGCCGATCGCCCGGGCGCTGTTGAAAGCCCGCGAGGGCGACATCGTCGATCTGCGCACCCCCAACGGCATCGAGGCGATCGAGGTCCTGGAAATCCGCTACGAAGCCGAAGCCGGGCGCCCGATGCGGCAAGAGTGAGGCATGCATCCGTGTGTATTTAGGCAGCGTACAATCTCTGAAATGGCTGCAGGTTGCATGGCCTGATTAATTATCACCTGCAGATTTCCAGATTTCCGCGGTCTATTTCCCAGAGCGGAACCGCGAATTCCTTTATCGCGTTAAAAGGTGGATCGCGAAGCGTCAACTTCGGCGTGTTCGCCGTGCGATATCCAAAGGAGCATTATATGGATAAGAGAATAGCCGCGTTGCTCGGGGCGGTTGCCGGGCTGGCCACCCTCGGCTCGGCGCAAGCCGCGACCCCGGCGCCCAACGCCTCGGAGGCCTTGCAGGCTTCCTCCTATGCCGACCTGCTGGCGCCGATCGCCGACGCCGGCGCGCTACTGAAGGCCGACGACGCGGCGCGCTCGCAAGCCCCGCAGCCGGGCGTCAAGCTCGCCCAGTATTACGGCCGCTACTACCATCATCACCACCACCACCATCATCACCATCACCGCCGCACCTGGTGGTACTATCGCTAGCCGGGCGGCTCAGACAGCTGGGTCCTGTTCCGTCATATTCGTCACCCCCGCGCAAGCGGGGGGCCAGAGCAAGCGACAGTTGGTTGCCCCTGGATTCCCGCGTGCGCGGGAATGAAACGCTTAGCCGGGTGGCGAGCGGACCGGCGCCTGAGGTTCAGGCACCGGTCTCCTTCGCCTTGGCGCGGGCGGCGCGCAGGATGTTGCGGTAGGTCGCGTCGAACACGGTGTTGGTCGAGGATGTCCAGCTCGAATCCTTGCCCAGCGTCTCGCGGCTGGCATGGATGCGGCGGTCGCGCAATTCGCGCTCGGCCGCTTCCTCTTCGTCCATCGCCACCAGTTCGAACTGCGCTTCGGCCGGCAGAAAAATGATCTGCATGAAGGGTTCGCCCGGCCGAAAGATATGGGCGCGGCCCTCGGGTGGCGCCTTGAAGATCACAAACGAGATCATCGGCCACCAGCTGGTGCGCAAGAGCGCCGGCACCGCGAGCGGCACGTCGTCTTCGGGCGAGGTGTAATAGCGCGGGTGCGGCTCGGTGCGCACCGCCATGTCGTCGCCGACCTTGAGGTCGAGCAGCAGCTGGTAGCTGTAATAGTCTTCGCCGAACGGGCGGAACGGCGGCCAGTTGATGCCGGTTTCGGGATCGGGGCCCCAGTCGCTTTCGAGGACCACGCGGCCCTGGCGTTTCGTCACATGCAGTTGGTTGTCGTAGGGGTAGAACAGTTCGATGCCGTATTGCGCGCCCTCGACGAAGGGCATGCAATGCCAGGCGTATTCGTGCGAGCCGTCGCGGCGCGGTTCGGGCTTGCCGGCCCAGCCCGGCACGTCGAGCTTGGTGCGCCGCGGCGCGAGGCGCGGCTCGAACAGGCGGTATTTGACGGTCTGCATAAGGGCTCCGGATCGCCGGCCGATGCCTGAGGGTGGCGGCCAGCCAACGCCCGCGCGCCGCGGCTGGTTCCTCCCGGGGGCGAAGCCGGCAGCATGATCGTCATCCCAGCGCAGGCCGGGACCCATGGTTCGATCAGTGGAGCGGCGGCCCGAGGGTCCCGGCCTGCGCCGGGATGACAGTATTTTTTATAATTTTAACAGGCGGCGGGCGTTGCCGTTGAGCAGCTTCTGGGTGTCCTCGGCCGAGAGCGGCAGTGTCTTCAGCCATTCGGTGCCGGGCGGGTTGTCGGCGAACGGGTAGTCGACCGAGAAGAGGATGCGGTCGATGCCCATCTCCATCGTGCAGCATAAGAGGGCCGGGTCGGAGAAGAAGCCGCTGGTGGTGATCCAGAAATGCTCGCAGAAGACGTCGCGGAACGTCTTCTCGCTCATGCTGGCGCGCAGCCCGTAGCTGATCCGCCACAGATAGAACGGCAGCCCCTCGCCCATGTGCCCGAGGATCACCTTGAGGCCGGGGTGGGCGTCGAAAACCCCCGACAGCACAAAGCGGATGCCCTGCGTCGCGGTCTCGACCGTGAAGCCCCAGGCGGCGCGCAGAATGCCGGGATGGGACTGCGCATAATCCTGGTAATAGGCTTGCGTCACCGCCTGCTGCGGCAAGGCCGGGTGAATGTAGATCGGCACGTCGAGCGCGGCGGCGCGCTCCCAGATCGGCCAGAACCGCTTGTCGTCGTGAAAGACGCCCTGGGTCAGCCCGTTGATCATGGCGCCCTTGAAGCCGAGCTTGGTGACGGTGCGCTCCAATTCGTCGGCGGCGGCGCGTGGGTCGGCGGTCGGCAGCGCGGCGAACGCGGCGAAGCGGTCGGGATGCGCCAGGACCGCTTCGTGCAGCCGGTCGTTGACGCGGCGCGCCAACGGCACCCCGGTCGCCGCATCGACCCCCTGCAAGCCCGGGATCGAGTGCGACAAGACTTGCAGATCGATGCCGGCTTCGTCCATCTCCCGGAGGCGCAAGGCGCCCAGATCGTCGAGCCGCTCGACGATGTCGGAACCGGCGCCGGGGCCGCCCAGCGCCTTCAATTCTGCGTCCTGGTAATGCTCCTCGAGCGCGATGATGTAGGGCTTTGCCATGCTGTCCTCCCCGGGTTTCGCCTGCGGTTCGCGCGAGATTGCTTCGTCGCCGCGCGCCTCGCAATGACGATCCCGTTCAGTAGCGTCATTGCGGGCGACGCGAAGCAATCCCGATCCGGCTATGACGACGCGCCGGCGTAGCTCGTCAGGTCGATGAATTCCAGCACGGTGCCGTCGGGGTCGTGGAAATAGGCACGCGGGCCGTTGACGACGCCGCCCTGGCGGTCTTCTCGAAGGTGATTTCGACGCCCCGCGCGCGCAGATGGTCGAGCGCGCCGGCGTAATCCTCGACCGCGAACGAGTGGTGCACGCCGCCGTGGCCCTCGGGCCGCGCATTGATCGGCGGCTCGCGCTTGACCAGGATCAAGCAGGTGCCGGCGGCGTCGAGAAACGCCATCGTGCCGGCCGCCACGGTCGCCAGATGCCGGCAGCCGACGATCTCGGTGTAAAACCGCGTGCTGCGCCCGACATCGCTGACCGGGATGCTGAAATGCACGACCGATTTGATGGCGACCATCGGAGCCTCCCCGGGTTCCAACACAGCTTTGGACATAAGATCGGCGATTAACGGCGGTCGCGCGATCCAGTTCTCCGCCGGGCGACCGGGGTGCCGTGACCGGTCGCCCTGCGGCGCGAGGATCAGGGGCGCGGCATGGCCCTGGTGGCGGCGCTGGCGACCGCCTTCAGGGACGCGGTGACGATGTCGCTGTCCATGCCGACGCCGAACAGCGTGTCCTCGCCGCCCTTGGCGCCGCCGCTCTTGATCTGCACATAGGCGGCGGCCTGCGCGTCGGCGCCGGCGCCGACCGCGTTCTCGTGGTAGTCGAGAACGGTCAAGGCGACGCCGCAACCCTTCCCCAGCGCATCCACAAAGGCGGCGATCGGCCCGTTGCCGACGCCCTCGATCTCGCGCTCGCCGCCCTCGGTCGCGATCGTCGCGACGATGCGGCGTTCGCCGGGGCGCGGCTCGGGCAACAGGCTGTAATCGACGAGGCGGATGCCGCGGCGGCCGAGATAAGTGTCCTGGAACAGGGACCAGATGTCGGCGCTGGTCATCTCCTTGCCGGTGCGGTCGGTGACCTCCTGCACGATCCGGGAAAACTCGATCTGCAGGCCGCGCGGCAAATCGAGCCCGTGATCCTCCTTCAGCAGATAGGCGACGCCGCCCTTGCCGGACTGCGAATTGACCCGGATCACCGCTTCATAGGTGCGCCCGAGATCCTTGGGGTCGATCGGCAGGTAGGGCACCTCGAACAAAGCGTCGTTGCGCTTCTCCAGCGCCTCGAAGCCCTTCTTGATCGCATCCTGGTGCGAGCCGGAGAAGGCCGTATAGACCAGTTCGCCGGCATAGGGGTGGCGCGGGTGCACCGGCAGCTGGTTGCAGTATTCGACGGTGCGGACGATCTCGTCGATGTCGTGGATCTCGAGGCCCGGGTCGATCCCCTGGCTGAAGAGGTTCAAGGCCAGCGTCATCACATCGACATTGCCGGTGCGCTCGCCGTTGCCGAAGAGCGTGCCCTCGACCCGGTCGGCGCCGGCCATCACCGCCAGTTCGGCGGCGGCGACCCCGGTGCCGCGGTCGTTGTGCGGATGGAGGCTGAGGACGATCGAGTCGCGGTCGCGAATGTTGCGGCCGAACCATTCGATCTGGTCGGCGTAGACGTTGGGGGTCGCCATTTCGACCGTCGCCGGCAGATTGAGGATGATTTTTTTCCGCGGCGTCGGCTGCCAGACATCCATCACGGCTTCGCAGATCTCGACCGCGTAGGGCAGTTCGGTGCCGGTGAAGCTCTCGGGCGAATACTGATAGATCACCTCGGTTTCCGGCATCTGCGCGGCGAGGTCGCGGATCTGCCGCGCGCCGGTCACCGCGATGTCGGTGATGCCGGCTTCGTCGAGGCCGAAGACGACGCGGCGCTGCAGGGTCGAGGTCGAATTATAGAGGTGCATGATCGCGCGCCTGGCGCCGCGGATCGAATCGAAGCTGCGCGCGATCAGCTCGGGGCGGGCCTGGGTCAACACCTGGATCGTCACGTCGTCGGGGATCAGATCCTCCTCGACCAGTTCGCGCACGAAGGCGAAATCGGTCTCCGAGGCGGCCGGGAAGCCGATCTCGATCTCCTTGAAGCCGAGCTTGACCAGCATCTCGAACATGCGCCGCTTGCGCTCCGGGCCCATCGGCTCGACGAGGGCCTGGTTGCCATCGCGCAGATCGACCGAGCACCAGACCGGCGGCTTGGTGATGGTTCGCGACGGCCATTGCCGGTCGGGCAGGTTTATCGGCGCGAAGGCACGGTATTTGTGGATCGGCATCGTGGACATAGCGGAGCTCCGGATAGGGACCGCCGGCGGAATTTGAGTGCGGCGGTCGCAGCGATGGTCGATTGGCGGCGGGGCCGGCGGGCCTAATTCCCCCGGCCGGTGCTAAGTCGCCGCGCGCGACCCGAACGCCACGTGACGCAGCAGCAAAGCCGAACCATCGAAGCCATGAAAATCACCAAACGCGGGAAAATGGTTCCCAGAGGGAACGAGCGAGCTTCCGGCGGCGCCCCTAGGACGCCGGGATCATAAGTCGCAGCTCGTCACGCGCTTCGGTCATGCTGCACTGCATATAACAGGGGGAGGCTGGGAAGTCAATGCGAGGCTGGCTTTGCTGCTTTTCCCGGGTCCTTGAAGCACGCCGGTTCGCTGTTCGCCTGCCACGCGCAACGCCAATTCGGTCCAAATCCGAAATTCCATAGCTGCACCATGCGACCTGTGGTCGCCAGCACTCCGAGACCGACAAGGAATGCGATGCCGAAAAGAATAGCGAGCAGATCGCCGCGCCGCGGATAGATCAGCCTATTGCGCCAGCGCATCATCCTTACCATCCCGGCGAAGGCCGGGCCCATGGTTCAGACGCGGGCGCGTCGGCTAAATGGGTCCCGGCCTGCGCGGGACCTTTGCATAAGTGACGGGTCATGATTCACTTGGCCAGGGGCATGGTTGGGGGTGGTGATGCGGCGCGAGAGCAAGCCGGCGAGTTTTGCCGAAGCATTGGTGGTGGGCGGCGGCAACCGGCGGCTGGAGGCGATCGAGGAGCTGC
>Ga0209579_10000823_pt1 | contig 27779 bp, 27 predicted proteins | sample Coa_R1_2_FD_187152 | JGI IMG/M metagenome (GOLD analysis project Ga0209579, IMG submission 187152) | Surface soil microbial communities from Centralia Pennsylvania, which are recovering from an underground coalmine fire - Coalmine... | ecosystem: Environmental > Terrestrial > Soil >... | reverse complement strand
GGTCCGAAAAGGGGAAAATCTTATTTTTTGTGAACACTGCTCTCGCATCCATTACTGGCAAGAGAGCGAGGCTCTGGAAGGGACTGCTGCCGCCACTCGCCGCCGCCGCCGCCGCATGGTAAATGCTTAAAAATTTTTTTTTCGGGAAAGCAGGCAATCGCCGCCGCTATTAACGGGGGAGGAAAGTCTGGACTTCGCAGGAGAAGATACTAGTGAAAGACTAGGGGCCGCAAGGCTACGGAAAGTGTAACAGAAAACACTCCGTTAGCAACGTGAAGGGGTCTTTTTTCAACGAAAAGGACATCGGATCGTCGCTAAACAGGCTGAAAATGCCAACTTTAGGAGTTGGCCGCTCTATAGGAATATAAAGCGCTATAAACCCTATCTGAAGCAAGAAGCAGGGCTAAGTGCTTGTGCTCCGCAAGAGCCCTGCAAGATTCGCTTGAGAATCTTAGCGATAAGATTCCTAGAAGAATGATTGCTCAACGACAGGATCCGGCTTATCGCTTTCCCGAAACTTTTTATGCCGTGCAATAGACTTGTCACGGTATCACTTTCACATTCATTTTCAGGTTTAACTAGCGTGATGAATCCGGTGATTCCAGCGCCAGAGGATGCGCTTTGTCATATACTTCTCGCTTCAGGCGAGAAGAAACCTGCGTATAAATTGTCGTGGTCGCTAAAGAAGAATGCCCCAAAAGGAGCTGTATCGTTTTGAGGTCCATTCCTTTTTCTAACCAATGGGTCGCAATCGTATGGCGAATGGTATGCGGTGTAATCTTTCCAGAAAGGCCGCTTGCCTTGAGATAGCTTTGAAAGGAGCGGTCAATCGAACGCGACGTCATGCGTTTCCCCCACTTATTTAGGAAGATCGCATGGGCATCGATCTGCGCTTGATGTACTGAGCCATTGAGATGGCGTTCGGGATGATCGAGATAATGAATGAGCCATTGAGCTGCATTTTTAGTAATGGGAATATTGCGCTGTTTTTTTCCCTTCCCCATCAGGCGTAAGACTAAACCGTTACGATCGAAGTCCTCTCTGTCCATCCCGACAAGCTCGCTGATGCGCAGCGCACTGCTATATAACAGCTCCATGATAGCGCGGTCACGCAGTCCCAAATAGGTCGACAAATCGGGCTGAGATAAAAGGCGTTCGACCTGATCGTAGCTGAGTGAGACCGGCAGACGCTTTTCCGTTTTAGGGCTATCGATAGAGTCTAAAGGATTGTTGGAAACGAGCTTTTCCTTAAAAAGAAATTTATAAAAAGAACGCAGCGTGGACAACCTGCGCAGGAGAGTTTTTTTAGTCGTGCACTTCTGTGCCAAATGGGCCAAATAGGTGCGTAGCGCCCGTTTATCGACTGTGTTTACTAAAAACGTACTTTCCATCGCAGTGTTCTTCTTAAAATCCAGTTTGGCAGAACGCTTTTCAGGAGGAAGGTGTAATACATGTTCCTCAAAAAATGATTTAAAATCTTCTAGGTCTATGCAGTAATTGCGAATGGTATGCTCTGAGGCATTTTTCACAACGCGTAAAAAGTGTAAAAATCTGTACGCGCATGTGACAAAAGAATGCATAGTGAGATCCCTCTCTGAAATTCTGAATGATTAATTTTTGAAGGATTTTTTGGTAGATTTTTAACGCTCATCTTCTCAAAGGGATTATAGAATGTCAAAATCTTCAAGTTAAATTTTTCTGTTGTTTGATTTCATGTGGCAATGCTAGGCTCGCTAAAAAAAATTCAACTCACTCAGGAGATGTCTATGAAGCCTCAATTTAGTCTCAACTATATTTTAGGATTAATCGTTTTCCTCTCTCAATTCACCCCAGTACTGGCAGAACAGCGAGCATCTTTAACAACTTCCTCAAAAGTGGAAGAATATGTAAGCGAGACCACAGAAAATATTTGCAAAAATGCTTTTCAACACTACATCGGAACCCAGGTTATTAAAAATGATTCCAATGAGCCCTTTTATCTACGTGGCTCAGCAGAGGAAACAAATAATCTCAGCTTAGATTTTACCATCCTGAACCTTAAATCTGGCCATCTTTCGGATTCTGCAATCTTGAATCTCTCGAAAAAAATCTTATCGGAGAATGTTGACGTCATTTATATACAAGAAGTCGTCTCCAATGCTGCTGCCAATGTTCTCTATGAAGCACTCGAGGCACATTATGCGCATTTCCTTTACGTTCCAACCGCGGCATTGAACCCTTCCGAAAGTGGAATGCTCATTGCAAGCAAGTACAAAATCGAAAAACCTCAATTTAACACGTTTGTTGAAGAAGGAAGAGATGGCAGTGAAGGCTTCCTAGATTTTATCCTTAAAAATTCAGGTACAAGTCTTGGACATGTTTATGCAATTAATTTAAAGAAAGATCCACTCGATCAGACAGTTACTTACAAATTCAATCAAATCATGCAGAAAATGCAAGATGATCTTTTGCAAGTGGAGAAAAAACCATCTCCTTTTATTCTGTGCGGTGATTTTAATATTTTAGAAGGTTCGCAAGAATGGATTGTTGACTTATGTTTTGGTCAGCAAAAAACTAATTCAGGAAAAAGTTGTACTCTCCTGCTTCAATCGTTGCCTTATCTAGCAAAGAACATAGATGCCGGATCCTCTATCTTTACTGCTTCCATGTCCGATGGATTATATACGCTTGTGAAGCAAAAACACACTCGCTCTTCTGAACATACCTCAAATTTCATTCTTGGTCCTCATCAATTGCCCACAGCACAAAAGGTCAAAAGTTTCCTTAAAAACGAATTTAATCTACTGCCCGTGAGGTCGACCAGAGACCGGGATGAAGATCGTAAAACAGGTGGAAGCGTCAAAGCTGGGATTACATACGAGTATGGTGGAGAAGACGGCAATAAGTTTAAAGGCTATTTCAAAGCAGAGGCACATGATAACAAAGGCAATCATATTGAAGGAAGTATTGATCATGATTTTAACTCAGGGGAAGGAACTATAGATTTTAATAGCAGTCACGACACTGAAAGAAGCCAATGAAAAAAAAATGGCTTATTCTTTCGTCTATGCTTTTAGGATGCTGTGCTTTGTCCTATCTTCTATTCTCAAAGTATAGTAAAAAAAACCAGATGCAACGATCGCATTTGTGCATCCAGGGTTCATATTTTCAACCGATTAAAATCACCAAATTTATTTCTCACATTCCCTGCGTCGACATTAGAATTGAGGAAAAAATAACAACTGCAGAAGTGGATTTGGGCTTCGATGGGAACATGAGCCTTCCTGGAGCATTCATAGAAAATCTTATTGATAAGTCCTTCGTGCAGCATTTTTCTTATTTTGGGATGCGGGGAAAAAAGTATGAGAGTGCTGTGTATGAGCTTTCAAAAATAAAAATTGGAGAATTGGTCTTACGCGAAGGCTACGTACAAGAAAATAATCCGGAGTTCGATAGGGATGGCATTCTACTAAGGGACGAAAAATTATCCTATGATGATACTTTAGGAAGAATAGGATGGAGACTATTCCATAATTTAAATTTTTTCCTAGATTGTGATCATTCCCTAATAGCGTTTTGCGATTCTCTAGATACTCTTAAGAAAAAAGGATATCCTACTGATGCATTCATTGAGGTCCCCTTCCACTTAGATAGGGGTTTTATTGAATTTGAAGCAACAACCCCATCCGGACCCATTCGGTGTATGTTAGATACGGGATGCACGTGGAACATGCTCAATAAGGATTTGGAAGCGGGATGCAATGACCATATGATCTATAACCGCAAAACTATCGATCAACATGGGATCTTAAATCCCACCAATTCGGACCAAATGATCTTCAATCCAGAAGATGTTTATGATATGCCCCGGTTTAAAATCGGTAAGCAAGATTTTGGCACTGTGTCCTTTCAAAAGGTCAAAATTCCCTTTGACATCGAGGCCGTTATTGGGATGGATTTTCTCGATTCTATGCTCGTATTCATCGATTTTCCAAATCGCAAAATCTATTTCTACGAGCAACCGTATACCGATAGTGGTTGAAAAATTGGCATTTGGCAAGGCGGCTGCGCAAATTTTTTTTGTCTGGAGCGAGCGACCATTGTGCGTGCACAAGGCGCGAGCGAAGACAAAAAATTTGCTGCAAAGCCAACGAAGCCGGATTCCAATTTTTCAAACACTTTCGGTATATATTGATTCAGGATGCAAACCATTTTAGACTTCTTTCGCATACATAAATCCAGGCGCCAAGAAAGAAAACGATTTTTATAATTTGCGATAAGGAACCTATCTCATGTTAAAAAAATTGCTTTACCGCTTGGCACATGACCACAGATTCTTCAGGTCTTGTTTATCTTATGGCTTTATGCTAGAATATGGGACAATTTTTTTCTAAATACTATGATTACATTACGAGAAATATCTAAAAAAGTCGGGGCACGCCTTCTGTTTGAGGACGTGACGATCACTTTCAATTCTGGAGCACGCTATGGATTGACAGGTCCGAATGGATCTGGCAAATCGACCCTTCTTAAAATCGTCATCGGAAAAGAAGAGCCGACAAGCGGCGGCATCACTCTCCCTAGACGGGTGGGTTTTTTAAGACAGAATATTGAAGATTTCCGCGATCACAAAGTGCTCGATGTCGTCATCATGGGCAACCAGCGCTTATGGGATGCCTTGAGCGAAAGGGAAAAACTCTACCAGGAAGAATTAACCGACGATATTGGTATACGCTTAGGAGAACTGGAAGAAATCGTCCACGATGAAGACGGCTATAGCGCGGACTCCGATGCAGAGGTCCTCCTCATCGGCATGGGAATCCCGAGCGAGATGCATCAGCTGCGCATGAAGGAGATCCCTTCCGATAGGCAATTCCGCGTTCTCTTGTGCCAGGCCCTCTTTGGAAATCCCGATGCCCTGTTGCTCGATGAACCGACAAACCACCTCGATCTAGAATCGATCGGCTGGCTGGAGCAGTTCCTGCATAATTATAGGGGAACATTGGTCGTCGTCAGCCATGACCGCCATTTTTTAAACGCCGTGACGACGCATATTGCAGATATCGATTATGAGACAATCATCATCTATCCAGGTAATTACGATCAGATGCTCGTAGCAAAGACATCTGTGCGCGAACGTGCTGAATCCGAAAATAAAACAAAGGATAAAAAAATTTCGCAGCTCAGAGAATTTGTCGCACGTTTTGGCGCCGGCACACGCGCAAGCCAAGTCCAATCGCGTCTGCGGGAAATCGAGCGGCTTGAACCCCAAGAGCTCAAAAAATCCAATATCCAACGTCCTTATGTGCGTTTCTATCCTCCTGAAAAACCTTCCGGTCAGATCGTTTTCAAGGTCGAGGACATATCCAAAGCCTATGATGGCAACCGGGTCTTATCAGATTTTTCTATCGATATTCTCCGCGGAGATAAAATCGGCGTCATCGGCAATAATGGAAAAGGAAAAACTACCCTGCTTAAACTCCTCGCAGGGCTTCTCCCCCTGGATAAAGGACTGATCGAACCCGGCCATCAGGTCCAGATCGGCTATTTCCCCCAAAATCACTCCGAGGTGGTCGATAAAAAGAGCCATGATACTGTCTTCGATTGGCTAAAAAAAAGACGCGAAGGAGTTTACGACCAAGATATACGCAGCATATTGGGAAAAATGCTTTTTTCTGGGGACGATGCCTTTAAGCCGGTCTCCCATCTGTCAGGTGGCGAAACAGCGCGTCTCATCCTAGGCGGCCTTATGCTCTGCAATTACAATGTACTGATCCTGGATGAACCCAACAACCATCTTGACCTCGAGGCCGTCTCCGCCCTTTCCTGGGCGCTTCAGGACTATAAAGGAACTGTCCTCGTCGCAAGCCATGACCGCGAATTGCTCAACAACAGCGCTAAAAAACTGTTAGCATTTGAAGAAAAAGGACTACGCATCTTTGATGGTCCCTTAAGCGAATATTTGGCCACACGATGAATACTCTGCATGGACTTGATCTCATGGAAGAGGCTGCCATCACCCATCATCCTCATCGGCTTATTTCTTCCTCATTAACCAAAGAACAAAAAACCGAAAGGATCGCCCATCATTTTAGAGAGATTATGCAGATCTTAGACCTCGATCTGTCCGATCCTTCTTTGCAGAATACCCCTGAGCGTTTCGCCCACATGTATATGGACGAACTTTTCTGGGGGTTGGACACAGCTCTGTTCCCCGATGTCTCTTATCTCGATAATGACATGATGCAAGAAGAGGATAACGGCATCGTCTTGGTCAAGGATATTCCCATTAAAAGTATGTGCGAGCATCATTTCGTACCCATTATCGGTACAGCAGCGGTCGCTTATATTCCAGCGGATAAAATTTTAGGACTCTCCAAAATCAATCGCATCGTCGACTATTTCTGCAGACGACCGCAACTCCAAGAACGCCTGACATCCCAAATCGCTGACGCCCTCAGCATTCTACTCAATACAGAAGATGTGGCAATTCGCATAGAAGCAGAGCATTTTTGCGTCACATTGCGCGGTGTCGAACACCCTACCAGCCGCACGCATACTTTTGTCTCTAGAGGCCGCTTTAAAGAAGATTTTTTCTTTCGAAACGTTCTTTAAACTCGGCAAAAGCCAGCTAGTTTTTTCATATAGGCTGTCTCATCGGATGGGGAATTTGAATGAAGGTTTTTTGGAATCAGCATAGCTGTTTTAATAGGACTAGTGCTCTGTGTGCCTGTAAAATCCTCGATTTCATTCATAATGCTGAGTAAATGACTGGATCCTGAAATGACAAACACTTTTTGCCCTGGTTGTAGATGAGGTATTACTTTTTTTAAAGTATCGATCATCGACTGCTCACGCTCCTTGTTACACGCGACCGAGAAGCGGTTCAATTCCCGCCATGCTTTGACATCCTTTGCAGACCATTTAACGGACGGTTGGTCTTCTTGGTATCTATTCATCAAATCGACACGCGATTTAACACATTTTATTGTCTTATAATACCAATATTCCTCATCCCAACCATAACATTTTACATTCTCAATTTGGAATTTTCGTTTCACTTTTTTCAGAGCTTGAGTACCTTCCATAAGGACTATACCACCTCGTCTAGAGAAGTAATGCTTGATTAATGCTCTAGCCCATGGTCGATGCCATTCTTCTGTGTGAGTCTCTCCAAGCAAAATAATCTGCGACTCTCCTAGACCTTCCCCTTTGACCATGCTTGTAGTGTTCTCTATATATTCCTTCCACAAAGCTTCGCTGGCATCCTCTGTCGGACATACTGCTACTGGACTTTCTTCTGTCTTTAGATTCTTCACTGTATAAGTAGCAGGAACAAAAACGGGAGCCTGGCTCCGAGTGATTACACCTTCCCTGTACGTGCAGGTTTTACTAGAGGAAACGGATGCAGCGACCGGAAGACCTGGTAAAGGATCTTTTCCAATTAGCATGGTGCCTAGCATGCTATAAATCATAAAATTCATATCACCGTGAATAGAGCTCATAAAAATCCAATTTTAAAATCATTTATATACGACTATTATAATTAATTAATTATTATATGTGAATTGATTTTTATTAAATAGTTTATAATTAATTCAAGTTTGTGGTTATAAAAGAGTTGCGCTAAACCATTCGACCGCGAAATAAAGTATTTAAATTATTTTTTATATAGCATTATGCATTCACACTATTTAATTAAATAGCCATATTTTACATAACTAAGTTTTGACAATTAAATTAATATTTTTAAATATAAAAAATAAGTAATCTTAAATAGTGAGATATCTGTATGAGAACTATCCCCCCATTAGCAGGATGGCCGACTGAGGTCCAGTCCATCCATGCTCCCCCTCTTATCTCTAGAAAGAAAAAAAGGCATCCGACGCGTCATTTAAAACACGCAAAAAAAAGAAAAGGATAGCTGCATGGCGCAACCTGCCTCTGCCTCTTTTCCGCCTTCTCAGAATAGTATCCTTCTAATGAGAGAGCTGAAATCGCATATCGATCTATTCTCTGCACATTTGCAAAAAGCCCTAGAAAATCACGAATTGACACTGCAAGCTGCTTTTTTGCGAGACCTATCTCAAAACGTGACTGCATTGGATAAGCTCACCCAATCCATCCCGTTTAATGACATGCCTGCGGATGTGCGAGCTACCCTCGAAGAGATCGTAGGAATTCTGACCCATGTTTTAAATATGCCTGTCGATACTGCGGCCGGGACCGCACAAATGACCCTAGTGCAAGCTATAAAAAATTATTCAACGCCCTCTACACGGGAATCCGATCTCAGTATTTTTTTAAGATCCTTAGAAAAATACCCCGAATCTTTTCGGATTTTGATTCAAGAACTCCGTCTTATCTCGCAAGATCTAGACAAACATTTATAATTAAATTTTGTTTTATTGTTTAAAATAATTAAGTAATTTTATTTACATTTCATTTGTTATATAATAATAACATAAATAAAACACTGTATTTTTAATAATATAATAAAAAAATTAATAAATAATGAGGTTTATTATGTTCTACGATTTATCTATAGGGAGGCAGGTCGAGCATCGATTTTTAGATGCGGGCACTGCCATCGCCAAAGACGTCCTTAGTGGCCATACAGCTGAGATGAGCGACAAAATGAATCAAGCTCTCTTTAATGGCGGCCCACTAGACCCAAAAAGCTTTAAACAATTGTCATCTATTTATGATCTATCAAATGATGTTGCGATTAAAACTCTCCCAATTTCCCATTTGGATCCAAAAAAGGGCTGGAAAAAAAAACCAGGCGAACGCTATGGCATCGTCACCATTGAGAAAAAAATCTCCTTTTCTGCGATCTTAGGATATATCGAAGCTATCCCCTTCATTGGATTAGCTATAGCCTTGATCAATTGTATAGGGCATTCCATCGGTTTAGCTGTATCTAATGCACGTTTAAAAAATGCGTCTAAAGAATTAATATCCACAGAAGGAAATAAGGATGTGCTCGAGAAGACGATAAAAGTTTTTGCCCAGGCGGTCAATTATACCAAACACTGCAACTATCTCGTCGGTTCAGCATTGTCTCTAATCCCTTTCCCTTTTGCCAAGACCTTAGTCCGTTTAGCGCAAGGAATCCTGTATCATAGTCAAAAAAAGACAGCGTATCCTCCTTACAAGCCAGCAGCAGATTCTCATTGTGATAAATTCTTAGAGACTGGTCAACAGCGTTATCGAGAAAGATACACCAAAAAAAATCATGAGTTGAGCACAAAAATCCTTAGCTCAAGAATAGTGCCAACATTTAAATCCGCACTTATTTTCAGTCGTCACCTCAAAACGGAATGATCTTTAAATCTTCCGCAATGAGCGTGTTGGGAAAAACAGTACGCGCCTCTTTCCCAAATTCCTCCAGGTCCTGGTACCGTGCAGAAAAATGCGTGAGTACCAGGATTTCTACACCCGCCTCTTTTGCCATTTCTGCCGCTTGCAAAGCAGTGAGGTGGAAATGCTTTTCGGCTAAATGCCGGTGCGATTCCAGGTAGGTGCTTTCACAGAGAAAGAGCTTGGCTCCTTTGGCTAGATCTACAACGGATGGGCAAGGCAGGGTATCGATGGCCACTGCAAGAACATCCCCTGGCCGGACATGGCTCACATCATCGAGGAAGACAGTTTTCCCCTCGATCTGCAGTTGTCCCTTTTCTTCCAGTTCGCGCACTAGAGGGCCAACTACACCGCATGCTTGCAGTTTTGCTTTATCGAACTTGCGCGTATCGGACTCTGTGATCCTCCATCCAAGATTATCGACGCCATGCTCTAAAAAGCGCGCTTCGATGCGGAAATGTGCATTCTCTTCAATTACCCCTTCCTCAAAGATCGGATGTTCGATGATGCGAATGGTCTGATGGTAAATCGTCGCATGGCTTAAACGCTCAAAATAAATGCGCCCGCTGCCGGGATAATAGCAATGTATCGGATGGGGCACTTTATCGAGGTTGAGGCGCATCAGCATGGAACCCAGACCTAAACAATGGTCTCCATGAAAATGGCTAATAAAAATACGCGTCACATGGGTGGGTGCCACATTCGCATGGATAAATTGACGCTGCGTCCCTTCACCAGGATCAAAGAGAAGCCCTTCTTCATTCCAGCGCACGAGATAAGCTCCTTGATTGCGGGTCCGGGTATGCTGCTGACTAGAACAGCCGAGAATGACGAGATCGCGAGTGCTCATTTTTTCCCTCGCGCAAAGAAGGGAAGCCTTCCCAGCAGAATCCCGCACATTCCGCCAATGACATGAGCCGTATTGGCAATGATGGGAGTGACCTCGAGAACCGAAAACAGTTTAAGCGTGAACGTGAGAAATCCCAGTACGACCATCGCCAGAACAAAGAGCAGTAGAAAAAGCAATACCATACGGCTAATTGTATATCCCTCCCAAGGCGCACGGCGTTGACGCATCCAGATAAATCCTGCCATGCCGAGGATAACCCCGGAAAAACCGAGAAACGATGGACCGCTCATCATATATTGCGCTGTATTGGAAACGATGCCGATGATCAGGATCATCAGCCCCATTTTCTTCCAATGGATTCTTTCCTCGATCTGCTTGCCGAGAATCCAAGCCCAAGCCATGTTAAAAAGAATATGTAAAAAATCAAAATGCAAAAGACAGGGAGTGAATAAACGCCATACTTGTCCATGACGGATTTTTTCAAATAGGGACACACTGCTAGCCTTTTTCCATCCCTCTTTTTTCACCGATAAAATAAAAGGATACAGACCTCTCCAGGAAGGGGTTTCTTCCGCTTTTTCCAAGGCATCTTTCATAGGAGCGGGGATCTGCTTGCTATCTTGTAGATCTTTGTCCGCATATTTTTCGACCACGGCATCTATATTATGAAAATAAGCGGGATAATCGAAAAGCAGCTCTTTTTCTATAGAAGTATGGGCCATATACGCGGCCAAAATCCCCTTGTTTTTTTCCATCTGTTCTTTCTGCATGCTATTCCACAGGAATACAGCTGCACATAAAAAAAGCACAAAATGGGTCAATGTAACATGCAAAGAGCGCACTTTGACCTGCAAAGGAGGAGTCGACTGCCATTTTGCTTCTTCTTCTTTGGTAGTTTCAGAATATTGCGGCGGAGGCGGCGCAGAGGCTAAAGAGGCCCCTATCTCTTGAAATTGGGGATCTTCAGGATGCAGTTTATAGTGTTCTAGCCAATCGTTTGCGACTTGAAAATCATCTTCATCGTAAATCCATAAGCGGTATTTTCTTTTTCCCGACTGGGAATCGGCATAGGATTCATAAATATTCTGAACCCCTTCTTTAAGAAGAAAAGAATAGAAAGCAAATGCTTGCTTTTCGGTTTCAAATGTGCCAATTAAACGCATGTCGTCACGATCTTTTTAATAATCTGCGATGTAGATAGGCCGGCCACGAGCTCCACAATATGTATTTTTCCCCCATAAGAACGGATTACCTCTGCTTCAATGCAATTCTCGCCATATTCTGCGCCATTGACATGCACGTCCGGTTTGATACGAGAGAGGATTTTCCGCGGATCCACCTCATCAAACCATGTGACATAATCGACCATATCAAGCGCCGCCATCATATACAAGCGCTGCTGTAAAGGGATGATCGGACGCAATGGGCTTTTATATTCTTGAATCGAACGGTCTGTATTCAGAGCGATAATTAAAATATCGGCTTGCTTAGCAGCTTGGAAAATCATTTCCAAATGGCCAGCATGCAGGAGGTCGAAGGAACCATTTAAAGTGGCAATCGTCTTTTTTAAGCTACGCAAGCCAGCAATTTTTTCCTCTAAATGTGCAGGATCTAGAGTCTTGCTCTGCACCGCCTCATCTAAAGTCTTACGTTTTTTGAAAAGCGACATGAAAGACCTCGTCATAATGTTTGACAAAATGCACGTGGATCCCCTTTTTGACGTAAGGAGGCAGCTCGTCGTAATCGCGCTGATTATCTCTTGGGAAAATAAGGACCTTTGCCCCAGAGCGTTTAGCAGCGATCAATTTCTCTTTCACACCTCCAATCGGCAAAATTTGCCCTGTCAATGTGAGCTCTCCTGTCATCCCTAAATTCTCAAGAACGGGCTCATTACGAAGAAGGGAGAGCAGGGCCGTGACCATAGTAATCCCTGCGGAAGGACCATCCTTAGGAGTAGCGCCTTCAGGTACATGCACATGCACGCGGCATTCTTTGAAAAAGGGAACGCCAGGGGCATAGGAATTGATCATGCTATGCAAATAGGTCCAGGCAATTTGAGAGGATTCTTTCATGACATCGCCGAGCTGTCCTGTGAGTTTCATTTCTGTTTTCTCAGCCTCGACCTTTGTACTCTCCACATAGAGAGTCACCCCGCCGAGCGAGGTCCAAGCAAGACCCATGCATACGCCCACAGGAGTTCTTTTATAGAAACGGTCCGTTGTGAATACAGGCTTGCCGAGAAACTTTTGGAGATTGCGCTGCGATACAGTGACTTTTTTAAATCTGGTTTTCCTTTTCTTTTCTTGCCCTTTTACTACTTCCACTGCGACCTTGCGCAGGATTTTCTTAATATAATTTTCCAAGCCCCGCACCCCGGCTTCCCGTGCATATCCATTAATGATATGTCCAATGGCGTCGGTTGTAAAATCAATTTCAGAATTTTTAAGGCCCATATTTTTTTTGTTGCGCGGAACGAGATATTTCTCAGCAATTTTGACTTTTTCTTCCAGAATGTATCCCGAAAGCCGCAGGATATCCATCCTGTCTTTTAAAGGCTCAGGGATTGTGTCGAGCACGTTTGCTGTGAGGATGAAAAGAACATGCGACAAATCACAGCGCACATCCAAATAATGATCCAGAAAATCCTTATTCTGTTCGGGATCTAGGACCTCGAGCAGTGCAGAAGCGGGATCTCCATGATAGCTTGAACTCAGCTTGTCTACCTCGTCTAACATAATGACAGGATTCATGACCTGCGTGAATTTGAGCGCTTGAATTAATTTACCTGGCATTGCACCGATATAAGTGCGCCGATGCCCTTTGATTTCCGCCTCATCGCGCATACCGCCCACGGAAAAGCGATAAAATTGTCTTTTTAAAGCCCGCGCCACACTTTTGCCGATGCTCGTTTTGCCCACGCCTGGAGGACCGACCAGACAGATAATGCTGCCCTTCACACCGCCTGATAGCTTGCCCACAGCGATGAACTCCAAAATTCTCTCTTTAATGTCATTGAGACCATAATGATCTTCTTCGAGAACTTCTTTGGCAAATTTCAGATCGAGTTTTCCTTCCCCTTCAAAACCCCCGCTCATAATTCCCCACGGGACAACTGTGAGCCAATCTAGATAATTGCGGCATACAGCATACTCTGCAGATTGCACTTCGAGGACGCTGAGCTTCTCCAATTCTTCTGTGATAGTTTGCATGACATCATCGGGTACAATCCTCTTTTTAAGGCGTCCCTCGAACTTCTCAATGTCGCAAGTTTTGTCATCTTTTTCCAGCCCAAGCTCTTTTTTAATCGTCTTGAGCTGCTCGCGTAAGAAAAACTCACGCTGTGTTTTGGAAATGGTCGCTTCGATTTTCTGATTGATGCTATTTTGTAATTTGCTCAAATCCAATTCTTTCTTGAGCAACACAAGAGCTTTATCAATTCTTCCCTGAAGGTCATAGGTCTCCAACACCTCTTGCAGCTCTTCTCGGCTGGCTGTGGTAAGCGCGACAGCAAAGTCAGCAAGCTTGCCCGGCTCTGTGAAATCGGAATGTCCTAAAAAGATCTGAAGCTCTTCTTTGAATAAAGGATTGAGCTTGAGGAGCTCCTTGATCGTGGTGATGATGCTGATCGAATACGCTTTCAATTCTTTGGAAAGTTTGCCGATTTGATCTTCATGATATTCGATTTGCGCTTTGAGATATTTTGCAGACTTGAGAGGCTTTTTGATGGAAATTCTCTTTTCCATATTGAGAACGACCTGAGCGCCTCCCTGTTCCATCGGGATAATGCGCAGGATCCGGGCAAGCACACCCACCTGGCAAAGATCATCAAAAGACACTTTATATATATTGACATCTTCTTGATGAGTCAGAAAAAGTCCCATGCACTTGTGCTCGGATTTTGCAATGAGTTTGAGCACTTCGTAATAAGCGCCAGGCTCGATGACAATCGGCGCTGCCATTCCTGGAAAAAAAGGACGCCGGGTCAAAGGCATGACAAACACTTCATTCGGAGCTTCAAAAGCGCCCTTGTCCCTTGCTTGATCTTGTCGAACAGAATCTTGAATCTCAGCAGCAAGACTCTCTTCGTCTTGTTCTTCTTCTAGCAATTCAGTGTCCTTTTCCGTATCCAATGCATCTCTCCATTCTGTTACCGGACTTTATCCTTAGAGTCTTCTGGGTTTCACGAGGCACTCGCTCTAAATTGTAATGCATTTCCAAATAGCAGTTGAAATGTGTCCGCTTTTGGAAATGCACTAAAATTTAGAGCCAGTAGGCGCAAAAGACAAAACGACCAATGGCTAAAGCTCAGTGTTAATAAAAGCAGACCAATTTATCACTTTTTTTATAAACGCGCAACCTCGACTTAGAGACTGTCCACGAACTAAGGCTTCGTCAATTTTGGGGATTATTTTGGCCGATTTTTGACTCTTTTTGCGGGGGTAGTATACGAAATTTGATACAACCCCCGCAAAAAGAGTCGAGAACTCGGCTCAAAAGAACCCCAAAATTGACAGAAGCTTAGTTCGTGGATAGGTTCTTTTTTAAATTTATCAATTAACAAATAATATAAATAAAAAATTAAAAATCACATTATTAAAATAATTTATTTTATTTAAAACCAAATCCATTATAAATTTTTGTGTAATTTAAAATAAACTTCTGGCAAAGTAAACATCTATTAATAAGGAGGATTTATGTTCAAAGCCGTTACTAGAGCATTAAAAGAGACAGTCGAACTCGCTACAATAGGTGAAACAAAGCATTCTGTTAAGGATCCAGATACCGGGGCTCAACGGAAAGTGACAACCCTGAGTCGGGCTCGATTCGAAGAAATAAGTAAAAACAACTTTAATCATGATGTAAGTCAGATCAACAAAGAAACCCACTCCAACTAACAACGCCTGACGCTAATTACTGGGTTACAACAATTTATAAGTAATTTTTTTTTGCAATTTTCGATTATTCGTCATTTTAACTCTATTTTTAATTTTAAAAAATTAACGATCATAATTTTTCAATTATAATTCATTTGCATGAAACTATATATTTAAAATACAATATTAATTAAAAAATAGCACATTATCAATTATGTTAAAAAACCATTTAATAAGAGGTGTTATATGAGTTTGATGGTTCCTAAATTAGGTCGCGCTTTTGCACCTAAAACCCCTCGCTTATCCAGCCCTGGAAAATTAGCAGATACGAGCGCTGGTCGACTATTTCGCTCCTTTTCCACAGCGCCGCGGCCTCCTTCCCATTTGCAGCAGAAAGCGCGAAGTTACTCAACCCCAGCGAGACCAAAGACTGGAATTTCTAATCTTACAACCCCCCCTTCACGTGTAACGCAAGGACTCGCATGCATTTTTCTCAGCACTGCATTGTATATATCTCTCGCTAACCCTCAGAATAATTCTCCGAAAGAACGACCAGGCCCATCCTCGCCGCAAAGCCCTTCATCACAGGGACAAATCACGCAAAAGCTAGATGAGATTGTGACAAAAGCGGGAAATAAAGACATCGTCGTTGTCGCAGGCGGCACTGCAGATCTGGGAAGCGGTGTGATAAAGGAAGCTGTAAAAAGAGGTTATTACGTAATCGCCACTACGCGCCGACTTGATCATGGCGGTTTAAAAGAGTCCGATAGTTTAACTTGGGTGACACTTCCTCAAAATGTAGATGACCAACCTACATTTTGGAAAAACCTTTTCGCTGGTCTTAAATTGCTGGGAAAGGATAAGCGCTTTGGTATTGACCGACCACGCAATATCATTGCTGTGAATTCCATGGGCGGCGCTCATCCAAAAGAAGGTGAGACGGTTTACGATATGAATCATACCACAGCCACAGCGTTGTTTTCCTCCTTCGCAGATGCACAGTTAAACATGAAAAAAACTGCTATACAGTTCTCTTCGTTGTCCGAAAAAATTGTCCCGATTACAACGGGAGATGCTGAAGAAGATGTAGATCCTGATAACGAATACGGAAGAATAAAACGGCTGACCACTCGCTATTTGGAGACTATTCCCAGTGACAAATTGCCCAATTTGACCATTTTCAGGATCGGGTACATCTTACCGGCTTTGAAAAGAAGTGAAGGCGGATTGGATTTAAGCGGACAGCACGGATATGATTTTAATCAAATCTCTAAGATGCCTTGGCAACCTGTCTTAACCAGTGAAAAACATCCCGATGGAGAATTCCCCATGCAGGTATTATGCCATGAGGATTTCCTAGAAGGAGTCGGCAACAGCTTTACTAAAGACGGACGCGCAACGATCGATGCGGTGGGCGAAACTGTCGTCACGCCTCCAGGAATCATCAAATTCTATGCCAAATTGAATGGAACGGACTATCGGCCGTTTTATATTCCTTCTACGGAATCTACAACCCGATTGGCACGCTTAACAAGCGAAGGGCATTGGGCTCCCTACGCTGTTGTCTATTCCAGAGAAGGCGGAGTAATTGTAGATGCTACAGCTTTTGCAGCGCTCCTCAAACGTTTCCCACGAGGACTGGAAGCCCATATCCTGAGCAGTAAAGAACAAGAAACATTGACCTCTTCAGAATCTCCTCTGATTACCCATGTCGGAAAAATAGCCAAAAAAATGATTACGAATCCTAGTTACGGAAGAGATGTTGCAGTAGCGGTTAAAGACGTGGTAATAGATAAAATCCAGGGAAAGAAATAATCGAAGAATTCATGGGGATTTTTAGCATATATTACTGCTATAATCTCGGCTTTGTACATTTTTGCGCCCCGAATCCAGGATAGAGAGCTCTTCAGGCGTAATTTTAATTCGCAGGATCGGCTTGAATACGCCTTCCTGCGAATTAAAATTACGCATCAAGAGTTCTCTGCCTGGAGGCGGGGTGCAAAAATATACAAAGCCGAGATAATCCCCCATGATGAAAACTCTAATCCTTGACACCAGCTCAGAATACTGCATTCTTGTCCTTGCAGAGGGCGATACAATGCTCTCGCATACTCTTTTTTTGCATGAAAACCGTCTTTCCCAATCCCTTCTTTCCGAAGTTGCGACACTATTGCTCAAAACCGGATTGTCCCTTAAAGAAATTGACTGCATCGCAGTGGGCATCGGACCAGGATCCTACACAGGAACGCGTATCGGCGTTGCGGTGGCCCGCAGTTTATCCTTTGGCTTAAATATCCCTATTAGAGGATTTTGTTCGCTTTTGGCTTTTCTACCCCCTGCTCAAGGACATTTTGCCAGTCTGTTAGCGGCAAAATCTGGCCTTTTTTTTCTCTTAGCAGGAGAAAAGCGGGAGAAAAGACTTACCATCCAGCAAGCGAACCTTGTAACAGATGCTGAATTGCAAAAAACGCTGCTGCTTGCAGACTTTGTCACCGCCCGCCGCCGAGATGAGTTTTGCCATACACACAAAATTAAAGAATTTTTTCCTTTCCAGCCCGATCCCCAAAATATAGTCCACGCCCTGCAAGAGCCTCCTCAATTTCCTTTTGAAACGCAATCCCAGCTCCTCTATCTGCACGCATTGGCTTGAAAGTAAGGGCGAACTGTTGAAAAATATTTCCCCTTTTCTTTAAGATTAAGCCTCAACAATGAAGGGAAATCCCTTTTTGCATTCATTTTTAAAATTTAGCTGAAGGAAATACATGCCCAGTGTAAAGGTCCGCCCCGGAGAACCGATTGACAAAGCCCTACGAGCTCTCAAAAAAAAGCTTGACAAAGAGGGTATTATGAAAGCCGCCAAAGCGCATCGCTTTTATGATAAGCCTTCTGTGAAAAGCCGAGCCAAATCCAAAGCTGCTCTCAAATACAAAAAAACTAAACCCAAGTTTTTTAACTTTTAAAACTAGCACTTACTGAACATGACTGCCAATTTTATTGGTAAAATAAGAGCTGCTGTGCTAAGCTATGTTTAATGAGTTAAATGCCCTTTTCTTAAGGAAAAATCCAAACAGCTTATGAGTGATTTTTACGAAATTCTCGGCATCGGCCGTAATGCTTCCCAAGATGAAATCAAAAAAGCCTATCGCAAAAACGCGTTAAAATTCCATCCAGACCGCAATGCTGAGGATCCGCAAGCGGAAAAGAAGTTCAAGGAAATATCCGAAGCGTACGAGGTCTTAAGCGATGAGAAAAAACGTCAGATCTACGACCAATATGGAGAAGATGCTCTGCGCGGGGCCCCAGGAATGGGAGCAGGCGGCGGAGCCCATGGAGGATTTACCTCGATGGAAGAAGCGCTGCGCACCTTCATGAACGCCTTTGGCGGCGGTGGGGGAGGCGGTGGCTCGATTTTTGAAAGCTTTTTTGGTTTTGAAGGAGAGGGCAGTGCCGGCTTTCAACAGGGCGCCAGCAAAAAAATGAACCTCTCGCTCTCTTTTGAAGAGGCGATGAAAGGTGTCGAGAAAGAAGTTTCCTTGAGCAATTATGCGCCTTGCGAAACGTGCGATGGCTCGGGCGCCGCATCTTCTAATAGCATTAAAAATTGCACCCGTTGCCAAGGCAGCGGTCAAGTACACCAGACACGCGGATTTTTCAGTATGGCCAGTATTTGTCCGCAATGCCATGGTAAAGGAAAGATGATCACCGACCCGTGCAAAGAATGCCATGGGGAAGGACGCGTTAAGAAAAAACAGCGCGTGACCATTAAAGTCCCTCCTGGCGTGGACACCGGTATGCGCCTGCGCATGGCAGGCTATGGCGATTCAGGAGAAGGCGGAGGTCCGGCTGGCGATCTGTATGTCTTCATCTCTGTCGAGCCGCATTCCGTATTCCAGCGCGATGGCGATGACGTCATCATCGAACTTCCTGTCACATTTACTGAAGCTGCTCTAGGATCTAAAAAAGAGCTGCCCACGCCTCGTGGAGGTTCCTGCCGCATCTCTATCCCCGAAGGCACCCAATCTGGAAAAGTGCTGCGCGTCAAAAATGAAGGTTCTCCCAACGTGCATGGACGCGGCAATGGCGATATGCTCGTAAAAATCGTCGTGGAAACACCTGTTTCACTCAGCGATAAACAAAAAGAGCTCCTCAAGGCATTTTCCGAAATCGAAGGCGATCGCAATTCCCCGCGCAAACGCAGCTTCTTCGATAAGATCAAGGTTTTTTTTTCGGAATAATCCGCAGTCTTTTTGCGACCAATCGACGAAGCCTTAGATTATGAACAGGCTCTAACGCTCTTTTTTTTCTCCACTTATCTTGTAACAAGTGGTAGAAAGAAAAAAAGTGCGAAGCCTATGTTCCTTAAATCCGAAGAACCCTTCCTGCCTAAAAGATTGCCGCTAAAAAGAGTCAAGCGGTCTTCCTTTCATCGCTCGCTAATACGAGCAAAAAAAATGCTGCTCCATTTTGAGAATCTCTTACAACGCCTCCCCAAACCTTATGAGCTTCTCGCTTCCCTACTCGCAACAGAGGCCATGGCTGCATTGGAATCGCAAAAGATCCTTGTCTCCGTGGAAGAATTTTTTCTCCTTTACCTTACCCATTCGAAAAAGAATAAAAACCTACTCCTCCCCATCTATTATTATACCGCGCTCAAAAAAGCCTGCCGCACAATATATACTCAGCGTATCGACAAAGAGATGCTCTGCGCCATTCATGAATTGGTGAAAAAAGGAGCTCCCCATTATATACAGGCCGGTAGATACCGCACGAAGCAGAATTGGATTGGACCTGAAGGATGCAAAAAAGAGCAGGCCTTTTTTTTCCCGCCTTCTCCAAAGACTATGAGATCCGCAATGCAGAATCTTCTGCAATACTGCGAAAAAAAGGAAAAAGATCTTCTGACCCAAATCGCCATTATCATCGCGCAATTCCTCATCATACATCCCTTTAGAGATGGAAATGGCCGGGTGGCGCGCATTCTCATCCCCTTGCTCTTGTATCAGAAAAAAATACTGCCCTACCCCTTATTGTTTTTCAGCCGGTATCTCAAAGATCATCGCGTCAAATATTTCCAAAACCTCTTCGATATCACAGGAAAAGACAAATGGGAGCAATGGGTGCAATTTTTCCTAAAAGGAATCATCCAACAAGTCGGAAAGGAACAGCAAAAAGCAGAAAAGATCTACCACCTCTACCTCAAATTACAACGCAAACTATCCAAGCGCTATCCCCGGCCGTCTTTTCTCTTTTTTCTGTTTTCTCAACCGGTATTTTCACGCTCTTATTTTATCCAACGCTATTCCCGAGATATTTTGAAAAACCTCGAAGAATTAAAAATCATCAAGCCCTTCAAGAAGGGCTATTATCTTTTTCCCGCTTTGCTACAAATCGTAAAAAACAAAAACCCCGAAAGGTAGCCTTTCGAGGTTAAAAACTTAAAGCTGAAAAATCAGCGAACTAGCAAGGACCGGCAGAGCCTGTAGACATTCCCTCACAGCTGCTCATGCTTTTCTTTCTAGAAGGTTTTTTTCTCTTTTTAGAAACTGCTTTTCTAGCTGTCTTGCGATGAGTTGTTTTTTTTCTCGCTGCCTTTCTTTTTGCTGGTCTTCTTTTTGCAGTTTTTTTAGCTGCCTTTCTTCTTGCTTTCTTTTTTGCCATTGGTTTCCCCCTTGCTTGTGGCATTTGGTTGCTGATTTTCACATTACTCATGATTAAAATTTTTATTCAATACCAAATAAAAAAAAATTTAAATTTTTTATTTTTTTTGGTTCTTAAACCCCATTCTTTAGTAGTTCAAGAAAAATTTCTGTTTGGTATTTCTAAAAATTAGACTTGCAGCATTAACTTTTTTTCCTCAATCTGCAATTGAGTTTAATTGAAAACCAAATCAACCCAATACTGCGACCGCTTAGGTTTTGCGCATTTTGACTCTGCGAGACAACGCAAAATCGAAGCGAAGCGGTCCAAACGAGGAAGACAATTCCCGGTTGGGAAGGCTGACGAGGAGGATCGATTTGGCAAAGTCGCAGCCAGTTAAAATTCGCAAAACCTAAGCGGTCGGAGTATATGTCTAGCTTCATTAATCCTTGTTGTATCAGTGTTCATGTGATCCATACGCATCATAATGGCAATATGTTTCTGCTCTTGCGTAGAAGCAGTCCCTATTTGAACGGAACATGGCAAATGGTCACTGGCAAAATCCATGAAGGCGAAAAAGCCTATGAAGCAGCACGGCGGGAAATTCGCGAAGAGACAGGACTCATTCCCGACAGATTATATTGTGCAGATGCCGTGGAAACATTTTATATGCAGACAACAAACAAACTGATGCTCATCCCCGTTTTCGTCGCCTTCATCGATCAAATACAAGCCGATGTGCATCTTTCTAATGCACATGACGACTACGAATGGGCAGCGTACGATGTGGCTCTGGATCGCCTGGCATTTTCTGAGCAGAAACGCATTCTTACACATGTGCGCACAAATTTTATCTTAAACGATCCCGATCCCATTCATTTAATTAAATAAAATGCTGCAAAAATTTAAAACTCTCATCAAAATTATTGAACTTCATCATCAGGCTCCTGTTATTGAGCCTAAAAAAAGACATCTAGGAGTCATATTAACACTTATTGGCTATCTTCTTTTTGCTTTTTATACAATTCTATTCCAAGTGGAAACAACACGTAATAATAGTACAATTTCTTTGGCGGAGACATTTACAGGTTTTACCATTTTTCATCTCTCCATGTTCCTTTCTTTTCTTCCATTTTGTTTGGCAAAAGGCTGGTATTTTTTAAAATGCAAATTGCCGAAACTAGTCATTGCAAGAGCTCTTCTTTCTATAACTTGCGGCTATTTTTATTCCTTAGCAAGAGTATGGACAGAACATGTGGACAATTCCATACTCTATAGTAGTGATGCGTTTTGGGTTGTCATTATTATGCTGCTGCTAGGCATGAAAGTAAATTGGATCGCAATTGTCGGCGTATTCATCGGACTTGGGGGAATACTTTTTATCTATTCATTTGATTATTCCTCGATACATGACCTTATCGGAGGATTATTTGGTTCCATTTCAGGAATCACATTAGGAATTGTCATCATTATTACAAGATTCATTGTTCAAAAAGACCCGCCTATACGTGTAGGTCTATACCATGGTTTATTAGGCATGATTATCTCAGGCATCATCGCCTTGTATTTGAATTTGAGTTCCGAAAAATGGATAATGCCGAATTCGGATGCTATTGTCGTGATGATCTTATCGGGTTTTCTTTTCGCTTTGACTTTATTTTGTTTTATAGAAGCTCTTTATTACACAGAAACGTATATTATAGGCGCAGTCAGCTTCTTTCTTCCCGTATTCACCGAAACAATTAACTGGGTCTTAAATCAAACGCCTATTTCAATGAGCACAATTATAGGATGCCTCATCCTCACTTCAGCCGGAATTTTGGTCGTTTACTCTCCCAATTATTGCTCAAAAAAAATAGCAATATCCAAAAACCGCCCAAATTAAATAATTAATTAGTATTGAATAATATTTATTATCTGATATCTTCATCCGCCTTTCTAGAACTTTTCAACGAGGATATCATGAATAAAAATTTATTTTTAATGCAGTCTTTCGCGTGTGTTACATTAATGACTATTGCGCACTCCGCGACAGCGTCTGAATCATCATTTGAATGCGTCTTTACAGAAAATGAATATAATGAAGCTGAAAATATTTTCACTTTCAATTCAGATCATGGAGATCATCTAGTGGAATTTCTCGAAGAGAAAGTATTGCCAAAAATAACCTCTAAAGAAAGCTTTTTGGATATCGGTGCAGGTCCGGGCATAATTACGGGACGGATCGCACACTATTTCCCTTCAACAACAATTATAGAGCCAGATGAAAGTTATGCTCCTACTTATTTAAATGCGGGATATAAAACCCATTTTGCTAATTTTCAGGACATTTCTATTCACGATCAATTTGATCTTGTAGTCTGTTCTCATGTCCTCTATCACCTTTCGCGCAATCATTGGGATTCGTATTTAAGAAAAATGTACGATTCAATACGAATAAAAGGAAAAGGTCTTGTAGCTCTTATCGCTCCTCGAGGAGATTGGCATGGATTGCGCGTTTCGATCAATCCCAATCATGCGACAAGCCGAGATGTGGAATATGTTCTAAAAGAACAAAAAACTACATATGAGATTTTTCCCATCGTAAGCTCATTTCAAGTCTCACGCTATTTAGATTTTAAACGTCTATTACGTCTATTTACTATCGATGATTGCTTTACAGAAGAAGAGTTTAAAGCTTTATCGGAAGAAGAAAAAAATGTAATTGATGATAAAATCGAAGCATTCATTGCCCAATGCAAACAACAGGACGGTTCTTACATTCTTATTTGCGAAGATGATTATTTCATCCTGAATAAGGATTAAATCACCTGCCCAACACTATGAGCGTGAGTCTACTCACCGAGACGAGCTTGCCCTTCTCATCGCGGATTTCGATGGACCAGACCTGGATCTGGCGGCCGAGATGAAAGGGCCGTCCTATTGCGTTGAGATCTCCTGAGCGCACGGCAGCGATGTGATTCGTATTGATATCCAAGCCCACGCAATACTGCTTGTCAAAATCGACACAGCAGTTGGCCCCTACGCTTCCGACTGTTTCTGCTAGAACACAGGATGCACCACCGTTCATGATCCCAAAAGGCTGCAGATGATTTGTCGTTACAGGCATGCGGGCGATTAAAAAATCGCTGCCGATTTCTGTGAAGACAATGCTTAAATGGTCCGATAAAGTGCCTGCATTGCGTTGGTTCAGCATTTCTACAGTGATGGGAAAACGCCATATATGGGTCATGAAGCACCTAAAATCGTATCTGAACAGTGTAGAAGTTGCATTTATTAATTTAAAATAAATCCATTAGCATTTTGGTTGGGAAAGTCTTATTCTAAAACATTTTCACCCCCAAAACAGAGGTCTTCGATGTTAAGAAGCATTTGTCAATCCATGTGGGAAGGCGCTCAAATCAGGATGTTTGGACAAACAGAGCGTACCCTAACGAATGAAGAAGGCGTGACGTATAAAGTCAAAACATATTCCAGAAAAGAATTTAACAAATTCAGTGTAGACAACTTTAATCGTGAAGTACAAGAAATTGAAGGATCTCTTAAGAAAAAATCCGTTGAACCACAGGGGAAAAAAACTGAGTGAGTCAGGTTAAGCGCGTTTCTTCTTATATAGGTAGAAGAGGAAAATGGGAGAAAGCGTCACAAAGTTTCCGATGACGATCATGAAAACGTAGCGAAGAGGGCTGCCAATATTGACATTGTCCGGCGGGAAAAAACTGACGACGATCGTGGCGAGGCAGCCGCAAAAACCGAGCAGGCTTGTGATCCACATGCCATAGTGATTCCCAGGGATCTTAAATACTGCGGGACGATCGGTGTATTTATGATGCAGGCGTAGAGCGGCTACGAACATGAGGATGTACATGATCATATACAACTCCGTGCTAAGCGCTGTGAGGAACCAGTAAAATGCGTTGACACTGGGGACAAGCAAAAAGATCAGGCAAAGCAGGCTGACCAAAATACCCTGTGCGATCAAGATGCGCGCAGGAGTGCCGAATGCATTTTTACGCGTGAAAAAGGGAGGTAAAAAGCCAAACTCCGCTGCGTGCAAAAGTCCTTTTGCTGGAGAGATCAGCCAGTTGGTGATCTGGCCAATAGAACCGATGACGATAAGCACCGTTAAAATCGGTATGAGTGGTTTTAACCCGAAAACAGTAAAAAACTCCGTAAAGACTTGCATGACGCCAGCTACCAGATTAATGTTTTTCGCCGGCAAGACAAAGGCGATGGCAAGAGATCCGAGCATCATTGTCATGAGTATAAAAATACTGGAAAAGAGCACCGCTCTGGGGAAATTGCGCTGAGGATCACGAATGTCATTGACATGCACACCGGAGAGTTCGATCCCTAGATAAGATGCCATGATGGCAATCAAAGCGATCCAGTTTGTCGAGTGAGCAAGCGAAGGTATGAGAGTATCGCTATGGATCTGGATTTGCAAGGGCTTCCCGCTAAAAACCCATATCAATCCTAGAAGAATCAAAAATGCCATGGGAATAACCATACCGACAAGAGCACATAGGCTATTGAGGCGCGCCGAAGTATGGATCCCGCGTAGGTTGACCCATGTTAATCCCCAGAAAACTATGAGGATAAAGCTCACTAGATACCCTTTATTTTGGGCGAGATCGGGAGAGATCAAATAAGCAGCAGTTCCCGCAATAAAAGATAGAATAGTAGGGTACCAGACCATCGTGTTGATCCATTGGAGCCAAATGGCTGCCATGGCGCATTTTTTTCCGCAGGCAGCGTTCACCCAGTGATAAATGCCCCCTTTCTCAGGAAAAATAGCGGATAGCTCCGCCGCGACCAATGCAGTAGGAATCAAAAAGATGATCGCAGAAAGGACAAAGAAAAAAATGAGTTCGCTTCCAAATAGGGCAGACGCAGGCAGATTGCGGATGCTATCGATGGCCGCAATGATGAGTAAAACGAGGGAAAAGAGAGAAATCTTCTTCTGCATAATTATTCCATTTTATCGTTTTTTAGTTTTTTTTCCACAAGAAAATTATATATTTCGAGTGCATAAAAACAGCAGAATAGACATAAGCTGTATCGTGAATGACCGCGGAGGTGTAAAAATTTAAATTGAGACTAGCAATTAAAACTGCTTTTTCTGTTTCTCATATTCCTCGCTTAACGCAGCGAGCTTATCGTAATAGCGGGTGATCTCCTTCTCTCTTTCTCCGGTTTTTTTGAGCAGATCTTGAATCTGCTGGGCAGCATTGCTCTCCGATGCTGCGATGAGAAGTTGTTGATCTTTGCCTTGCGCCTCTTCCAACTCCACAATGGCTTTTTCCACACGCTGCATCTCTTGCTCTAAGGGCTTTAGAACCTTCGCTCTATCTGCGATGCGCTCCGCGCGCTTTCTTCGCTCTTCTGTACGATCGGAAGAACCCGATTTAGGAAGAGGGTTGTCCCCCTCTTCTTCCCATCCCTTTTTTTCGAGAAACTCTTCGTATCCGCCCAAAAAGAGCTCTTGTCTATCTGCATGGCAGACAACGAGCTTATGCAGTTGCAAGCGTTTCAAGATCAGCTCGCTGTGGGTCACGATGATCACAGCACCGCTGAAGTCTTCTAATGCATCGATCAAGGCTTCGATCGATTCTATATCGAGGTGATGGGTAGGCTCATCGAGGAGCAGAAGATTGCACGGGCGCGCTAAAATTTTTCCGAGAAGAACCCGGCTTTTTTCTCCTCCAGAGAGTACGGAGATGCGCTTTTTAGCAACCTCTGATGGAAATAGCATCAGACCGCAAATGCGTTTTATAGAAGAAAAATTCAAAGTAGAATTGGACTCAGCTATTTCTTCTTCGATGGTCCTATCCGCATGCAAGCGCTGGATATGCGTCTGTCCAAAATATCCGATCGCGGTCTGTTCCGACGAGATGACCTCGCCTTTTTGAGGCGTGAGCTCGCCTGCTAAAATACGCAGAAGGGTGGACTTTCCGTATCCATTTTTCCCGATGATCGCAATCCGATCCGCACGTTCGACAGTTAGCGAGACATCGCGGATCACAGGCTCAGCGGTGTAGCCAAAAGACACGCTTTTGGCATCGAGCATTTTTTTTCCCGGAAAAGGCCGCTCCTGAAAACTGAAATCGAGCTGATAGAGATTTTTCAACTCCTCCAGTACGGGAATTCTGTTTAGCATTTTCTGCTTGGATTGCGCTTGGGCCGCTTTGGAGGCCTTCGCGCCGAAGCGTTCAATATAGGTTTGCAGATGCTCCCTTTTCTTGTCTTGATTCATCCGCGTACGCTCGTAAATCTCTTCTTCCTGCACGATGTACTTAAAAAAATCGACTGTTGTTCCTTTGACTTTACGTACTTTTTTTCTGTGGATTCCCAAAGTGTGCGTCGCTACATAGTCCAGAAATTCGCGATCGTGCGAGATGATGAGCAATTCTCCTTTCCATTCCTTGAGAAAGGCCATGAGAAAGCGTATCGATAGGATATCCAAATAGTTAGTGGGCTCGTCCAATAAAAGACAATCGGGCTCTGACAGTAGAACCTTAGCCAGATGCAGTCGCAAATGGTAGCCACCCGACATCTGCTCGGGGTTTTTTTGCATATCTTCTTCTTTAAAGCCAAGACCCGCGAGGATCTGTTCCGCCTTATAGAGATAATCCCTCTCCTCTTCTTTGAGGCCTAAAGCTGCCTCTTCCAACACAGTCGGACGCGAAAAGCGGATATGTTGGTCCAGATAGCCGAGACGATATCCTTTTGAAAAAGTGACATTGCCGCTATCGGGAACTTCTTGCCCAACAAGCATGCGAAACAATGTGGTTTTTCCTGAGCCGTTGCGGCCGACAAGCGCGCACCTCTCTCCAGGATTAATCGTAAAAGATACTCCTTCAAAAACAGGATCGCCGCTAAAAGAAATGGAAGCGTTTTCAACTTGGATCATAAGTAAGCCCGCTTAAATATTTATAATGATCTTCAAGTTCTTTTCGCGATATTTTACATCGGCCTCCTCAGCCATGTGCTCGCACATTGTCTTCGTCATCCGCTGTAAAAATATCATCGAAAATCTCCTTGAATCTCATTATAAATATTTAAGCGGACTTACT
>Ga0209579_10000821_pt1 | contig 27833 bp, 21 predicted proteins | sample Coa_R1_2_FD_187152 | JGI IMG/M metagenome (GOLD analysis project Ga0209579, IMG submission 187152) | Surface soil microbial communities from Centralia Pennsylvania, which are recovering from an underground coalmine fire - Coalmine... | ecosystem: Environmental > Terrestrial > Soil >... | reverse complement strand
GCCGTCGTCACGACCTATTCCGGCTCCGAGATGGCGGCGCGTTGGCGTGTCGGCGTCGCCGATCAGCAAATCGGCGGCGATGATGTGGCGGCCCTGCCCGCCTCCGCGATCTACGATCCTGAACTGACCCTGGATCTTCCGGCGCGCATGTCGGCGGCGAGCGGCATGAACGCCATGGCGCACGCGGTCGAAAGCCTCTACGGCATCGACACCAATCCGGTAGTGCAGACCATGGCCGAGGAAGCCATACGCCGGATCGGAGCCAGCCTGCCGCGCGTCGTGGACAATCCGCGCGATCTCGCCGCGCGCACCGACCTGCTCTACGGCGCCTGGCTTGCCGCCAATTTCCGCGCCGAAGTCGGATTAGAACACGCAATCGCACAGCGGGTGCGGCAATGGTTCAACCTCGACCACGCCCACACCCACGCTGTCGCCACCCCCTACGCCATCGGATTCAACAGCGGCGCGGCGCCCGAAGCCATGGCCCGCATCAGGCGCGCGCTGGGCACGCCTGACGCCGCACGTGGACTTTACGATCTCAATGTCCGTCTCGGTTTGCCGACCGGATTGAAGGGCCTGGGCCTGCGCGAAGAGGATATCGCCAAGGCGGTTGAGGTGGTCAGCGCCGTCAAAATCGCTCACCCGCGCCCGGTCTCCAAGGCCGGCCTCACCGAGGTTATCCGCCAAGCCTACTTCGGCGAGCCGCCGCGCTTTTGACGCCGCATGTGCAAAACTGTTGAGGGGCGCTCCTTCTGTTTTGCTAGGCCTGCGAAATCTGTGGTTTCATACCGTTGAAAAGTACCGGATTCATATCGACGTCAAAACCGTGGGTAAGGGTCAGTTGCGAATGTGGCGGCCACATTGGAGGATGTGTGATGGCCAAGAGCTCAAACAAACTGCCAGTACCGAGTGAGAATTCACCCCCCGCGCTACCCCAGGAGTTGCGGCCGCTGAAGAGACTTCGTCACGAGATCGACCGCCTGTTCGAGGACTTCGGCGGCGGCTTCTTTCGCGGCTCACTGTTTGATGATGCCCCGTCTCGCGGCGGTCAGTCGCTCTTTCCGGCCATGCCGGACATCGAGGTCACCGAGACCGATAAGGCCTACGAGATCACGGCCGAGTTGCCGGGCATGGACGAGAAGAGCGTCCAGGTAAGGGTCGCCGACGGCGTCCTCAGCATCGGCGGCCAAAAGCAGGAAGAAAAGCGCGAGGGAAATAAGGACTATTATGTGCAATCACGCAGCTTCGGCTCGTTCCAGCGCGCATTTCCGATCCCCAACGACGTCGACGCCGACAGGATCGAAGCGATCTTCAAAAACGGCGTGCTTTCGGTGACGCTGCCAAAGGGTGCCGGCCCGCAAAACGCGGCAAAAAAGATCGGCAAAAGTTTCAACGTCTAGTGGGCGGCTGAAAGTGCAGCCGTGCGGCTGCACTTACCGGCATTTCAAACCGTCAGGCCGCCATGTTTTTCACGATGCCGGCGAGGATACGGGCCGCATCCGGACTGAGCGGGCCGCGGGTGTGCTCTTCGAAATTGCGCACCCGCTCTTTTTGCTCCAGATAATGCAACACCGGCCCCAGCGCGCTTGATGCCTCACGGCAAAGCACGCGCAGGTGCTTCAACGCCTCGGGATCGGCGTCCGCCGATTTCAGTCCGCGAATTTCGTCGAGGATGTGAGCGAGCTCAGCTTTCGCCTGCTCGAAATCGTCGTCGTACTTCAGATACTCGTCGGCATCGCCGACGATGAGCGATCTCAGGGCGTTCAATTCATCGGCCGTTAACGAAGCGCCTTGCTGCAGCTTGGTCACAAGAGGTTGGAAGGCCACGTGCGACCGGAGCGCTCGGCCTGCGAGCGCGTTGAGCTCCTCCAGTTGCGCTGCCAAATGACTGTAATTGTCGACCGTCTCCGCAGAGGAACATTGCGTTGCGGCGTCCAACGCATCTGACATTCTTCCGGCTATTTCGGCGTTATCAGCCACTGACTTCGCTCCCTTTAATGGATTGCGTCTATTCGAACAGCAAATTGCTCAGAGCGAGGCGTATCAAAAATAGCTTGCTATTGAGATAACGGCAGCGCGTGCGCGGCACGGTAAAGCCGAGCTTAACTGCGTATCTCGAAACAGAGGCGTCTCGGATCGATCGGAATCAAGTGTTGCGACCTTCTTTGCGCAACTCTGGCAAACCGACGCCGGTCGCTTCAAATCCACCGTCGACGGCGATGATCTGACCGGTGATGTAGCTGGCGCGCTCGCTGCACAGAAAGAAGATCGTCTCGGCCAGTTCCTCCACCAAGCCGTATCTGTTCAGCGGAACCGCATCGTGATAGGCGGCGCGCATTTCCGGCGTGTGTACGGCTTTCGCCATGGCGGTATCGACAGGGCCTGGAGCGACCGCATTGACGCGGATGCCGAGACTGGCAAGCTCTACGGCTTGCTGCTGAGTCAAGTGCGCCAGCCCGGCCTTACTGGTTCCGTAGGCCGTGCGCAGCGTCGAGGCGCGCAACCCCGAGATCGAAGTGATATTGACGATTGCGCCGCCGCCGCTGTCACGCATGAGCGGCGCGGCCGTCTGTACGCACAGGAACGGTCCGGTGAGGTTGACCGCCAGCACCCGTGACCAATCCTCGTAGGTGACTTCGAGGATCGGCTTGAAGATCGCAATACCCGCGTTGTTGACCAAAGCGTCGAGCCGGCCGAACTTTTGGGCGACCTCCGCAACCGCATTCGTTACACCTTTCGCGTCGGCCACGTCGCAACGAATAGCGATGACGTCATCGCGGGCCAGTCCGGCGCGCGTGCGGCTGAGCGTTTCGTCGTCGATGTCGAGCAAAGCGACCCGCCAGTTATCTGCGAGAAACCGCTTCGCCGTCGCCAGCCCGATGCCGCGCGCTGCTCCGGTGACCAACGCGACCTTCCGTGTGCCTTCTTTCATCCGCCCCGACCCGCAAGATCGCCACCGTTGCGCGCAATCTAGAGAAATCCTTTAGCCTTGTCCCCGGCCGCTGTATCATCGTGCAAAGATACGAAAGGTCGTGATGTCGCGACGTCATCTGCCCTCAACGTGCCAGCAGGCGCCGCGGGATACGAAATGAAATGGGTCGGGCGCGCCATCCGGCGGCTGGAAGATCCCGCGCTGGTGACCGGCCGCGGCCGCTTCACCGGCGATCTCGCGGCCGTGCATTGGGTGCGCTTCGTCCGCAGCCCGGTGGCATCTGGGCGCATCGTGCGGGTCGACGCGCCCAATGATGCGGATGTCATTATCGCCGAGCACCTCGACGGCGTGCGGCCGATCCGGCCGATGCTGCACAAGTTCAATTACCAGCCCATCGAGCAGCCTGTCCTTGCCAAGGACGTAGTGCGCTTCGTGGGCGAACCGATCGCCGCCGTGGTCGCGCCATCGAGCGCGGAAGCCGAGGACCTCGCCGAGAGCGTCGATATCGAGATTGCCGAAATGCCCGCGGTCGTGGATGCGCTGGAAGCGTTGCGGCCCAATGCCCCGCGCGTGCACGACAACACGGCGTCGAATGTCGTGGTCGACGCGCGCCTGGAGACGCCGGATTTCGCCGACGCAACTGCTCAGGCGCACCGCTCCATAAGCGTCGCCATCCGCTCACGCCGGCAAAACGCAACGCCGCTCGAGGCGCGCGGAGCCCACGCGAGCTTCGATCACGCTTCGGGCCGCATCACGCTCACGTGCGCCACGCAGATGCCGCATCTTCTGCGCACGGCGATCGCCGACGTTCTCGCGCTTGCGGAATCCGATCTCCGCGTTGTTGCGCCCGATGTGGGCGGCGGTTTCGGTCAAAAAATGTCGCTGCCCGGTGAATACGTCGTGCTCGTTTGGCTGGCACAGCGCCTGCGCAGCTCGGTCGCGTGGAGCGAGGACCGGCGCGAGAATCTGATTGCCGCGTTCCACAGCCGCGATCAACACATAAGCCTTGAAGGCGCCTTCGATGCGAGCGGAAAGCTGATCGCACTCTCGGGTGACATTCTGGCCAACACCGGTGCCTATTCGTGCTTTCCGACGACCGCGGGTATGGAGCCGCTCATGGGGGCGGCCGAACTGCCCGGGCCCTACGATATCCGCGCCTACAAGTGCCTCGCGCGCGCGGTGACGACACACACCTGCTCCATGGGCGCGTACCGCGGCGTGTCGCGACCCGTCATCACATGCGCGATCGAGCGATTGATGGACAAAGCAGCAGCCGCGTTTGATCTAAGTCCGGTCGAAATCCGCAAACGCAACTTGATCACGCATTTTCCGTACACCTCCGCGACCGGACTGGTGTTTGATGAAGGCAGTTATCACGAGACATTGGAGAAAGCCGCCGCGTTTGTAGACTTGTCGGCTTTCCGCGTGTGCCAGCGCGAGGCACGCGGGCGCGGCGTTCATCTCGGCATCGGCTTCGCAACATTTTCCGAGCGCACCGGATACGGCAGCCCGGCTTTCGCGGCGCGCGGGATGGAGATCACGCCGGGATGGGAAACCGTCGAGATCGCCATGGACCCCTCGGGCCGTGTGGAAGCCCGAATCGGCGCGAGCCCGCACGGGCAAGGCCTGCGTACGACTCTTGCGCAGATCATTGCCGATGAAGTCGGCGTTGCGCCCCAGGACGTTCGCGTGGTGCACGGCGACACCGACGGAACACCTTATGGCTGGGGCACTTTCGCCAGCCGCTCGCTGGTCATTGCCGGCGGTGCTTCGCTGTTGGCGGCACGTAAAATCCGCGAAAAGCTTCTCCTGACCGCCAGCCACTTGTTGGAGGCCGCGATCGAGGACATCGTGCTTGAGAGCGGTGTCGCCAAAGTTTCGGGCACCGATCGCTCGGTCCCGATTTCATCCCTCGCGCGGGCCGCCTATCACAGGACGTATAGCTTCAAGGGTGATATCAGCCCTGGCCTGCGCGCCAGCGCCGACTACGATCCGTCCGGCACTTTCTCAAACGCCTGCCACGTTGCGATTGTCTCGGTCGACGCGGACACCGGCCACGTCGGGCTGGAGAAATATCTGGTCGTGGAAGATGCCGGCCGCATCATCAACCCGATGATCGCCGACGGCCAAGTCCATGGCGGCGTCGCCCAAGGCATCGGCAACGCACTGCTTGAGGAAATCATCTACGACGGCAGCGGCAATATCCAGACCGCGACGCTGGCCGACTACACGCCGCCCACAGCGCGCGAAATTCCGCACCTCGAACTGCACCACATCGAAACGCCGACGGACGCCACCATCACCGGCGCCAAAGGCCTCGGCGAAGGCGGCGCTATTGGCGCGCCGGCCGCAATCCTCAACGCCATCAACGATGCGCTCGCGCCGTTCGGCGCGTCGATCGACGAAATTCCGGCGACGCCGCAACGCATCCGCGCCGCGCTGCGGGCAGCTGAAAGCAAAAGTCGGAGGACTTAACCCGGCTGTTCGCGCGCGGCGTGAATGGCGAGCCACAGGTAAAAGGTGAGTAGACCTACCTCGATGACTACGACAAAGATGTTGGTGCCGTACACGCCGGGAAAGAAGACTTCGATCACCACCATGGAAACGACCGACGTGAGCCACACCACCGCGCCCCATGCCGCGGCGAGCCACAAGCCGACCGCCGCGACCAGGTCGATGACGGCGAAGAATACCGTTGCGGATTGCCACGCCATGCTCTGCATATCGAATGTCTGATCGGCCGGCGCGCCGATGCTGCAGACCTGCGCCCAGTGATACAGACCCTTGAGCAGCGATACTCCCGCCATGACCCGCAGGAACAGGACCAGATTCTCGGTCCATGGCTCCTTGGCCGGAGCCTTGGCCTGAACGGGCGCATCAAGCGTCTCGCTCGCCCGCTTGCCCGGCGCTCGTCGGCGCCGCGATTGATCGCTCATTGAGGTCCTATCGCCTATTCGATCCCCGGGGCGGACCCTCGCAGCGAGGGATAGAGATGCCGGCCGAGCCGGTCAAACGCATCATCCTCCGTGGTCCCCGGCTCGGGGCTGGACAGAAGCGTAAGTTTGTGGCCGGCCCTGGACAGTGGCGGGCGAAGGTTGGAGGGGCTAAAAGCATGGCTGCAAGAAGGCTCGGCAGCATGGAGCACGCCCATGGCGATCAAAATCGGCCGCCCGCTTGAGCGTAGCGGCGTTGCGTCGGCCTTCCCGCGCCCGCAAGCGCTCGAGGCGAAAGAGGAAAAAACCCAGGACCGTCTCGATCTGCCGGTCCGGCCCCGCCGCAATCGCCGCGCCGAATGGACGCGACGGATGGTGCGCGAAAACGTAGTCACCACCGATGACCTGATTTGGCCGCTGTTTCTGGTAGACGGTTCTAGGGTACGAGCGCCGGTCGAATCCATGCCAGGGGTGGAGCGGCTGTCGATCGACGAAGCGGTGCGCGCCGCAGAGCACGCGGCGGAGCTGACGATCCCGTGCCTGGCACTGTTCCCCTATACCGATCCCCAGCGGCGCGATGACGGTGGCTCCGAGGCGCTAAACCCGGATAACCTCGTCTGCCGTGCCATCCGCGCCATCAAGAAGGAGGTCCCGGAGATCGGGGTGCTCTGCGACGTCGCCCTCGATCCCTACACGAGCCACGGCCACGACGGGCTTTTGCGCGATGGGGTCATTCTCAATGACGAGACCGTCGCCGTGCTGGTGCGCCAATCCCTGGTTCAGGCCGAAGCCGGCTGCGACATCATCGCGCCGTCCGACATGATGGATGGCCGCGTCGGCGCCATCAGGACCGGACTCGACGCGGGGGGTTTCTCCGACGTTCAAATCATGGCCTATGCGGCCAAGTACGCTTCGGTCTTTTACGGACCGTTTCGGGACGCCGTCGGCTCAAACGCCACACTGACCGGCGACAAGCGCACCTACCAGATGGATCCGGCAAATTCTGACGAAGCCCTGCGCGAGGTCGAACTCGACATCGCCGAGGGCGCCGACATGGTCATGGTCAAACCGGGGCTGCCCTATCTGGACATTTTGCACCGGGTAAAAACTGCCTTCGGAATGCCCACATTCGCGTATCAAGTTTCGGGCGAATATGCGATGATCATGGCTGCCGTTGGGAACGGCTGGCTGGACGGGGACAAGGCTATGATCGAAAGCCTCATCGCGTTCAAACGCGCCGGCGCCGACGGCGTTCTGACCTATTTTGCTCAACAAATCGCGGAGAAGCTGAAGAAGGGCGGCGCATAAACCCCGGCCGCCGCGGGCTTTTGAAACCAAGCCCGCGCGAGGGGCGGCAACCGTCCCACCTGCGATGCAACTTAAGGCGAATGTGTAATGCGTGAGGACGAACATCATACCCAATATTTTATGCCGTTCATGCGGCGGGTCTTTGTTCTGGCGGCAGTCGCTGCCGCCGTTCCGGTGGCGATGTGGAGCATTACCGGCCTCGTTCGTAATTTTCTGGGCCCGCCTCAAGTTTCGTCGTTTCACACAATGACGGCCGTGCCGGTTGCGCCTGCGCCGGATCAGACGGCCTCTGTTCCTACGGACAATCCGCCGGCCGCTCCGCCACAAGACGCCAGGACCGCTCAACTCCCGGCTACGCCCGCTATCAACGCGAGCAGCAGCGCGCCGACTGCAAATGGCGGCAATGCCAGTCCGGCCGTCGCCGTCACATCAAACGCCCCGCTCGCCGCATCAAGCGTTCCTCCGGCGGCCAACGCGCCTGTAGCGCCGCCCACGCCCACCCCGACCACCCCCGCAAAGTTGGCGATGTCAAATCCTGCGGCTAGCCCGCCGACGAAACCAACTCCTGCCGCCGCGCCGCCCGCTCCCGTTGCGCCGCCCGCTCCTGTCGCGACGTCCAACGACATTTGGCCACCTCCGCCCGCAATGCCCGCCCGACGGACGGCATCCAGTACACCCGCTCAACCGCAGGAGGTGCCGCCCGTAATCGTTGCCGACGACCCGCAATCGGAGCCTATCGCGGGCCGTGTGCCGATACCGCGGAAGCGACCGTCGTCCTTCATCGTCGCGCACGTGGGCGTACCGTTGCCGCGGCCGCGACCGGTGGTAATGGCGGCGGCCGCGGTCACACCGAGAGTCGACGAGACGCCGGCTTCGCCGTTCGATTGGCTCCGCAACCTCTTCCAGCCCTCATCGTCTGGAGCGGCGGCAACTGAGACCCAACAGAATCTCAACGCTCACTGAGCGGTAATTACGGGGGCACGCAGACTCGCGGTAGGGCGAACTTACCTGCAGATGCGGCGCGGGCACGAAGTCTTTGCACTCACTCGCGCGCCGCCCCGCTTTCCATACGCACCGGCCGATAACCTTCGTTATTCAGTGCACGGAAAATTTCCTCGGCATGAGCGGCGCCGCGCGTCTCCATGGTGACGTCGAGCTTGGCGCCCTTGGCGGGCACGTCGAGAAACAAGCGATGGTGATCGACGCTGAGAATGTTGGCGCCGAGTTCGCCGAGCCGCCCGGCGATCTGACCTAAGATTCCAGGCCGGTCGGGGATCGTCAGACGGAATGAGACGATACGATCGTCACGCTCCAGTTCACGCACCATGATGGAGGCAAGGATACGCGGATCGATATTGCCGCCACACAAGATCAAACCGACTTTGCGGCCCGCGAAGCGCTGCGGTTCGGCCAGCATTGCGGCGAGTCCGGCTGCGCCCGCGCCCTCCGCCATGACCTTCTGCAGCGTGAGGAAGGCGTTGATTGCGCGCTCGATCAGCGCCTCATCAACCAGAATAATGTCGCTGACCAATTCGCGTATGATGGGAAGCGTAAGTTTGCCGGCATTGGCGACCGCGATGCCTTCGGCAAGCGTAGCCCCGCCGCAAGGTCTGCGGCCCTGATGGGTCGCATTCCACATGGACGGGTAAAGCGCACTTTCCACCCCGACAATTTCGATCGACGGCTTCTTGCTGCGCGCCGCAATGGCGCAGCCGGCGATGAGCCCGCCGCCGCCGATAGGCACAATCAGGACATCCAGCCCCGGTGCCTCCTCCAGCATTTCGAGCGCAATCGTCCCCTGCCCGGCGATGATGTGCGGGTCGTCGTACGGATGCACCCAGACGAGATCGCGGTCCTTGGCGATGGCCTCGGCACGGGCCTGCGCTTCGTTAAGGGTCTCGCCGTGCAGAACCACGGCTGCTCCGAGCGCTTCGGTCGCCTTCACCTTCACGAACGGCGTCGTTACCGGCATCACGATCGTTGCGGGTATCGCCAGGCGTCGCGCATGATAAGCAACCGCCTGGGCATGATTGCCTGCGGACATGGCGATCACGCCGCGGCGTCGTTCCTCGGGGTTCAACGCCGCGAGCTTCGCGCAGGCGCCACGTTCCTTGAACGCGTTGGTCACCTGCAGATTTTCGTATTTGACAAAGACCTCAGCGCCGGTGAGCGCTGATAGCGGTGGTGCCGGCAGCAACGGTGTTCGCAGCACATGACCGGAGATCGTGCGCCGGGCAGCCTCGATATCGGCTATCGTCACCATCGAAGTTCTCCCCTTGCGCGGGCGCTGGGGTCTTGCCATCTGCGGGAAACGTTAGCACCGGGGATATACCTATGACCGATTCTGGAACGCCGCGAATCGGCATCTCGCTGGACGCAAAGCCGCACGCCTACGATCCTGCCGCAAACCCTGAACTGTTCGAGGGTGTGCTGGGGCGGCGCATCATAGCCTTCGCCATTGACGTCATCATCGTCGCGGTCCCGCTGGCTGTCGCTTGGATCTGCATTTTGATTTTCGGCCTGATCACTTTCGGTCTTGGCTGGTCGCTGTTCTGGATGTTTTACCCGGCGTCGATCGTCTGGGCGCTATTCTACTATGGGTTGACGCTCGGAGGACCGGCATCGGCGACCATCGGCATGCGCGCCATGGAGCTGGAAATGCGGACCTGGTACGGCGCACCGGCCTATTTCGTGCTCGGCGCCGTACATGCCGTCGTCTTCTGGATAACCGTCAGCGTGCTAAGTCCGCTGATTCTCTTGGTTGGCCTCTTCAACTCGCGCGGCCGGCTGCTGCACGACATGCTCATCGGCGTCGTGTTAATTAACAGCCCGGCCCGCGCCGCATCGCTGGCACGCTCGCGGCGCTGAGCAGTGGCCGGCATTTGGCCTTTGACGCGGCGCGCCTCCCGGGCGATGCTCTGTGCAGGCTGGGTCGGCACTTCCAGCCGCCATGCCAGTGTCCCAACGCTTCCGGCGCCACCGTGACCCAGCATTCGCGCGACACGCCGCAATTCTACCTGACTGCTCCCTCGCCGTGTCCTTACCTGGCGGGCAAGGAAGAGCGTAAGGTTTTCACCCATCTCGTCGGCGAGCGCGCGCCGGAACTCAACAACATCCTGACCCACGGCGGATTCCGCCGCAGCCAGTCCATCGCCTACCGGCCGGCTTGTGAGGGCTGTCGCTCGTGCATCTCTGTGCGCGTGCTGGTGCGCGAGTTTGTCCCGACGCGCAGCATGCGGCGCATTGCCAAGCGCAATGTCGATGTGGCCAGCGAGATGCGCGCCTCGGTGCCGACATCGGAGCAATATTCGATCTTCCGTGCCTATCTCGACTCGCGTCATCGCGACGGCGGAATGGCCGACATGACCGTGCTCGACTACGCCATGATGGTCGAGGACAGTCATGTCGACACCCGCATCATCGAATATCGCCGTCGCGTGGCCGGCCGGCCGGTCGGCGGAGAGCTGATCGCAGTCGGCCTCACCGACGTTCTGGGCGACGGTCTGTCCATGGTCTACTCGTTCTTTGAACCGGACGAATCGGCGCGGTCGCTTGGCACCTTCATGGTTCTCGACCACATCGCGCGGGCCCAGCAAATGGGGCTCGCCTATGTGTATCTCGGCTATTGGGTGCGCGGCTCCGGCAAAATGGACTACAAGGGCCGCTTCCTGCCCCAGGAACGCCTGACACCGGAGGGCTGGGCGCGGGTGGAGTAGTCGAGCCATGAACCTGCAAGCGATGCTCGCTGCGCGCGCCAGCGCAGGCAAGCCAGTCCGCGCCGGTCTGATCGGCGCCGGCAAGTTCGGCTCGATGTTTTTGGCGCAGGTCCCCTCGATCGCCGGCCTTGAAGTGCCGGTCATCGCCGATCTCGATCCGGAGCGCGCCAAGTCCGCCTGCCGCAACGTCGGCTGGGATGCCGCGCGCATCGCACGCACCCGCTTCGCCGAGCGCGGGCGCGATGCCTGCCAGGACGAACGCATCGACGTGATCGTCGAGGCTACCGGCAACCCGGTTGCCGGGATCGCTCATGCACTAGAGGCGATCGAAGCCCACAAGCATATCGTAATGGTCAACGTCGAAGCGGATACGCTCGCGGGCCCTCACCTCGCCCGCAAAGCCGAGGCGGCCGGCGTCATCTATTCGATGGCCTACGGCGATCAGCCTGCACTGATTACCGAGATGGTGGACTGGGCGCGCTCGGCCGGATTCACCGTCACGGCGGCGGGCAAAGGGACCAAATATTTGCCGGCCTATCACACCGTCACGCCGGATCACGTTTGGGAGCATTACGGGCTGACGGCCGCGGAGGCAAAGGCGGCCGGGATGAACTCGCAGATGTTCAATTCGTTTCTCGATGGCACCAAGTCGGCGATCGAGATGGCAGCCGTGGCCAATGCCTGCGAGCTCGACGTGCCGGACGATGGCTTGGGCTTCCCGCCCTGCGGAGCCGACGAACTGGCAACCGTGCTGCGCCCGCGCCAGATGGGCGGCGCCCTGGCGGCGGAAGGCATGGTCGAGGTGGTCTCGTCTCTGCACCGCAATGGGCAGCCCGTCGAACGCGACCTCCGCTGGGGCGTGTACGTGGTGTTCAAGGCCGAGAGCGACTATGCGGCGTCCTGTTTCAAACAATACGGCATGCCGACCGATCCGAGCGGCCGCTATGCGGGCATGTACAAGCCGTTTCATCTGATCGGACTCGAAACATCGATATCGGTGCTCAATGTGGCGCTGCGCGGCGAACCGACCGGAACCTGCCGCGGTTTTCGCGGCGACGCAGTCGCGGTGGCCAAGCGCGCATTGAAAGCTGGCGAAACCCTCGACGGCGAAGGCGGCTACACTGTCTATGCCAAGCTCATTCCGGCGGCCCGCAGCCTGTCGCTCGGCGCGCTGCCGATCGGACTCGCAAGCCACGTCAAGCTTCTGCACGATGTCGCGGCGGGCGAATTCGTCAAAGCGTCCGACGTTGCACTCGACGACACCGCGCAGGTGGTACGCGTGCGGCGCGAGATGGAACGCGAAGCGCGAGAGGACAGCAAACCGGCGGCAGCATGATGGCGGAGACCGTCCGCAGGGCACCTCACGAGATGCCGGACCAGGGCACTTTGATCAGCCGCCTGCCCAAGTGCGAGCTGCACATTCACATCGAAGGCAGCCTCGAACCCGAGTTGATGTTTGCCCTGGCGCGCCGCAACGGCATCCAACTGCCGTATCCCTCCGTTGAGGCGCTGCGCCAAGCCTATCTTTTCCGCCATCTGCAGGATTTTCTCGACATCTACTATCAGGGCATGTCGGTCCTGATCACCGAGCAAGATTTCTACGACCTCGCCTGGGCCTATCTGCAGCGCGCTCGCGCTGACAACGTCCGCCACGTCGAGATGTTCTTCGATCCGCAAGGACACACCGCACGCGGGATCGCGTTGTCGACAGTGATCAACGGCCTGCACCGGGCCATCGTCGACGCGCGGCGGGACTTGGACGTGCGGGCAAGCTTGATCATGTGCTTCCTGCGTCACCTCGACGAAGCGGACGCCGAGAAGACCTTCGACCAAGCCTTGGCATTTCGCGACAAGATCGTCGGTGTCGGCCTGGACTCCTCGGAAAGCGGCCATCCGCCGAGCAAGTTCAAGCATGTCTTCGGCCGCGCGCGTGAGGCCGGACTCTTTGTCACCGCGCACGCCGGCGAGGAAGGGCCGCCGAGCTATGTCTGGGAAGCGCTCGATGTGCTCGGCGTCGGCCGGATCGATCACGGCAATCGTTCACTCGAAGACCCGGCCTTGGTAGGCCGCCTGGCGCGCGAACGCATGGCCCTGACCGTGTGTCCGCTATCCAACCTGCGGCTGCGGGTCGTCGACGACCTCCATCACCACCCTCTGCGGCGGATGATGGAAAAAGATCTCATGGTGACGCTTAACTCCGACGACCCGGCTTATTTTGGCGGCTACGTCAACGACAACTATCGTGCAGTCTCGAATGCTCTTTCATTACAGCGCGATGAGATTGTCGCGATCGTGCGTAACGGCGTCCACGCTTCTCTGATGACGCCCGCGGAAAAGACCAAGATACTCAGCGAGATTGATCGGGTGTTAGCCACTTAACCCTCGGCGCCTATTCAACAGCGCGAAGCTTTCTGATTTTATGACCGCGATTTTCTGCCCAGAATTGACGCGATAGCCGCACTGGTTCGTTAGCTATGACGCAAGGGTAGTGTGGTTTCGACAAACGCAAACTCCCGGTTCAGACGCAAGGCAAATAGGGCCGATGTCGCCGCCAATGCGCGCAATTTGGTTCGTATCAGGTCTGATACTGCTGTTGTCTGGCACGTATCTCCTCGTGGCGCCGATGGGCGCAGCGGCGTTATGGCCTTGGCCGCTGACGCCGCTAACCGGCCGCGCGGCTGGGGCATGGCTCATTGGGTTCGGCGTCCTTTCGGCGCACGCAGGACTAGAGAACGATCTCGCTCGACTTTATCCCATATTTCCGGCACTCACGCTGCTCGCCTTGCTCCACGGCATGGTGCTGATACGTTTTCACGCCGAGCTTGATTGGACGCGTCGAGTGCTTGGGTCTATGCGCTTGTGCTAGCCGGCTGGCTTGCTATCGGACTATACAACTGGCTGTCGATGCAAAAGCGGTAGAGCCAGGACGCGCGGGTGTGGCGAACATTTGCAGTCCTGATTAGTCGCCTTTAATGCTGTAAATCTGTGGAAATACCCGAAGCGCAATTGGCATGAAACTCAGACTGCCGCAACGAATCGGCCTGTTCCGTCTCTCTCTCATTGCGGTTCTTGTCGGCCTTATCACCGGGTTCGGCGCCGTCCTCTTCCGCGCCCTCATCGGTTTCATCCACAACGTGGCGTTTCTCGGCTCGTTCACGATCGCGTACGACGCCAGCGTGTTCACGCCCCCAAGCCCCTGGGGCGCGTTTGTAATTCTTGTTCCCGTCATCGGCGGAGTCTTCGTCACCTTTCTGATCACGAATTTCGCTCCGGAGGCGCGCGGCCACGGCGTGCCTGAAGTGATGGATGCCATCTACTACAAGGACGGCCTAATCCGGCCGGTCGTGGCGCTGATCAAATCGCTCGCCTCGGCCATGTCGATCGGCACCGGCGCCGCCGTTGGCCGCGAAGGTCCGATCATCCAGATTGGCGCAGCCCTTGGCTCCACGCTCGGCCAGATCATCCGCATGGCTCCATGGCAGCGCATCACGCTGGTGGCCTGCGGCGCCGGCGCCGGCATCGCCTCGACTTTCAACACGCCAATCGGCGGAGTGATGTTCGCCATCGAACTGATGATGCCGGAATTGAGTGCGCGCACATTTCTGCCCGTGGCGCTCGCGACTGGCACTGCCACCTTCGTCGGCCGCATCTTTTTCGGCATCCATCCCGCGTTTGCGATTCCGAGCGAGCTTCTCACCTCCGAGCATCCGGCGACGTTTGCAGCGCTCATTCTTTTCGCGCTTTTAGGTGGTCTTATCGGATTGGCGGCGACCGCATTTATCCGCGGACTGAGCTTCGCCGAGGATGTGTTCGAGCACATCGCCAATCCCTATGTGCGGCACGTCATTGGGATGCTCGGGCTTGGCGTTCTGATCTACGTGCTGTTCCGCACCGCCGGCCACTATTACGTCGAGGGCGTCGGTTATTCCACGATTCAAGCAATCCTCAGCGGCGGACTCAGTTTTCCGGCGCTGCTGGTTTTGCTTTTCGTCGCCAAACTCTGCGCCACTTCGACGAGCCTCGGCTCGGGGTCTTCTGGAGGGATTTTCTCCCCATCGCTATTCATGGGCGCCACAATCGGCGGGGCTTTCGGGGCCCTGGTGAATTCCGTTCACCCCGTCGAGGGCGTGTCCGTCGCTACGGCGGCTATCATCGGCATGGCCGCGATGGTCGGCGGCGGCACCGGCGCCGCCATGACCGCCGTCACCATGATCTTCGAGATGACGCGCGATTATGACCTGGTGATGCCGAGCATCGTCGCGGTTGCGCTCGCCATCGGCGTGCGGCGGCTTCTCTCGCAAGAGAACATCTACACCATCAAGCTGGTGGGCCGCGGGCACTTCGTACCCAAGGCGCTGCACGCGAATATGTTCCTGGTGCGCCGCGCCGGCGAGGTCATGGAACGCGACGTAACGGTTCTGCCGGCCGACGCCGACTTCGATGCATTCTTGCGCCAACACTCGACCGAGGCTGGCTTCAAGCATGTGGTGGTAACCCGCGGCAACCGCATTGCCGGGGTTGTACGCGTCAACACCAGCCTACGGCGTGGCATTGAGGCCGCCTATTCCGGCGTGCATTTCGGCGACATTGTTCAGCGCAATTTCACACTCGCTCGCGAGAACGACATCATGTTCGACGTGGTGCAACGGATGGCACGGCGCAACGCGGCCATGGCGGTGGTGACGACGGCCGGCGGCCGCTGGCGCCCGGAAGAAATCGTCGGCATCATTTCCAAGGAGCATGTTGCCGACTCGGTCACCGAGAGTATCAAGCCATTTGGGTGAGATACCAATCGCGGCGGCACCGGCAAATCCGTCAACCGAAGAAGCCATATCGCAGCAACTCTGAACCCGCGGCAATGACCGCGATCAATACCAATTTCTTGAATATCTCGGGTGCAATCGTATCGCGCATATATTGTCCGGCGTACAGGCCGAGCGCGACTGGCAACATCGCAGCTGTCGGGATTGACACGTCAAGCCAATTGAACTGGCGGCTCCCCGTCGGAAGAAGCGCTAGCAAGCCGGCGGAAATGACAAGATACAGTGATGCTGAGATGACACTTCGCGCAGCTTGAGGCATCAGCCGCCGCGGGTACTCGACCTAGTTCTCTGCACCCTTGGGTTTACCGAGCGGCGGATTGCCGAACTTGTTGTTCTTCGGAAAACCCTTCGGCGCCAGACGGCCGGCGTCGGCGCGGTTGCCGCGCCAATCGGAAAGCTCTTTCAGCGTCAGCGTGAAGACACGGCCGGCGGAGTCGATCCAAGTGAGGCCTTTTTCCACCTCGAAGGTCTTGATGTCAGACAAGCCGCCATCCTTGTGCCGCTGCAGCCGCACGCCGCGGCCGCGCGCCATTTCCGGGATCTGATCGATCGGAAACACGACCATCTTGCGGTTCTCGCCGATGGCCGCCACCAGCTCGCCTTCGACCGTCGTGAGCGCACGCGCGGCGTCAGGCGGCTTGACGTTGAGGATCTGCTTGCCCTTCCGGGTGTTGGCCAGGCACTCGTCCTCGGGAACGATGAACCCCCTGCCCTGCTTGCTCGCGACGATCAGCTTGCGGCTGCCCTGGTATTGGAACACGTCCACGATGTCCGATTGCTGTTCGAGTTCGATGAACAGCCGTACCGGCTCGCCATGACCGCGCCCGCCGGGCAGCTTCGCCGCTTCGATCGTGTAGAAGCGGCCGTTGGTGGCAAAGACCATGATCTTCGATGTTGTCTCAGCAAAGAACGCGTGATCGAGACCGTCGTCCGCCTTGAACGCCAAACTGGAGAGATCGGCGACCTGGCCGCGCAGCGCCCTGATCCATCCCTTCTCTGAAACCACAACGGTGATCGGCTCGCGCTCGACCAAAGCTTCCTCGATCGCGGCCTCATCATGGGTCGGCGCCTCGGCAAAACCGGTGCGGCGCTTGCCAAGCGGCGTCTTCGGCCCGAATTTCTCGCGCAGTTCGCGGATCTGGTCTGCAATTGTCTTCCATTGCGCCTTTTCCGAGCGGAGCAGATCCTCGATCGACTTCTTTTCCGCGCGCAGCCGCTTGTCCTCATCGCGGATTTCGATTTCTTCGAGCCGGCGCAAGTTGCGCAGCCGCATGTTGAGGATGGCTTCGGCCTGTACGTCGGAAAGCCGGAAGGTCTTCATCAACACCGGCTTCGGCTCGTCTTCGCTGCGGATGATCTTGATGACCTTGTCGAGGTTCAGATAGGCGACCAGGTAACCGCCCAAAACTTCGAGCCGGTGCTCGATCTGATTGAGCCGATAGCGCGAGCGGCGCAGTAGCACATCGCGGCGGTGCGTCAGCCATTCGCTGAGCGCCTCCGCGAGCCCGACGACTTTGGGAATGCGTCCGCGGATGAGCACGTTCATATTGAGCGGAACGCGGCTTTCGAGCTCCGTGAGCTTGAAGAGGCTCTCCATCATCAGCGCCGGATCGACGCTGCGCGAGCGCGGCTCCAGCACCAGCCGCACGTCTTCGGCCGACTCGTCGCGCATGTCGGCGACCAGCGGCAGTTTCTTTTCGTTGATCAGCGTGGCGATCTGTTCGACGAGGCGCATTTTCTGCACCTGCCAGGGAATTTCGGTGACCACGATCTGATAGGTGCCGCGGCCGGTCTCTTCGGTCTTCCAGCGCGCACGCAGGCGGAACGAGCCGCGCCCGGTCGTATAGGCCTCGGCAATCGTCTCCGCCGGATCGACCACGACACCGCCGGTCGGGAAATCAGGACCTGGCACGAATTTCAGCAATGTGCGGCTGCGCGCGTTCGGCTGCTCGATCAGATAGAGCGCCGCGTCGCACAGTTCGGCGATGTTGTGCGGCGGGATCGCGGTCGCCATGCCGACCGCGATGCCCTGCGCGCCGTTGGCGAGGAGATTGGGGAAGGCCGCCGGCAAAACCGCCGGCTCATTCATCACACCGTCGTAGCTGGGACGGAAATCGACCGCGTCTTCGTCGATCCCGTCGAGCAGCAGCCGCGCGGCCTCGGTCAGTCGCGCCTCGGTGTAGCGATAGGCCGCGGCATTATCGCCATCGACATTGCCGAAGTTGCCCTGGCCGTCGACTAGCGGATAGCGCGAGGAAAAATCCTGAGCGAGGCGCACAAGCGCGTCGTAAATCGCTTGATCGCCGTGCGGATGGAAGTTGCCCATCACGTCGCCGACAATCTTCGCCGATTTTTTGAACGCCGCGCCGGGATCGAGGCGCAGGAGCCGCATGCCGTACAGGATGCGCCGGTGCACGGGCTTGAGGCCGTCGCGCGCATCCGGCAGCGCCCGATGCATGATAGTCGAGAGCGCATAGGCGAGATAGCGCTCCTCGAGCGCTTCACGCAGCGCGATCTCCTGCACGTCGCCGGAGGGCGGTTCCGGGGGAATCAGCTTTGTTGCCATTGGCGCCGGGACTTAGCGCGCTCATGAGGCGCAAACAAGGTTAACGGGCAGTTCATGCCGGCTCCAGCGCCTGAACTGGCAAGACGTTACTGCGCCTTCTGCGAGACGGTTCCGGTGGTCCCCGGCGCAGATGTCGACGGAGAGGCCGCCGCGACGCCAGCACAGACGTCGATCCGCTCTTCGCTATCGGGAAGGCCAGCAAGCTGCATTTCATCGCGCGTCAGCTTGGTGAGGCTGCCGAGACGCATAGCGCAGCTTTCCGCAATCAGATCCTGCGCCGGCCGCTCCGCGACATTGGCGTCCCACACCAGCGCGCTGCCATTCTCGTCGGCGGTGACGATTTCCGTTCCCTTGGCGTTGAACGCGGCCGAGTACAGCGAACTCTGCACGTCGCGAAAGATGGCGGTTTCCACCCCGCTGGTCGCGTTCCAAAGGCGTGCCGTGTGGTCCTCCGACGCGCTGAGGATTCTCGATCCGTCGGCGTCGAAGACCGCGGTCCATACCCAGTTTTCGTGTCCGCGCAGGACCACAATCTCACGGCCGGTGGCGGCCTCCCAAATGCGCACGGTCCGGTCTTCGGACGCGGTCACGATCCGCTTGCCGTCAGGGCTGAACTCGGCGTCCCAAACTCCGCCCTGGTGACCGCGCAACGTCCTGACTTCCTTGCCGGTCGCCGCATCCCAAATGCGGGCGGTTTCATCAAACGAAGACGTAATGACTTGCGTTCCGTCCGGGCTGAAAATGGCGGTCATCAGGCCACCTTCGTGACCGGTCATGACCACTATCTGTTCGCCCGTCGTCGCATTCCAGATACGCGCGGTGTTGTCATACGATGCGGTGACGATGCGAGTACCGTCCGGGCTGAAGCTTGCTTGCACGACCTGATCCTGGTGTCCGCTCAGGCGCAAAAGTTCCTTGCCGGAGGCCGCGTCCCATACCCGCGCAGTCCCGTCGGCCGACGCGGTGACAACGCGCGTTCCATCGGGACTGAAGCCGCCCCAGAGCACCCATCCTTGGTGTCCGGTCAAAGTGACCAGAGTCTTGCCCGTCGCCACGTCCCAGATCTTCGCGGTCTTGTCCTGCGACGAGGTGATGATCTTGCTTCCGTCGGGACTGAAGGCCGCGTTCCACATCGCCGACTGCCCCGGCAAAACCAACAATTTGTTGCCTGACGTGGTATCCCAGATGCGCGCGGTCTTGTCGTAAGAAGCTGTCACGATATGCGCGCCGTCCGGGCTGAAGGCAGCGGACAAGACCCCACCCTCGTGGCCGTTGAACGTCGTGACTTTATCGCCGGTCTCAGCATCCCACAGGCGCGCGGTCCCGTCTTGGGAGGCCGTGACGATCAACGTGCCACTGGAATTGAAGGCGGCGGTAAGGACCACATCCTCGTGGCCCTTGAGCGGCGATCCGATCGGTTTGGCGGTGGCGACATCCCAGATGATGGCGTTTGTGTCTTCCGACGCTGTGACGATGCGCTTTCCATCGGGACTGAACTGAGCATCCCACACGCCGCCTTCATGTCCACTCAGAACAGCGACTTGCGTAGCGGTCGCGGCGTTCCAAATGCGCGCCGTGTTATCCTGCGAGGCGGTGACGATTTGCGTGCCGTCAGGGCTGAACGCGGCCTTCCACACGCCGCCGTCGTGACCTATCAGTTCCGAGAGTTGCTTTCCCGTCGCCGCGTCCCAAACGCGCGCCGTCTTGTCATACGAAGCAGTGACGATGCGCGTGCCATCGGGGCTGAATGCGGCCGATACAACGACATCCTCATGGCCGTCGAGCTCCACGAGTTGTTGACCGGTCGTGGCGTCCCAAATGCGCGCCGTATGGTCTCGCGACGCGGTCACGATATGCTTGCCATCAGGACTAAATTCCGCCGACATCACCCAATCCCGGTGGCCGCGCAAGGTGGTCAGAGTTTTGCCGGTGGCGGTGTCCCAGACGCGCGCGGTCTTGTCGTAGGAAGCCGTCACGATGCGGCTGCCGTCGGAATTGTAGGCCGCGCTCCAGACGCCGCCCGTATGACCGCTCAAAGTCTGCCGCCAACCTGACTGGAAGAACGCTGCCGCAAGCTCCGCGAGCGCCGGCGAATAGGCTCCGGATTTTGCTGGTTGATCGAGGCGTGCATCCTCGATGGCAAGTCGCAGCGCACTGTCGAAGTGGCCGTTGAGCAATTGCGCATCGGCCACTTCGGCCAACAGATTGACCTGCTCGCGATCGAGCGCCGTTTTTTGCTGACGGTTGCTTACGTAGAACCATCCGGCAAGGGCGAACATGGCGACGACCACCACGCTTGCCACGCGGAGCGTCCAGCGGCCTTTGCGCTGCAGGCTCGCGGTGCGCGCCTGCTCGGCGGCGATCCTGTCTTGGGCAGCCGCGATTTCAGCGAGCCTCGCCTGCTCGCGGGCAAGCGCCGCTTCCTTGTCCCTGCGCTCGGTTTCCTCACGTGCCCGGCATGCAGCCAGATAGGCCGAGCCACTACTGCCAATGCGTTCACGAAAATCCTGGCTGGCTGCCAGTCGCTCGGCGGCCTCAAGCCGCTCGGCGCGATGGTCGAGCCACGCATCGAGCTGGCCGCTGCGTGTCCACTCACCCGCCGCGCGGTCGACGCCCTCGATCAGCTTGAGATTCTCGAGATCGGATTCGAGCCATGCGGTGAGCGCCGGCCATTGGCGCAAGAGGCTCTCGTGGGCGACTTCTATCACATCAACGCCGGAGCGCTGATCGGCAACGAGAAGGCGTGCCTCGATCAACCGCTCGACCATGGCACGAGGGTATCCGTGGAATTCTTCAAGCCGCGCCACGCGACGCATCGCCGTGCTGGTTTCAGGATCGATGCGGGCGAGCCACGGAATAAATGCTGCGCGCAAGACGGCGAGCTGCTGTTCCTTGTTGGCGGGAATGGCGGGCTCATCGTGGGGCCGAGCCAGGGCCTCATTGAGCGCCATGTCGATGGAGCCGGCGACACCGCCCATTTCCTCATACTGTGCAAGCGTGATGCTGCCCGCAGCGCCGAAGTTCTGATAAAGGTGCGAGAGGGCGAAGGCGAGCAGCGGCAAAGCGTCGGCGCCGCTCGCATCGTTTACCAGCCTGTCGGCAAGGGCCGGCTCGATCAAAAGCCGCTGTCCGCGTCGCGCGATGACTTCGAGCGGTTTGAGAATGATGTCGCGATACGCGGTTCGCGGCAGCGGCAGCAGCGGCAGCGTCTCCGGCGCTTCCAGGCCCTGATCGTGGATCGCCTGAAATAATCTTGCGGCACTGTCCGAACGAATTGTCAGCAATCCAAACGCATCGACGTCCGGCGGGGCGTTGCGGATGAGATGGGCCACCAGGAACAAGAAGCGGTTGCTCTCTTCTTCGTTTTCCGGCGCAAATAGTTCCTCGGCCTGGTCGATGGCCAAAACCAGCGCGGGCGCCCGCGCATTCTGATCACCGATGCGGCGCTGCTCGAGGGCCTGGTTGGCGGCCATGACCACGAGTTTGACGAACTCGTCCGCGGCTTTTGAAGCATCGGCGGCCGTGAGGTGAGCATGAATGTTGCCGGCGAGGACCGGAGCGCCGGAACGCGACAAGCGCTCGGCAAGTTTGCGGCCCAAGCCTTGCGGGCCGGTCAAAATGCCTTTCGCCGGCCGGACAATCGCAAGCGGCGCGAAATCGGGATCGCGTTCGAGCCGCGGCCACAGACCGGCGCGCAGGTAGGAGGATTTGCCGGCTCCGGACGCCGCCTGGATCACCAGAAAGCGCGGCTTCTCGTTGCGGCGCATGAGCCGGATCTTGTCCAGTCCGCTTAGGATGTCCGTGTCACGCCCGAAGAAGATGCCAGCATCCCCTTCGCCGAAGGCGCTCAGGCCGGGAAACGGCTCGGCATTCGGCCGGTCAGGGGGCGGCCACGCAAAGCGATCCGGAGTGATGCCGCACTTGAACAGGTAGTCTTTGATGCGCGCGAGCCCGATCGGGTTAAAGCGGACTTCGTGGGTCGCGCCGCGATAATCGACGGTCTCGACATGACTGAGCGGCGGGGCCGTCAGATCGGCAATTTGCCGCTCCCTGTACGAATCGAGGCGATGATCCTCGATGGTGAGGTCGCGCAATAAAACGACGACGATCTCCTTGCCGTAGTCCTCGGCCTTGCGCACCTCGGCCAGACATTCGGGCGAGGACAGCGCCTCGGGAGACGCCAACAGGATGACGGCTTCGCAACGGGTGCTGGCCCTGCGCAGCGCCTCCTTCCAGCGCTCCCCGGCGCCGATGTCGTCGAGATCGAGGAAGATATCTTCGTCGGGCCAGCCGTGGCGGCCAAGCCACTGTTTGAACGCTTTGGCCGAAACGTTGTCCCGGCTCGAATGGCTGATGAAGAGTCGCGACAAGGCTCCCTCGCAGCCGCCATAGACCCCCGAAACTCCATTATGCCCGGGATTGCCGCAGCGCAAACGGGGCGGGTTGAATTCGTTAACGCGATAGCCACCCGCTCCCGGCCGTGCGCCGGGGGGGGGGCGGCCACAAGCAACGCCCGGGGGGCGGATTAGGCCCTGTTTACTTCTGCACACTAGTGTCCGTGAAAGTAGCGAGGCGCCGTGGGGTGGAGGGTGATTCGCGCTTACACGTCCTGGCCCACGGCTGGAGCGCTCAGGAGCCACGCATGCTGAGAGGCATTCTGACGGCCCTTGCCGTTGCCGCTCTGTTGCCGGTCATGGCACCCGCGAACCGTGCCGTGGCGTCCGAACGCACGGCCGCCGCCCAGGACGGGCGCAGCGTCCGCATGGTCGACTTCGTCTGTGATTGGAAATGCGCGCGCCGATGGCCGCCGCGGCAGTATTGGCAATGGGATCAACGGCCGATCTGGGACGACCCGTGGACAGAGCTTCGGCCAACGATTTGGGGAAGCCCGGAGCCGTATTTCGTGCCCGCGGATCGCTGGGCACATGAATGGCATCCGCCCTGGATTCGTTATCGGCACGCGCGCCATCGTCACTGAACACCGACAGCAACAGGCACGGAGAAACGAATGCACAGGCTGATCCTTGCTATGGCCGCAGCTTTTGTCCTCTCGACGGGAGCGGTAACCGAACATGCCGTGGCCCAGACAGCAGCCGCGGCGTCCGCGTCCACCCCCGCAAATACAGGTACGGTGCGCAAGACGGCTGTCGTTTGCGGTCCCAAAGGGTGCAGGCATTACTGGCCCCGCCACTATGTGGGCGCTGTGCCACCGCCACCGCATTTTCCTCCGGCGTGCCCGCTTGACTATTACTATGCGTGCAAACAGGGCCCGTTAGGATACGGACAGTGCGGTTGCTGGCCCTACCATACGGGGTTGCCGTTGTTGTGGTGATACCCGTTACGTTGGTGCCGGCCGGTGTTCCACATCGGATAGTGCCCGCGTAACCGAAGTGATGAAGTGGCCGCGCGCGGGCGGCATAGGAAGGCCGCGCGGCGCGAAGGCGTGACGTTCGAGAAAAAATCCAGTGAGCGCAAACGCGTCGGCTAGCTCGGCTGCCGAGGGCGTTGTCTCGTCGTCCGCATGGAGGAACGGCGGCAGCCGCAGCAGCTTGTCGCGATACTCTTCGCCGGCAGCCCCGGAGACTGCACGGCCCGATCGCGGCGACACGTAGACCAGATCGGCGGTAGCGCCGGTTGCCGCGCATGCCGCGAGGTCGAGGCCAAAACCAAGCTCGGCTAAGAATGCAAGCTCGAAGCGCGCAACGAGGATCGCGGCAGCGCGCGGATCGTCGATCTTGCCGAGAATTTCGTCCAGCGCTCCATGGATGCGTACGTGAGGCTCGCGCTCGGCGAGCAGGCGGCACAGGGCGGAAAGATGGGTCACCCCGTGCACGGCATGCGCCGCGGCGAGAAAGCCCGCAGCGCGCAAGTTGATCCCCTCAACCACGTAATGGCCGAGGTGTTCGTCAAGCCGTGCCCGCCACGTCGCGCGCAGCAAGTTGCCGGGCTGCAACACGCCGCGCAGCCGCGTGCCAGCGCCGCCGCGCACCAGGCCCAGATGCCGCCCGCGCTCACGCGTCATCAGTTCGAGAATGACGCTCGTCTCGCCATGCCGCTTGACGCCGAGCACGATGCCTTCATCAGTCCATTGCATACTCGGTCATTCCGGGGCGTCGCAAAGCGGCGAGCCTGGAATCCATAATTACGAACCTCATAAATCTCGCACTCAGATATATAGTCAAAAAGCACTGTGATTATGCATTCCGGGCTCGCGCCGGAGCCTGCCATCAGGCCGGCCACTTCGGGCCGGACCCGTTGAGCGCGCCCCGGAACGACAGCTAGTCCCTCGGAAACTCCAACCCCATTTCACGATAACGCTCGGGATCGTCGCCCCAACCTTCGCGCACCTTCACGAATAGAAACAGGTGCACGGGCTGCTCGATCGCTTCGGCGATGTCCTTGCGCGCCGCGGCACCGATCGCTTTGATGGTCTGACCGCCTTTGCCGAGCACGATCTTGCGCTGACTCTCGCGCTCGACGTAAATCGTCTGCTCGATGCGCACGGAGCCGTTTCTCAGTTCCTTCCAAACGTCGGTCTCGACAGTCGAGCGGTACGGCAATTCCTGGTGCAGCCGCAGGTAAAGCTTTTCGCGCGTGATCTCGGCGGCGAGTTGGCGCAGCGGCGCATCCGACATCTGATCCTCTGGGTAAAGCCATGGACCAGGCGGCACCTGCCCGGCGAGCCAACCCTTTAGGTCGGCGACGCCGTTACCCGACAGGGCCGAAATCATAAAGGTCGCGGCAAACGCGGCGCGCTCGTTGATCGCTTGCGCCAACGCGAGCAATTTCGGCTTGTCCACAAGATCGATCTTGTTGAGCACGAGCGCCTTCTTCGCGCGCACGTCGATGAGCCCGCGCAAAATGGCCTCGTCGTCTTCTTCAATGCCTTTGCGGGAGTCGATTAGCAGCGTCACGATGTCGGCGTCCTGAGCGCTGCCCCATGCTGTCCCGACCATGGCGCGATCAAGCCGCCGGCGCGGCGCGAAAATCCCAGGCGTATCTACAAAGATGAGCTGCGACACGCCCTCGACCGTGATGCCGCGAATAAGCGCCCGGGTGGTCTGTACCTTGGGCGTGACGATGGAGATTTTGGCGCCCACCAGCGCGTTCAACAGCGTTGATTTGCCGGCATTCGGCGCCCCGATCAGCGCGACAACACCGCAGCTTGTGGGCGACGCCACGGGGCGCTCCAGCGGCGGCAACTCCTCAGCCATTGAGGCGCGCGGCCCGCACACCCTCCCGGGCCAGCATGGCCGCCGCCGCCGCCTGCTCGGCAGCCCGCTTGGATCGGCCGGAGCCTTCGGCCGGAGCAAACTCAGGGAGCTGAACAGCAACACGGAATTCGGGGTTGTGATCGGGCCCGGAGCGCGCCACCTCGCGATAAGCTGGCGTCGGCAATCCGCGCGCTTGTGCCCATTCCTGCAAGACTGTTTTAGGATCGCGCGGTGGCTGCGCCTTTGCCTGCATGCGCGCCTGCCAAAGACGTTCGACGAGAGCCGCCGCCTCCGCATAGCCGCCGTCCAAATACGCTGCGCCGATCAAAGCCTCGCACACGTCGGCGAGAATGGCGGGACGCTTGCGGGCACCGGCATTGACCTCTGACGAGCCAAGCTTGATGGCGGTGCCAAGCTCGATCGTTATAGCAATCTCCGCGCAAGTCTCCTTGCGCACGAGGTCCGCCAACCGGCGCGACAACTCGCCCTCGTCGGCTTTGGGAAAGCCACGGAACAGCATGTCAGAAATTACCAGGCCGAGCACGTGGTCGCCGAGGAATTCGAGCCGCTGATAAGAGCCGGCGCGATTACGCGGACCTTTGAGCGCCGAAATGTGCGTCAGAGCGCAATTGAGCAATGCGACATCGCTGAAGCGATAACCGATGCGGGTTTCGAGCGCTGTACTGGCGCGACGGCTGCGGCGCGGTTCTTTATGCCCGTCCTGTAGGGTGGCGGGCGCCGCAACGTCTCCGGCTGTGGGTTCTGTACGCGGCGCTGCCGCTGATTTGCTTTTCTTACGGCCGCTCATCTGACCAGCGTGAACAATCGACTCCAACGCACTTCCAGCGGCCAGTACCAAATCTCCCAGGCAGCTGCGCCGCCTCCGATCGAGAAGAAAATGATCTGCGCTCTGCCAATCAGGTTCTCGAACGGCACGTAACCTACAGCGCTCTGCACCCGGCTATCGGTCGAGTTATCCCGGTTATCGCCCATCATGAAATAGTTGTCGGGCGGTACCGTGTAGACCTCCGTGTTGTCGAGAAAGCCGTTGTCCGTGAAATCGTGCGTGATGTAGGTGACCCCGTTCGGCAGGGTCTCGCGATAGCACATCACCGGCTGACCGATGTCCTCGTGAGAGACGCATCCGTCCGTGACGCGCTCGCGCTTAACCGGGACGCCGTTGATGTTCAGCACCCCGTGCAACACCTGGATCTTGTCGCCGGGCAAGCCGACAACGCGCTTTATGTAATCGATCGAATCGTCTTTCGGCAGGCGAAAAACGACGACGTCACCACGCTGCGGAAGCCAGCTGCCCGGAATGCGTCCCGAAAACAAATCAGGTGACAAAGGGAACGAATAGTGGGTGTAACCGTACGAATATTTGGAAACGAACAGATAATCGCCGACCAGCAAGGTCGGTATCATCGATCCGGATGGGATGTTGAAGGGCTGGAACAAAAAGGTGCGGATCACGACCGCGATAATTAGCGCATGTACGATTACGCGAATTACCTCGGCGAGCCCGCCATCTTTCCGTTTCGCTCCTGTTTGCACGCTCATGCGCCTACTGTCCCACTCCGCTGGCGAAAACCGCCACTGCGCCCCGCGTTCTTGTAACCTTTGGGGCACACGGGCGCAATTGCACGCGGGAATTCGCCGCGGCTCTCGCTGTTCCGTTTTAGCTAGGCGTTCCAGACGCTTAGGCAAACCGTCAAAGGCTGAAAAAGATTTTTCATCGTCGGCGCCTGGCAGCGCATTTGCTGCGCGGGCGGGGTGGCCACTGTCGCTTGGCTGCGCATGAAACGGTGGGCAGCGGTCATTGGCCGCCGGCGGCCAGCGCCCAGATGATAACGAAGGCTTGGGCCATCGGACCTTCATCCGTAATGGTCAGCTCGATGCGCGCCTCGTATCCGGCGGGTGTCATGGCCTCGAGGCGCCGTTTGGCGCCCCCGGTCAATTCCATGGTGGGCCGCCCTGAGGGCAGATTGACGACGCCCATGTCGCGCCACCACACCCCGCCGCGCAGCCCGGTCCCGAGGGCCTTGGCACACGCCTCCTTGGCGGCGAAACGCTTGGCGTAAGTCTCGATTCGATTTCGCCGCTTTTCGGCGCGCGCCCGCTCGCCAGGGGTGAACACGCGATCGATGAACCGATCGCCATGGCGCTCGATTACCTTGGCGATGCGGCGCACGTCGGCGATGTCGGAGCCGATGCCGAGGATCATCATAAGGCTCCGCGTTTGGCTCTGCCGCGATCCATCGCCGCGCGCATGGTCCTGACCGCCGCTGGCAACCCGACCATGATCGCCTCGCCAATTAGGAAGTGGCCGATGTTCAACTCC
>Ga0209579_10000820_pt1 | contig 27849 bp, 26 predicted proteins | sample Coa_R1_2_FD_187152 | JGI IMG/M metagenome (GOLD analysis project Ga0209579, IMG submission 187152) | Surface soil microbial communities from Centralia Pennsylvania, which are recovering from an underground coalmine fire - Coalmine... | ecosystem: Environmental > Terrestrial > Soil >... | reverse complement strand
ATCCATTCTTCGGGCGTGCGGCCTTTGAGCGGATCGGCGGGCGCGGAATCAGCGGATTGCGCGGCGGCGCTCAGAACGAATGCGAAGATTAATGGTCGCATGGCATCTTGTCCCGCGAAGTCTGACGAATGATAGCGCGTGCGATGATCAATTCATTGGCAAAATATCCGATTCGCGGTTATCAAAACGGCATGGCCGATCCACTCAATACTCTGCACGCGCGCGCCTACGCGAAGATCAATTGGGACCTGCGCATCCTTGGCAAGCGTCCCGACGGATTTCACGAACTCGACAGCGTTTTCGTGAACGTGGGCTTGAACGACGCGATGACGTTTCGGCGCGCGGAGGCATTGTCGCTGACGTGTTCGGATCCGACGCTGCCGGTGGACGATACGAATCTGGTGATCAAAGCAGCGAAGTTGTTGATGAAGGCGGCGGAGAAATACGGCAGACAGGAATGTCTGCCCCACCAAGCTCTGGGCGCGGCGATTTCGCTTGAGAAGAATATTCCGATGGGCGGCGGGCTAGGCGGCGGATCGAGCGATGCGGCGTGCGCGCTGCGAATGCTCAACAAATTGTGGGAATTGAATTGGAGCGTCGAGCGACTTGCCGAAGTTGCCGCTCAAGTGGGCAGCGACGTGGCGTATTTTTTATACGGCGGGTGGTGTTTGTGCCGTGGGCGCGGGGAGATTGTGACGCGGTTGCCGGGTTCGGAGCGATGGCCGGCGATTAAGTTATTAATGGTGCTGCCGCCGCTGCATGTGGCCACGCCGGCGGTTTACAAGGCGCTGGGAGCGGGGGTTTGGGATGGGACGGGCGGGCGGGAAGAATGGGCTATTGGGCAGCGGTTATACAAGTCATTTGCTTGGTTATTGAAAATGCAGACTGTGCGCGAACCTCCGAAAATCGAGTCCATGCTCAAATCACTTGAGAAACTGAGTGCGTCGATACCGCAGATAGAGGTTGAGAGACTGCGTGATTCGATTCAGAGGATCGGTAAATTGTCTAACAAGTTGGATGCTCGAACGCGTCAAAGTGCACACGAAGAATTGACGCTCCGTAATTTGGCGCCCAATCAATTAAGACTGCGCAACGATTTGAGCAGAGCAGCGGTTGTCGTTGAACCGAAGCTTGCGGAGATTCAGAGTGTACTTGAGCGATTTTTTCGGAAGCAATGGCTGATGTCCGGCAGCGGCGCGTCCCATTTCGCGATTTTACGGCCATCGACGGATGTGGCGGAGATTTCGGCGGCGTTGAATGAGGCCGTGCCGGGGACGCGCGTCGTGGAGACGGAGACAATTGGAGCGGCGGCTTCGTAGCTCGCCCCTTCAGGGCTTTTGCATTTCATCTTTTCGCCAACCCAGGCCTTCGCCGGAGTACCGGCTGCGGCCTGGGCTATCATAGTTCGCGCCGTTGGCGCTGAGGACAATCTACTTGGCCGCAGCCTTGGCCGCGCGGTTGAGCGCCAGTGCCAGCCGCGCTTTTTTGCGGTCGGCGCGTTTTTTCGGGATCGCGTTTTTGCGCGCGGCGATGTCGTAGGCTTTGAAGCCTTCGGCCAGCGTCTTGGGCGCGTCCACGCTTCCGGCGGTGATGGCGGCGTGGATGCGCTTGTTTTCCTTGCGCAGAGCGGTGCGGTTGATGCGGTTGCGCGCGGCGCGCTGGATGTTCTGGCGCTCGCGTTTGTCGGCACTGATTGAATGGCCCATCGTTGGTCGTCTTTCTCCAGATAAACAGTATAGAAGGGGAGGATAATAGCATTGTGGGACGCGGACGCAATGGAAACTTCGCGAAAAGATCGTGATTGGTTTTCTTGCGAACCGAATTGCGGGAAGTGCGTATCGGCGTATGAGAGGAATTTCTGCGATGAAACATTGGCGCGGGTTTACCCTGCTGGAAATCTTAATCCTGATTATCGCCATTGCGCTGGTCGCCGTAATCGCAGCGCCCGCGTTTTCCAGAGCGCGCGAAGCGGGACGGCGCGGCGTGTGCCAGGATAATCTAAAAGCGATCCACATGTGCCTGACCATGTACGAGCAAACAGAAGGCATGTTTCCCGTTCGCCCCGCACCCGGAAAGGATCAGTATTCAGGCGACGCTCAGGAAGCGCTGAACCTGCTTTACCGGCAATACACGGACGACGTGCGGATTTTTTCCTGTCCAAGCAAGCCGCTGAGCGCCGCGATGCTGAGCCAGATTTTGCCGTGCACGGCGAAGGGTTGGCCGAATACGCCCGGAACGTCATTCAAACAGGCCGCGCCGGGGACGGAGGGAATGTCCACGTCGTATGGCTATTCGCCGGGGCACAATTCAAGTCAAAAGCGCGTAGTAATCATGGCGGACCGACAAGGCATTGGTCCGAAAGGGAATTCGGACAATCATGGAAACGACGCGGGGCAGAATATCCTGTTCGCGGGAGGGGCGGCGCTTTTTGCAAACGAAAAAAAGAATCAGATACCCAAAGACGATGGTGGTGCAGAAGTGACCGATTCGGACATCTATGCTGATCACACGATTACTCCGAACACCTATTTTGATTGGGATAGTTTCTGTCGTTGACGGGCCGGCGGGACGCCGACGGTCCAGATTGCTGCGCACCATGTGCAAAAAATAAATTCAAAAAATCACCAAACTCTTTTGATTGCGCGTCGTAGGAAATTGTGCAAGTGAGTGAGATTTCTGGGATTGACAATCTGAAAAATGCGGCATCCTATGTCGCTTCCGCATTGTGCGGACAATTGTTAACCCAAAGACGACGGATTCCGGATTGTCACACCGGACGTTATTGCAAGTGGACTTTAATCAGGAGGCCAGAAGACCATGTTTAACCGCAGACCATCCGGATTTACGCTGTTGGAACTGCTGGTGGTGATTTCGATTATCGCGATTCTCGCGGTGTCGCTCACTCCCGCATTCTCCCGCGCGCGCGAAGCCGGCCGACGCTCGGTGTGTTCAGACAACTTGAAGCAGATTCACATGTGTTTGACCATGTACGAGCAGACCGAAGGCATGTTCCCGACGCGTGCGCAGGGCACCGCGAATCAGTACACCAGTGGCGACGCGCAGGAAGCTTTGAACCTGCTGTACCGCCAGTATACCGACGACATCCGCATCTTCTCCTGCCCGTCCAAGATTTTGGCACCGAGCATGTTGCAGAACATTCTGCCCTCCACGGCGACCGGTTGGCCGGGGTCAGCGGGAACGGCCTTCCAGGAAGCGGCCGCGGGTTCCACGGGCTACTCAACCTCTTACGGCTATTCGCCTGGACATAACTCGAACGCCTCGCGCGTCGTGGTGGCCGCCGACCATCAGGGCACCGGCCCGAAGGGAAATTCGGACAACCACGGCAAGGATGCCGGCCAGAACATGCTCTCCGCCGGCGGCGCGGTGCAGTTCTACAACGTCAAGACCAACGCGTTGGGCAAAGACGACAACGGCGCCGACGTGATCGATTCGGACATTTTCACGTACAACACGATCACGCCGAACACGTATGTGGATTGGGACAGCAACTGCCGGTAAACGGCAGGAATCAGGAGTCAGGAGTCAGGAGTTAAAACCCCTCGCGGAAACGCGAGGGGTTTCTTTTTTTAGGAGCGGCGGCACTCTTGCCGCCGTTAAATGCCAGACTTGCGCGTTCGGCGGCAGGAGCGCCGCCGCTCCAAATTGAAAACGCAAATCGCCTGTTGTTAAACCGCGCGCGAAAGAGTAAAAAACTGAGCAGTCACGCAAACGAAGGAACGGCGGCTATGCTCACCAACAACAATCACAAATCCGTGTTGAAGACAATCGGCGAACATGGCGCGGTGCTGGTCGTGCGCTGCGAAACGGAAGACGAAGCCGTCAACGGCATTCGCGCGGTGATGGAAGGCGGCATCCGCGCGGTCGAAGTTACCTTCACCGTCCCCGGCGCGCCCGCCGTGATCCGCCGCGTGAAACACGAATTCGGCGAGTCGATTGTGCTCGGCGCCGGAACGGTCCTGACACCCGAGCAAGCCGAAGACGCCGTGGACGCCGGCGCATTGTATTTGATCGCGCCGAACACCGACGAAAAAGTCATCGGCGCGGCCAAGCGCCTGGGCGTGACCATGATCCCTGGCGCGTTCACGCCGACCGAAGTTGTGCGCGCGTGGGATTTGGGCGCGGACGCGATCAAGATTTTCCCCGCGTCGCTGGGCGGGCCGGCCTACATCAAAGCGCTGCGCGCGCCGCTGCCGAATATTCCGCTGATCCCCACCGGCGGAGTGGACGAGCGCACCGTCGGCGACTTCTTCCGCGCCGGCGCGTTCGCCGTGGGGGCGGGCGGCGCGATCTTCGATCTGAAGCGCTTGAAAGCGAAAGATTTCGCGGGCATGACGGAAGTGGCGAAACGTTTCACGACAGCCCTGAAACTGGCGCGAGAAGGATAATGTTTGCAGCATTGGGCAATCGTAGATGTAATCTTGAATCCCTGAGTTGAACGCGTGCGAATTTTTCATTTTGAATTTTGAATTGATATGCGCCCCCAACTCATCCCCTACGCCGAAATCCCCAACCTGCCCGCGCGCGAACACGACGCGAACAAGGGCGATTGCGGGCGCATCGCCGTCATCGGCGGCTCGCGCGGCATGGCCGGCGCGCCGTGCCTCGCGGCGAAAGCGGCGTACCGCTCCGGCGCGGGGCTGGTGCTCGTCGCGGTGCCCAAAAGCATCTGGGACGTGGTTGCCTCGAAACTCGACGAAGCGCAAACGCGCGGCGTGGGCGGGGACTCGGCGCAGTTCTTTCAGGAATCCGACGTCAATGAATTGAAAAAAATCTGCGAATGGGCCGACGTGCTGGTGATGGGTCCGGGGATGACGCAGAGCGCCGAAACGGTAAAAGCCGTGCAAAAAATCGTCGAATCCTGCGAATGCCCAATGGTGCTGGACGCCGACGCGCTCAACGCTTTCGGGCGCGGGCGCGCCGAATTGATTTTTGCATCGCAGAAAAAGAACACGCGCCGCGAAGTGGTCTTGACGCCGCACCCGGGCGAGATGGCGCGGCTGCTAAACATGTCCACCGCCGACGTCCAATCCGACCGCCCGCAAGCCGCGCTGGCCTGCGCGGACCTCACCAGCGCCGTGGTGGTGCTCAAAGGCGCCGGGACGCTCGTCTGCGACGGAAAATACATTTTCCTCAACCGCACTGGCAACCCGGGCATGGCCACCGGCGGCACCGGCGACGTGCTCTCCGGTGTGATCGGCGGCCTGATGGGCCAGGGCATGCCCGCCTTCGAAGCCGCGTGCCTCGGAGTCCACCTGCACGGCCTCGCCGGCGACATCGCCGCCGAAAAACGCGGCATGTGGTCGCTGATCGCCGGCGATTTGATCGACGAACTGCCCGCGGCGTTTTTGCGGCGCGTGGGGACGTAGCTGCTACGGCAATTTCGTCCGCGAACAACTCCACGATCCCGAGCCCGTCACGCCGCCGCCGTCGTCTTCCGTCCATGTTCCAGATGCGCCGGTGGCGGTGAATGTGCCGGTAAACGTGAAGGTGGTGATGACGAACGTGCCCGCTCCGTTGCTGCCCACGGCACCGAAACCGGGGCCGATGTTCCCTTTCGTGACCACGAAATCCAAAGGCTCGTTATCCGGGGTCACCACCGGCGGATTTCCGCTCTGCAGCGAACCGGTCTGATTGCCTGCGTACAATCCGTCGAAACCGCTCGAAGGCTTCACAGTCGGAGGCGGAATTGTGTCCGCCGCGACTTCGGGCTGCGACTCGCCTTGCAGTTCGCTCCCTTTATTAACCACGGTGCCGTGCAAATCTTTCAGACTTACCGCCAGATCGCCCGCGCTTTCTCCCAATGCCAGATTGCCGACTTTGCCCAACAACTGCCCCGTCAGAAATTCACCGCTCAAATTCGCCGCGGTGTTCAGGTACACCTGGTTCTTCTGCGGGTTGTTTGTCGCCGCGTAATAAGCCGCGTCGAGTCCCAACCCCAAAATCATGCTCGCCGTCAGCACGTCCGAGCAGAGCGCCAGTTGCCCCGCGAGCAGCAGCACGGCGGGGTTGCTCGTGGACACACCCACCAGCGTCAGACTCGCGATCGTCGCGGTCGTCGGCGCCATCATTGAATTAATCGCCTCGGTCAGTTCCGTCGAATTCTGTTTCACCAAATCCTGGTACGCGAGCGACGCCTGCGCCAGCTTGAGCGCCGCGGCCGCGTCGTAGCTCGTCCCGGGCGGCAACTGCGTCGCCTGCTCCCACGTCTTGTACGCCAGCACCATCTGCGGCTCGGTCGTGTTCAGTTGGCCGGCGGCGATGAGTCCCGCGTAATAGCTGTCCATCTGCTGCACAGTCGTCAGCGACAGCGCCACCGTGTACGTGTCCGCCGCGCGCACGCTCGATTTCCCCTTCGGCTTCGGCGCGACCGCCGCCGCGATGTTCGCGGTCATGTCGTCGAAAAATGTATTCGTGCTCGCGATCGTCGCGGTCACCTGCGGCATGCTCGCGCTCGTCCCCGCGATCTTCGTCTGCGCGTCCGACAAAACTCCCTTCGCCGCCGCGATGAAACTCTTCGTCACCTCGCCCACCGGCAGTTTGACCTTGGGCAGGTTCCCGATCTTCAGCGTCCCCGCGGGAATCTGCGCGCTGCCCTGGATCACCGTCACCTTCGCCCCGCCTCCGGAAAAAACCGACCCCTTCAGCAGCGGCGGCGCCGCTACGCGGATTGAACTGGCCGTCACTTCCGTCGGCGTCACCGACAACACGACCTTGCCGAACGTGAACGTCACCGTCGTCGTTCCGGTCGTGACGAAACTCCCTGAGATCTTCACGTATTGAAACGGAACCGCCGTCTTGCTCGACAATGTCGCCGTCGGCCCCGCCGCGGCCCTCTCCGCGGCCTGCGCTGAATCTGCCGCGGACGTCCCGCCGGCGCGCGAAGCCAACCCGGCTGCCACGCAAAGAATCCCCAGCGCCATCGCCCCGATGCAACTTAAAACCGCCCGCCGCCCCGTCGTCAAATACATGCTCGCGCTCCATCTGAGTGAGTTCAATGGCTTGAATAGAACGAGGCGATTATCGTTCAAAATGATGCGATATCAATATCCTTTTATTGTGTGAATTTAATTTCAGCACGATGCAACGAAGCCGCTTGCGCATTACAATCCCAGCGCATCGTTGCTCGCGTAATAGAATGAACATCATGCCAAACCAGCCCGCGACAGAAGTCCCGCGCCCGCCGCCCACCCCTCCCCGCCGCGCGCGCTTTCAAATCCATCTTTCGACGGCCATTGTGCTGATGTTTGTCGCGGGAGGGCTGATTTGGGCGAATACAAATCGCGGACGTGCTGAAAATCATAATTATGGACACTTTGCGACAGTTTATCCGCGCGGTTCAGACGAGTACACTACGCATGAGATTGTTGTACATGCATATGGATGGCCGTTTAACGCGCTGGAAAAGTTTGCTTACATAGTCGATGAATATGACGGCAAACCTTCTGCAAACCCAAGGTTAGTTGATCCCAATAACGAAAAGAGTCATCTGGAAACCGGCGAAACCCGATGGAATATCCTGGCGTTAATTGGAGATATATCTTTCGCGATTGCAATTCTTGCTACAGTTCGATTCGTATGCGAATGGCGTATCCGCCGCTCAGCGCGGAAGGGAGCGTGAACCATGCCATCGCTTCCGCGGCGCGCGGGGATTTGTCGGGGGCTTTTGATCGCTCTGGCGGGGATGCTCTGCGCTCTGTCGGGCGGAGCCGCCGACGCGCCGCGCGCGTTTCCGTTGTGGGATGGGAAAGAGACGGTCGAAAGCTACGCGGCCCGCGTGAACATGCCGGCGACGAAAAGCATCGACCTCGGCGGCGGCGTCACATTGGATTTGGTGCTGATCCCAGCGGGCCAGTTCATCATGGGTTCGGCGGAACCGGCCAAGCCTTCCGCGACGGAGACGGAAGCAATTTGGTTGATCGTCTTCGGTGGGAGCATGGCGGCGTTTCTGGCTCTGGTGTTGTTGATCAAATGTGCAAAGCAGAAAAAGTTTTCGTTTTCGCTGCGCTGGTTGTTGCTGATGACGATTTCCACAGGCCTCTGCGTCGGCGGCATCGCGCGCCGCTCGCTCGCTCTAAAGGAGGCCGCGCGGTATGAAAGCGAATTGTGGGAGTTCAAAAATCTACCAGACGATGAGAAACCTGCGCATTTGGTCACGCTCACGCAGCCTTTCTACATGGGTAAGTACACAGTCACACAAGAACAATACACGGCGATGATGGGAAACAACCCCAGCTTCAACAAAGGCGCTCAACTCCCGGTAGAACAGGTGTCGTGGGACGATGCGACTGCGTTCTGCAATAAGCTAACGGGAAAACTGCAAGACAAAGCGCTTGAAGTTCGTTTACCAACCGAAGCGCAGTGGGAGTATGCGTGCCGCGCGGGGACTCGAACGCGCTTTTACTCCGGTGATTTGGACAACGATATGGATTCAGTCGGATGGTACAATTATAATAGCGGGCGCACCACGCATCCAGTTGGATTGAAGAAGCCGAACGCGTTCGGATTGTACGACATGCACGGCAACGTGTGGCAATGGTGCGAAGACGTCTGGTCAGAGCATTATGAAGCGCTGCAAGCAATGGATCCTGTCAACGAACAAGGTGCCAATCGCGTGTTGCGCGGCGGTTGTTGGAGCGACAATCCCCGGGACTGTCGTTCGGCTAATCGCGAAGGTGAAATTCCCGAAGTTCGGTACGCGAGTAACGGGTTCCGTGTCGTGGTTGCAGCTTCGTCCACGACTCCCTAACCCCTTCTTCCTCCTTCCCAACTTCGCCGACCGCAAAATCCCCCGCGCTGCCCGCGCTCAACACCGCCCCACCTCACCCCACCACCGCCGAAATCGCGTTCGATACCGGACCCATCAATCCTTTTCGCGTCACCCACCGCGCCTGGTACGTCGCCAGTTTGCCAACGTCCGCGAGCTCGAAATTCACGCGCGCGGGGGTTGATTTTTGGCAAGAAAGGCTTGACGTTAGCGTTTAATGGGGTATACTAATATAGGCTAAGTTTGGAGGATGTTGTTAAATGGGGCGAATGGGGCGAATGGGGCGAATGGGCCTGATAGGGCCAATGTGGGAGGTGGTTTTTGCACGTATGCAATTAGATCAGTGTTGTTCCGTCTGAAAAGTGGAACTACGAACGCATGATGTGCAACTTTTGCACCGGAATTGTGGAATGGAAGTTCAGCAGCAAGGACGGAGTACCGGTCCTTGGCACCCAACGCGCGATGTGCAACTTTTGCCCCGAATTGTGGACGAGAGATTTGCCACTCCTTGCGGTCGCGGCTCGTGAACTATGTGCAACTTTTGCAACGGAATTGTGAAAGTGAGAGGGCAGCAGCAAGGGCCGTAGTACCGGTCCTTGGCGCCGAACGCGTGATGTGCAACTTTTGCAAGGGATTTGCCGCTCCCTTGCGGTCGCGGCTCGTAAACAATGGCGGCTCGCGAACAATGTGCAACTTTTGTAACGGAATTTGGTGAGGCGAAACCACGGGCTAAAAGCCCGTGTTACACAATGTGCAACTTTTGCAGGAAACAAATGGCTAATAGGGAGGCACAGGATGGCGTGATTTCTACACATTTGTCCAACTAAAATCGATGGCGCTCGGCGATGGTGTAGTTCTAATCATCACACCACCTCGGAGACGCCATGCGTAACCCCTCACGCCGAAATTCTGCCGTCGCCTGCGCGATTGTAGTTCTGCTCAGCGCAGGGGCGCTTCGCGCCACCGATACCGGCCGCTATTTTCAGGTCGATTATCCGGCCTCCTCGGCCGCGGGCGAATTGCAGGTCGCGGTGACTTACACGCTGTGGATTCCAGCGGGGGCGGAGAAGCTGCGCGGGATCGTCGTTCACCAGCACGGCGCGGGGACCACGGCGTCGATTGAAGGCTCGACGGCCGCGCGCGATTTGCACTGGCAGGCGCTGGCGAAGAAATGGGACTGCGCGCTCTTCGGCGCGTCGTACCACGTGCTCAACGAAAAGATCGATCTGTCGCCGGGCGCGTCGGAATTGTGGTTCGATCCGCGTAACGGGTCGGAGAAAACATTTCTGAAAGCGCTGGCCGATTTCTCCGCGAAATCGGGCCACGCCGAAGTCGAGCGCGTGCCGTGGATTTTGTGGGGCCATTCCGGCGGCGGAATCTGGTCGGACGTGATGAGCACGCTGCACCCGGAGCGCGTCGTCGCGATGTGGCTGCGTTCGGGTACGGCGGCGATGTTCCGCACGCATCCGGAATTTCCGCAGCCGGCGATTCCCGAAGCGTGCTACGGGATTCCGAGCATGGCCAATCCGGGCGTGAAAGAGAAGGGCACGTACAAGGCCGGCGCGGCGGGCGATCCGAGCACGAAAGGCAAGGAGAAGGGGCCGTGGTTCGGGAATCTCGCCACGTTTCGCGAGTATCGTGAGAAAGGCGCGCCGATCGGTTTCGCGCCCGACCCGCGCACCGGCCACGAATGCGGCGACAGCCGTTATCTGGCGATTCCGTACCTCGACGCGTGCATGGCGATGCGCCTGCCGGACAAAGGGAGCAGCGATCAGAAACTCAAGCCCGTGGATTCAAGCCGCGCGTGGCTGGCCACGGTGCTCACCGACGAGGCGGTGCCCGCGGCGGAGTACAAAGGCAACGCGGCCGAAGCGGTCTGGCTGCCGAACGAAGCGGTGGCGAAGGCGTGGGTGGAGTACGTGAAGACGGGCGCGGTGAGCGACACGACTCCGCCGCCGGCGCCGTTCGACGTGCGCGTTACGGCGACGGAGAAAGGCAACGAAATCACCTGGAACGCGGAGGCGGATTTCGAAAGCGGGATTCGCAATTTCATCGTGCTGCGCGACGGCGTGGAACTGGCGCAAGTCCCCGAAAAACCCATCGGCAAATTCGGGCGCCCGTTGTTTCAAAGCATGACCTATCACGACACGCCCGCCCAGCCGCTGCCGGCGATGAAGTACGTGGATGCGACGGCGAAGGCGGGCGAGAAGCACGTGTATGCGGTGGTGGAGGTGAATAGCGTGGGGCTGAAATCGGAGGCGGTGGGGGAGAAGTGAATGGGTAACGTCAGTCCCAGAGCAATCCATAGACGACGACCGCGATCATCAGCGTGCGCAGCGAGAATTGGAAGCGCTTGCGTCGGGAAACCTCGGGCGGATTGTTCATGTGTAATCAACGATCATTTAGAAGAATCATTTTGTAACCGAAAATCCAAAGGAGCAAATCGGCATTCAGGTTTCTTTGGGAGTCGTCGTTTGCCAAGTCAGTTTTTCGAACTATCAAAAACGGCGCGGGGGAATAGGCGGTAATTTTTAGACGCATTGGTTCTGACCGGTTGTATTCTCCAGTTTTTCCAAACAAGGTGATTTGTCCGTTTTCGGGTTTTTGAATCTGCCAATATTTGTGAAAGTCAGGCGCGCGTTCGAGCGCCTCCTCAAGCGCAAGTTGATTCACGCCCCATTTGATCGTTACGATCCAGAGCATTCCATACACAATCACCGCGATCATCAGCGTGCGCAGCGAGAACTGGAAGCGCCAGCGGCGGCGTTTTGGCGTTGGCGCTTGAATGTCCGTCACAGTTTGCCCAAGTCCGCAAAGAATTCTGGATACGTCTTCGAGACGCACGCGGGATTTTTGATCGTCACGCCTTCCTGTCCCAATCCCGCGAGCGCGAGGCTCATCGCCATGCGGTGATCGTCGTATGTTTCGACGGCCGCAATCTTAGGCGGGCCGGGCGTGATTTCGAGGTAATCGTCGCCTTCTTCGACGCGGGCGCCGACGCGGCGCAGTTCGGTCGCGAGCGCGTGCAGGCGGTCGGTTTCTTTGATGCGCAGGTTGCCGACGTTCAGAATCGTCGAGGTGCCTTCGGCGAAAAGGCAGATGACCGCGAGCGTCAGCACCACGTCAGGCATGTCGTTAAGATCCACGTCAATGGCTTTGAGCGGCATGCGCGGATCGCGATAGATTTCGATGCCGCGCTGATTCGACAAAAATCCCGAGCGCACAGCGCAGCCCATTCGGCGCAGCACATGCGCGAATCGCGCGTCGCCTTGCGCGGAATTCGCGGCGACGTTTGTCACGCAGCAACGCCCGCCGAGGATCGCCGCCGCGCCGAGAAAATAACTCGCGGCCGTCGCGTCGCCTTCGATCTCGTAACTGCCCGCGCGGTATTTGACGCCGTGCGTCGGGCGGTAATTGCGCTCGCCGTCTGTCGCCGTGAGCACGCCGAAATCGGACATGCCTTTAAGCGTCAGTTCGACGAACGGGCGCGAGACAAACGCGCCAGTAACTTCGATCGTCATCGGCGTTTTCGCGTACGGCGCGACTTGCAGAATCGCGCTGATGTATTGGCTGGAGCGCGAGCCGTCGATCTGCGTGTGCCCGCCGGGAAGGCCGCTGGCTTCGACGATCACCGGAGGGCAGCCGTTGCCGAATTCGCTGCGCGCGTTCACGCCCAACTGGCGCAATCCGGAGAGCAAATCTTCGATGGGCCGTTCGCGCATGCGCGCGGTGCCGTCGAGGCGAAAATGCCCCTCGCCGAGCGCCACGAACGCCGAGAGAAAACGCATCGCCGTCCCCGCCGCGCCCACGAACAACTCCGCGCCGCGCGCCGGCACGCGCCCGCCTTCGCCCACGACGCGACAGGTCTTCGCCTTCCAATCCACGCGCACGTCGAAGCCCAGCGCGCGCAGGCCCTCGATCATGAATTGCGTGTCGTCGCTGTGCAGCAGCCCGCTGAGATTCACCGCGCCGTCGGCCAGCGCGCTCATCGCGAGGTAGCGGTTGCTTAGACTTTTCGAGCCGGGCACGGCGATGTCGAGATTGATCGGCCGCCGCAGCGGCGCGATGGGCAATTCGGGCGGCAGCGCGGCGGCAGTGGGGAGTGGATCGGTCGGGCTCATGCGGTGATTCTATAGGAAATTATGCATGTCGCAATGCGTTCCCTCTCCCTCCGGGGAGGGCCGGCGGGCGTACCCGCCCGCGGGGTGAGGGTAAACGGCGCGCAAAAAAATAATGACTTTAAGACAAAAATTGACTACAATCGCATCCGAAAATGAGTTGCGCGGCTTACGAAATTGACATCGAACAATCACTTCAATTCGGTGTAAATAAGACGCGCACCGCGCAGGAAAATGAAGACTCAATCGTTTCCATATTAGGGCGGATTGAAAGGTTCTGGCAATGACTCATCGGCAGGAATTCAGCGTCAAATTCAGTTACGACGTTGTCTTCACACGCGGCTTGTTTGAAATCAGCAATTCGACCTTGCGCGACATACTTCCGCACACCGGCGCGCCCGCGCGCATGGCCGTGTTCATCGATTCCGGCGTGCACAAGGCCTGGCCGAGTTTACCGGAGAAAATTCTCGCGTGGGCAGGCACGCACAAGGACGCCGTGTACCTCCCTGAACGCCCGATGATCGTGCCGGGCGGCGAGGAATCGAAGAACGATCTGACCTTTGTCCAGCGCATCACGCATCAACTGCAGCGCATGCAGATTTGCCGGCATTCGTACGTCGTCGCCATTGGTGGCGGCGCGATGCTGGACGCGGTCGGTTTGGCGGCGGCGGTGTTTCATCGCGGCGTGCGGTTGATCCGCGTGCCGACGACGGTGCTGTCGCAAAACGATTCGGGCATCGGCGTGAAGAATTCGGTGAACCTCGACGGCGTAAAAAATCTGATCGGCACCTTTGCGCCGCCGTTTGCCGTGCTCAACGATTCGCTCTTTTTGCAGACACTCGACGACCGCGATTGGCACGGCGGCGTTGCCGAGGCGTTCAAAGTCGCGATCATCAAAGACGCGCCGTTCCTCGATGAACTCGAAGCGCGCGCCGATGCGCTGGCCGCGCGCGACCTCGACGCAATGGAGGCCGTGGTCAAGCGTTGCGCGCAATTGCATCTCGATCACATTGCCACGGCGGGCGATCCGTTCGAACAAGGCTCCGCGCGCCCGCTGGACTTCGGCCATTGGGCCGCGCACAAGCTCGAGTCGATGACGAATTTCGAATTGCGCCACGGCGAAGCGGTCGCGATCGGGATCGCGCTGGACGTGTATTGCGCCGCCCAATTGGGCTTCATTTCGCTGGCCGAACGCGACCGCATTTGTGCTGCGATGCGCCGCTGCGGCATGAAACTGTGGCACGCCGCGCTCGAAAAACGCAGCGGCTCCGGAATGCTGATGGTGCTCAACGGCCTGGAAGAATTCCGCCAGCACCTCGGCGGGCGCTTGACGCTGACCATGCCCGACGGCGTGGGACGCAAGCGCGAAATCCACGAACTCGCGCCGGCGCTGGTTGCGGATGGGGTGAAGTGGTTGAGCGATGCGCGGAAGAGCGTTGTGCAGAATTCGATTCGCGCATAATCCGAGGAACCCATGCTCGATACGATCGCTGCCGGCAAAGAAAGGCATGATCGGTTCGTGAGACGCGTACGCGCAAGTAGTGAGGTCTGGGGACTCAAAGGACCAAATGGATTCTGCTCTTGCACCTCAAATGAGTCGGAGCGCAAGGTCATTCCGTTCTGGTCGGATCGAGCATATGCTAAGCAATGCGCAAAGAACGATTGGGCTCAATTCGAACCCACGTCAATATTGCTCGACGCATTTTTGAGGCAGTGGCTCCCCGGTATGCATAACGATAACGTGCTCGCGGGCACAAATTGGAGCGCGCATCTGATCGGCAATGAGATTGAGCCGCTACAACTGAAGATTGAGTTGGAAAAGCCTATCTAAGTCCTCGCCGGATCGGTTCCCCGCTCCACAAAAATCCGCGGCTCTTTCCAGCGCACGAACATTGCGCCCAGTTCGACCGCGCCGTCGATGGCGTCAACTTTGTATGGCTGATACGCTTCGATCGACATGCCGCGTTCGTGTTCGAAGAAATAGTGAATGGCGTGAAACGGCTCGTCGCCGTGGCTGGGCAACTGCTGAGTTTCGCAGCACAATCCGGCGGCGCGAATCGAATGCCGCTTCGCCTCGTGTTGAAACTCGTCGGCCAGCAATTCCAAATCGTATCCGCATTGAACGGGATTCAAGCTCGGCAGCACGTCGCCGCTCGTGTTCAACTTTGCGCCAAATGGCCGCACGATTCCTTCGTTGCATAAACTTTCCAGCGCGCACGGCACCAGCACTTTCATCAGTTTCTTCAAGTCTCTATCCGTCAAAACGTCTGCATCCAAAAAATCACCCACGATTCAAATACCCTCCAACCATGAGTTCACGATAGTTCTCAACTCTGCTGTAGTGAGAACGATTTGCGCGGCGTTTTGTGGCAAGTTTCTTCCAAATTATTCCATTCAAAATAAGATTATTTTTATAGTCGCAGATGTGAGAATTTGGCATTCGAGACGAATGCATGCGACGCCCTGGGAAAAAAACGCAGCGGTCTTGCTTCGGACGACGAACGTGCAGGCGAGACGCCTGCACCACGGATTCGTGATCGTTCGCGCTTATTTCCCGACGCAGTACAGCCGCTTGGCCGTGCGGAAAAAGACGTGGCCTTGCGCCACGACCGGCGAGGCCGCTGTGTAGCCTTCGTCAAGCATCACGCGCGCGAGGATTTTGAACTCCTGCGATTTGACGATCACGACGTTGCCCCGTTCGTTCATGCAGTAGATTTTGCCGTCGGCCGCGGCCGGCGACGCGGCGAAATCGACGTGGTCGTTCTCGGCGTCCAGCGAGCCGCTCCACTTCACCGATCCCGTCGTCGGTTCGATGCAGGTGAGGCGCCGCTTTTTATCGCAGTCCATCAAATACGCGAAGCCGTCGTAAAACGCGGGGCTGCCTACGGCGCTGTCGTGGTCTTTGAATTCCCAGACTTTTCCGCTGCTCGAAATGTCGCCGTTCCCGCCGGCTTTGATGCCGAAGACCGGCCGCGAGCGCGGCCCGCTGGCGATGATCATCTCCGGCGTCGCGATCGGTTCGGAAACGCTGCGCACGTTGCCGGTGAGCCACGGCGTGAGCGTGCCCCAATGCCAATATTCCTTGCCATTGTCGGGATTGTGCCCGCTGACCCAGAGCGAGCCGCAGATCAGAATCTCAGGCCGGCCCGCGCGCTCGTAAGGAATTGGCGACGAATACGATTCGCATTCGCCGTTCTTCGCGTCGCTCTTGCGCGGCGCTTTGAAAACATCCTTACCACTCTTCCAGTCCAGACATAAAATGTACGAATCGTATTTCGTATCGGCTTTTGGCCCGTTCTGCGCTTCCAGCCGGTCGCGGCGCAAGACCTGAACGTAGAGTTTGTCTTTGTAAAGCAGAGGCGTGGAACTGTAGCCGTGCAAAAAAGTCAGCTCACCAAAATCCTTGGGAAGATTGCGCGCCCAAAGCTGATTGCCGGCGACGTCGTAGCAGACGATGTCACCGGTGCCGTAGGTGAAGGCGACCTGCTTGCCGTCAGTTACGGGCGACGGCGACGCGAGCGTGTTTTTGCCGGTGTTCGAGACTTTTCCCGGCGTGACCTTCACCACCGTCTTCTGCCAGAGAATCTTGCCGGATTTGCGATCCACGCAAAGCCCCAGCAGTTCGCTGCCCTCCTTATTATTGGAGGTGACGAAGACCTTGTCGTCGAAGACCACCGGTGTGCCGTTGCTGGCGCCGGGCAGGTCGCAGACCCACGCGGTGTTAAGCTTCTTCTCGGGATCAAAATTGTCCGGCAGGCCAGTTTCGGGCGATGAGCCGTTGAAATTCGGCCCGCGCCACTGCGCCCAATTCTCCGCCCGGACGGCTGCGATCGAAAAAATCAGGACGCTCAACAACAGTGCTCTTTTCATGAACGAATGCCTCGCTCGAAATTCTGGTTCCGCTGTATACACCAATTCACGTAGGGCGGGCTGCCCGCCCGCCCATTTCCACGACAATTCGACGGGCTGGCAGCCCGTCCTACTTTCCGCCTTCTTATCCAGCCAACACTCAATTCTGTCGATGAACAGAGTATCGCATTTTCGTATCGCGCCGGAGCAAAATTATGGCTGGACTTTCTTCGCACCGCAGCGCCGGGAAAGACGGCGAGCGCACGACGGTGCTGGTCGTTGGCGGGCTGGACGACACGGATTCGGTGCGCCGGGCCGAGGCGGCGCTGCGCGCGCTCACGGGCGTCGAGAGCGCGGGCGTGAATCTGCTCACGCGGCTATCGACGGTGCGGCATTCGGCGCAAGTCATTCCTTCGGATTTGGTCAAGGCCGTCGATGCGGCCGGCTTCCGCGCGACGCTGGCCAACAGCGGCGAAGAGAGCGACGGCTGCGGGCTGATCGAGACGCTGGAATTGATCGCCAGCCGCAAGTCGCGTTTTTACGCCGGCGCACTGCTGACGGCGCTGATTTTCATCGTCGAATCTGCCAACACGAACGCGTCGTGGAAGCTGATGACGATGTTCATGCTGGCCGCGCCCGTGCAGATTGCCGTCGGCTGGGAATTTTACGCGTCGTTTTTCAAAGCGCTGCGGCGCTGGCGCTTCAATCTCGACAGCCTGGTCGTACTCGCGTCCACCGCGGCCTTCGCGCAGGGCGCGCTCTGCTTTTTGGGACAAGCGACAGCCGATCCGGATTTGTCGCGTTGGAATCCGCAGTTTCACACCGCGGCGCTGATTCTCACGGCGGTGAGTCTGGGCAAGTGGCTCGAATCGATGGCGCGCGATTCGGCGGACGAACTGTGGGGCGGCATCGAGGCGCTGCTGCCGCGCGACGCGTGTGTGCTGCGCGACGGGCGCGAGATGATCATCCCCGCGGGCGCGGTGGCCGTTGGCGACATCGTGCTGGTCGCGCCCGGCGAGCGCGTGCCAGTGGACGGCGAAGTGCTCGAAGGCTGCACGCACATTGACGAATCGCCGCTGACCGGCGACGCGCGGCCGGTGTCGAAAGTCGTGGGCGACCACGTGGTCGTGGCGAGTTTGAACGGCTCCGGCTTCATTCACGTGCGCGCGATGGGCGTCGGCCCGCATTCGACGCTTGCGCACATTTCGATGCTGATCGAACGCGCGCGCGAAAAGAAAGGTTCGAGCGAAGTGCTGGCGGACCGCATCGCCGCGGCGCTGGTGCCGATCGCGATTCTCCTTGCGTGCGGGACATTCTGCTTCTGGTACTTCGGGCCTTCTGTGCTGGGGCGGCTGATCGGAACAGCGTCAAGATGGATTGACGTGCATCGCTTCGGCCCCAACGCAACGGTCGAAGCATTTCTTCTATCCAATCCGTCATTTACTGAAGCGCTGCGTCCCGCCATCTCCGTACTGATTGCTGCGTGTCCCATTGCGCTGGGATTGGCGACGCCGATGGCCGTCTTGCTGGCCACGCGATTCGCGGCGCGGCGCGGGATGCTGATTAAAGGCGGCGGCGCGCTCGAAGCCGCGGCGCGCGTGACGGACGTGGTCTTCGATCAAAGCGGCACGCTGACGTGTGGCGTGTTCCGCGTGCGCGAATGTTTCGGCGCGCCTGAGATCAATCGCGATTCAGTGCTGGCGATTGCCGCGGCGTTGGGCAGCCGCACGCGGCAGGACGCGGCGAAATGCATTGATCGCGAAGCGCGGCGGCGCGGCATCGCCGTGCCGATTCCCGAACGCTGCGAACTGCTGGCCGGCGGCGGAGTCGGCGGGCGTCTGGGCGCGACGGAGTTTCGCCTGTACCCGCGAAATTATGTGCTCAACAGCGGCATCGCCGTGCATCCGTCACTGGCCGCGCGCGCGGCGGAAGCCGAGACCGCCGGCTCGGCGGTTTTGTATTTGTGCCGCGAGAACGATGCGCTGGGCGCGATTGCGCTTGAAGAGCGGATCAAAGACGGCGCGGTCGATGCGATCGCGATGCTGCGCGAAAAGGGATTTGCCGTGCATCTAATCTCCGGCGAATCGCTGGCGCAGACGCGCACGGTTGGAAAAGCGTGCGGTCTATACGAAACCGAAATTCACGGGTTGGCCTCGTCGGAAGGCAAAGCAGAATTTGCGCGCGAATTGAGAGCCGCCGGACGCGGCGTGGCGGTGATTGGCGACGGCGCCAGCGACGCGCCGGCGATGGCAGCGGCGGACGTCGGCATTGCGCTGGGCGCGGGCGCCGAACCGGCACTGGATTCCGCGCAGATCGTGCTGGTCAGCGGTGACGCGCGCGGCGTGCCCGCGCTGCTGGATTTGGCGGGCGCGGCGGCGCGGATCATCCGCCAGAATCTGGTCGTGTCGCTTTCCTTCACAGCGGTGATGCTGCCCCTGGCGCTGTGCAACCGCGTAATTCCGACGGTCGGCGCGTTGATCATGGGCTTAAGTTCCGTGCTGGTCGTGCTGAATTCGATGCGCCTGGCGCTGCGCGAGCGCAAAGTGAAGCTCGCGTTGCCGGCTGCCGTCGATGCGCCGATGCCCGCTCACGCCGTGACGCGCTAACTAAAGTGCCGCGCGGGTGCGCGCAGCATCCCGTACAATAAGCGCATGTCGAACGCGCCTCCAGAGTCAAAAGCGCTCAGCGATTTCGATCTGCGCGGCTTTGAAGCGCAGCTTTCGGAATGGAAGCTCAGTCCGCGGCACGCGCATAAGCTGTTGCGGGAATACTACCGCAACGGCGGTCGCGTGGAATTTTTGCGGCTGGAATTGGGACGCGGATTGGAAGCGAAATTCGGCAAAGAACTTCTGCTGCGCCAATCGAGCGTCATCGCGCGCAGCGTGAGCGTGGACGGCACGGTGAAATTTCTGCTCGGCATGCACCGCGGCGGCGCGGTGGAAGCGGTGTTGATGGATGCGGCGACGGCGGGGCGCGCGGCGGGCTGCGTCTCGTCGCAGATCGGCTGCGCGATGGGCTGCGACTTTTGCGCGAGCACCCGGCGCGGCTTGGAGCGGAATCTCGAAGCCGGCGAAATCGTCGAACAGTTTCTGGAACTGCGCGCCGAGGCGCTCGCGAGCAAAAGGCAATTGCGCACCCTCGTCTTCATGGGCATGGGCGAGCCGCTGCAGAATCTCGACAACGTGATTGCCGCGGTGAAACGCATTGCGTGCGAAGAACTCGGCGAACTGGGCTGGCGTCAGATCACGATTTCAACGGTGGGGATTGTGCCGGGGATCGAGCGGCTGGCCGATGAGGATTTGAACGTGATCCTGGCATTGTCGCTGCACGCGCCCGACGACGAGACGCGCTCGCGCATCGTGCCGCTGAACAAACGCTACCCGGTTGCTGAGATTATGGCTGCCGCGCGCGGATTCGCGGCGAAGACCGGGCGCATTCCGAACATCGAATATTGCATGCTCGGCGGCGTCAACGATTCGGACGCGCAGGCGCGACAATTGGCGGAACTCATGCGCGGATTTCGCGCGCATGTGAATTTGATTCCGTACAATTCGATCGGGCTGAGCTTGAGCGGCGTGGAGTATCGCCAGCCATCGCCGGAGCGCCAGGCGAAGTTCATCGCAATTCTGCGCGACGCGGGCGTGGCGGCGCATTTCCGCAAGACACGCGGCGGGGATGTGAATGCGGCGTGCGGCCAGTTGAGGGAGACGGCGGCAAAGTCCTGAGTGCTGAGTCCTGAGTCCTGAGCGTTCGAGCGCGAAGCGCTCGGCCGCCGTTTCTCAGCACTCAGCACTCAGCACTCAGGACTTCGTTGGAAGCGGCACTTCGTAATAATCCAGCGCCCACTCCTGCATGTAACGCACCCGCGACGGTTTGATGCGGTAGACGATGAGCATGGGGTTGTCAATCGTTCCGAGGTATTGGCGCATCAGCGGATTGGCGTCCCAGATTTCCTGCAGGAGCGGGCGCTCCGTGACGATTTCAGCGACGCCGGTCAGGCGCACTTGATTGTGATGCTCGTCCATGTAGCAGAGTTCGACGTTCGGATTGGCCGCGATTTCAGCGGTCTTGTGATACATTTTCAAATTCGCCACATAAACGACGAAGCCATCCGTCCGCACCGGCGAAACCGGGCGCACGCGCGGAAAGTTTCCGTCGATGGTGGCCAGATATGGAAAACGATCGGCGGCGATGACGCCGTGGGCGAGCGTGAGGAGTGCGGCGGGGTCGATGGGTTTGGGTTCGGGTTTTGACATGGGATCATCTAATAGTGGAAAGTCGAAAGTCGAACAAGCGAAAATCAAATCACGGCGCACCTCTGCATTATTTCGACTTTCGACTGTTTCAGGCCGAGCGCAATTCCGCCTGCGGCGCGTCCGTACTCGCCGGCAAATCCCGCGACGGCAGCGTGATCGTAAATGTGGTCCCAACCCCCAGCGTACTGCTCACGTCCAAAGTTCCGCCGTGGCGTTCGATGATGTCGTGAGAAATAAAAAGTCCCAGGCCGGTGCCTTTGCCGGGTTCTTTGGTCGTGAAGAACGGCTCGAAGAGTTGCGACTGCAGTTCTTCGGGGATTCCGTGGCCTTGATCGGTCACGCTCATGCGAATGCCTTGCTCTATATTGCGCACTTCCACGCGTACGACTCCGCCGCGTGGGGCCATGGCATGCTCAGCGTTGACGATCAGATTAATCAACACTTGCTCAAGCTGCCCTTCGTCGCCTTCGACAGACGGAACGTTTGGTTCGAGATCCAGCACGACTTTGATGCGCTTCTGCGTCAAATTCTGCTCGAGCAGCGCGATCACGGCGTGGACGATGCGCTCCATTTTGATTTCGTCGCGGCGCAGCGCGCGGTTGGCGCCGAAACTGGTGAGACTTTGCACCATCGACAGCGATTTCGCCGCCGCCTGGCGGATGCGCATCGCGTAGCGCCGGATGACTTCGGGCGTGTCGGGCATGCGCAGCATTAATTCGGCGTAGCCATCGACCGGGCCAATCATGTTCTTGACATCGTGGGCGATCGCTGCCACCATTTGTCCCAGCGTCGCGAGTTTCTTCGACCGCGTGAGCTGTTCCTGCGTTTTGGCCAGTGCGCGCGTGGTGCTGCGTTCGCCGCTGTAGCTTGCGGCGAGGTCCGAGGCATAAATGAGGTTTTGGCGATGCGCCTGGTCGAGTTCAGCGCGGAGGCGCTCGAGTTCTTCGGCTTGCGCGCTTTCATCCGCGGGCGGGCGCTGCAGGGCCTGATTGAGCGCCGTGATGAGCCGCTCGTTTTCAAGTTCGAGCGATTCGCGGCGCATGCGTTCGATTTTGTAGAGGAGCGCCAAATCTTCGGCGTCGGCGCGATGTGGAGTGGAATCGCCGGGGAACGGGGAGGGCTGCGCAAGGGATGAACTAGCCGACATCTGATCGTTGGGTTGCATCGGGCCTCCGTTTACTGCTTAATGCAAATTAACTAGGGAGGTCAAAACATGCAGTAATAATGTTGCAAAGCCATTATCGGCACCACACAGGATATAAGATTATCTTGAATTCGAGTAAATTAAAGAATAAAATCGGGACAGATTTCGGACAACTTTGAATAGCGTGCCACGAATTCTTGGTCCAGCGGGGTTTGAGGAAAAGCGGCCATGTCAAAACTGAGAAAAATCCTCATTGTCGATGACAAACCCGAAGTGCGCACGCTGATCGAGATGACGCTCGACATCGGCGCATTCTGCTTTCTTCAAGCCGCCGACGGGAATAAGGCGATCGAGTTGGCGCAAAAAGAGCTGCCGGACTTGATGATTCTGGACGTGATGATGCCGGGCGGGATGGATGGCTATCAAGTTTGTGAGTTATTGAAAAAGGATCCAAAGACGAAGAATATTGCAATCATCCTGCTCACCGCGCGCGGTCAGGAACACGACAAAGTGCGCGGCACACAAGCTGGCGCCGACGATTATTTCATCAAGCCATTCAGTCCGCGCGATTTGCTGCACAAGGTGTACGACATTTTGGATATGGAATAATGGCGGAATAGTTATCTATCACTCTAAAATCGCGGCGGATTTCATGAGGCGACGCGACCTCAGCGGCGTTTATATTTATGGCGGACTATTCAGTCTTGAATTTCTCCCCGAACCGCGTAACGTTGTCGGCCAAAACTCCGCAGGATCGTGCTTATGAAGCAGTTCAAAATTCTAGCCATTCTTTTCTTCGCTTTCTCCGCCAGCGCGTTTGCAGCGGCGACAAAAGACGAAAAGCCCAAACCGATTCCGCCCGGCACGCCGCCGCCCAAGCCAGCCCAAGGCTTCTTTCAGGAGCGCACCTACGCCTGCTACATTGAGACGAACGTCTCGTATGAGTACACGAAAAAAGTCGCGGACATGGTCAAACGCGCCGAAGAAAAATTCTACAAGCTCTTCAAACTCACGCCCGATCTGATGCAGGGCTGGTCGAAGGAAAAGTTCGACGTCAAATACAATATCCCCGGCACCATCATGCAGGACCTGCTGATCAGGCCGTGGATCGACATCAAAGTCTACAAGGACCAGGAACAATTTGCCGACGAGTGGTTCACGCTGACACATGTCACCGACCCTGCGCAGAGAGCCACGCAAGGGCTGCCCGGAGCCTATTATTCGCTTGGCCCGGACAGCGAATACGACAAGCGCGCGGTTCGCAAAATCCGCTCGTTCGTCTCCAACCGCGACGATGAGGAACTCGAACGCACGTTGCTGCATGAGATGGGCCACTGTTTCGTCGAGTCCTTCATGCTCGGCGTCGCCGTGGGCCGCGGCGGTTCCGCCGGCGAGAATCGAAAGGACATTCCGGCGTGGCTTAACGAAGGCATTGCGCAACTCTTCGAATTGCTCTTCACCAACTCGCCGTCGTCGAAGAAAGCCCGCATGAAGCAGCAGGCGATGATCTACGAAGCCGTGAAGATCAAGGACAGCTACCCATTTAAGGATTTCATCGAAGTCGCGAACGCTCACAACCTCGCGGCGGTGGCCGGCGATCCGCTCAAAGCGACCATTAACTACGCGCAATCGGCGTCGGTGATGGATTACATGGTCAACGTGGACGGCGCGCGTTTCTTCGATTTCCTGAGCAACATGCGCGACTTTCACATCAAGCGCAACTTGCAGAATTCGGACCCGAATCACAAGACCGAATTCTTCTCCTTCCAGAACGAAGCGTTCAAGAAAGCCTTCAACGTCACCATCCCCGAAGTCGAGCAGTATTGGGTGAAGGACATGAACAAGAAGATGGAAGATGCATTGAAGAAATCGCCGGAATTGCACTATTGGATCGGCGAATATTACCTCACGCGCAAGAAGGGCAAGGACGCAGATCTCAAACGCGCCGAAGAGGAATTCAACATCGCGATGAAGGATGCGCCGGCGAAAGGCGAAGGGTACTTGGGCACGGGCCGCATGTTGATCCGCAAACACGACTACGCCGCGGCGCTGCCGCTGCTTGAAAAGGCGTCGAAGATGATGCCCAAAGACGAAGACGCTTGGTTCTATCTCGGCTGGGCGCAACTCAACAGCAGCATGTTGAAGGAAGCAGTCGAGAGCTTTTCGCAATCGTTGAAGATATACCCGCGCAACCAAAGCGCCATCTCCGGGATGGCCACCGCCGCGCTCGAATCGAAGCAATACGACAAAGCCATCCTCGCCTACACGGACGCGTTCGCCGTCTCACGCAACCCGCGCTATCTTTTCCAGAAGGGCCAAGCGGCGTTTTTTGGCAAGAAATACGAAGTCGCGCAGACGGCCTTTGCCGATTATGTGCGCATCTTCACCAATGATCCGCAAGGTCAAATGTGGTACGGACTGACCGCATGGCGGCTGGGAAACAAGGATTTTGCGATGAAGAAGCTCGAAGAAGCCGAGAAGCTTCAACCGAACAACCCGATGATCCGCGGCGCGATCGAGATGGCGAAAAATGGCCAGACCATGCATTTCGAACGCGAAGACAGCGACGAAGTCGCCGCTCAAAAACCGGACGAAAAGAAAGATGAAAAACCGGCGAAGCCGAAGAACAAACCGATCATGGAACTGGAAGACGAATAAAAAAGTGTTGAGTGCTGAGTCCTGAGTGCTGAGGAACGGCGGCAGCGCGCTTCGCGCTCGAAATCTCAGGACTCAGCACTCAGGACTTTGGAATTTCACTTCGAACCCTTCGGCGCGGATTTTTGCGAGAAGAGTTTGCGCGCCAAGAAATTCGTACGCCGTCCCCGCACCGCATTTCACTTCCGCATTTCCACACAATTCCTGCGCCACAAACACGCAGGGCAGCACGGCCATGCGCTGCCCGTGCTGCGGCGATGAAACCGAGCCCGCGCGCACGGAACCGTCTGCGTAAAAAAATTCGGTGACGATGGCGCCGCCGGAACAGCCGATGGGCGGCGCGAGTTTTCCGAGCAGAAACATCAACTTCGCGAAACGCGCGCCGCAGATGCGCGGCAAATGTGCGAGCGCGTTGAAGAGCAAATTCGCCGCGCGCAATTCGAAACCGCATTTTACGACGACCGATGTCACGCCAAGCAGTTCCGGAAAGAGATCGTATTCCGGGCTTTCGAAATTGTACGCTTTGCGCGGGCCGAAGGGTTTAGGCACCGGAATGAGTTCGCCATCGCGATAACCGTAGAGCGTGCCTTGCGGCGCAGCGATGGGCCGGTTGAGGGAATCGACCGCCGAGCTGATCGCGGCGAAACCTTTGGGATTGCGGTTGCCAATAAAGAGCGTGACGCGCGCGCCGGTGGGGCGCGTCTCCGGCGCGCCCAATTGAGGTGCAGGCGGCTCGCCTGCACTTGTCATCGCTAGCGCCAGCGCGCCCGAAATCGCGGGCAAACTCGCGCAGCCGCAGACGGCCGCCAATCCTCGCGCCTTGAATTTCGCATCCATCCCGCGCACGCGCGCGAAGTACGCGCGGTCGTCGTTGATGTCGCAATAATGGCTGCGCGTGTCGAGGCAGGCCTCGAGTAATGCCGGGCCGAGATGCGAGAACGGGCCGGCGCAATTCACGGCGACGGCGTTTTCAGCACCGGCGGATTGCAACGCGTCGCGGCAGGAGTCGAAATTTCGCACGTCGCACGCGACGGCGCGATGCGCCGCGCCGAGTTCGCGCGCGAACGCCTCAGTTCGCGGAAGATCGCGCGCGACGATGATCAGCGGGATGCCACGCTGAGCCAAATCGCGCGCGACCATAGAGCCAAAAGTACCGGTGCCGCCGAAGAGGACTGCGGTTTTCATGAGTCAGGAAAGTATACATGAAAACGCGAATGAACCAATCCTTGCACAGTTCAGCGCAAAAACGCAAGCGCGGTGCAAAAACCGCCACGCCAATTTTGAAGCCTGATTTTTCCCCGCGCGTCCAATACACTGCACGAGCATCCATGAGCCTCCTCAGTCGCAGAAAGGCGCCATCATGTCAAAACCAAAATTTGTTTTCATCACCGGAGCCAACCGCGGGATCGGCCGCGAAGTCGCGGGGCAGCTTGCGGCGCGCGGGCTGCACGTTTTTCTCGGCGCGCGCGACAAAGCCGAAGCCGAGCGCGCCGTTCACGAAATTGTGCGCGCGGGCGGGCAGGCCGCGCCGATCCAAATCGACATTTCCGACGAAGCGTCGGTCAAAGCCGCCGCACAGGCGCTTGCCGATACACACACCGCGTACCTCGACGTGTTGATCAACAACGGTGCGGTGCTGCTCGATGAAGGCGCCTCGATCCTCGATCTCTCTGTCGAAAAACTGATGACGACTTTGCGAACCAACACCGCCGGCTCGCTGCAAGTCGCGCAGACGTTTCTCAAATTTCTGTTGCGCGCGCCCGAACCGCGCTTGATCAATGTCTCCAGCGGCGCCGGATCGCTGACCCACATGAACACGTGGGCGCCGGCGTACAGCATTTCGAAAACGGCGCTCAACGCCGTCACGCGCCAGCTTGCCGCCAGCTTGAGCGGCAAAAACGTCGCCGTCAATTCAGTCTGCCCCGGCTGGGTCCGCACGCGCATGGGCGGAGCGAGCGCGCCGAAATCCGTCGAGCAGGGCGCTGAGACGATTGTCTGGCTGGCCGCGGACGCGCCGCATTCCTTCACGGGGAAATTCTTCGGGGATGGGAAGCGCGAAACGGAATGGTAGAATCGCCAAGGGTCAGCGGTGATTTGACACAAATCGCCGGCACTGGATACGACGCGATTGTTCGTTCAGAATAATGGAGGGAATTGCGGCGGCGTTCACGAAACTAAAATCCCCACTTCGCGAAGATTCGCGCCATTCGTTGTTAAAAACCCTTCACACCTTCGGCTTCGAGAAAAATCCAAACAGCGACTTCACCAGCCCGCCGCTGGCCGCCGGCTTGCCCGCGGGCTGCGCCTTCGGCGCGGGATTCGTTTCCGGCATCTCGCCGCGCTGGCATTGCTCGATCATTCGCCGCAGTTCCGCCGTGTTTCGCGGGCGCTGCGCCGGTTCCTTTTCCATCATCCGCTGGATCAGCGCGCTCACGCAGGGCGAGACGGCTGGGTTAATTTGCTCCGGCGGCTTGAGCGGCTCGGAGACGTGCGCGGTCATGATGCGCACGTCGTTGTTGCCCGGATACGGCACGCTGCCCGTGGCCAGATGATAGAGCGTCGCGCCCAGCCCATAAATATCCGCGCGGATGTCCACGTCGAACTGCCCCTTGGCCTGCTCCGGCGAAATATAATACGGCGTGCCGATGGCGCTGCCGGCCAGCGTCACGCGCTCGTCGCCGCTGCCCGCCGACGCGAGCCCCAGGTCGGCCAGGCGGTACACGCCCTGGCTGGTCACCATGATGTTCGACGGTTTAATGTCCCGATGGACGATGCCTTGCTTCTCGATTGCCTCGAGCGCCAGCGCCATGTCCGCCGCCACGCGCAGCAGCGTCGCTTCGTCGAGCTTGCCGCTGGCCGCCAGCATCTTCTCAAGGTCCGGGCCGTCCACGTACTGCATCGCGATGTAATGATATTTGTCGTACGAGCCGAAATCGACGGCGGAGACGATGTTCGGATGCGCGAAGCGGTGCGTCGCGCGCGCCTCGCGCATGAAGCGTTCGTACATCTCCGTGTCTTTCACCAATTCAGGCAGCAGAATTT
>Ga0209579_10000814_pt1 | contig 27972 bp, 20 predicted proteins | sample Coa_R1_2_FD_187152 | JGI IMG/M metagenome (GOLD analysis project Ga0209579, IMG submission 187152) | Surface soil microbial communities from Centralia Pennsylvania, which are recovering from an underground coalmine fire - Coalmine... | ecosystem: Environmental > Terrestrial > Soil >... | reverse complement strand
GCGGCAAAAGAACGGGTGACTGTCACCACACCGTATCTCATCCCGGACGAGCCCCTCATCCGGGCGATGCAATCAGCCGTTATTCGAGGGGTCGATGTGCGGGTGATCGTTCCCAGGACTTTGGATCAGCTCTTTATGAGCTTCGCCCAGAAATCCTTTTACGGGGATTTGCTTGAGGCGGGGGTCCGCATCCATCTCTACGAACCAGCTTTCCTCCACGCGAAGCACATCAGCGTAGACGATGAAATCTCCCTCATCGGATCGAGCAACGTGGATATCCGGTCCTTCGCCCTGAATGCCGAGATCAGCGGCATCTTCTATGATCGAGAGATCACGGCAACCTTGCGGAAGATTCAAGAGCGCTATCTGACACACTCTGTCGAACTCAAGAAGGAAGACTGGGACCGTCGGTTAATCCACCACAAAGTCTTCCAGAACATCGCCCGGCTTGCGGACTCCATTCTTTAGGTCCAGATCGAATTCCAGGATCCTTGAGCGGACGTTTCCTTGGTCTTGCGCCGCCCCGTTGATCGTTTGTAATACCCGGAGGCTGCATTGACAGTGGCGGGGCTGGATCATTTGTGAACGCCCGCCTGATGGAATTCGTCAAAGCTCCAAGGTTGTCGTATGGTGGTTGTGGCTTCGTGAGGTGCCGAACAGGGAAATCGGTGGTCGCTCTCGGAAGCGGATGACCAAAGGGAACTTCGCCCGGAATGGGGGGCGGGAGTGCTCTATTTCTCCTTTTTCAGCGCTTCCAGGTCCTCTTCCGCCGTGCGCCATTCGTAGTAGGCCCGCTGGTTGGTGCCCACGCACTGCTGTAAAAGCGGCTGAGCGCCGGCCTTGTCGCCGGATACTAGACGGGCCTCGCCCGCGTAGAACGTCGCCTCGCACAATTTCCCGATCGAGCCCTTTGCCGCTTCCAGGAAGGCCTTCTCGTCCAGGTCCCCCGTCAGGTGCGCCAGCACTTTGTCCAGCCAGGCGCTTGTTCCTTTGGGAGGACGGGATTGGCGGTACGCCGCCAGCTCCGTCTTCGCCGCCGCGCCTTGACCCTGGCGGGCCCGAACGAGGTAGATCCGGCACCACGCGTAATCCGACAGCATCACGTCACGGCCCACCGAGGCCTGGAAGTCCTGCAGCGCGCCGGAGAGGTCCCGCTGCTCCTGTCGGATGCAGCCGCGGCTGAATGTGCACCAGCCGCCCGGGCTTACCTCGACCGCCTTGTCGCAATCCTCGAGGGCTTCCTTCACATGGCCCTTTGCCTTCTTCGCCGCCGCCCGAGCGCAATAGGCCTCTCCATAGTTCGGCTGGATCTGGATGGCGCGATCGTAGTCGGCAATCGCCGCGTCATAGTCTCCCTTTCCCTGCTTGGCCAGAGCGCGGTTGAAGAAGGAGATCGGGGGGCGCGGATCCAGCTCGATCGCCTTGGTGCAATCCGCGATCGCGCCGTCCAGGTCGCCGGTGTTGATCCGTGTCCAGCCCCGGCTGTTCCAGAGCCCCGCATTGTTCCGATCCAGCTCCAGCGCCTTCGTGTAGTCGCCGATCGCGCTTTCAAATTCGGACAGGTTCGACTTCGCCCATCCCAGGGTCAGCCAGGCCTGACCGTTCTTCGGGTCCAGGTCCACCGCTCGGGCGCAATCTTTTGCCGCCGCGTCGAAGTCCCGCTGCCAGAAGTGAAGCTGGCCCCGGTTCGCATAGACCTCTCCCAGGTCCGGCTTCAGCTCCAGGGCCTTGTCGTAGTCGGCCATCGCCCCGGGAAAGTCTCCGCGCAACTGCTTCGTATACCCGCGTCCGGACCAGGCCTCGGCCATCCTCGGATCGATCTCCAGCGCCTCGCCGTAGTCGCTGGTCGCGCCGAAGATGTCCCGTTGCATCATGCGGATCTGGGCGCGGATCCGGAACGCGTCCGCGCGATTCGGCGCGAGTTCGATCGCTTTGTTGAGGTCGGCCATGGCCGGCTCGACCTGGAGGGCGGCCTGTCGACTGACGCCGCGCGCGAGCAGGGCGTCCACCGATCTGGGATGCAGGTCCAGGGCCTTGTCGAACTCGGCGATGGCGCCGCCATAGTCCTTCTTGTCGTGTTTCTCGCGGCCCAGTTTGAGGATGTCCTTGACGGCATCGGCCGAGATCGCCTCCCGGATCTCCTTGAGGGTGGCCTTGCACGATTCGGAGAGTTCGATGTCCGGGTCCCGGGTGGCAGCCTCGAGCGCCGGGATGGCGGCCTTGCCCAGCTTCTTGAGCTGGATCCGGGCTTTGGCGCGGGTTTCGACGTCACCCGAGCGGAGATCGCCGATGAGCTTTTCCGCCGACGGATCCTGGAGGAGGAGAAGGAGTGCGAGGAGGAACTCCATGGGGACAAACCCTCCGGTCAACCCATTGTATCCCGCAGCGGGTCCCGTCGCTCCGGAACGAGAACGGTGCCGGGGTCGAACCTGGACACCGGGCGATCCGACCCTGGGCAGCGCTCCTCGGGTGGGTGTTCCCCTGCCCGTCTTTCTCTTGTCCGCATCCCGAAGGGGACTATTATGCCGGTGGGGAGCCAGGCTCCTTCAGGGAGGAGATGGGAATGATGAGTTTGCACCTGGGGATGCGCCTGCGCTGGTGCGCCGCGCTGTTCCTTCTGGGCTCGTGCACAGGCCTGCCGACGTCGGATCCCTCGCGGCCTGGCGGCACGGCCGGCCTGGACCCTCATGGGGAGGCCCCACAGTCCCCCCTCGTGGGAAGCGCCTTCACGGGTGAAACGACCGATTGGCACGGATTCGACCGCTACGATTTTGTCCTGGACGAGCAGAGTCTGATGATCACGCCTCTCCAGGCGCCGGCCGGCGAAAACACGGGCGTCAAAGATCCTGAGAAAGGACATCGCCGCTGCATCGTGGTCGTTCCGAAGAGGCGCGCTCCAGGCCATCCGTGGTCCTGGAGAGGGTGTTACTGGGACCATCAACCCCAAGCCGAAATCGAATTGCTCAAGCGTGGGTTTCACGTGGCCTATATTTCAGCCAACGCGACTCTCAAGCCGGGAAAGGAATGGGATGCCTGGTATGCCTTTCTGACGCTGCACCATGGGCTTTCTTCGAAACCCGCCATGATCGGCATGAGCAGAGGCGGGGAATACGCGTATACCTGGGCCGCCGCCCACCCCAGTCAGGTGTCCTGCATCTATGCCGACAATCCCGGCCTAAATCGCAAGACTCTGGGGTCCCTTGGAGACCTCGCAGCCTACGACGTGCCGCTTCTCCATGTTTGCGGGAGCATCGATCCCCTCCTGGGAAAGAATTCCGACGCCATCGAGACCCTCTACCAGCACTATGGCGGACGCATCACCGTCATGATCAAGGAGGGTTTTGGTCACCATCCCCATAGCCTGCGCGATCCAAAGCCCATCGCGGACTTTATTGAAGAGAGCGTGGGACCCAGGAAGGGCGTCCCGCCTGCGTTTGCGGGCGAAAAATTCACCAAGTCCTCTTTTTACGGCGTGCAGAACCACTACCTCGACTTCCCAAGTGAAGGGACTTACCTCTCCTGCCGCGGCCCGTTGTTTGCGGCGTGCTACGACCGGTATGACTTCACTTTGGACGGCGTCCAAGGGGCCATTACGGCCATCGTGCCGAAGACCACCGCTCCGGGGACGCCGTGGGTGTTCCGGTCGGACGCCACGGATCGGCACTCGGAGGTGGATCTGGCTCTCCTGGCGAAAGGGTTTCACTTGGTGACCGGCCCGGTTCCATTCAACGCCGACGGTCCCCTCCAGAAGGATTGGGATGCCGTGTATCACCACTTGACCGACCACGGCTTTTCCAGGAAGCCCGTGATGGAAGGGGCCGGAGGAGCGGCAGGCGACGCCTACGCATGGGCCCTTCAGAATCCGAACGAGGTGTCCTGTATCTGCGCCGAGAATCCCGTCCTGCGGAGCACGATGACGAAGGCGGCGTCGCTCTTCGATCTCGGACCCCTGGCGAAGGCCGGCGTGCCGCTCCTCCATGTCTGCGGCAGCCTTGATCCGTGGCTCAAGGACCACACCCGGGAGGTGGAGAAGCGATACCAGGAATTAGGGGGCCGGATCACGGTCATCCTGCATGAAGGAGTGGGGCACTCCTCGCTTGGGACGAAGCATCTGGATCCCGTCCTAGAGTTCATCGCTCAACATGCGCAGTGACGTCCCGTGGACTCTCTTCAATGGGGAGTGCCGGCGGGGATGGGGGACAGAGGTCACCGGCGATTGGCCGGATTCAGGTGCGGGTCAGAAACCAGGGGCTCAGGTTCCAGCGCCGGGCCGGGGCGGGGGGCGAAGTTTCCCCCGAAGTCGGCGCCGCAATTCCCACAGTTCCAGGATCAGGGCGGTTCCCAGGAGCGCCGTCACCGCCGGGGTCCAAGGGCTCGGCCCTCCGACCACCACGGTCGTCAGCGTCTCCAGGTCGAGGTGTTTCTGGGCGACTCGGAGCACATCCTCCCGGGTGACCGCCGAGATCGAGGCCTGGAACTGGGAGGGATAGTCCGCTCCGAGCCTGAACCGGCGGGTCTGGACGAGATACGCCGCGGTGTTCTCCACGGTGTCCCAGGAGCTGGCGAAGGATCCCAGTAGATATCGCTTGGCGTCCGACAGCTCCTCGTCCGTGGGCCCTTCGTTCCGGAATGTCCGGAGGACCTCGATCACGGCCTCCATCACCCGTTTCTGGTTCTTCTCGTCCACTCCCAGGACGACCTGGAAGGGTCCCGCCGCGAGGTCGGCCCCTTCCGTGATCGTTCCGCTGATGTCGTAGGTGAGCCCCAGCTCGTCCCTCACCCTCCGGGCGAGCCGGTTGGTGAATCCGGGGCTCGATCCCAGGATCGTCTCCATGACGCGTAGGGCTTGATAGTCCGGATGGAGACGATCGATGCCTACATGTCCCAGGTGGATTCGGACTTGCCGGGACTTCGAGGCGTGGTGGATCGTGCGCGAGGAGGTCTGGCGGACGGCGGGGGCGATCCGCGGAGGGGTCCACGGCCCGTCCCCCTTCCAGCCTTCGAAGCGGCGGTGAAGGTCCTGGAGGATCCGGCCTGGATCGATGTCTCCGACCACGGCCAGAACGACGTTCTCGGGTCGGTAGTACGAACGGAAGAAGGAGTGGACGTCCTCCAGCGTGAGCTGGGCGACGGTCTCCTTTCTTCCGATGGCGCGGCGCTCGAATGGATGTCCTCGATAGGCGTTCTCGTAGAAGAGCCGCCGGGCGGCCTCCTGGGGCTCTTCGTCGGTGGCCCCCAGATCCGCCAATTGATCCTCGCGAATCTTTTGAAATCGATCTTCGGAAAAGCTGGGGTTGAGGAGGAGTTCCTGGAGCAGATCGATCGCCGTCGAGACGTGGGCGGACATCAGGTTGAACGAGAGGCCGGAGACGGAAATGGAATAGTCCCCTCCCAGAAACTCGACTTCGCGGGCGATCTCATCGGAGTTCTTCGTCCGGCCTTTCCCCTCCTCGATCCCCTGATCCAGCATTCGGGCGACCAGCTCGGCCAGGCCCGCCTTGTCGCTCGGTTCGTAGAGCGTCCCTGCCCGGATGTCCGCCAGCACCGTCACGACGGGGGTATCCGACCGTCGCTGGGCGAGGAGCGTGAGCCCGTTCGGCAGGCGCTCCTCCCGGACCTCCGGGAGCGTGGGTACGGAATCCGCGCCGGCGACCCCGGCGGGGAATCGGCGCGCCGAACCGCCCCGGGGGATCCTCAGACGGCGGTCCCGTCGGGGTGATGAGCGACCCGATCCGGGGCCCAGGACCATCGTCCGGTTCGCCGAGGTGAACGTCTCACGGGCGACTGCCTGGACCTCCGCCGCCGACAAGGCTTCGATCCGGTCCAAATACGTCGCCAGGAAGTCGGGGAGCCCCAGAGCCTCGTAGACGCCGAGCCTCATGGCCAGCTCGGTCTGCGATCCCAGATCGAAGGCCAGCCGGGTTCGGATCAGATTTTTCGCCCGGCGCAGCTCGTGATCGGAGACCGGCCAGGCCGCCAGGATTCTGAGTTCGTCCTCGACCGCTTTCTGCGCCTGATCCGAGGAGCTGCCTTCTCTCAGCACCACCTGGATGGAGAACAGGCCGTCGGAGCGCCAGGGATCGTTGGTGACACTGACTCCGGCCTCATTGCTCAGCTCAAGCTGGGTCACCAGCCGGGTCTTGAGCTTGGAGTAGCGCCCTTCTCCCAGGAGTGCGGCGATGACGTCGAGCGCGAGCGCGCGGGAGGATCCTTCGGCTCCGCCCCGGAAGGCCAGGATGAATCGGTCGGAGGACAGGTCGGTCGGAGAGGTGATGCTCCGGGGGGCCTCCTGGGGGGGCTCGACGCCGCCGGAGCCGGAACGCTCCTTTCCCCGAGGAATCGATCCGAAAAGGTCCTCCACCCGGCGTCGTGCCTCGCGGGGAACCACGTCTCCCACCAGGACCAGCGCCGCCTTCTCCGGAGAATAATATTCCCGATAGTGAGCCAGCATGCGGTCCCGGCTCATGTTCTCCACCTCGATCCGGCTTCCCATGACGGGATGACGGTACGGGCTCCGAGTAAAGACGGTGGGGTCGAGCGTGCTCTCCAATTCCCCCCATGGGCCGTCGAGCCAGAGGCTCATTTCCTCAAGGATGGGCCCGCGCTCGATTTGGAACTCCTTTTCGTCGAGGATGCATCGGCCCATCGTTTCAGACAGGATGTCCAGGACCTCGTCCAGGTGAGCGGACGCCACATGGAACCAGTATGCCGTCGTATCGAACGTCGTGTAGGCGTTGTTCTCCCCTCCCGATCGGAGCGTGACCAGGTCGATTTCTCCTCGCCGGTATCGCTGGGTTCCCTTGAAGACCATGTGCTCCAGGTAATGGGCCATCCCGCTTTGTCCCTCGGGGTCGTCGACCGAGCCGACCTGGTAGGTCAGGGTGGCGGTCAGAAGGGGAAGTCGGTGATCCTCCTTGATCAGGACGACGAGACCATTGGGGAGGGTGAATCGTTCGGTCCTGGCCTGGAGGTCGAGAGGCTGACCCGGTCCTTCTCCCGGTGCCCCGGTGCAGCCCGCCGCCAGGGTCAGGAGAAGCGCCGCGAGAATCCGGGACTGTGGATCCGTCCGGACCATATACGTTGCTGGGATTTCCGGCACCCCATTACACCGTTCGCGGGAGCCTCTTCGCAAGGCTTTCCGGGGATCCCCAACCCCGAGCTGAAGAGGCAAGAGGGAGACCGCTAAGGCCTTGCTTCCCCCCTTAAGGGGCATCCCCCGGAGGAGAGGAGGCGGGAGGGGGTGGTTGCCCGGCCAGACGACGCATCGTTTCGATGTTGCGGGCGGGAATGTCGTCGGCATCGGGATAGCTCTCGAGCGCCCGCTCGACGCTGGCCTCGCACAACAGATGAAGCGTCGGATACGGGGAGCGATTGGTCCGATTGGCAGGATCGTCCGGAGTCGTGTCCGCAAACTGATACTGGGGGTGAAAACTGGCGACCTGGATGATCCCGGCGAGGCCGAGTCTTTCGAGCGCGGCGTCGGCATCGCCGAGGAAGTCGTTAAAGTCGAAAAAGTCGGTCATCACGTGCGGGTGGATGAGCAGCGTGGTTTCCGTCTGCGCCCGATCCGCCTCGTGAAGCGCGATGAGTTCCGCGGCGAGATCGGACAGGAGGGCCGGGGCGGTCGCCGCCGCGCTGACCACATAGCGGATTTTGCCGGCGGTGTGGACCTCCTTCGCGAAGGGACAGAGGTTCAGGCCGATGACGTCCTTCTCAAGCCAGGCTTTCGTTGCGGCGATGATCTCCTCGTCGCCGGGTATGGTGGTCACGGGTCCAGAATACCACGGACCCGAAGGATTCCGATCCTCTCCTTGGAGGATTCCTCTCCCATCGGACCGGCGTGTCCCCGACGCCCCGCCGCCGGGGGCCGATGGGAGGCGAGGTGGGAAAACGCTCCCGGGGTCCCCGCAGAGGTCCTTCCTGCGGACCTGCTCGCCGGCGGAAAGTTTCTTGGCCCGCAGCTAAACCTGGCCAGCGGATATAGAATCCAAGGACGGAAGACGGATGGACCCGGAGGTCGGCTCATGGACGTCGCTGCTGCGGAAGGCGCTCCTCGTCGGCGCCGTCGCCCGTGTTTTCCGGGCGCACGTTTCCACTCCAGGGAAGCGCAAGGATGGATCCATGGGCTCACTCTCTGAACGAACCCCGTCGTCTCCTCCGGGTCGAGCCTCGGCCTGTGGTGGGGTCTGAATCGCCGTCCGGCGCCGGGATGGGGATCCCGGCCTACCGGTCTCCCTTCTGGTTGCCGGGGCGGCATCTGCAGACGATTTATCCGTATCTCCGGCTTCGGCCGGTGGCCCCGGGGTACCGCCGGGAACGGGTCGAGATGCCTGACGGCGACTTCGTCGACTTCGACTGGGTCGATGGCGCAGCCGGCGCCCCGGTCGTCGTCCTCTTTCACGGCCTGGAGGGCAGCTCGACGTCCTCCTACGCCATGGCGATCCTGGGCGCGGCGGCGGCGCGGCAGTGGCGCGGCGTGGTCCCGCACTGGCGGGGGTGTAGCGGCGAGCCCAACCGGCTCGCACGCGCCTATCACTCGGGGGACTTTGACGAACTCGGCCGGATGCTTTCGGCGATCCGCTCGCGCACGGGGACCTCGCCGCTCCTGGCGATCGGCATCTCGCTCGGGGGTAACGTCCTCCTGAACTGGCTCGGCCGGGAGAAGGAGCAGTCGCGCGCGTGGCTGCGGGCCGCGGTGTCGGTCTCGGCCCCCATCGACTTGGTCGCCAGCGGGACGGCCCTCGACCGAGGTCTCAACCGGATCTACGCGCGCAATTTCCTGAGAACGCTCGTGCCGAGGGCTCTCGAAAAGCTGGAGCGGTTTCCCGGTCTCTACAGCGAGGAGAAACTTCGCCGGGTACGCACGATCCACGACTTCGACGATCTGGTCACCGCGCCGCTGCACGGCTTTAAGGATGTGCTGGACTATTGGACCCGCGCCAGCAGCAAGCCTTGGGTCGGCCAGATCCTTCTGCCGACGCTCATCTTGAACGCGCGAAACGACCCCTTCGTCCCGGGCGCGTCGCTGCCCGGGCCGGCGGATGTCGGCGGTGCCGTCACGCTCGAACAGCCGGCGACGGGCGGCCACATGGGCTTCATCAGCGGACGTTTCCCGGGAACCTTGGACGCGTTTACGTCGCGGCTCTTGAATTTCCTCGCTCCGTATGCCATACTCTAGGGGTCAGGGAAGTCCGGTCAGACCTTTCGCGAGTTGTCCCTCCCGAAAACCTTCCGCCCTCCTTCCTTGGGTTTGTTTGTTGGGTTTCTTTATAGGAATTGCTGTTTGGTGAGCATCACCGTCCGCAACCTGTCGTACCGCGCGGTCGAAAGCGACCTGCGCGGGCTGTTCTCACGCCACGGCACCGTGCTGAGCGTGACGTTGTCCCGGGGTTCCGGGATCGTTGAAATGAGCGACCGGGGCCAGGCGAAGGCCGCGCTCCGTGCGCTTCAGCACTGCCGCATCCATGGACGCCAAGTCCTGCTCTCGGAACGGGAGCTGTCCGGAGCCTACTTGATGGACGTGCAGGAGGATTACGCCGACTTCGTCAGGTAGTCCCCGCCAGCGGCCCTGAACGGTGGGCGGAGGTCACTTGGTGACGGCCGCGATCGCGGCCTTGATCATTGCGGACGTGGCCGTGGACGGCCCCTTCGTGTGACCCACGGAATCCGGCAGGTCGGGGTTCGGCGTTCCATTCGCCAGCAGCGGAAGAGCGATTCTGTCGGCGGGCAGCCCCTTGATGCGCGTCGGCAGGCCCATCGCCTTCAGCAGCCGGTTCTGGTTTTGGATCAGCTCGCCGTCCACCCATCCCAGCCTCTGCGCCAGGGCCGCCTCGGCTTCCATGCCGACCGCCAGCGCCTCGCCGTGCAGGATCGCCGAGCCGGCGAAGCGCTCCAGGGAGCCGCCGACCCAGTGTCCGTAACGCAGCGTCGCGCGGGCCCCCGGTCCCGGCGTCGGCGTCGAGATCGCGGCGGACTTCACACTCGCCCCGCGGAACACGAGCTCCTCGAGCGTCGTCTGGTCGCGATCGCGGATCTTTCCGGCGTTCGTGGTGAGAAAGTCGTACAGATCGGCGTCCTGGACGATCGCACACTTGACGGCCTCGGCGAGGCCGGCGACGTATTCCCGGAGCGGGAGGTCGCGGAGGAGGGTGGGATCGGAGAAGACGGCTCTCGGAGGCTTCCAGCGGCCGGCGAACGCGGGACAGCAGGCGCCGCCCACGGACGCGTCGAGCTGGCTCCGCATCGTGGTGGGGATCAGGAAGAGCGGCCGGGGACCGGCAAGGCGCATCCCCAGGTGGGTGACAGCGGTCCCGCCGACGGCGACGACGCTCACGTTCTTCGTGCCCAACGCATCCAGTTTGGCCTGCAACTGGGACACGGTCGCGGCCTTGGCGCTGATCTTCGTGGGAGAGGCCACGCCGCCGGAGACGTCGAAGCGGGTTTGTTGAAGGCTCATCCCGACGTGTCTGGCGATCGGGATGCAAGGGCGATCGGTGATGACGAAGACCCGGAGGGTGTCGGGAGCGAGAACGCGGATGTTCTCACCGCTTTCCACATGCACCCCTGGCCAGACGAACATCCGCGAATCGGGGATCCGGACTTCCTGCACGAGGCTCGCCCTCCTGGTAGACCTCTTCGGGATCGGACCAAAGCGTATCCGGAGCGTCTCCGGATTTCAATCGCGGATTCCCCGAACCCTGCAGAAGTTCCGAAATTTTGAAGCCGCAGATCGGGCGAGCGCCCCGCCCTTCGGGGCTTCCCCGGGGTAGGCGTGCGGAAGCCGCCCTACCGCAGGGTTGTTTTTTCGCTCTTAACCTAGCGCAGGAGGGCGGTTCCGGCGGCATGTCGTTTGCTCCAGTGCCTTGGGTTGGAGGGACGAACCATGGCCGTCGACCGAAACCAGCTTCCCACGCTCTGTCGGCAACTGGAGTCCATGACCCATCGAGCCGAGGCCTTTCAATCCCGCGAGCAGGAGGAGCAGGACTGGTTCAGCGCGGTTCTGGAAAGCCTGCGGTCGACCCACCTGATGATCCAGAACGGGGCCGATCCCCGGACGGTGGTGCAGGAGTTTGTCCTTGAAGTGTCGGACAGCGGCAAGCTTGTCATGAAGCAGGCCGGCCTGCCCGTCCCGGTGGATGAGGACTATCTCAAGCACGTCTTCGAAACGATGGAAGTGGACCTGGTTCCAGGGCAGCTGTTGCTCCTCGAGCCGCGCATGGCGAAGTGGGCGATCGAGGAATCGCTGTGGGGTCTGGAACTGGATCGGGCGCTATCCGGAACCCGGGGCGAACTGACGGACGCGCCGCCGCCGACGATTCTGAACGCCTGGAGCCAGAAGCGGGACCTGGTGATGGCGAACCTGATCGCCGAAGAACTCCTGGAGCGGAAGTCGCCGCTCCCCTCCCGGATCCCCCGCGCCGTTTAGCCGGAGGGATTCACCCGCCCGCTCCTCCTGGCCAATCCCCCTTCTTCTTCTCCCTTTCGGCACCCTTCTGGTTCATTTCTCCAAAAACTTCCGGCAGATTCTGTTATGTAAGACTGAAACTTGTTGGTTCTTGGGGACCATCCACCGAACTGCTTCATTGGCAGGGGGCGCTCCATGCATCGGGTCCTTGTCTATCCATCGCTGCTCGCGATCCTCGCCGGCTGCAGCGTCCGGATGCACGACAATCGGCAGGCGCCGCCGCCGAGCCAGTCCCAGTCGAGCCCAACTCCGTCCGAGGAGCCCGCCGTCGCGGCCGCCTCGGCCACCGCTCCGGCGGCCGTCGTCTACGTGCCGCCTCCCGCTCCGCCCGTGCCGCCGCCTCCCCCCGCACCGCTACCGCCGGAGCCGGTCGTGCCGCCTCCCCCTCCTCCCCCCGCGATGCCGCCTGACGTCGCGCTGCAGTACGACTACCTGCCGACTTGGGAAGACTCTCGGGCCGTCCTCCTTCGCGAGTATTTCGCCTGCGAACCGGCCACCTACGTCTACCTTGGCCGCACTCAGGTCGAGTTCGGATACACCGATGACGAGATGTTCTCCCTGTTGTGGATCGCGCGCACCGAGGTGGTGCCCCTCGGGGATGTGGTCGCCTCCTACGGCGTCCAGCATCGGAATCTCGGCCTGGTCTATGCGCAGTACGGGATCTCCGCGTCGACGTTTTTTGTCCAGGTTGATGAGCAGTGCGATATGTCGCTCCGGTACCGAAGCCTGTATCTCGCCTACTGGTCGGAGCGCTACACGATGGTTCAGTACTCCAACGACGACCTCGTCTACCTGCTGCAGTTGCGGATCGGATGCGAGTACTACGACATGGAGCCCAGCGACTACCTGCAGGTGGAGTGCACCGGTGCCGATTTCCGCTGGCAGGCCCAGGCCCATTGCCACCGGTCGGGGTCCAGGGGCGTCGATTGCCGACATGAAAAAATCGCTCTACCCCGGGAGCGTCCCTGGACTTGCCGGGACCACAACGAATGGATCGCGCACCAGAACGCCTGGATCCGGAATCAGCAGCCGCCGCAGGGCGCGCCCCGATCGGGGGTCACCAGCGAGCGGGAGCGCGAAGTGGGCCTCCGCGGGGCGGAGGCGGAGTGTCGCGACCGCGAGTCGAAGATGCGGGTCGAGCAGGCCAACCGCCACGCGACGGAGGCCGCCGCCGCGGGACGGCGCGCGGACTACGAACGCCAGGTGGCGGAATACGAGAAGCGCCGCGCCGCGCAAGCTCCCGAACGCAACGAGGCCGCCCGCCGGCGCCTCGACCACGAGCGCCAGATGGCCGCGTACGAGCGGGCCATGGCGGAGTACGACGTGCAGAAGCAAGAGATCCGCCGCCGGAATGAAGAAGCCGAGAAGAAGCTGAGCGCGGCCGATCGCCGTGCCGCGGTCGCCCGCCGCCAGGACGACGAGCGGAAGCAGCAGCAGGCCGAGGACGCCTCGAAGGCTCGCGAAGCCTCCGTCCTCCAGGCTCGCGCCGACGAGGAGAAGCAGCGCCGCGACCGGGACGAGGACCTGCGCAAGTCCCGCGCGGCCCAGGCTGCCATCGAGGAACGGCGCAAGAAGTACGAGCAGGCCCAGGTGGAGGATCGCATCAAGAAGGCGGAGCGCGACCGGCAGGGGTCCGAGGAGAATGTCCGGCGCGCGGCGGAGAAGAATGCCGACCCAAGGCCCGACCCCTCGCGGCCGGCCGAGGCGAGACTCGACCGATCGGGCGACCTTCACTCGGGGTCGCCCGGAGGGTCCGACCACCGCGCCGAGAAGCAGCCGGAACTCCGGAGCGATTCGAAGACCGTCGAGCGGCGTCCGGAGCCGCCTCTTCACTCGGGGAAGCCGCCGGAGCCGAGGTCGGATCCCAAGGCCGTGGAACGCAACTCCGCCGCCAAGCAGCCGGAGCCCAAGCAACCGGACTCCAGGCAGCCCGAGCGACGGGATCCGCCGCCACCCCCGAAACCGCCGCCGCCCCCGCCCCCGCCCGAGAAGCGGCCGGATCCGCCCAAGTCGAGCGACAAGGACAAGGACAAGAAGTAGTCCTCAGCGATCCGTGAGGGCCGCCCCGTACGCCGCGAAGCCGCGTCGTACCGGCTCGGCGGCCGCGGACAGGGCGCGCTGAACCGCCTGGGTCCGAACGTCCGTGCCGGCGAGGCGCAGGAGGCTGGCGGCCTGGGTGGCCACCGCCTCGTCATAGTGGCTCAGTTCAGCGATCACGGCGGGAAGATCCTTCTCGTGCAGGCCGAGAACCTTCGCCGCCAGGCCCCGGGGAGACGTAAACACGCCGTCGCCATCGGCATCCACCCAGACCGGATTGGTCACGCTGATGACCCGGGGGTTCCAGAGGGGCGTGCTCGGCTGATAGGGCCGGGACAGCGGCCAGGAGAGGTCTTTCACTCCGGGCCCGCTGGCGACGACCTCCAGGTGCACGTCGTTCGAAGGCCGGTCGATCTTCCATTTCAGTCGCGCCTTTTCTCCGCCCATCGCGCCGCCCTCGATCCACTCGTCGCGGATCCGTTCGCCGTTGGCGAAGAGCTCGACCCGTTCGACCCGCGTCCAGGAGGGGCCAAAGACGCGCACCTCGATGTCGAGCGGCCCGGATCCCGGAACGAGGTCGCCGGGGCCGTAACGGCCGTCGACTTTGATTTGCGCGATGAGGCCCAGGCTCACCACGGCGCGGCCTTTCAGGAAACTCTCGCAGGCCGCGGCGACATCGATGCGTCCGGGGTCGGTATCCCGGCAGGATAGGTACGTCCGGGCTTGTCCGACGATGAAGCGGTTGACGTCGTGGCAGTCGCTCGATCCCACGCCGGTGATGCGGTAGCCGTGGTTGAGCAGCGCCATCCAGTCGCGGATCACCTGGAAGTCGTCGCTCCGCAGCGCGCTGGAGTTCAGGAGCTCCATGGCGTCGAAGGTGAACTCCGGCCCGCGCAGGTTGTCGCCGCTGGCGCGATTGAAGTTCTGGTCGGCGAACGGAACGAAATTCGTGTGGTTGTTCCGCGGATGATTGAGGATGACGACTTTCACGCCGGGCGTTCGGCGGATCGACTCCATCAACTTGGGCCAGTCGGTGACATTCCAGTCGGGCAGCCTGGCGCCCGGCTCGACGGGGAAGATGTTGAAGTGACCCGCCGGGGTCGTGATTTCGCTGCCGAGAACCGGGGTGAAGCGGCTGAGGAGCCCCATCCGTCCCGCGGCCGCGGCATAGCCGTTCAGCTGATTGTGCTCGGTCGCGATGGGGAGCTCGACACCCTCCCCGGCGAGGGTGATGGCGCGTTCGTCGGCCGTGGCGTCCCCGTGACCGCTGAATTCGAGCGTGTGAAGGTGCGGATCGCAAGCGACCAGATTCGCCGTCGGGACTTCGCGCCGGATCTTGAGGGAGACGGTTTCGGAGTCGCCCGGGCTGAGCGACACGGATTCCGTGGCGATGGAGTATTCCACGCCTCGTCCCGCGTGGATCTTGTAGCGGCCGGCGGGGAGGGTCACGCGAGCGTGTCCATCGGCGGAGTAGACCACGCCCGGACGCACGGCGATGCGCTGCCCCGGGGCGGCCGCGAGGGGCGGGAGCGCGTCGACCAGCTCGTCGACGATCGTGATGCGGCAGGGGACATACCCGCCGAGGGACTCGGTCACGTCGAGGGTCAGCGAGGCCTGTCCGAGGAGCTCGCGGAGCGGGTGCGGATCGACGCGCAGGAGGCCGACTTGGATCTCGTCATTCTCCTTCGGAGAGGTGATCGAGAGGACGTTTTCGCCTTTCTTCAGGAGGCCCGGGGGAAGGGCGAATGCCGTGACGACGGGGATCTCATAGAGCTGAAGCTTTCCGAGCTTCCTGCCGTTGAGGGCGACGGGCCAGTCGTACTTCACGTTGTTCTGCCACAGGAGCAGGGTGGACTCCCCGGCGCTGACTTCTTCCAGTACGAAGGCGTGAGTCAGGTCGCGGCCGTCGACGGGGGTCTTGTTCAGGTCGAGCCATTCGGGCTGGTCGGGATTGCCGAGATGGTAGACCCTGAAGTCCGGCCGCTGCCAGAAGGCGACGCGTTGCAGCGTGCTACATCCGAGCAGGAGCAGCAGGAGGCCTCCCAGGCAGACGGGGCGATGCAGGGACATCCTGGGCAAGAAGGGGGCCATGGGGAGTCCTTACCGCGCCTTTCCAAGAAAAAGATCCCGGCCTTCCACCATCGCGCGCATCTTGCGGTCCGCCACCGATCGGTGAAGCATCCAGAAGCCGCAGTCCGGATGCACCCAGCGGATCCGGTCGAGGCCCAGGACCTTGGCCGCATGCTCGATCGCCTTGGCGATGTCCGCGGGGGACTCGATTTCGTTGTCCTTGATGTCGATCACGCCGAGGCCCAGAGCGATCGAGGGCTTGAGGTCCTTGAAGACCTCGAGCTCCTCCCGGCCGCGCCGCGCGAACTCGAGGACGAGATGGTCGCAGTCGAGCGCGTTGAAAAACGGCAGGAGCGGCTTGTACATCCCCTTCTGGATCGTCTGCCCGCCGTAGTTGCCGAAGCACAAATGCACGGCCTTCTGGTTCCGAGCGCCTTTCAGCACGTGATTGATCGCTTCCGCGGCCCAGGGCCCGTCCTCCGGCGAGCCGGGAAGATTCGCCTCGTCGACCTGGACGACGTGGGCGTCGATCCCCTCCAGCTGACTGCGGAGGACGTCGGCGATGCCCATCGTCAGCGCCTTGCGGTCGTGGTAGTACCGGTCGAGCAGGGTCTTCCCGAGCATGTACGGGCTGGTCAGCGTGAACTTGGTGAGGCGGGAGGAGACGGCGCTCAGGGTTTGCCAGGCGGCCTGGAGATTCAGCGATCCCTGCTCGATGGGTCCGTGGACGACCGCCGCAGGCTGGGTGCGGAACTTCATGCCCGGCATCGCCCGGAAGGTCTCGATCTCCGAGCGGCTGAATCGGGTGGAGACGCCGCCCAGGGGCGAGACGAAGTACTCGATCATCCCGTTGGTTTCCGGATGGTTGACGTCGAAGCGCGTGAGCTCGCCGTCGGAGACCACGTCGATGCCCGCGAGCTCCTGGGTGCGGACGGCGACGAGAATCGCGTCGTGGAGCGCGGGCGTGGACGGCATCGCCGCCAACCAGGCGGGGATGGGGTAGCTTCCGACGACCGTGGTGAGAAGCAGGGGTTCCTTGCTCATGTGGCCCCCATGATAGCGAAGAATCTGGAATCGGGATTTGAGAATCGATCCGCGGTCGAGGATCGATTCCGGATCCGGAATGCTTCAGTCCAGCGTCTTCAGCCGGACATGGCGGAATTCCAGGCCCGACCCATGGTTCTGCAGGCCGATGTAGCCCTTGCGCGGCCGGCCCTTGAGCTCCTCGTAGGCGCTCATGTCGGCATCGACCACCTTCTCCCCGTTGAGGGTGACCGTCACCTGATCGCCTTTGCAGCGGATGCGCAGGGTGTTCCACTCTCCGGCCTTTTTCTGCGCGGGCTTGGAGGGCGGGACGACACCGTAAATCGAGGCCGTGTGCTGGAAGGGTTTGATGGTCTTGTGGATCTCGGCATCGTCGTCCAGGATCTGGATTTCCATTCCGACCTTGGACGTGTGACCCTCGCGCGGGGCGCGGATGAAGACGCCGCTGTTGCCGTCCCTGGGGCAGTTGTAGTCCAGCTCGATCTCAAAGTCTCCGTATTGGTCCTTCGTGCAAAGCCAGCCGCCCTTGCCGCCCTTGCAGACGACCTTGCCGTCCTCCCAGGCCCAGCAGTCGGCGCTGCCGCCGACCGCCTCCCATCCGGTGAGGTCCTTGCCGTTAAAGAGAGGGGCGAGATCGTCCCGAACGACGGCGGCCGCGAGCACGAGGAGTAGGATCCGCATGGAGGGCTCCTGGACTGTGCCTATGGTACGCGCCCGAGGCCCTGAGGGGGTCGGCCGGGAGCGCGATTCGTCCGGTCGATCATAAGGTGGGCGGGAGCGGGGGGCAAGCGGTAGAATTTCCAGGCGTCTGGGGGTGACATGGCCGATGGCAGGGAGGCCGTGCGCGAGCTTCTCGCGGGCGGCCGGACGGCGTGGGATCGCTTCGCTCGGGAGTACCGCCTGGTGGTGCTCAAGGCGGTGCACACCGCGGCGCGCCGCTTTCGGGCGGTCGAGGCCGACGTCGAGGATGCCGCCAGCCAGGTCTTCATCGAGCTGTTTCAGGACGACGGCAAGGCCCTGCGCGCCTACCGCGGCGAGAGCGCCCTCACCACCTGGCTCACCGTCGTCGCCTACCGCATCGCCACCCGGGACTTCGTCCGCCGGATCCGCGCCAAGGAGGTCGAAGCCGCCAAGCCGGTGTCGGAACCTCCCGTCCGCGACGCGGAAGTGTTCGAGACGTTGGAACGACTGCCGGAACTCGACCGCCGCGCGCTGGTGATGTTCCATGTCGACGATAGCAGCTACAAGGAGATCTCGGACCAGCTCGGCATCCCGCTCAACCAGGTCGGAATGCTGCTGCTCCGCGCCCGCGAGAAGCTGGCGAAAGTGCTCCGGCCCGCCCCCGAAGAATAATTTCTCGGGATCCCGTTAGATTGTGCCTACCCCGGTCCACGAACAGGATGGAGAAGGTGACCCCATGACGTGCCCGAAACCGGACGTGCTGAGCCAGTGGGCCGACGGATCGCTCGACGCGCGCGACGCCGAGCGCGTCGCTCGACACGCCGCGACCTGCGCGACCTGCGCCGCGAAGGCGGCGGACCTGCGCGCGGTCGGCGCGTGGATCGCCGCGCCCGGCGAGTCCGGTCCTTCCTGCCTTGGCGTGGACGAGATGGCCGCGGCCCTCGACAGCGGCCGCATTCCCCTTCATGTCCGGACGTGTCCCAGGTGCGCGTCGGAATTCCGCGCCCTCAAGCCGGAGAAGGAAACGCGCCGCGCGACCCGTCGCCGCGAGCGGCCGGAGGCGCCTCTGAAGGCCTGGGCCGTGGCCGCCGGGGTCTTTGTCGCCGTCGGCATCCTCCTGGTCGTCGCCGGGAGCCAAAGCGCTTCCCCGAAGGTGGAATTCGCCTATCGGCGCCCGACTCCCTTGAACCGGGAGCCGTCGCCGCCCGTACCGTCGCTGCCGTCCTCGACCTTGAGGCCCCCCGAGCGTCCGGCGACGCCGCCGGCACCGTCCCCCGTCCGGCCCCCCGTTGCGCTCCCGACTCCGGCGGTCCCGGCTCCCGAGGTGGCGCCGCCGGCCCCGACGGCGACGCCGGCGACACCGGAGACCCCGCTGCCGCCTCCCCAGGAGCCCATCCGGGAGGCGGTCCAGCCGCCGACGCCGCGGGTCGTCGCGGCTCTCAGCGTCAAATCGGGAACTCTGTCGGCGCTGACCGTCGACGGGAAGTGGGCAAAGCCCGCCCGCGTGGAGGAGGGGATGACCCTTCGGGCGGACAGCCGGGCGACCATCGACTTTGCTCAGGCCCGTATTCTTCTCGACCGCGACAGCCGCTTCTCGGTGAGCAAGGAGGAGTTCGCCCTGCTGGAAGGCGGGCTCGCCGCCGAAGTCTCCGCGGGCGGCCGCTTCGTCCTGGTCCTGGACGAGCAGCGCTTCTTTCCGCAGACCCAGAACGCCCGGGTCCTGCTCTGCGCGAAACCCGGCGCCCTTCTCATTGAAGAGGGCGCCGCGAAGTGGAAGGAGACGTTCCTCCGAGAAGGCACCGAGTACTCGGTGAAGAAGGACTCCGTCGAGGCCAAGAAAATCCGTTCCCTGACGAGTTCCGCCCGCGGCCGCGAGCAGCTGACGTGGCGCATGGATCTCTCGAACCAGACCGTGGCGAAGAGGAACACGATCGGCCGGGTCGACGCCAGCTCGGAGGGCCGCATGCTGGTCTCGGAGCCGATCAAGGACGGCACCGTCTTCTACGGCACGGCGGTCTACAACAACGGCGGCGAGGCGGCGCCGGTGTTCACCGTCAAACCCAACACCGCGATCCGCTTCCGCTACTTCCTTCGGGAACCCGGACACCTGGAGCTCGTGATGTGGAACAGCACCAAGAGCGAGAATTTCAATCGTCCTCTGGAGCCCGTCGTCCGGCAGTGGACGACCGTGACGGTCTACGCGCGCGACGTGGCCGCCAACAAGGGCGGCAAACCCGTGACCTGCGAAGTCGGGGACAAGTACACGAGCATCGGACTGTTCGTCGGACTGGCGGGGATGCCGGCCGAGGTGACGATCGACCGCTTGGAGATATTGGAGATCGATCGATGATGCATCTGACGGTGGCGGCCCTTCTCGCGCTGGCGCAAACCAACGACAAGGCCCAGGCCAACGGATACGACGACGCCTGGAAAAGCGCGTGGCAGGCCCACTGTCAGACGGTTCTGAGCGGCGGCACCGGCAAGGTCAACGGCTTCGTTCTTCACCTCGGCGATTCGATCACCTATTCGAGCGCCTACGGCTCCTGGATGAAGTCCGGCACCGGGAAGACCCAGGAGGACATCGACATCAGCGACCATTGGTTCAACAACTTCCCCGTGCCCGCTGGCATCGATGCGACCAGCACCAATGGGATCTATCTGGCGAACAAGGACGTGGTCGTCGGCGCGCGCGGCTTCACCGCGGCCGGGGGCCTCGCCACCGACGAATTCATTTCCGGCAATAATAACGGCGGACCGGCCATGCCCTCCACGATGAACGTCGGAACGGCCCAGGGATACGTCTCCGACGCGACCTATACCAACAATCTCCAGGTCCAGACGGTCGCGTCGGCGTTTTCCTCCGCCCAATTCGCCGTCCTCATGCTGGGAACGAATGACTGCACGGGCGGGCGGACCCCTTCCGCCTTCAGTGCCGACCTCCAGACCATCGTCACGACCCTGGAGGGGATGCACATCGCGGTGGTCCTGAGCACGATTCCCCCGCACTATCTCAACAACACGCTGGCTCAACAGCTGAACGACCAGATCCGCAGCTATGCGCAGAGCCATGGTCTTCCGTTGATCGACTTCTACAACGAGGTCCTCGCGCGCCAGCCGACGGCGTGGAACGGGACCCTGATGGGACTGAACGACGTCCATCCCTCCGGAAGCGGCGGCGGCTATGACCTCAGCAGCGACATCTACGCGAACGGCGGGGATCCGCTGACCTATACGACCGGTGCCGCGGCCGCCAACGTGGGCTACCTCCTTCGGGGGTGGTTGACGACCCAGAAGCTCAAAGAAGTGAAGTCCTTTGTGGTCGATGGAAATCCGGCGGTTCCGGCCAACCCGACCCCGACCCCGACCCCGACCCCGACCCCGACTCCCACGCCCTCGCCGGCTCCGACTCCGACGCCCAGTTCCTCGTCGGGCGGCGGCGGGGGTGGAGGTAGCGGCGGCTGTCATGCCACGGTGGCGGGGCCGGTCTCGCCGCTCGGCCTTCTGGGCACGGCGCTCGCGGCCCTGCTCCTTCTGGGGATGTCTCGAAAGGCTGGTTTCTAAGGTCCGCGGGCCGCATCATGTCTCTGGGAGGATCATTCCCATGAGACAGGGCTGGATCGTCGCCGTACTGCTCTGGGGCGCCGGGGCCGCCTGGTCGCAAGAGGCCGCGACCCTCAGTTTCGCGGCGAATCACGCGGGAAGCTATCCGCGCTCGGTCACCGGAGACGACACCATCAAAGTGGACTTGTCCGCCCTCCCTCCAGGGGCTCCGATCTATCGGGCCGTCCTTCGGCCCGGCCGCGTGGACGGCGAACGGAACCCCCAGCGCGACGTTCCGATCCGCATCACGCTCAAGGACCGCGAGGAGCCCCTGAGATTCCTCGCCCCGCGCTTTACCGCGTTCGACGTCACCGAGGAGGTCCGAGCGGCGCTGGCGTCGGGCTCCTCGTCGGTCTCGTTTTCCGTGCATCATTTCCCCGCCTACCAGGCGCCCTTCAACCGTCTCGACATCACGTGCGGCGCGAAGGCGAAGAATCCACTCCCGAGGGTGACGGCCTTGAACGCCGTCCATCGCGCCGGCCAGACGCTTCTGACCTGGATGGAGCCGGGCCTCCAGGACACGCCCGGGCGGCTGTCGTTCCAGCAGTTGAGCGATCTGAGGGCGTCGCTGGCCCGGAATCCGAAACAGACGACCTACCGGATCTACCGCAGCGACGAGCCGATCACGGCCGCCACCGTCGGGAAGGCCGAACTCGTCGACGAAATCGGGCCGCTGTCCGGATGGGATCCGGACTACTACGGCATCGCCCCCAACGTGGACTGGAACGTCCCGCGCTACGTCGTCCGCGACGGGGCGAATCCCGTGCCGCCGGGAACCGCGGTCTATGCCCACAATCCCCGGTCCGGAGGAAAGGCGTACTACGCGGTGGGCCTTGCGGTGGACGGGGAGGAGGACCTGTCGGCCTTCGACCGGGGCAACGCCCTGGCGGAGCCCGTGGAGGAACAGGTCGGCCAGGGAGTTCCAGTGCTCCAGCGGATCGAACATCCCGAGGAGTTTCTCTACGTCCGGAAGCCGACCCTGCAGTTCTACGTCCGCTGGGAGTGTCCGCCCAATGCCAGCCTGCCGTCGCGGCCCATCGCCTACCTGGTCGCGCTGCCTCCGAAATCCGTGGAGCCCGCGCCGGTCGGCCTGCATCTCCATTGCTGGGGCGGCAATCTCGAGGGCGGCTATGGATGGTGGTACGACGCTGCCCAGGGCGCGATCCTGATCTCGACCAACGAGATCCCCTACGACTGGTGGACCGGCTACCACGAGTGCATGGGCACGTGGAAGTCCTGGCGCGAGGGCGTCGTGAGGGACTACACCCAGACTCGGCTCATCTCCTTCCTCGATTGGGCGGCGACCCAGTGGAAGGTCGACCGCGCCCGCGTCTTCACGGCGGGCAATTCGATGGGCGGCTCGGGCTCGCCGAGCGTGGCGCTGCGCCGCGGGGACCGCATCGCCTGGTGCGTCTCCTGGGTTGGGGTCCATCGTCCGGCCGACACCCCGCAGTTCACGTCAAGCTACGAACGCGTCTACGGCGACGTGGCGTGGAAGCTGCTGTATCAGGACCGGAAAACGCCGGCCTTCGACTACTTCGACGACGCCGCCTACGTGCGGCGCGATCCGGGCCGCGACACGCCGTTGATCGTCTTCTCCAACGGAAGGAACGACCACGACATCGGATGGCCGCAGGCCCGCGAATTCTGGAAAGCGCTGCAGGAGACGCGCCGGCCTCACGTCTTCCTCTGGGGCCTGGGCGGCCACGGCCAGCGGGCCCTGCTTCCCGGCCCGGAGCCCGGGGAACGCGAGCTCGGGGTGGACGTCCGGCTCGACCGGACGCTGCCCGCCTTCACGCGCTGCAGCCTGGACGCCGATCCCGGCGACGGCGATCCGAAGAACGGCGCTCCGGAGGGCCAGAGCAATCTGTTCCTCCGGTGGGACACGTCGGAGGAGAACGTGATCGACGAGGTCGGCCGCTGGTCCCTGACGCTGAAGCTGAGCAAGAAGGCGCCGGCGGCCGAGTGCACGGTCGATGTCACGCCGCGCCGCTGCTTCCAGTTCCGGAGCCCCGCGGGGACGAAGGTGAAGTGGCGGACCCTGTCGGAGGCCGGCGCGGAGATCCAGGCGGGCCAGGTCGCCGCCGATTCCTGGGGACTCGTCACCATCCCGGGGGTGACAGTGACCCCGGGGGGAACCAGGGTGGTCGTGGAGTCCGCCCGGTGAGACCCTGGGGCCTGGTCCTGCTTCTGGCCTCGAGCTGCGCCTCGCCCAGGGAGCCGGAGCCGACGGGGTGGGACCGCGTGGTGCGCGAGGCCCTCGCGCTGCAGCCTGCGATCCCCGCCGGGGATGCCGCGATCCTCGATGGATTGGAGGCCCGGGCCCGGGATCGCCTGACGGCGCTTCATCATCCGGGCAGTCGGGCGAGTCTGGACGAGGCGGTACCGGAGATCCGCCGCCGCCTCCGCGCGTCGCTGGGACTCGACGACTTGCCGACGCCGGAACCGCGAAACCGTCGAAGCGTGGGCGTTCTTCCCCGCGACGGCTACCAGGTCGAGAAGCTGGTCTTCGAGAGCCTGCCCGGGGTGGATGTCCCGGCGCATCTCTACCTTCCTGCTCTCCCGGCGGGGAAGCGGCCGGCCGTCCTGTTCGTGCCGGGACATTGGTACTCGGATTCCAAGACGAAAGCCGATTTCCAGGCCTTTGCCATCACGATGGCGCGTCGCGGGTTCGTCGTCTTGACCTACGATCCGTTCGGGCAGGGGGAGCGGGGAATCTCGCAGCGCGATCACCGCCGGACGGAACTGCTCGCGGCGGGCATCGCGCAGGAGGCGATCGTGGCGTTCGAGTCGCTGTGCGCCTTCCAGGTTCTCCTGGACCGTCCCGAGGTGGATCCGTCCCGGATCGGGATGACGGGGGCCTCGGGCGGCGGCTTCAACAGCTGGATCGTCCCCGCCCTGGAGCCCCGCATCGCCGCGACCGTGCCGGTCGTCGGAACCAGCGACTTTCTCGAGCAGCTGCGGGCGGTCCGCCACGCCGACTGGTTTACGGCCAAGGAACACTGCCACTACATCCCGGGCTTATTCCGCTACGCCAACAATCACGAGCTCCTGGCCTGCGTGGCGCCGCGTCCCGTCCTGGTCGTCTCGGCGCACCACGATATCGGCTTTCCGGTGCCCGGCCAGCGGGACGTGGTGACCTACGGCGAATTGCTCTACCTGTCGCTGGGAGCCGAAGGCCGGGTCGGCTATTTCGAAGACGTGAAGGAAGGTCACGGCTACCAGAAGCGCAAGCGCGAGGCCGCTTACGGCTGGTTCCTGAAGTGGCTGAAGAACGAAGGGGACGGCGCTCCCGTCGAGGAGGCCCCCCTCGAGATTCCCGCCTGGGATCTGCCCGAGTTGCGCTGCTTTCCGCCGGGGGAGAATCATTCCGCGGGTCCGGGCCTGGTCGCCCTGGCGAAGCGGGTCTCCACCCGGGCGAGCCGCGAAAATCGGGACGAGGACGACTGGCTGAGCCGGGTGTTGGGGATCGAGGCGGCGACGACCGGGACCGGCATGGACCTGATCGGCGAGGAGTCGAGGCTTTCCTTCCGCCCGCTGATGAGAGCCGCGACTCCCGGCCCGAAGCGCGTCAGCTGGCGCATGTCCGACGGCGTCGTCGTGCCGGCGATTCTGATGCGGCCGGGGGCGACCGTGAGAGGCGTGCTGGTCGGCGTCGCCGACGAGGGCAAGGAAAGCCTCCTGGGTCATCCGGCCGTCCGGCTGGCCTATGAAGGCGGATGGGCCGTGCTCCTCGCGGATCTCCGGGGGATGGGCGAACTGTCGGTGACGAAGCCGGGCTGGGTGTATGCGATGAGTCTGCTCCTGGGGGAGAACTTCGTCGGACGCCAGGCCCTGGACCTCCAGGCGGGCATCCTGGCGCTGGGGGCGGAACCCTGGCTCCGGGACAAGCCGGTCGGGATCCTGGCGCGCGGGGCCTACGCCTCCTTCGCCGGGCTGTACGCGTCCTCCCTGCACCCGACGGTCGCCTGGCTGGCGGCGGAGCATGGATTCTCTTCGGTCCGGGCGTTCCTGGACCGTCCCCGGTCGGAACCGGCGTCGTTCACTCTGGCGACGCCCGGCCGGGAACGGGACGTCGTCCTGGATCGGGAAATCCCCCACGCCCTGATCCCCTTCGGGATCCTGCGACACGAACGGGAGCTGTCGGGTCTCTTGGAGAACCGCCGGCGGGTCGTGTGGGCGGATGCCGTCGACGGCGATTTTGAGCCGGCCCCGGGTCCCGACTCCGTGATGCCCTTCGTTCGCGCCCGATTGGAGGAAGTCCGATGAGACGTCTGATCCTGTGCGTTGCTCTGCTCGCCGGCTGCGCCGTCCGGCCCGAACCGATGGCCTCGGCGGGCGACGAGCTGTTTCACGACGACTTCTCGAAGTTCCCCATCGGCATGCTCTCCGCGCCGATCGGGCAGCTCAATCCCGCGGTCCAGGAGTACCACTGGCTCGCCCGGCGGGGCGTGCCGCTGGAGCCCTGGGAGAATACGATCATCTACCTGGATCCGTGGTCGGTCGGGGAAGAGGATGGAAAGCCCTATCTAGAAATGCACCTGAGCGCGGCGAACCGCTACATGGAGACGTCGCTCCTGGCCCCCGCCTTCGTGACGGGCGATCCCGAGTGGGCCGACTGCACGGTCGAAGCGCAGGTGCGGCCCTTGTCGTTCGACGAATCCGCCGGCCTCGTCTTCCGCTACCGGACGAACCGGTACCAGTACATCCTCGTCCTGGAGAAGGGGAAGACGCTCCGGCTGGCCGTCCGCGGCATGATCGAGAAATCGTTCTGCCGCGTCGCCGTGCGCGACCTGGGCGTCGCCGACTTCCCCTACGATACGAAGACCTGGTACCGCCTTCGGGTGGAGAACGAAGGGCGGAAGATCCGCGCGTATGTCGATGGCAAGCTTCTGATCTCGGCGGAGGATGACGAGATCCCCTCCGGAAAGGTCGGCGTCATCGCCCAGTGCCCCGCGCGGTTCGCCGAGTTCTCGGTGTCCAGTCCCCAGAAAAAGGAGATTGCGGCGCGGATCCGGAGCCGTGCCGCGGAAGAGAAGGCGCTGCAGGACCAGAATCCGAAGCCGAAGCTGTGGAGGACCTTCGAGACGCCGAATTTCGGCGCCGGGCGGAACGTGCGCTTCGGCGATCTCGACGGCGACGGCGTTCCGGAGATGGTGATCGCTCAGGTCGTGGCGAAAGTCGACTCCGGCAATTTCGTGGAGTGCAGCTGCCTGACGGCGGTCAAGCTCGACGGCACGGTGTTGTGGCAGGTCGGCAAGCCGGATCCGCGGCACGCGCTCCTGACGAGCGACACGCCGTTCCAGGTCCACGATCTCGATGGGAAGGGCAAGTGCGACGTCTTCCTGGTGAAGGATTTCAAGCTGCAGGTTCTCGACGGGATGACGGGCAAGGTGAAACGGTGGATGTGGATGCCCGGCGTCCCCGATGCCTACAAGGACAAGGAGCAGGTCGCGAAATTCGAGCTCAAGGAGCGTCCGTACGAGCTGAACGCCGGGGATTCCATCTCGTTCTTCGACCTTACGGGGAAGGGACGTCGGACGGACATCCTGCTCAAGGACCGGTACCGCTTCTTCTGGACGTTCGACCGAGACCTGAAGCCCCTCTGGCAGGGCGGCGGGCGGCTGGGGCACTTCCCCTATCCGTACGACTCCGACGGCGACGGAAAGGACGAGGTTTACATCGGCTACGCCAAGTGGACGCCGGACGGAAGACAGCTCTGGTCAAACGACGTGACCCTGAACGACCACGCCGACGGCGTCGCCGTGGGGAACTTCAGCGGGGATCCGAAGGCCGACGCGAGGGTTTATGCCGTCGGAAGTGACGAGGGCTTCGTCATTCAGGATCTGGACGGCAAGATCCTCCGGCACCAGCGGGTAGGGCATACCCAGAACATGACGATCGCCAAGCTGCGCCCCGACCTGCCGGGGCTGCAGATCGCGACGATCAATTTTTGGAAGAATCCCGGGATCTTGACGGTCTTCGATGCCGAGGGGACCATCCTGACGCAGGCCGAGCCGCACCACTGCGGGAGCATGATCCTGCCGGTGAACTGGCGGGGCGACGGCCAGGAGTTTCTGCTCCTGTCCGGCGACGTGAAGCAGGGGGGCATGCTGGACGGCCGCCTGCGGCGCGCGGTGATGTTTCCGGACGACGGGCATCCGGACTTGGCGGCGATGGTGCTGAACGTGACGGGGGATGCTCGGGACGAAATCCTCCTGTGGGACCAGAACCGGGTGTGGATCTACACGCAGGACCGGCCGGCGGCTTCAGACCCGGTGTACGCGCCGAAACGGAATCCGCTCTACAACGACTCCAACTACCGGGCCCAGGTGTCGGTGCCGCCGGGGAACTGAAGCCGCCCTCAGGTGGGCGGGAGGGGATGGCCGACGGGCGGGAGCTTCTTCTTCTGCCGCACCTGTCCCTCGGTCTTGCGGCGGATGATGATCTCCTCCCGGTTGAGGACGGGGGCGCTCGGGTCGGTCAGATCCATCAGCAGGCCCCGGACGACGCTGTTGGCGTCCTTGAACCAAATCACGACTTTGGGCCCCGAGCCCGTGATTGCGATCACGTCCCCGTATCCGAAGGGGATATCGACCGATCTGGCCATTCTGAGCTCCTCTCGACTGCGTAATGCTACCCCATGAAATCCGGGGCGGCAACCTGCGGCCATGACAACGGCGGGAGCCGCCGCTCAGAGAGACGTCGGTCGGGGGGGATCCTCCAGCTTCCGGTAGAGGGAAGACAGGTCGATGCCGAGGAGCTCGGCGGCCTGGCGCTTATCGCCGCCGCATTTCTCGATCACGCGCCGGATGTGCGCCCGCTCGAAGGCCACGCGGGCGGTCTTGAGATCGTCCTCCCCGGGTTTCACGCTGCTACCCAGGAACTCCGGAAGATCGTTCGCGCCGAGGGTCGGCCCTTCGCTCAGGATCATCGCCCGCTCGAGGACGTTGGCGAGCTCGCGGACGTTTCCGGGCCAATGGTATTGCTGCAGGGTCGCCAGCACCCCCTCCTCCAAGGAGGGAAGGGGACGGATCATCGACTTGGAGAAGCGCTCTAGGAGGGTGGAGGCGATC
>Ga0209579_10000813_pt1 | contig 28014 bp, 24 predicted proteins | sample Coa_R1_2_FD_187152 | JGI IMG/M metagenome (GOLD analysis project Ga0209579, IMG submission 187152) | Surface soil microbial communities from Centralia Pennsylvania, which are recovering from an underground coalmine fire - Coalmine... | ecosystem: Environmental > Terrestrial > Soil >... | reverse complement strand
AATTTCGAGAACTTCCGGATCCGGGCATTGCTTTACGCAGGCAAGCCCAACTTCAGGATCCTCGACTCGATCGTGGTGACGTGACGAGGCACGGGGCATGGCTCACCCCGCAGAAACCGGAAGAGCCGGATAAGGCCACGAGGAAAGCTCTCGAGAAACCTCTGGGTAACGGTGAGGCCGGAACGAAAACTGCTGGTCACGGCGCCGTGCTTTCCCATGAAGACGCGCCCAACCAGCGGATCTGGTGGCGGGGGCGGGATTTGAACCCGCGACCTTCGGGTTATGAGCCCGACGAGCTACCAGACTGCTCCACCCCGCGGCGGAAACATCGAAGATACCAGCCATCGGGAGGCGATGCGACCCGGACGACGCACACCCAGCGCCGGGACATCGGAGCCGCGTGCAAAACGCCGACGACCTGGCCCCGATGCGGGCGGGCTCTTGTCAGCCCGTGACCGAGCCGGTGCCGAGGTCGATCCGGCCGTGCTCCTGCTCATGGGCCTGCAAGGACTGGACGAGTCGGTCCGCGTCGGCTTCTCCAGTCGCGGAGGCGCGCCCGGTTCTCTGCCCGTAGACGATGGCCCCGAGGTCCCGCAGCATTCCGTCTGCCGCACGCTTCGCCTGGATCTCGTCGATTTTGGCCTGGCCCTTCTGAGCAGCGTCCTTCGCCATCGCCGTCGCGGTGGCCGCCTGGCTCTTGACCCTGTCCATGAGTCCCATCACGCACCTCCAGCGCCGTGGGAGCCGGCGTGGGCCGGTCTCCCGGAGAAGCCTCGATTGTCGCGCCGGACGCGCCTCGGGGGCACACCGCGAATTCCGGCAGCGCCGAGAGCTTCCCGGTCAGGTCTCGTTGGCGGAGGCGTTGGTGCTCACCTTGCTCCCCGTGCCGGTCGTGCTGGCCGAGCCGCCGGATCCGGACCCGGCGGAGCCTGTGCCTGTCGGCGCTGTCCCTGCCGCGCCGTTCGCCGACGCGGAGGTGCCGCCGAGCAGGTGCTCCGCCTCGGACGCCGCGTTCTTGGCGGCTGTGATCTCGTCCTTGTATCCCGCGAGGTTCCCTGTCTTCAGATCTGCTTCGGCTTGGGCGAAGTCCTTGGCGGCCTGTGTCAACAGGTGACGGGCTTCGGCGATGTCGGTGGCGGCGGACTTTGTCGAAGATTGGGGCACCGCGACCGTGGGGGAGCTCGGTGTTGTCCTGAGCCCCCGGCTCGTGTTCCGAAGGGTCGTGCCGAGCAGCGCGTTGAGGGTGGCGCCGAGTGTCGGGTCGATCTTCACGTGTTTGCCGAGCACGGCGATCACGTCTTTGAGCTGCGGTTGAGCGAATTTCTTCGAGACGACGTAGACGGGACGGATGTAGACGACGGATTGGCCCACGAGAACGGGCAGGGTGGTGCCCAGGAGGACCTTGGAGCCGCCCTTGTTGAGTGGCGTGAGTGTGCGTTTGACCGCTGCGGACCGCTCGATTTCTGTGTCCGCCTGAATGGGACTGAGCTTGTTCGTGCCCGGCGGCGTCTCGTAGACGCGGAGCTCGCCGAAGTGCCTCGGCCCTGAGCTCCCGATGAGCAGGGCTTTTAGAGGTTGAGAGGCACTGCTGTTGTTACGGCCGCCCGCAGGAACGTAGACGTCGGCGATGGTGAGCGACTGTGTGGCTTCGCCGGGAAGGGCCATCACCTGGTACACGGGTGTCATCGGCAGGCAGGGCCGGGTCGCGAGCTGCCCCTGGGCTGCGGCGCATGTGAGCGGAAGTGTCTGGGTCGGCGAGCCGATGCCGGCCGACGGCGAGACGACCCAGGTGTCCCCCGCCGTGTAGAAGCGGCTCGGGTCCGTGACGTGGTACCTGCCGTACAGGGCGGCCTGGAGGGCGAAGAGGTCGGATCCGTAGCGCAAGCGCATTCGCAACGCCGGCGGCATCGCACTCTCGGGCGTGAACATCTTCGGGAACGCCGACTCGTACGCCCGCAGGATGGGGTCGTCGTCCATCGCGTAGAAGGTCATCTTCCCCGAGTACGCGTTCACGACGACGATGACAGAGTTGCGGATGTAGTTGAAGCTCCGCGGCAGCGAACCTCCAGGGGGCACGTCGACACTTGTCGCGCTCTGCGAGTAGGGGTAGTCCGCCGTCGTGGTGTACGCGTTCAGGACCCAATCGATCCGGCCGTTCACCACCGCCGCGTAGGGCTGAGAATCGAAGCTGAGGAAGGGGGCGGCCTTCTCGGCCATTGTGCGGACGTTCCGCACGTACATGATCCGAGAGCTCGGCGTGATGTCCTTCGAGAGGAGGAGATTGAAGTCGCCGAGCCGGAGCGCGAAGGCGGCACGGCTCACCACCGATGTGAGCTTGACCCCGCCCTTGCCGCGATAGTGGCTCTCGTTGTACGCCCCTGTGCGCTTCTGGAAGTCGAGCTCCTTCTGGTGGGTGTCGACGACGACGTAACCCGGGTCGTGCAGCCCGAAATAGACCGCGGGCTGGCTGACCTTGTCCGCGCCGGACGTCGACTTGGGCGGGACGCCGCTCACCGCGAAGCGCGCGCTGCCTGTCCCGGTCGAGGTGTTGGCGTCGGCGACGACCAGCCCTTCTCCGTGCGTGTACTGCAGGTGGGTGTTCACCCAGCTCTGTGACGAGATGCCTGTGGGATCGATCTCACGAACGCCGACGATGACCGGACGACCGGTATCGCCTGTTGTGGCGCGCTCGACCTGCGCCGACTGGAACGTGTAGTAGTTGCTGATCTGTTGCTCGGATTTGAAGCCCCGCAACAAGACGATGGGATCCCAGACACGGATGTTGGAGAGGGTTGTGATGTCCGTCTGGACTGTCTTCGGCGGGATGGCTGTCGCGTCCGCGTACCGTGAGGCGGCGACGCTTCCCAGCCCGTACGCGCTTCGGGTCGCTGCGATGTTCCGGGCGATGTACTTGGCCTCGAGCTGGCTCTGTGCGGGATTGACCTTGACCGCCTGCAGCACCGCCGGATAGATCACGCCCACGACGAGGGCGACGAGCGCCCAGAGGCCGACCGCGATGACCGGAAGCGTCCAGCCCTGACGCCGGATGTTGTAGAGGAGGACGGCTGCGGCGAACAACGAGACGATGCCGAGGAGCTCGAGCGCTGGCAGCCTGGCGTGGACGTCGGTGTAACCGGCCCCCTCGACATACCCGTTCGTCGAGGTGTCGAGCGAGTAGCGCTGGAGCACGTAGCCCGCGGCCTTCACGAGCGCGACGAGCGCGAGGAGGACGGAGAGGTGTGCCTTGACCACCGGCCGCACCTTGGGGATCCCGCCCGATCGGATTCCGCCGTTCAAGTAGTGGAAGAGCGCGGTGAGCGCGAGCACGACGACGAGCGAGGCGAGCACCCAATCGAGCAGGAACTGGAGGAACGGCAGGCGGAACACGAAGAACCCGGCGTTCACGCCGAACACCGGGTCGTTCTGCGCGAAGGAGGTGGCGTGGGTGAAGAGGAGCCAGTTGTTCCACTGCCCGATCGTGGTCGCCGCCGCGACGAGTGCCGCGGCGAAGGCCAGCGCGGCGTACACCCGGCCTGCGTACGGGCGCACCGAGCGTTGGTAGCGCACGACCAGGTCGTCGCGGAGGGAGCCCCCTGTCCCGACCGCCGCGAGCCGGTCGCACAGGACGAGGTTCACCCACAGCAGCACGAAGAACGCGGCGCCGAAGCTCGCGAACAGGCCGAGCTTCACGGCGAGGAGCGTCGACCACACCCGGTGCAGTCCGACCGAGGAGTACCAGAGGCTGTCGGTGTACAGACCGGCGAGGGAACGCAGCGACGCCAGGACGACGACGAGGACGAGGATCCCGCCGACGACCCACCAACGCGCTCGGCCGGCCCGCGGCTTGACCGCGCGCGACGGGACGTCCTGCGGCGCTCGCACCCTGGAAAGCCTAAGGCGGGGTCCGCTCAGGTTGGGGTCGGCAGGAGAAGGCAGCGGCAGCCGGCGTGGGCCGGCGGGTGCACGTGACCCGTCGGGAACGCCTCGCCCGGCCGAACCGAGCCGGCGAGCGCGTTGTCCTCGCAATCCGCGCACCCCGGGCCCCCGTCGCTTCGCACCCAGCGCACCGCGGAGCCCTTCGCGGCGCCGGAGAGGACCCCGGCGTCGAACGCGTCCACCGCGGCGTCCTGGGCCAGGCGTTCGATGCGCTCGCCACGCCACTCCCGGTAGGCGGCACCGATCCGTTCCGCCGCGTCGGGGATGTCCCCACCTTCGAGTCGACGGCGCAGCAGCGCGACGACCGAGGCCGAGAGGTCCTCGGTCACCTCTTCGACCGTGCGGGGGTCCGGTGCCGGCGCGCGACCCTGCCGGCCGCCGACGTGCGACCGGCCGAACACGATTCCCGCCGCGACGCAGTCGCGCACCGGCGCGCTCGCCGCCTTTGCGTACAACTGACGTTGGGCCAGCTCGTCGGCGAGCAGGTCGTCGTTCCACTCGCCGGATCCCTGACGCAGGCGGTCGAGGATGCGGTTCTGGTCGTCCTGGAGCGCGCGCTTGAGCTTGCGCGAGAGCGTCGTCACGAGAGGGTCGATCGCCGACGTCCGCTCGGCGACCGCCTCGTCCTCGGGCGACCGCGGCGCAGGCCCGGGCTCGTCCTCGGGCGGCGGCTCGGTGGCAGCCGGCTCGGGCGTGGCCCCGCCGTCGGCCATGGCGCTCGACGAGGCGACGGGTTCGCCCGCGTTCGTGTCGAGGTCCCCGCGGGCCCGCAGTCGCGCGAAGAGGTCGTCGACGTCGGTTGCCGGTGCCGAGCCGGCGGCGGGGTCAGCGTCGTCGGCACGAGACGGGTCTTTCGCGATCACCCGGACCGAGGCGTCGTCGGCGTCGGCGAGGTCGGCCTCCCCGGCGTCGAAGGGTCCGGCGCCTCCGCCCCCCTCCCGAGCGCCGGGCGCGGCAGTGGGCGCGGCACCCGTCGCGAAGTCGTCGAAGCGCAACGCAACGCGCGGCGATCCCCTCGGCGGCGTGTTTGTCGTGCCCAGGCCCGCGTCGGTCCCTGCGGCCGCCACCTCCGGCGCGAGGTCCTCCGGCGTCCCGAGGGAGGAACCACCCTCGTCGTCCTCCCTGTGGGTCGACGCTCTTCGAGCCGCATCGGGGAGCGGCGTGTGGAGCAGCACCTCGCCGTCTCTCGCCAGCTGTGAGAGGGCGGCTCCCGAGTCAGCCCCGACCTCGGCTGCGGCGCGCTCGGCCTCTTCGACGAGCACTGTGTCGGAGGCGTCCACACGAGCGGGCCGGGCGGCCTCGGACGCCGCCGCGCGCGCGGCGTCGTCCGCCCTCGAGAGGTCTTCGACGATCCGGTCGATCGAGCGACGCACGCCGACCACCGAGCCCGCGATCTCGTCCCGCGCGGCACGGAACTGCTCGATCTGGTCGGTCACCATCCGGCGCCGCTGCGCCATGTCGGTGAGCACGCGGCGGCGCGCCTCCTGTGCCTGTTCGAGCATGGCGCGCCCGTGTTCGCGGGCGCGCTCGATCAGCACGTCCCCCTCCGCGCGGGCCACCTCGACCACCGACGCCGACTCCTCGCGCACCTGTTGGCGGAGGGCGTTCGCCTCGAGCTCGGCCTCCGCGATGCGTTCCGCCGCGGACGACTCGGCGTTCACCTGGGCGTCCGTCGCGTGTTGCTGGGCTTCTCGAAGCAGCGAGGCCGAGGTCTCCTCGGCCTTCTGCACGATGCGGGCGGCCTCCTCGTGCGCGTTGCGCAGGATCGCCGCGCTCCGTTGCCCGAGCGCCGAGGTGAGCACGCCCTCGTCGATCACCGGGTGCCGGGCGCGGTCCTCGGCGTCGGTGAGCTCGTGAAGGAGCTCCTGCTCCCGGCGCTCGGCCGACTCGAGTTGCTGGGCGACGTGCTCGAGGAACCGCCGCACCTCCTCGGGGTCGAAGCCGCGTCGCGTCGTCGTGAAGGAGCGCCGGGCGATCTCACCGGGCGGCATCCGTCCCGCGCGCGAGGGGGAGAGATTGGTGGCCAGCGCCGCGTTCGCCGCCGGCTCCGCTTGGCGTTCGTCGTCGCTGCCGCTCGAAAGATCCTGGGACACTGCGCAAAGACTACGACCCGGACGACGCGCCAGCATGCGCCGCGGGATGCAGCGAGCGCTGCGGGGGCACCGTTCCGCCCAGTCGGCGCAGGATCGAGAGCACCTGTGTGAGGCTCCGTACGCCGAAGATCCTGAGCGACGGCGTCGCCTTCGATCGCGCTGTCCTCACCTGCGCTTCGGGCACGAAGAAGACGCTCGCGCCCGCGTTCTCGACCGCGACGGTCTTCTGCGGGACGCCCCCCACCTCCCCGACCCCTCCTGTCGGTGTGATCGTGCCGGTGGCCGCGATCGTCCGGCCCCCGGTCAGGCGGCCGCCGTCGAGGGCGTCGACGATCCCGAGGGTCATGGCGAGCCCGGCCGAGGGCCCGCCGATCGATGTCGTCCGCAACGAGACGCGGAGGGGAAAGGTGTAGTTCGCCTGGGTCTCCGCCTCCACGCCGAGGAAGCCCTGCCTCGCCGAGGAGTCCAAAGGGCACGCCGGCGTGGAGGACGCCCGCCTGACGCCCCGGGGCCAACGGGCCAGGGTGACCGTCGTCGGGACCGTCCGGCCCGGGACGAGCTCGGCGTGGGCGTTGACCTTCGAGTGCTCGATCGAGAGCGTGACACGCTGGCCCGCACGGTGGCGCGCCAGCGCCTGGGTGAACGCGCACGCGTCGGGCGTCGGGCGCCCGTCGACCGCGGTCACGATCTGTCCGACCGAAAGGACGCTCGCCGCAGGCGACCCCGGCACGACCGAGAAGACGATCGTCCCCACGTCGTGCTCACCGACCTTGTAGCCGAGGCGTGACAGCGCCGCCGCCTTCGCCGCCGACTGCGACTGTGCCATCTCGAGGTAGCCCTGCGCGCTGAGCTGCGCAGGCGGGGTCGCCGGCCCGAGCACTGTGACGGCCGGGACCACGGTGGAGTTGGGCCGCAATTCGTCGAAGACGTAGCTCAGCGCGCTGACCCGTGTCACGAACACGTCGGTCAGGAGCACCTTGCCGGTGGACCGGTGCGAGCGGTCCCCGGGCACCTTCACGAGAGGGCCGACCGGCTGCGCGATCCCGGGGCTGATCACGTAGTAGCCGAGCTCCACACGGTCGGCGACGGTGGCCGCCGCCGCCAGGACGATGACGATCGCGAGCACGATCTTGATCCAGCGCCGCCCGAGCACGTGTTGGAAGCCCCCGGCCACGCGCGTGAAGGGCCCCGCGGCCGCGCCGTCGTCGGGCGGCGGGCCGTGTGGCGGCGCGTGCCATGTCGTGTGGGGTGGCTGGGGCTCGGACATACTCGCCAGGTGGCCGACAGTCCTCTCGGTCCTCTCGGCCCTCGGGACGATCCTTTCACGCAGGCGCGGGACGAAGCAGTCCAGGGGCCTGCCGCCGGCGCGTCGGGTCGAGGGATGGCGGGCCGATCCGGAGACGTCGACGTCCTCGACGTCGTCGCAGCCGGCCACCGGGGTGACGCCGAGACCGCGCGCCACGCCCTCACGTCGCCCGACGCGCACCTGCGCGAGGCCGCGCTCGGTGCGCTCGCCCGCAGCGGCGCGCTCGAGACCCGCACGGTGGTCGCGGCGATCCGCCATGACCCGTCGCCGGCGGTGCGCCGGCGGGCGTGCGACCTCGCGGCCACGATCGAGGGCTCGGACGAGGTCACCTCCGCGTTGTGCGAGGCGCTCGGCGACGACGACCCCCTGGTGGTCGAGTCGGCCTGCTGGGCGCTCGGGGAGACCTGCGCCGGGCCTCCTCCTCCGGTCGAAGGAGTGCCGCTCGCCGAAGGGCCGGCCGGAGAGCGCCCCGGCCTCGCGGCGGTGGTGGGGGCGCTCGGTGAGACGGCCCGATCTCACGGCGACGCCCGCGCACGCGAAGCGGCGGTCGCAGCTCTCGGAGCGATTGGCGACGAGCGAGGGCTTCCTGCCGTCCTCGACGCGCTCGGCGACCGCCCGGGCGTCCGACGCCGCGCCGTCGTCGCTCTGGCGGCCTTCGAAGGGGACGAGGTCGACCGAGCGCTGCGCGCCAGCGCACAGGACCGCGACTGGCAGGTGCGAGAAGTGGCCGAGATCCTCCTCGACGAGTGAGGCGTGTCCTCGGTTCGGTCCGTCGGTCCGTGTCTCGAGGACGAGGGGCGCCGAAGGGATGGGTGGGGGGTCGGCTCCCGTTCAGCGCTCGTCGTCGGCGAACATGCGCTGCAGCCGGTCGAACGACTCGATGCACTTGCCGGCGCCGAGCGCGACGCACTCGAGCGGCGTGTCGACGAGGTGCACCGGGACCGACGTCGCCTCGGCGAGCCGGTCGGCCATCCCGCGGAGGAGGGCGCCACCGCCCGTCAGATGGATCCCCTCGAAGATGATGTCCTGGGCGAGCTCGGGCGGCGCGTCACCGAGGCAGCTCGCGGCGGCGTCGACGATCTGGTTGATGTGGTCTTCGATCGCGGTCCGAACCTCCTCGGCACTGAGGAGCACGGTCCTCGGCAGGCCGGTCGCCACCTCGCGGCCGCGCACCTCCGCCTCGGGCTCCTCGTCGAAGGGGGCCGCAGAGCCGATCGCGAGCTTCACCGCCTCCGCGGTGCGCTCGCCGACCGCGACGCCGTACTTGGCCCGGACGTACGCCTGGACCGAGGCGTCGAGATCGAAGCCGCCGCAACGGATCGCCCGCTTGGCCACGAGACCGCCGAGCGAGATGACCGCCATCTCCGACGTCCCTCCCCCGACGTCGACGACCATGGAGCCGATCGGCTCATGGATGTCGAGCCCCGCCCCGATAGCCGCGGCGATGGGCTCCTCGATGAGGTAGCACGCGGACGCGCCCGCGCTGCGCGTCGCCTCGCGCACGGCGCGCCGCTCGACCGCGGTGATCGCCGAGGGCACGCAGATGAGCACCTTGGGACGGCTGAAGCGCCCGACGCCGACGCGCCGGAGGAGCACGTGGAGCATCCGCTCGGTGATCTCGAAATCGGTGATCGCCCCGGCGCGCAACGGACGGACGGCGACGATGTACCCGGGGGTGCGGCCGATCATCTGCCACGCCTCCTCGCCGATGGCGAGCACCCCCTTGGAACGTGAGTCCATGGCGATGACGGTTGGCTCGTTCAGCACGATGCCCTTGCCCTTCACGTAGACGAGGGTGTTGGCGGTGCCGAGGTCGATGGCGAGGTCCCGGGACATCGAGGGCCCATGGTAGGCAGCGATGCGGCATCAACACCCGTGCGCCGCCAGGGCCTGCCCAGTCGGAGGGCTCTCGCGCAGGATCCGGAGGGGCGACGACACCCCGCGACGACGCCTCGGTAACCTCGCTGCCGTGCTGTGGGGGCCCTCCGACGAGGAAGAACCGGCCGAAGCCGGCTCCGAGAGCGGGTGGGTCCCACCTGAGGCGCGCAACTGGCGCCACCCATCGGAGCTCCACGCGGCGGCCTTCGCGGCGATCTTCACGGTGCCGCGGCACCGCTGGCGACGGCGCGCCGCCGTCGTCGGCGCCGTGGGCCTCGTCGCTGTCGTCGCGGGGACCATCCTCCTCGTCCAGACGGGATCTGCGCCCCCGGCGACCAATCTCGACTCGATGCCCGTCGGGACGGCGGCCGTCACCGCCTGCTGCCGACTCTCCCCGGCCGTCGCCCGCGGGGTCGAGGAGTCCATCGTCTCGATCGAAGGCGCTGCGGGCCAGCACGTCGCGACCGGCTGCGGGGTCGTGGTGGGCGTCGGGCTCGTCGCGACGACGTCCGCCGCACTGCGAGGGGCACGGCGGGTGCGGGTCCTCGCGGCGACAGGGGCGAGTCTCGACGGGACGGTCGTCGCCCTCGACCGGGCCTCGGGCGTCGTCGTCCTGCGGCTCTCGGCCCAGCTCCCTCCAGGACCCGTCCTCGACACCCCGACCCTGGCGAGGGGTTCGGACGTCGTCGCGGTGGCGCTCCGCGCGGCGAAGCCGGTCGGGCGTCCGGCGCCGGCCTGGGCGTCGGGCACGGTCGTCTCGGTCGGCCAGCCCGCGCCGCGCAACGCCGCGGGGGGGATGGCGACGATCACGATGCAGGGCGTGTCGGTGCCGGCCATGCCCGGCGAGGCGCTCGTCGACCCGAGAGGGCGGGTGCAGGGGATGCTCGTCGCGTCCGACGGTCCCGACCGATCGTTCCTGCCGATGGCCGTGGTCGTCGGCGTCAGCAACGAGCTCGAGACGATGGGAAAGGTCCGCCACGGCTGGCTCGGCGTCACCGACGAGACAGTCCCGGGTCACCCCGGGGCCGTCGTCGTGTGGGTCGACCCGCACGGCGCGGCCGCGGGAAAACTCCGGGTCGGGGACTCGATCGTGCGCGTCAACGGCGAGTCGGTCGCGTCGAGCACCGCGTTGCGATCGATGCTCTACGTCATGGCCCCCGGCACGTCGGTCCGCCTCGACGCCGAGCGCGGATCACGCAAGGTGAAGGCCGTCGTGCGCCTCGCGCAGGCACCCTAGGCTGAACGTGTGGCGGCCGACGACCCGTTCCAGGGTCTCCTTCAGGATCTCCTGAAGCTCATCGGGGGGGCTCCCGGACGCGACCGCGCGTGGCTCGACGCCGCCCGCTCCCTCGCCCACGGCGTGGCGACCGACAGCCAGCCCGAGGGCAACATCGAGCCGCTCGAGCGCATCCGCTTCGAAGAGCTCGGCCGCGTCGCCGAGCTGCACGTCTCCGAATCGACCGGGCTGTCCTTCGACCACGCGACCGCCGTCGTGCCGGTGACGCGCGGCGCCTGGGCGCTCGCGGTGCTGGACGCGTGGAACCCGTTCCTCGGCCGCATCGTCGACGCGCAGAAGTCCCAGCCCGTGCCGCCGGCGAGCTTCGAAGGCCTGGACGACGCCGGGGGGATCGAGGGCCTGCTCTCCAAGTTCGCGAGCACGCTCGGCCCCGTCCTCGTGGGCATGCAGTTCGGGTCCGCCGCGGGGCACCTCGCCCAGCGCGCGCTCGGTCAGTACGCGCTGGCGCTCCCGTGGCCACGCTCGGCCGAGGTCCTCGTCCTCCCCGAGAACGTCACGCGCTTCGCCGGGGAGTGGAGCCTGCCGGCCGAGGAGACCCGGCTGTGGGTGTGCGTGCGCGAGCTGACCGCCCACGCGCTGCTCACCCGCCCGCACGTCGCCGAGCGGATCCAGGGTCTCGTCGAGTCGCTCACCGTCGAGATGGTGGGCGCGCACCAGGGCCTCGCCGACCGGCTCGGTGGCCAGGCGAGCGATCCCGAGGCGCTGCAGCGGATCCTCGCCGATCCCGAGGCCCTTCTCGCCGACCTCCTCACGCCCGGACAACGCCGGACCTCCGCCGACCTCGTCGCGCTCACGACCGTGGTCGGCGCGTACGTCGACCACACGACCGTGCGCCTGGCGACGAGCCTGACCGGTTCGTCGGCTGCACTGTCGGAGGCGTGGTACCGCTACCGGATCGAGGAGGCGGCGTCCGAGCGGGCCGCCGGGGCGCTCTTCGGTCTCGACCTCACGCGCGAACAGGTCGACCGCGGAGCCGCGTTCGTGCGCGGTGTCCTCGAGCGCGCGGGCGAGGACGCGCTCGCCAAGCTCTGGACCGAGAAACGCTTCCTCCCGACCCCGGCCGAGGTCGACGCGCCGGGCCTGTGGCTCGAGCGGATCGCGCTCCCCGAGCTGCCGGACTCCCCCGAGCCGCAGTCGGCGTGATCCCGCGTGGCGCGCGGCCCCGCGGCGCAGCCCCTACTGGTCTTCCCCCTCGCCTTCCTCGGGGAAGCCGAGGTCCCATTCGAGGGCCAGGTTCTCCCGCTCGGCGTCCCTGGCCACCCGCTCCCGGTTGCGGCGGAACTGCGGGTCGTGCGGCGGCAGCAGCACCAGCCGGGCGAGCGCCCGCTCACGGAACGCTTCGATGACGTCGGGGTCGCCGTAGTCTGACTGCACCTCCCAGTGCGGCGCGACCGGCCCGAGGTAGACGATGCGCACGTGACCGACCGGCTCGACCGGCTGCTCTGGGGACGGGTCGTACATGGGGTCAGCGTACCTGGGTGGGGGCGCACGAGGCCGAGCCGGCTGCGCCGGGACTTTTTGAACGAAACGGTGACAATTATGTTGCGCGACGGCGTCAGCGGCTACAGTGTTGGGTCGAGCAAGGGGGCGTACCCATGAACACCGAATGGATGGCCCGGGGAAAGTGCCGCGACGTTCCCCCCGCGGTCTTCTTCCCGAGCGACGGCCTGGGCGTGCAGGCGGCGCAGCGGATCTGCGAGGGATGCCCGGTCGCCCAGACATGCCTCGAGTACGCCCTTGCGAACCGGATCGACCACGGGGTGTGGGGTGGCTGCTCCGAACGCGAGCGCCGGCGGATCCTTCGACGGCGCCGTCAGCCGGCCGCGGCCCCTCGTTCCTGAGTCTCGCGTCGGGGCCACCCCTCTTGTGGGCGGGTTCGCGTTGCGTGACCGGCCCGACCACCTGAACGGGTCGTCGGGCTGACAATCCTCGAATGCGTCGTCAACGTCTCGGAGGGGCGTGACGCGGAGCTCCTGAGGCGGCTCGCCGCGGCCTGCGGCGACCGCTTGTTGGACCTGCACGCCGACCCCGACCACCACCGGTCGGTCTTCACGCTCGGCGGGACCCCGCCCCTCGTCGAGGAGGCCGCACGCGCCCTCACCGTGGAGGCGGTCTCGGTCCTCGACCTCGCTCCCCACCTCGGCGCACACCCCCGCTTCGGCGTCGTCGACGTCGTCCCGTTCGTCCCGCTCGGCCGCCTCGGCGCGCCGTCGGCGCGGGCTGGCGAGGCCGTGCCGGCACGGGACGCCTTCGCGAAGTGGGCGGCCGACGAGCTCGGGATCCCCTGCTTCCTCTACGGCCCGCTGCAAACAGGCGCGCTCCGCTCCCTCCCTGACGTCCGCCGGGGCGCCTTTCGCGACCTGGAGCCCGACGTCGGGCCGAGGGACGGTCATCCTCGGGCGGGAGCCACCGCGGTCGGCGCGCGGGGCGTCCTCGTCGCCTGGAACATGTGGATCGCGGGCGGGAGCGCCGAGCTCGCGCGCTCGGTCGCCGCCGCGTTGCGCTCCCCCGCCGTCCGGGCGCTCGGCTTCGGCCTTTCCTCCGGCGTCCAGGTCTCGTGCAACCTGGTCGACCCGCTCCGCGTCGGCCCGGCTTCCGTCTTCGACCAGGCGTCCGCGCTGCTCGCGTCGGCAGGCGCCGGCGTCGAGCGCTGCGAGCTGGTCGGGCTCACCCCGGCTGCGGTGGTGGAGGCGACGGCGAGGCACCGGTGGACGGAGCTCGACCTCTCCCCGGAACGGACGATCGAAGCGAGGCTCGGCGCCGCGGGCGGGCGGGGTGGGTCGGGCCGGCGCCGCGGGGAGGCGCCGTAGGGGTCAGGAGCCGGGCGGTGGTGCCCTGTCCGGCCCGGCGCGGCTCCGCTCAGCCGACGGCCGCCTCGGTGCGCCGCTGCAGGGCCCGGGCACGGCGGACCTTGCGCCGCTCACGCTCGCTCAGGCCGCCCCAGATCCCGAACTTCTCGCCGTTGGCCAGGGCGTACTCGAGGCAGTCCTCGCGCACGACGCACCCGCGGCAGACCTCCTTCGCCTCCCGCGTCGACGCGCCCCGCTCAGGGAAGAACAGATCGGGGTCCACCCCCATGCAGTTCGCCTGTGCCTGCCAGCTCCGCTCCTGGCGGCCGTAGAGCAACGTCACGAGGTCCATTGCTCGCCTCCCCTCGCCACCTTCGTGGCACCGTTGTAATTACAACGATGTCATATCCATCGGCCCGATGCAAGGGGCCCGGGCCCCCCGTCCGTCAACCGGGCGCCCGCACCGTCCGCCGGTGCCGCAAGAAGTCGACGAGAACGTAGCCGCCCAGGGCGTCGGGCGTCGTGGAAAACGTGCGCCCGCCGTTCACCCGCGCGATCTGCTCGACGAAGGGAAAGCGCGTGCGCTCGATGTCGAGCGCGAACACGTTGATGGTGATCCCGGCTCGCGTGCAGCGAACCACTTCTGCCATCGTCCGCCGCAAGGTCTCCGCGACGGGCGGGTAGTTGAACCGCACTTCCCCGTCGGGACCGATGTGCGCGGTGGGCTCCCCGTCGGTCACGACGATGATCTGCTTGGTGCCGTGCTCGTGGGCGAGCATCGTCCGCGCGAGCAGCAGCGCGTGCTGCAGATTCGTGCCGTAGACGTAGTCCCACATGGCGGTCGGGAGCTCGTCGGGCGCGATCTTCCGCGCGACCTCCGAGAAGCCCACGATGCCGAGGTAGTCGCGGGGAAAGCGCGAGGAGATCAACGCGTGCAGGGCCATCGCCATCTTCTTGGCGGGAACGAAGTTGTCGCGCATCGGCATCGACATGGAGAGGTCCACCGCGAGCACCGTCGCGGACCGGCTCATGGACTCGGTCTCGACCACTTCGAAGTCGCCGGGCTCGAGCCGCACCGGCACGCCAGCACCGCGGCGGCGCACCGCGTTGTGCACGGTCCGACCGAGATCGAGCGTGAAGGGGTCCCCGAACTCGAACGGCTTACTCGTCTCCTCCCGGTCGCCCCCGGCGCCCGCAGCCGTCGTGCGGTGGTCGCCGGCGCGATCCTTCTTGAGCAGGTCGTAGAGGTCGGCGAGCGCGCGCTGTCCGAGGCGCCGTACCCCGCGGGGCGTGAGCTCGGTCCGTCCCCCCACCCGCTCGACGAGGCCGGCCTGCTCGAGCTCCTTGGCGACGCGTGCGAGCCGCTCCAACGACCGTGCGACGTCGTCGCCCGCGAGGGCGCGGACCTCGTCGAGGTCGATCTCCCCGAGCGCGGCGGGCGAGGACGCAGACGAGAGCACCGCCTCGGCGCGCTCTGCGGCGGCGATCTGTTGGGCGAGATCCGTCGCCTCGGCGAGGCCGAGAGGGGCGTCGCCCGTGAAGCCGTGACGATCCCCCCACCCGGCCCCCGGGATGGCGCGTGCGAGGTTGTCCGCGAGCCGTTGGACCTGCCAGTTGAGGTCCATGTCCTCGAGGAGCGCGCCGGCGAGGTCCGCGAGCTCGGCCCGTTGCTCGGGCGACATCGAGCGCCACATGGCCTCGGCCGCCGCCATGCGCCGGGCGAGCTGCTCGAGCAGCTCGTCGAGGGACGACGCGCCGGGGAAGAGGTCCCCGAACTCGCTCATGAACTCCTCGAAGCTCGGGTCGAGCGGCTCCCCGCGCTCACGCTGCTCGATCATGCGGTTCAACGCACCGATCGCCGACGCGAGCCGTGCGACCGCTTCGGGGTCGGTCGTGCGAAGCGCCTGGGACATCCCCTGGAAGTAGGTGTCCGTCACCTCGGCTCGGAGCTCCTCGACCAGTCGATCCAGGCGCTCCCGCGCCTCGGCGGAGACGAACTCGTAGCGCTGCAGGCCGCGGAGGCGCCCCGCGACGTCACCGGGGAGGAGGTCGAGCGCGATGCGGTGCTCGGAGACCATCTCGCCGGTCACCTCGGCGCGGCGCGCGTCCCCCGAGCTCCGCGCCTCGGTGTCGAGGTCCTCGAGCGCCCCTCGCTCGGTCGCGACGACCTCGTCGATCGCGTCGGCCACGCGGGCGAAGCGGCCGTCGGGGTCGCCGCGCGCGAGCAGTTCGCTCCGGCGCCGCCGCAGCCGCTCGAGTATCTCGCGCACGCCCATCACGCGCTCTCCGGACGCGGTTCGCATCCCGGTGCGCAGCAGCCGCCGGAGCGCGGCGTCGAGGTCTCCGCCGGCGAGCAGCTCGTCGGTGATCTGGCTCAGGAGCTCGTCGGGGTCGAGGGCGGCGCCCTCCTGGGTCCCGTCCCACGCCGAGTAGTCGTAGCGGACGCTCACTGGACCACGACCCCGGCGAGCCCCGCGCTCACTTGCGGCTTCGGTAGAGCGCGCGCGGGCCTGACGCGTCCTTGTTGAGTCGCTTGGTGAGATGGAGCCCTTCGAGGATGAACTCGACCGCGGCGGCGAGCGCGGCCGGCGACTCCGCCGCGTCGGGGCCCGCGAGCGCGCGGGCCGGTTGCTCGAGGCCGGGCACGTCCCGCAGCTGCGCGAGGTACTCCGCGGACGGAAGGTCGTCCCCGGCGTGCACGACCTTGCCGGACGCGAACTGCGAGACGATCCCGGCGGTGTCCGACAGGGTCACCCGGCGGCGGAAGACGATGAGGACCGCCGCGCCGACGAGTTGGGCGACCACCTCGGCCTCCTTGCCTTCCTCCATGGCCTCGAGCTCCACCTTCCCCTGCGTCGAGCTGACGAGTGCGGCGAGGTCGCTCACCCGGGGGACGGCCTCGGGCTCGCGCGTGCGCAGGGCGCGGCGCCGCGCGTTGGCGACGAGCGTCTCGTAGTTGGCGATCGAGAGCCGGACCGACACGCCGCTCCGCTGGTTCACGTGCGGGCTCCGGCGGGCGAGCTGGCTGATCTCGGCCACGACCTCCTCGAGGTACCCGGGCACGCTCACCGGGACGCCCTCGTCCGGTAGCTCGGCCTCGGCGTGGATGACCGCGACCTCGAGGGCCACGTCGCGGGGGTAGTGCGTGCGGATCTGCGCGCCGAAGCGGTCCTTCAACGGCGTGATGATGCGGCCGCGGTTCGTGTAGTCCTCGGGGTTGGCGGTCGCGACGAGCATCACGTCGAGCGGCAGGCGCACTCGGTGTCCCCGGATCTGCACGTCGCGCTCTTCGAGGATGTTGAGGAGGCCGACCTGGATGCGCTCGGCGAGGTCCGGAAGCTCGTTGACGGCGAAGATCCCCCGGTTCACCCGCGGCACCAGTCCGTAGTGGAGCGTGAGCTCGTCGGACAGGTACCGCCCCTCTGCGACCTTGATGGGGTCGACCTCTCCGATCAGGTCCGCGATGGAGGTGTCGGGCGTCGCCAGCTTCTCGCCGTAGCGGTCGCTGCGGTGGACCCACTCGACCGGCGTCTCGTCCCCGCGTTCGAGGACGAGCTGTCGGGCGTGACGCGAGGTCGGGTGGTACGGGTCGTCGTTGATCTCGGACCCGGCGACGACCGGCAGCCACTCGTCGAGCAGTGTCACGAGCGCCCGGATGATCCGCGTCTTCGCCTGACCCCGTTCGCCGAGGAGGATCATGTCGTGGCCGGCCAGCAGCGCGTTCTCGAGCTGCGGGACGACCGTCTCTGTGAACCCGACGATGCCCGGGACCACCGGCTCACCGGCGGCGATGCGCCGCGCCGCGTTGCGCCGGAGCTCGTCGGCGACCCGGGTCGAGCGCCACCCCGATTCCCGCAGCTCCCCGACCGTGCGGGGCGGGCCACCCGGCACGTCGTGCTCCGCCCCATTCGGGGCGCCGGCCGGCGCGCCGTGGCGTGTTCCAGGTGTCACTGACTGCCCCATCGCGGCGAGCCTAGGGGGCGGGTCGCGACCGCCGGGCGCGCCGGCACGCGACCTCGCCACCCCGGGGAGCGGGTCAAGATGGGACGGGCGAGGTGGTCGCCGCCTCCGGCCCGGCAATACAGTGCGTCGGCGCGGACGGCGACCGGCCGTGCCGCAGGGAGGACTGAGTGACGACGTACGAGGGCGCGACCGCCACCCCCGTGGCCATCGGAGGCACGAGGGGCGGCCCGGACCAGCCGACGCTGCGCCAGGACCGGTGGTGGCTCCAGCCCCTCGTCACCGTCAGCGCGCTCACCGTCTTCGTCGTGTACTCGACGTGGGCCGTCTTCGTGAACAAGGACTACTACGTCGGTGCGGCGATGCACCGGGACCTGATCTCACCGTTCTATTCACCGTGCCTCGCGGCGAGTTGCGTGCCCGGCGCGCGCGACACAGCGGTCTTCGCCAGCTGGTGGCACATCACCCCGGCGCTCATCGTGATGGGTGGTCCGCTGTTGTTCCGGCTCACCTGCTACTACTACCGGCGGGCCTACTACCGGGGGTTCTGGCAGTCTCCCCCGAACTGCGCCGTGGCCGACGGCCACCGCCGCTACACCGGCGAGTCCCGCTTCCCGCTGATCCTCCAGAACATCCACCGCTACGCCCTCTTCATCGGCCTGATCTTCAACGTCGTCCTGACCATCGACGCGGTGCTGGCGTTCCGCCTGCCCGGAGGCGGCGGGATCGGCTTCTCGGTCGGCACGCTCGTCCTCTGCATGAACGCCGCGCTCCTGTGGCTCTACAGCCTGTCGTGCCACGCGGCGCGCCACCTGTGCGGGGGGAACCTGCGCTCATTCTCCAAGCACCCCGTCCGGCACTGGCTCTGGAGGGTCCTCACCCCGTTGAACGCGACCCACATGCAGTTCGCGTGGGCGAGCCTCGTCTTCGTCGCCTTCACCGACCTCTACGTGCGCCTGGTCGCGGCCGGCGTCTTCACCGACCCGAAGCTCTTCTAGGAGAGGATCGGAGGACCCGCCGTGCCCGACTACGAACAGCACCGCTACGACGTGATCGTGATCGGGGCGGGCGGCGCGGGCCTGCGCGCGGCGATCGAGGCGAAGCTCCAGGGGCGGTCGGTCGCGCTCGTGTGCAAGTCGCTGCTCGGCAAGGCCCACACGGTCATGGCCGAAGGCGGCGTCGCCGCGGCGATGGGCAACGTCTATCCCGAGGACAACTGGCGGGTGCACTTCCGGGACACCATGCGAGGCGGCAAGTACCTGAACCACTGGCGCATGGCCGAGCTCCACGCGCAGGAGGCCCCCGACCGCGTCTACGAGCTCGAGGCCTGGGGGGCCCTGTTCGACCGCACGAAGGACGGCCGCATCACCCAGCGCGACTTCGGCGGCCACCGCTACGCCCGCCTCGCGCACGTCGGCGACCGCACCGGACTCGAGATGATCCGCACCCTCCAGCAGAAGGCGGTCAGCCTCGGCATCGACGTCTTCATGGAGTGCAAGGTGCTGCGCCTCCTCACCGACGCCGACGGCGCGGTGTCGGGGGCGGTCTGCTACTGGCGCCCGTCGGGCGAGACGGTCGTGTTCGAGGCCAAGGCCACCGTCCTTGCGACCGGATCGATCGGGCGCTCGTACCTGTACACGTCCAACTCCTGGGAGTCCACCGGAGACGGGCACGCGATGGCGATCTGGGCGGGTGCCGACGTCATCGAGATGGAGTGCGTGCAGTTCCACCCGACCGGCATGGTCTGGCCGCTGTCGGTCCGCGGGCTCCTCGTCACCGAAGGGGTGCGCGGCGACGGCGGGACCTTGAAGAACAACGAAGGCCACCGGTTCATGTTCGACTACATCCCCGAGATGTTCCGCGCCGAGACCGCGGAGTCGGAGGAAGAGGCGGACGCGTGGTACGACGACCATGCCAACCACCGCCGCACGCCCGACCTGCTGCCACGTGACGAGGTCGCCAGGGCCATCAACACCGAGGTGAAGGCCGGGCGCGGCACCCCGCACGGCGGCGTCTACCTCGACATCGCGAGCCGGCGTTCGCCGGAGTACATCCGGCGCCGCCTGCCGTCGATGTACCACCAGTTCATGGAGCTCGCGGGAGTGGACATCACCGCCGAGGCCATGGAGGTCGGGCCGACCTGCCACTACATGATGGGCGGGGTGCGGGTGAACCCCGAGACCCAGGAGGCGACGGTCCCCGGCCTGTTCGCGGCAGGCGAGGTCGCAGGCGGGATGCACGGGGCGAACCGCCTGGGTGGCAACTCGCTCTCCGACCTCCTCGTCTTCGGCCGGCGCGCCGGCCTCGGCGCGTCCGAGTTCGCCGAGGCGCGTGCGGGCGAGCCGGTCGCCGACCCGGCACAGGTCGACGCGGTCGTCGCGGACGCGGTCGGGGCGTTCGAGCGCGACGGCGGTGAGAGCCCCTACGAGCTCCACCACGAGCTGCAGACCACGATGCAGTCGCTCGTCGGCATCATCCGCACCGGCAGCGAGCTCGAGGAGGCGCTCGAGCGGCTGTCGGAGCTGCGCGAGCGGGCGGAGAAGATGGCGGTGTCCGGGGGGCGGGCGTACAACCCGGCGTGGAACCTCGCGACCGACATCCCGTCGCTGCTCACCGTCTCGACGGCGATCGCACAGGGCGCGCTCGCCCGCAGGGAGAGCCGCGGCGCGCACACCCGTGACGACTACCCGCTTCCCGACCCCGAGCTCGGCAAGGTGAACTTCGTGCAGCGCCAGACGGCCGAACGCGGCTTCACGGCCCCCATCCACGTGGGCCCCGAGCCCTTGCCCGAGATGCCACAAGAGCTCCGCGACCTCCTCGAGGAGAACGCATGACCGGATATCGCGGCGGGCAATCCGTCGGAGCCGTCGGAGCGTTCGAGGGGGCCGCGGGACGCGCCGAGGAGGAACGCTGATGGCCGACGCCCTCCCGGCATCGACACCGGTCGCCCCCCCGCCGGGGTCCCCCGACCCGGTCGTCGTGACCGACGCCACAGGCGAGACCGAAGAGGTGCCCGAAGAGCCCGAGGCCGCGCTCGAGTCCCCCGGCGAGCACCCCGTCGACTACCTGCCGGCGGCCGAGGAGGAGCCGACGGTGACGTTGCGGGTCTGGCGCGGCGATCCCGCCGGCGGAGACCTGGTCGACTACACGCTCCCAGAAGAAGAGGGCGAGGTCGTCCTCGACGTCGTGCACCGCATCCAGGCCAGCCTCGCTCCGGACCTCGCCTGCCGTTGGAACTGCAAGGCGGGCAAGTGCGGGTCCTGCTCCGCGGAGATCAACGGCAAGCCGCGCCTCATGTGCATGACCCGGATCGACGACCTGCCGGAGGGCCCGATCACGGTGACGCCGATGCGGACCTTCCCGATCGTGCGCGACCTCGTCACGGACGTGAGCTTCAACTACGAGGTCGCGACGCGGGTCCCGGCCTTCGCGCCCGCGCCGCCGCCTCCGGGCGGCTACCGGATGTCCCAGGTCGACGTCGAACGTGGCCAGGAGTTCCGCAAGTGCATCGAGTGCTTCATGTGCCAGGACGTCTGCCACGTGATCCGCGACCACGAGGACAACAAACCCGACTACGCCGGACCGCGCTTTTTCATCCGCTTCGCCGAGCTCGAGATGCACCCGCTCGACACCAACGACCGGCGCGAGCTCCTGCGGCAGCGGATGGGGCTCGGCCTGTGCAACATCACCAAGTGCTGCACGGAGGTCTGCCCCGAGCACATCAAGATCACCGACAACGGCATCATCCCGCTCAAAGAGCGCGTGGTCGACGCCTCCTACGACCCCGTGGCGTGGATCGGGAGAAAGATCATCCGGCGGACCAAGCGCGCGCCCGACGAGGCGGTCGAGTGGTCGCAGGAACGGGCGGGGGCCGGGGTCTTGGGCCAGCAGGGCGACGCCGGGGGCGGGGTGGCGTGGGTGCCGGGCGCCGACGGCTCGGACGGCTCGGACGGCTCGGACGGTGTCGAAGCACCGGACCGCTCCTGACGTGCGCCTGTACACCCCCGAGTGGGTCGCCGCGTGGAACGAGGCGGTCCGGGGCCTCGGGGCGCCGGCGCGGGTGGCCTTCCGCATGCTGCAGGTGGTGGAGGACGCTCCCGACGGGACCGTCCGGGTCTTACTCGAGGTCGGCGACGACGGCGCCAGCCTCGTCCTCGACCCCCCCGACGAGCCGGCCCCCCAGGTCACCGTCTCCCTGTCGTACGAGGACGCCGGGGCCCTGGCACGGGGCGAACTCGACCCGGCCCGGATGCTGGCCGAGGGCAGGGTCCGGGTCCGCGGCGACCTCGCGGTCCTCGTCGCAGGCCAGGGTGTCCTCGCCGAGGCCGCTGGGCGGCTCGGCGGCCTGTCGAAACGGACCACCGCGTAGGTAATCTTGGCGTTACCGGCCCGTGACCGGCGGGCCCGAGACAATGGGAGGCGAGCTGTGCACCAGCCGATCGACGACCATTTCCTTCTCCGGTACCGTCAGCTCCTCGACGCAGAAGACGCTGCGTTCGACGAAGTTGAGCACGCGTGCGAGGAAGGGAACCGGTCCCACTTCGACGCGGAGATGGTCGTCTGGCAGGACACGGTCGCCAAGAAGCTGAGCTTCCTCACCAACGCCGGCATCGAGATCGCGCAGCGGGGCGTTTCTCCCACCGCCTGAGCGGGCCCCCCCGGGGGGCGGCCTCGCACAACCCATCGTCTGTCACCGGGGAGCAGCGCCGCGCGCCGGGCGCACACGGCCCGAACCCGGCGGGCACCGGTGGCGCCGCGGTTCTCCGATCAGCCGAGCAGCCCCATCGCCTCGACCTCGGCGCGCTCGGCGAGCAGCTCTTCGGTCGTGACGCGGATCCGCTCGCGGGCGAAGTCGTCGTGCTCGAAACCCTCGGCGACGGACCATCCGCCGTCTCCGTCGCTGCGGACCGGGAGGCCGAACTGCAGACCGTCGGGCGTTCCGTACTCGCCGCGGCTCGGGACGGCGATCGAGACGCAATCCCCGTCGGGCGTGGCGGTGCGGAGGCCGACGACCGTGTCGATCGCGGCGTTGGCCGCCGACGCCGCCGACGACGCGCCACGCGCGTCGATGACGGCAGCCCCGCGCTTTTGCACCGTCGCGATGAACGCACCCTCGAGCCAGTCCCGGTCGCCGACGACCTCGGTCACCGGGCGACCGTCGATGCGCGCGTTCTCGAAGTCCGGGAACTGCGTCGCAGAGTGGTTTCCCCAGATCGCGAGGTTGGTGACGGCGGTGACCGGGACGCCGGCCCGCTTCGCGAGCTGGCTCTTGGCGCGGTTCTCGTCGAGGCGCGTCATCGCGAACCAGCGTTCCACCGGCACCTCGGGGGCGTTGGCGCGTGCGATGAGGCAGTTCGTGTTGCACGGATTGCCGACGACGAGCACGCGCACGTCCGAGGCCGCGTGCTCGGCGATCGCTCTCCCCTGCGGCTTGAAGATCCCGCCGTTCACACTCAGGAGATCACCGCGCTCCATCCCCGCCTTGCGCGGCACCGAGCCGACGAGGAGCGCCCACGACACGCCGTCGAAGGCGGTCTTCAGGTCCGAGGTGGCGACGACGTCGTGGAGCAGCGGGAAGGCGCTGTCGTCGAGCTCCATCACGACGCCTTCGAGCGCCTTCATCGCCGGCTCGATCTCGAGCAACCGGAGCACCACGGGCTGGTCCGCGCCGAGCAGCTGGCCGGACGCGACGCGAAAGACGAGCGAGTACCCGATCTGTCCGGCGGCGCCGGTGATCGTGACGTGCATCGGGGTGCGCTTCGACGGGGTCATGGAAGGACCATACCGCCCACCGTCTCTTCGGCCCTGAGCGACCTCGCGACGAAGACGGGCGGAGACTCCCCCGGCGCGCCGACGGCCTCGAGCGACCACCCCGTTCGGTGCAGCACGTCGGCGAAGTACCGCTCGTCGAAGCCGAGCTCCAGCCATCCGTACCGGCGGGTCGACCAGAGCGAGAGGCCGTCGAGGCGCGGTCCCCACGGGTAGGCCAGCGCGTCGACGGGCTCTGCGCCGAACACGACGACGCCGTCCGCGCGGACGAGCGCGTGCAGCAGCTCGAGCATCTGGAGATGATCGGCACAGTGGTGGAAGGACTCGTAGAAGACGGCGGCGTCGAACGGCTCGTCGGTGGGCACGACGGCGAAGGCCGACGCGAATTCGAGCATCCCGGAGCGCACGACCTGTGCCGAGGGCGCGCGGGCGGCGATCAGACGGCAGAACCCCTCGTCGACCTCGACCGCGGTCACGTCGTGGCCCATCGTGCTCAGGTCCGCGGTGAGGTTCCCCCAACCCGGTCCGAACTCGACCACCCGAGCCGGGACGGTGAGTCCGAGGGCCGCCACGATCCGCCCCCGCGCGACGAGGTCCGTGCCGACGACCGACGCAGAGCCCGTCGCGTACGGGAACGGTCGGCGGAGCGCCTCGTCGAAGTCGAAGGGGGACGCCTCGTGCTCGACCGAGTACGACCCGCGTCCCGAGACCGTCGCGTAGAGGTCCCAGGCCCACCGGCGGTACGCGCTCGTGAACGGGTCCGGTGGCCAGGGCGGGGGCGCCATCCGGATGCCGGCCAGGAACGCGCGCCCGTCGTCCTCCGATCTCGAGAAGCAGTGCGCGGCCTCCTCGAGGACACCGTCGAGCTCGTCGAGCGTGACGACCCTCGTCGCCGCGTCGCGCCTGCGCATCCGGACCCACCGGCGGGCCGGGGCCGGGAGCGCGCCGAGCGCGACGCGCCCGGCGCGCCGCACGAGCGGATGAGACAGCACCCGTCGCTCGAGAGGGCTCAGAGCCGCTCGGCCACCGCCGCGGCGAACTCGGAGGTCTTCACCTCGGACGCTCCCTGCATCTGGCGGGCGAAGTCGTACGTCACGATCTTCTCCTCGATGGTGGCCTCGAGGGCACGGACGATGTCGTCCGCGGCCGCCTGCCAACCGAGGTGCTCGAACATCATCACGCCCGAGAGGAGGACCGAGCCCGGGTTGACCTTGTCCTGCCCCGCGTACTTGGGCGCGGTCCCGTGCGTCGCCTCGAAGATCCCGTGTCCGGTCACGTAGTTGATATTCGCTCCCGGAGCGATCCCGATGCCGCCCACCTGGGCCGCCAGCGCGTCCGAGAGGTAGTCGCCGTTCAGGTTCGTCGTCGCGATGACGTCGAAGTCTGTCGGGCGGGTGAGCACCTGCTGGAGGGTGATGTCCGCGATGTTGTCCTTCACGAGCAGCTTGTCGCCCGGCTTGCCGCCGCAGTCGTCCCACCCGACCGCGACGTCGGCGAACTCCTCCCTCACGAGGTCGTAGCCCCACTGACGGAACGCGCCCTCGGTGAACTTCTGGATGTTGCCCTTGTGCACGAGCGTCACGGACTTCCGGCCACGCTCGAGCGCGTAGCGGATGGCGGCGCGTATGAGCCGTTTCGAACCGGTGACCGAGACCGGTTTGATGCCGACGCCCGAGTCTTGGCGGATGTTCCAGCCGAACTCGGCGTGGAGGAGGCCGATCAGGCGCTTCGCCTCTGGCGTCCCCTCTTCGACCTCGAGCCCCGCGTAGATGTCCTCGGTGTTCTCCCTGAAGATGACCATGTCGACGAGATCCGGGCGCTTGACCGGGGACGGCACGCCGGTGAACCAGCGCACCGGCCGGAGGCAGACGTAGAGGTCGAGGATCTGACGGAGGGCCACGTTGAGCGAACGGATGCCGCCGCCGACAGGGGTCGTGAGGGGGCCCTTGATCCCGATCAGGTACTCGCGGAAGACCTCGAGCGTTTCCTCGGGCAGCCACTCCCCCGTCTCGTCGTAGGCCTTCTGGCCCGCCAGGACCTCCTTCCACTCGATCCGGTGGCCGTGCTTGGCGGCAGCGGCGTCGAGCACGAGCTTGGCCGCCGGCCAGATGTCGACGCCCGTGCCGTCGCCTTCGATGAACGGGATGATCGGCTCCGCCGGGACCCGGAGTGCCTCGTCTGCGCCCATCGTGATCTTGTCAGCCATGACCCGAGCCTACGTGGAGCGGCCTTCGGGGCGTTTGCCGAGGTGAGCGCAGTTCGGATGTTCCCGCGGAAACGTCAGCGGGTGAACGGCGCTCCGTCCGCTCACGTCGTCGGCGCGAGCGTCGAGGACGCGCCTGGGTGTCCGGCAGCCTGCGGGCCGAGGCCGAGCGCCGTGTAGATCTCGCGGGTCGCGGTCGACCGGTTGAGCGTGTAGAAGTGCAGGCCCGGGGCGCCCGCCGCGAGCAGCTCGCCGCACAGCTCGGTCGCCATCGAGATCCCCTCTTCCCGGACGGCGTTGTCACCACCGCGCGCGGCGGCCTCCTCGAGACGGTCCTGCGCCCACTGCGGGACCGGCGAACCCATCTGGGCCATCCTCGGGATCGATCCGAGCGAGGTCACCGGCATGATGCCGGGCAGCACGGGCTTGGCGATCCCCCGCCCCGAGAGGTCCTCGAGGAGGCGAGGGTAGAGGTCGGCGTCGAAGAAGAACTGGGTGACGGCGAAGTCGGCCAGCTCGAGCTTCTGCGCCAGCCGGGCCCGGTCGCTGTCCATGTCGGGCGAGGCGGGATGGCCGCCCGGGTGCGCGGCGACGCCGACGCTGAAGCCGCCGATCGCCCGGGCGAGGTCCACGAGCTCGATCGCGTGGCGGAGCTCGCCGTGGCCCTCGTCGGGAGCCGACGGCGGGTCGCCGCCGAGGGCCATCAGGTTCTCGATGCCGGCCTTGCGGTAGTCGACCAGGATCTCGGCGAGCTCGAGGCGGCTGTGCCCCACGCAGGTGAGGTGCGCCATCGGCACGAGCGTCGTGACGTGGAGCATCCCGGTCACGAGGTTGAAGGTGCGGAGGCGCGACGCCGGACCGCCGCGGTACGTCACCGAGACGAAGGACGGCTGTAAGGGCTCGAGCTCGTGGATCGTGCGCGTGAGCGTCGCCTGCTCGGCGTCGCTCTTCGGCGGGAAGAACTCGAACGAGTAGGTCCTCCCCGCGGCGAGCAGTTCCCCGATCCGGGCCATCGGCAAATGCTACGGGGCGCCGGTCGCGTGCCCGGCGGCGCGCTCGACGGCCCGCTCGGCCGCCTCCACGGCGTTGCGCAGGAGCATCGCCCGCGTCATGGGTCCGACACCGCCGATGCGCGGCGACAACCACCCCGCGACCTCCGCGACCGCGTCGTCGACGTCGGACAGGAGCCTGCGGCCGTCCCACGAGGTCCCGGCTGCGACGACCGCCGCCCCCGGCTTCACCATGTCGGGGGTGACCAGCCCGGCGCGGCCGGCGGCTGCAACGACGATGTCGCCCTGCCGCACGAGGGGCGCCAGGTCCCGGACCCCGGTGTGCACCACGGTCACCGCCGCGTTGAGCCCCGGCCGCTTCAGCGCGAGCAGGAGCGCGAGCGGGCGCCCGATCGTCGTCCCCCTCCCGATCACGACGGCGTGGCGGCCCTCGATCGTCACGCCGTGGGCGGCGAGGAGCTCGACGATGCCGGTAGGGGTGCACGGCAGGAGGCCGGGCCGGCCGATGACCAGGCGTCCGAGGTTCACGGGGTGGAGCCCGTCGGCGTCCTTCTCAGGGTCGACCGCGAGCAGCACGCGGAGCTCGTCCACGCCGTCGGGAAGCGGCAGCTGGACGAGGTAGGCGTGGACGGCGGGATCCGCGTTGAAACGGGCGACGACCGATTCGACGTCGGCCTGGCTCGCCGTCGTCGGGAGGTGCTCGTGGATCGAGGCGATCCCGACCTCCGCGCTGTCGGCGTGCTTCATCGCCACGTAGCGCGCGCTCGGCGGGTCGTCACCGACGAGCACGGTCCCGAGGCCCACGGTGACGCCGCCGGCCTTCAGGCGTGCGACCCTCCCTGCGACCTCCGCACGGACGTCCGCCGCGACGCGCTCGCCGTCGAGCGTGCGAGCCGCCACGTCAGTGCCGGAAGTGCCGCTGGCCGGTGAGGACCATGCTCACGCCCACCTGCTCGGCCGCCGCCACCACGTCAGCGTCGCGCACCGACCCGCCTGGCTGGGCGACGGCGGCCACGCCCGCCGCGGCGAGAACCTCGAGGCCGTCGGGGAACGGGAAGAAGGCGTCGCTCGCGGCGACGGCTCCCTCGGCCCGCGGGCCGGCCTTCGCGACGGCGATCTCGGCCGCCGCGACCCGCGACGGCTGGCCGCCGCCGATCCCGACGGCCTGGCCGCCGGCCACGAGCACCACCGCGTTGGACACCGTCCGTGCGCACACGCGCCACGCGAGCTCGAGGTCGGCCCACTCCGCTTCGGTCGGCACCCGGCCCGTCACGACGCGCCACGCACCGGGCGGAGGGAACTCCACGTCCGCGTCCTGGACGAGCGCCGCCCTCCCGAGTGTTCGCAGCTGGCGCACGAGCGGTTCGGGCGCGGGCGCTTCGAGGAGCCGCGTGGCCTTCCGCCGGCCGGCGAGGCGCTCGAGGGCGGCTCCCTCGTAGGACGTCGCGACGACGACGTCCATCTGGGGGCCGTGCGCGATCGCCTCGGCGACCTCGTCGGTCACGCGGCCGCGCAATGCGGCGACGCCGCCGAATGCGGCGGTCTCGTCGCCCACGAGCGCGCCGCGGTACGCCTCGGCGAGCGCGTCCGCGACGGCCGCGCCGCAGGGGTTGGCGTGCTTCACGATCACCGCGGCGGGCTCGCCGCCCGCGACGTCGGACAGCTCGTGGACGAGCCGCCAGGCCGCGTCCGCGTCGAACACGTTCAGGTAGCTGAGCGCCGCGCCGCCGTGCACCGTGGCCGCGTCCCACCATCCCGGTCGCGCGCGGTACC